>Ga0100392_1000972_pt1 | contig 26330 bp, 28 predicted proteins | sample CryGeymeta201516_FD_81548 | JGI IMG/M metagenome (GOLD analysis project Ga0100392, IMG submission 81548) | Groundwater microbial communities from Crystal Geyser aquifers in Utah, USA - Crystal Geyser metaG 2015-16 | ecosystem: Environmental > Aquatic > Deep subsurface > Groundwater | place: USA... | reverse complement strand
TGATATTAGGAAACATTTGCTTGAACAAGCACTTACATCAGGTAATGTGTGATGCTAGGGTGATGGAATTAAAACCTATCGGATTTCAGCTGTTGAACATATTACTGGAAACGCACCCGCGTCCGGTTTGCCGCAGCGAGTTGTGTAGCAGGATCTGGGGCGATGAGCTGACGGAGTCTGATGCATTGCGCTCACATCTTTATCAATTACGAAAAACCCTGCAACAGCATGGCGCTTCAATAACTATTGAAACCTTGCTCGGCGTTGGCTTTGCCTTAAAAACAAAGGCTGCAACATGAAAATGCAATCGCTGAGACGCCGCATTCTGCTTGCCTTTATCGCCAGTTCAGCCTTGGCGGCATCGCTGTTTGGTTTAAGTACCATTATTTTTGCTTATCATACTGAGGATCAGGTTTTTGAAACCTTTTTAAAAGCCGAAGCGTCCTATGTAGAGCAGCAGTTAGCATCTGATACCTTGGTAACACCGCGGCTGACGTTTGCGAGCTACTATAAGGAAATATCAGCGCTGCCGCAGCCTATTCAAACTAGCTTGCTACATGCGCCTACACGCAACGAGTTTGCTCTGGACGGCGGACGGCACTTCCACCTATTCCGGTTATCCAAGGGGTTTCTTCTGGCCGATGTTACTGAGCAATTAGTGGTTAGGCAAATGCGGCAACAGTTAGCCGTGTTTCTGTTCACGCTGCTGCTTATTGTTGTGCTGTGCTCTGCCGGCTTTGCTTATTTGCTGGCGAGACGCGTGTTAAAGCCTCTGCATCAATTAACCCGGGTGGTTGATAGTACCGGGCAACAGTATGCTATGCCATTAACCGCAAGCTTTGCCAATGACTTTAGCCCGGATGAAATTGGTCGTCTGGCACAAGCACTGCAAAAATCCTGGCAGCGAGTCGCTGAATTTATCGGCCGTGAACAACAGTTTACTCAGGATGTGTCGCACGAGTTACGCACACCACTTACGGTAATTCAGGGCGCGCTTACGCTAATACAACATAGCCCGTTAACGACGCAGCAAGTACTGTTAGTACAACGTTTGCAAAGTGCGCAGTTACAAATAAATCAAACAATAGAGACACTTATGCTGCTGGCACGAGAGCAACTACCCGCTGCGGCACCTGTTAAGCTGTTGCCGTTGGTAGAGCAAAGCATACTGCAACAGCAAGCTAAGTTAGATGGCAAGACCGTTAAGCTGCAGCTTGATATTTCCGTGCAATCGCAGCTAACGATGGATGAAAATTCGCTGCTTATTTTACTGAATAACCTGATAGGTAATGCCTTTGAACATACGACATCAGGAGTTATTGGTATCACATTTCAGCATCAGGTATTGACAGTGCAGGATAGTGGCAGTGGCATTGACGCTTCAATACGTGAACAGGTATTTGAATCCGGTGTTAAGGGACAAAGCAGCCAGGGTATGGGTGTGGGTTTATCCTTGGTGAAACGGTTGTGTGACAAATGGCAGATCCGTTATCAGCTTCATAGCAATAACCAAGGCACTTGTGTTCGGCTACAATTCCCTGACTAATAATCTGGTCAGACCAATTCTTTCTCTGCCTGTCACACCTTAGCAATGTTGAGTTATTACTCTAACTATTTTCCGCTTTTGCCTTTGCATAGATTCTCTGCTTTATTTACTTGTTATGCAGAAACTGCTACCTTATCACCACTAAAAATAAATTGGTAAGACCAATTTACATCGAGTCCAATGCGGGCTCTGTACCAGGGCATACAGCGCAGCATGGCAGATTTAAAAATTAAACCGGCAAAACTCTCTGATCGCATTGTCGAGCAGCTAGAGAATATGTTGCTTGAAGGCAGTTTTACGCCAGGGCAAAAGCTGCCACCAGAACGTGATTTAGCTGAAATGTTTGCGGTGTCGCGGCCATCGTTGCGTGAGGCCATTCAAAAACTGGAAGCCAAGGGTTTAGTTAGCCGGCGTCAAGGTGGCGGCACCTACGTGTGTGACAATTTAGCCGTTGGGCTTACTGATCCGTTGTTTGAACTGATCGCCCGCCATCCAGAGTCACAATTTGATTTACTGGAATTCAGGCACGCACTGGAAGGTATTTGTGCGTACTACGCAGCATTGCGTGGCACAGATGCCGACTTTGCGCAAATTACTGCACACTATGACGCTATTTGTCAGGCGCAGCAGTTAAACGATATAGACGCAGAAGCCCGTGCTGTAGGCAGTTTTTATTTAGCCGTCGCAGAAGCGTCGCACAATGTGGTGATACTGCATTTAGTTCGCGGCCTAACACCATTAGTAGAGCAGAATATCCGGGTAAACCTGGAAACACTGCAGCAAAAAGAAGGCATTGTCAGCCAGCTGAATTCGCATCGGCAACGGCTAATGCAAGCGGTTATTAATGGCGAGCCAGAAAAAGCCCGCCAGGCTAGCAATGGCCATCTGGCCTTTATTGAAGAAGCTTTGCTGGATGTTGGCAAAGAGCGCTCGCGTATTGAGCGGTCTTTACGGCGCACGCAGCAAGGCTAGTATCTTATTATTAACGCACATGGGCATCTATAGCACAGGCGTGCATAACCAAAGGAAACCTCGATATGTCTGAAGTCAGTAAAGTTGACATCGACGCTCTGGAAACCAAAGAGTGGCTTGAAGCGCTGGAATCAGTTGTTCGCACCGAAGGGGTAGAGCGGGCACAGTTCTTGTTAGAGCAAGTACTGGAGCAGGCCCGGTTAGACGGTGTGGCTATGCCAACCGGCGTAACAACGAACTACATTAATACTATTCCTACGCAGCAAGAACCGGCTTATCCGGGCGATGTTAACCTGGAGCGACGTATTCGTTCGGTTATCCGTTGGAACGCCATTATGATCGTACTGCGCGGCTCGAAAAAAGAGCTGGATTTGGGCGGCCACATGGCGTCGTTCCAGTCTTCAGCTGCGTTTTATGAAACCTGTTTTAACCACTTTTTCCGCGCACCAAATGACAAAGACGGTGGCGATTTAGTGTATTACCAGGGCCATATTTCACCGGGTATTTATGCCCGCGCTTTTGTTGAAGGCCGCTTAACGGCTGAACAGTTAGACAGCTTCCGTCAGGAAGTAGACGGCAAAGGCTTATCTAGCTACCCGCACCCTAAATTGATGCCAGAGTTTTGGCAGTTCCCTACGGTGTCGATGGGTTTAGGCCCTATTGCTTCAATTTATCAGGCGCGTTTCTTAAAGTATTTACATGGCCGTGGTTTAAAAGACACCAGTGCGCAGCGCGTATATGCCTTTTTAGGTGACGGTGAGATGGACGAGCCAGAATCACGCGGTGCTATCAGCTTCGCCGCGCGTGAGAAGCTGGGCAACCTGTGTTACTTAATTAACTGTAACCTGCAGCGCCTTGATGGCCCGGTAATGGGTAACGGTAAGATTATTCAGGAACTGGAAGGCTTGTTCCGTGGCGCCGGTTGGAACGTCATTAAGGTGGTATGGGGTCGTGGCTGGGACAAATTACTGGCCAAAGACACCACCGGTAAATTACTGCAACTGATGAACGAAACCGTTGACGGCGACTACCAAACTTACAAAGCTAACGATGGCGCCTATGTGCGTAAGCACTTCTTTGGTCGTTACCCGGAAACCACCGCACTGGTGGCCGATATGACTGACGAAGAAATTTTCGCGTTAAAACGCGGTGGTCATGAGCCGTCTAAGTTGTTTGCTGCGTTTAAAGCAGCACAAGAATGTACCGATAAACCGACGGTTATTTTAGCTAAAACCGTTAAAGGTTACGGCATGGGCGATGCAGCTGAAGGTAAAAACATCGCGCACCAGGTGAAGAAAATGGACATGACGCACGTGCTGCAATTGCGCAAGCGTTTAGGTCTGGAAGATTATATCAGCGAAGATGCGGTGGCCGACTTACCGTATATTAAGTTGCCGGAAGGCTCGCCAGAGCTGAAATACCTGCACGACCGCCGTGCGGCGTTAAACGGCTACACACCAGTACGTTTGCCTAATTTTACGCAAAAACTGGAATTGCCGGCGTTATCCGCCTTTGATGCGTTGTTGGAAGAGCAAAAGCGGGATATCTCTACCACCATGGCATATGTGCGGGCGCTGAATATTTTGCTGAAAGATCAGCACATAGGTAAGCAAATAGTGCCTATCATTGCCGACGAAGCCCGTACTTTTGGTATGGAAGGCTTGTTCCGTCAAATTGGTATCTATAACCCGGGCGGCCAAACGTATACACCGGAAGACCGTTCTGTAGTGAGCTACTACAAAGAAGATATCGGTGGTCAGGTACTGCAAGAAGGTATTAACGAACTGGGTGCTATGTCATCCTGGGTTGCTGCAGCAACGTCATACAGCACCAACGATCTACCGATGATCCCGTTTTATATTTATTACTCCATGTTTGGTTTCCAACGTGTTGGCGACATGGCGTGGATGGCCGGTGATCAACAAGCCCGTGGTTTCTTGTTAGGTGCTACAGCAGGGCGCACCACGTTAAATGGCGAAGGTTTGCAGCATGAAGATGGCCACAGCCATATTTTAGCCAGCACCGTGCCTAACTGTATTTCGTACGACCCCACCTACGCTTTTGAGCTGGCGGTTATTCTGCATGACGGTATTCACCGCATGTATGGCGAAGCACAGGAAAACATCTACTACTACATTACCGTAATGAACGAAAACTACCATCATCCGGCAATGCCTAAAGGCGCTGAAGACGGTATTCGTCGCGGTATTTATAAGTTGGAAAGCTTAAATGGCGACCGCGGTAAAGTGCAGTTGTTGGGCTCAGGCACGATATTAAACGAAGTGCGTAAAGCCGCTGAAATCTTAAGTAAAGATTACGGCGTTGCGTCTGACGTGTACTCGGTAACCTCGTTTAACGAGCTGGCACGTGACGGCCAGGACTGCGAGCGTTTTAACATGCTAAACCCGGAAGCCGAAGCCAAAACGCCATTTATTGCCAGTGTTATGAACGCGGCGCCGGCTATAGCGGCAACCGACTATATGAAAAACTATGCTGATCAAGTGCGTGCCTTTGTGCCTGCGGCGTCTTACAAGGTGCTGGGTACAGACGGTTACGGCCGCTCTGACAGCCGTGAGAATTTGCGTCGTCACTTTGAAGTTAACGCCGGCTACATTGTGGTAGCGGCATTAACCGAGCTGGTAAAACAAGGCGAACTGAAAAAAGCGGTAGTGGTTGATGCGATTAAGAAATTTGGCATCGACACCGGTAAAACCAACCCGCTGTACGCATAAGAGGATTGCAAATGACTATTGAAATTCAAGTTCCGGATATTGGTGCTGATGAAGTTGAAGTCACTGAGATTCTGGTCAAGGTAGGCGATAAGGTTGCCGCAGATCAGTCTTTACTTAGCGTTGAAGGTGACAAGGCATCAATGGAAGTACCAGCGGCAGAAGCTGGCGTGGTAAAAGAAATTAAAGTTAAAGTAGGCGACAAGGTAAACACCGGCAGCCTGATTATGATTTTTGAAGGCGAAGCCGCTGCTAAAGCCGACGCCGCACCGGCGAAGCAAGAAGCTAAAACCGAGCCGAAAGCTGACGCTAAAACCGACGCTAAAGCCGACGCTAAAGCTGACACGGCGGCCAAGACAGAAAGCAAAACCGCCGTACAAGAAGTTAACGTACCGGATATTGGCGGTGACGCAGTAGAAGTTACCGAGATTATGGTTAAAGTGGGCGACACGGTAACCGAAGATCAGTCACTGCTTAGTGTTGAAGGCGACAAAGCCAGTATGGAAGTACCGGCGCCGTTCGCTGGTAAGGTTAAAGAAATTAAAATCAGTGTCGGCGACAAGGTGTCTACCGGCAGCCTGATTATGGTGTTTGAAACCACAGGCTCGGCCGATGCTGTACCGGCAGAAGCTGAAGCGCCAAAAGCAGAAAGCAAAGCCGAAACTAAAGCTGAAGCTGCGCCGGTCAAAACTGAAAGCAAAGCTGATTCTGCTCCTGCATCGTCAAACGACGGCTTTGTTGAAAACACTGCCTATGCGCATGCATCACCAGTTATTCGCCGTTTAGCACGTGAATTTGGTATTAACCTGGCCAAGGTTAAAGGTACCGGTCGTAAAGACCGTGTAGTAAAAGAAGACGTACAAAACTATGTGAAGCAACTGGTGAAACAGGTTGAGTCTGGTGCAGCAAGCGCTGGTTCAGGCGCCGCTTCTGGAGCAGGAAGCAGCATGGGCTTTGATTTAATCGCCTGGCCTAAAGTCGATTTTGCTAAATTTGGCGAAGTTGAAGCCAAGCCGCTGTCACGTATTCAAAAACTGTCTGGTAACAATTTACACCGTAACTGGGTGCGCATTCCGCATGTTACCCAGTTTGACGAAGCAGACATCACCGGCCTGGAAGACTTCCGCAAAGAGCAAAACGCATTGGCCGAGAAGAAAAAACTCGGTGTTAAGTACACGCCACTGGTGTTTATTATGAAAGCCGTGGCCAAAGCACTGGAAGAATTCCCCACCTTCTGTAGCTCGCTATCAGAAGACGGTGCAAGCTTAATATTAAAGAAATACGTGCACTTAGGTATTGCGGTAGATACACCCAATGGCTTAGTGGTGCCGGTGGTTAAAGACGTTAACAAAAAAGGCATTATTGAGCTGTCGCGCGAGCTGCAGGAAATCTCGGTAAAAGCGCGCGAGGGTAAATTAACCTCTGCCGACATGCAAGGCGGCTGTTTTACCATTTCAAGCTTAGGCGGCATTGGCGGTACGGCGTTTACGCCTATTGTAAATGCGCCGGAAGTTGCCATATTAGGGGTATCGAAGTCTGACATTAAGCCAAAATGGAACGGTAAAGAGTTTGAGCCTAAGCTGATGTTGCCGTTAAGTGTGTCTTACGACCACCGTGTAATTGACGGTGCCCTGGCAGCGCGCTTTACCGCAACACTGGCCAGTTATCTGGCCGATATTCGCCAGATCATTATGTAATACATTTTACTTGAGCAAATTTTGTGTCCCGTGTTGAAAAGTTACGGGACATCGCTCAGGCAGGATGTTAAAATTCTGCCACTTTTTTCGCCTGATAGCCTTGCCCTACATGCTGCTATCAGTCACCCGAACTGACCCGATATAAAAGGTAATACGATGAGCAACGATATTAAAACTCAGGTAGTAGTCGTGGGCGCAGGCCCTGGCGGTTATTCTGCAGCGTTTCGTGCAGCAGATTTAGGTTTAGACGTTACCCTGGTTGAAGCCCGCAGCACCTTAGGTGGCGTGTGCTTAAACGTAGGTTGTATTCCGTCTAAAGCCTTATTACACGTTGCTAAGGTAATTGACGATGCCCGCGATATGGCGTCACACGGTGTGACTTTTGGCGCACCAGAAATTGATTTAGATAAAATCCGTGCCTGGAAAGACAAAGTGGTTGGTCAGTTAACCAACGGCTTGGGCGGCATGGCGAAAATGCGTAAAGTTAAGGTAGTAAATGGCTTCGGTAAATTTACCGGTGCGAACACCTTACAGGTTGGCGACACCACTATTACCTTTGAACAGGCTATTATTGCCGCTGGTTCAGAGCCAGTTGCACTGCCATTTATTCCAAAAGATGACGACCGCGTTATCGACTCAACCGGCGCACTGGAATTAAAAGACATCCCCGGCGAAATGCTGGTATTGGGCGGCGGTATTATCGGTTTAGAAATGGGCACGGTTTACCGTGCGCTGGGTTCTAAAGTATCGGTAGTAGAATTTGCTGACCAGTTAGTACCCGCAGCCGATGCTGACTTAGTTAAAGCCTACACCAAGTACAACAGTAAAAACTTCAACATCATGTTATCTACCAAGGTAACGGCAGTTGAAGCTAAAGACGACGGCCTGTACGTTACATTTGAAGGTAAAAACGCACCAGAGAAAGCAGTACGTTATGACAAAATTCTGGTAGCAGTTGGCCGTAAGCCAAACGGCAACCTGTTAGACGCGGCAAAAGCCGGTGTTAACGTAGACGAGCGCGGCTTTATCAATGTAGATAAGCAACTGCGTACTAACGTTGGGCATATCTATGCTATCGGCGACGTTATCGGTCAGCCAATGTTAGCGCACAAAGCCGTACACGAAGGCCACGTTGCTGCTGAAGTTATCTCTGGTATGAAGCACTACTTCGACCCACGCTGCATTCCATCAGTAGCCTACACCGACCCGGAAATGGCCTGGACAGGCGTTACTGAGAAAGAAGCGAAAGAGCAGGGCTTAAAATATGAAACCGCTACCTTCCCATGGGCAGCGTCAGGCCGTGCTATCGCCTCAGCCCGTACTGAAGGCTTCACTAAGCTGATTTTCGACAAAGACACGCACCGCATTATCGGTGGCGCCATTGTCGGTATTAACGCCGGTGAAATGCTGGGTGAAATCTGTTTAGCCGTAGAAATGGGTGCCGACGCAGAAGACATCGCGTTAACCATTCACGCTCACCCAACGCTGAACGAGTCTATCGGTTTAGCCGCCGAGATGTACGAAGGTTCAATCACCGACCTGCCAAACCCGAAAGCAAAGAAGAAGTAATTTTTCTGAGTGAGTGTTTAAGACCAAGGCCGCTTATGCGGCCTTTGTTGTTTTATACCAGCAATTCAGGGGACGTACGGAGGAGGTCGCTATGTTTACTAATAAATCTGTTAATGCAGCCATCTCAGCGCTTTTGCTCAGTTTTAGCGCACATGCCGATATGGCATTTAAACACCAGAGCGGCATGATGTTATTCCAGCACTACGCCCAGGCCAGTTGTTTGGCTACCGCCTTTACTGAAGGTGAGATTTACGATCAGGCAGTAAGTGCACTAAACGGCTATCGCGAGTTTGGTGCTATGCCGCTGGAGGCCTACGACGCATTGATAAAGCCGATACAGCAGTGGCTGCAAAAAGACTACGCCACGCAAGCGGGCAAGCAAAATAACCTGATGAAGTGTATAGACTTTGCAGAGTCAGAGCTAGTGACAAAGATCTATCAGGGCTACGCCGCTGAATTGCCGGATATGAATAAGAAGAATTAATTTCGCGAGAATAGAATGAACCAAAGGCCGCGAATGCGGCCTTTGTTGTTTTTAAGCGCTTTAAACAGGATATTCTTTAATCTGCTATTGTTTGTTTCAGCTTGCTCATATCTCTGTTAGTCAACGCTTCATACCTGTCTAGGTATTGGCGCGCTAGTTCGGAGTCATAAGTTTCAGGGAAATGAATATAGTCTGCTAGAAGCATTGCGAGTGATAACATACTTTCTGGATGCCCCTTGTCACTGAGTTTTGTTAACACTTCAATTGCTTGCTGATGAAACTTTAAACGAACATCGCGCTGATAGAGTTCTTGAGCAAAAATTGATCTTTGACTAAGCATTGAAGCATACTTTGATTGAGCAACTTCATTCCCTAAGTTTACGGACTCAATGAGATAGTTATCCACAGCTAGTAGCATGTCTGCTTCGCTCATATTTTGATAATTCTGACATTCAAACTGGGCATTGCTAAACCGCTGGTTCAATTCGCTATAGTCATGGCCGGTTTCATTGGTTAAGTTATCTGCAGCCTGCTCCACGCTCCCATAGGTAGAGACAGTGCTGAAGTAATTTAAACAATACTCTGCAAGTACATGTTTGTTAAATGACGCTAATGACTCAGCCGGAGTTTCAAGTTTATATAATTTTTTTTCAGTATTTATCAGATTGCTTTTATCGTTGGGAATTAAAATCGAGCGCTGGCTCTCTTTTGAATCAATGCTATTGGGCGAAAAATCGTCTGCCAAACCTAAATTCGATGAAATTATTTCTGGAGTTGTACCTACCGGCGCTACACTTTTTAATTCATGGCTTGCGGGCTATGTAGCGTTGTTTTTATTATTAAAGTTAATTGAGTAGATGTAGAGCATGAGTAGAGTGGAGATGCATACGCTCAGAATTATGGTGACTTTACTCCTTATTTTCTTCATAAAACGATCTCAAAATACTTTTAAATTTACAGGCAATTTGAATTACTTTCAGGGGATGTTATTGAGCATAAAATAACACACCGAAGCGGTAAAGCATTTACTGGAACTACAAATATTAGGGTAAATATTAGGGGCTGAATTCGTGGGGATCCCTCAGGGTCAGATCAAAATTAACTGATTCAGCTGATGTGTAGCAGCTTTAATTTTAATCTGACTCTAATTATCAGGTTGAATATGGCGCTTAGCAGCCGTAAGGTGTTGACCAAAATGCATTTAGCTCAAGTAAAGGCTGAGGTTAAAGGGTGAAGCAAAAGCGGTTTTTAATAGCGTTGCTACTGGTGTTTGTGCCGCTTATCGACAGCGTGTTTTTAGGCAATACATTTGGCCTGCAGTGGCACAGCCCTTTGCTGATGTACCAGGTGAGTGTGCATTTGGTGCCGGTAAAGCTGCTGTTAACGCTTGCAGGAATAGTGCTCTTATTCAAAAAGCCTGGGACTGGTGTGTCTAAGCTGGCTGAATTTAGCGCAGTATCATTAGGTTTATTGCATATTTGCCTGCTCGCAGTCGCGTGTTTGGGCATGGTTTTATTTGGTACTAAAACTCAGTTTTATCGTGCTAATGGCAATATTCAGCTTTATACCGCGGATGTGGGGGCGATGGGCAAGTCGTATCATTATTTCTCATATTTATGTCGCAAGCCATTCGGTTTCTACACGCTTACGCCAATTAGCAAAGAAGACTGGCTGGGGCAATTTAGTTTTAGCCAGCAGGGAAAGCAGCTGGTTATAACACTACAAGAAAATAGCGAAGCTAGCGAAAATAATACCATTAGCCGAGATATTCCATTGCACGATTGTGAGTAATAATGTCTGTGCTGCAAGATAGCGGTAGTTATTTTTACCGCGTATACGCGACCAGCTTCCTTGTGAGCTTTTAAAAAACGGTGTTCTTCTGTTAGTGATGTCTATGTGGTGTATTGAACATAAATAAAATAACACTAGACAGGTATCAGTTAACACTATAGAGTTACTTCCAGCTAGAAAGAAGTCTGTTATTTACATCCTACATTTCGTTGTTTTATTCGTAATCCTCCGTCCTGCAGTTTTTAAGTTCAAGTCAATATTTTTAAGCAATTCAAGCCTTTTGAAGGCATTACTATATAAATTTCAGGATACTATTATGTCTAATACAACTACCGGAATCGTTAAGTGGTTCAACGAAGCGAAAGGCTTTGGCTTTATTGAACAACAATCTGGCCCGGATGTTTTTGCCCACTTCAGTGCCATTGCCAGCGAAGGTTTTAGAACCCTTACAGAAGGCCAACAGGTGCGCTTCGTAATTACGAATGGCCAAAAAGGGCCACAAGCCGAGAATATTGTAACTATCTAATAAATAGTTAAGTGTAAAAAAGGCAGACCCAACTGGGTTTGCCTTTTTTTATGCTGCAAATGACGTGTTTTATCGCATGCCATAATGCCTGCATGGTGTGCTAGCATCGCGCGGTATATTCCTGATTGCAGCGCTTCTCGCGCACCAGCCACCAGATCACGAAATGGGGTCGGGTCTTGCCTTTTGCCCTCCGTGATAGCTTTTGATGCTGAAAAACAGCCGCAGTGGACGGTACAGCAAGCACCAGTTTATAAACCCGCTACGCCAGTTTAGCGCCCGGTTAACTATGGCAAAGACCTGTAAAAAAGTGCTGCGCAAACGGCATAAGTAGCAGTTTGGGGCTTAGTAAAATTTGCGCAGGTTATTTGCGCATAAAATTTGCGCTATACTACTGCTTATTACCTTACAGCGGTGCTTGAATATGAACCAAACTACAAAAGCAGCTTGTAATACCTCAGTAGATGCAGCGTTGTTAGCCGAAGCTAAGTCACTCAACATCAGCCCGTCTGTGGTGTTAGAGCAAGCTTTGCGCAAAGCAGTTAGCCAGGCTAAAGCTGACTTATGGCAAGCTCAGAATGCCGATGCGATAGCAGCTTATAATCAGCAAGTTGCTGAGCACGGCACCTTTGCTGAGCGGCTCGGGCAAATATAGTGCTGCAACAGTTTAGCGTTGCCCGCATAGAGCAACAACGGGTTGTGGTGCTGACTAATACCCTGTTCCACAATATTGATGTCTTGCTGGTAGCGCTGATTAAGCCGAAAACAACCGCTGCCTTATTAGCCCAATTCCAAATACCCGTCACTATTGAAGGACAAGCCAGTTATATCGACTTGCTGGATATTGCTTCTGTATCGGCAAAGCGTTTAAAAGCCACGGCAGTGGATTTACAAAGTTACCGCCAGCAAATCAAAGCAGGCCTTGATTTGCTAATTGACGGCTTCTGAACCTTATGGGTTAGAACCAATAGTTACTGTATTTGTACTGAATTGCGGCAATAACCGGCATTTCTGTCAGTCTGGAGATTCTGCACAATCTGCCAGTGCCAGTTCAATGCAACCAAAATACAGCCAATTATTGCCGCGCCTAAGCAGTAAAAAGCACCTTTATTTAACGTTACCGCTTCAACATGGCTGAACAATCCTTTAAGCAGTAGCGACAGGTAATAGCCAAAATAACCAAAGCCGAAGACTGTAAGAATTGCAAATAGCGTGAGCCCAGCAGTTAATTGCCATGTTGCCAGCTCATTTTCGTCTTTATGCATCAAAATAACCTTGGTGAAAGAGCGGGAAATGGGGGCGTATCTTGTTTATTGCCATTTAAAAGAACTTTAGGAATCTATACGATCGAATCTATAGGGTCAGTGACATATATATTGTGAGCATTTTAAACTCATAACAAAATTAAACCAGCCTCTTAGGCAAATCCGCAAAGTAGTATCTGGCTGTTAATAGATAGGTTCAAAACGTTTGTTACTGAAGTAACTGTTCAAACAAATGCCGGCTGGCTTCGCCAATATCGGTATACGTCTATCCCAAAAGTTATTAGAGTCAGATAAACATTTGCGCTATTGTCAGCGATGATTATGCTTATAAACCTCGAAAAGGATTTTTGATGAAAAAGTTTCTCGTGTTGTTGCTGGTGTTGGCTGGCATTTACCATTTTCAGGGAAGCAATTTAAGCGAAAGTATTAAGGCTGATTATCAACAGGTTGATATCCAGCAAAGCGATACCAAGCCAAGCGATTATCCGCAGCAACATTTGTCTGCCCAGCAGCGTGAGCTGCAAAAAACGCTATTGCGGATCCGTAATAACGGCCCCTTCCCGTATGATCGTGATGGTATTACTTTCCATAACAGAGAACGTTTATTGCCAATAAAAGCGAGTGGTTACTATCGGGAATACACTGTCGATACGCCGGGCCTGTCGCATCGCGGGCCGCGACGCGTGGTAACCGGAGGTAATCCGCCGGATGTTTATTACTACACCGAAGATCATTATCGCTCGTTTCGCACTATTTCTGGTGCTCAAAAATGACGCCAACTGATCACAGCGGTGTTTTGCTGCAATACGCCGCAGCCCCGACTCATGCTATTTGTCTTTCGAAAGACGGCAGCCTTAACAAGCAAACCATCTTAGCCAGCTTGCAAGTGCACTTTTCGTTTCCCGATTACTTTGGTGAAAATTTAGACGCCGCCTTTGATCTGTTGCTGGACGTTGTTGATACCCTTAACCAGCCAACTGTTTGGCAATTTGGTACAGGGAAGAACGCAAACACAGATAATGATGCGTTGGCTAGTTGGCAGCAATTAATGCAAGACGTAATAGATTATGCATCCGGCAGAGGGGTAGCCCTGCAGGTTGAGTTATTTGTCGAGCCGTAGCGCGAGCATGAACTTTCAAAGGCAGAACAAAAACTTAGCATCCTCTAGTTGAGGTAACGAACTATGTTTTTTATGCTGCCAACAGTTATGAATTTGAGCCAATAACACTATGTATGGAATACCATAGTAACTACCCAATTTGCCTTTGAGATGGTGTTATCCCGTTTAGCGAATCATCAATAGCAACACGGCCTTGTGGTGAATTTGCAGGATGATTGGCAGTTTCAAATTTATTTTTTAAGTTATTTATCGGTTTTTCAAAATAACTCCAAACAATTTGGCTGACTAATATTGCAAAGACGGTTTTTAAGATTAGCGACAATGAAGGATGTTGAGCAAGATCCCATCCTATATAGCTGAGTGATTTCAATAAAAGTATTTCTGACGGTCTTTGGAGTAAATACAGGCCATAGCATAGCCCTCCTAAATATGTTAAAAACCGGCTTCTCAATAAAAAAGACGCTGTTGTATCTCTATTTTGAATGCACCATAAAACCAAGGTAAAGAAATACAAGGCTAGAATTGAATAGCCAAAAACCCGACAGAAAAAAGTATATCTATCAAGCCCTCCGGCATAGAAAATTACAGCAAGGCAGATTGTTAAGGTAACTAAAAAATAACTAACAAGTTGTTTATTGATAAAGTAATTTGATCTCACAATAATGGCCAGAACAAGACCTGCACTCAAGTTGTCAAATCTTGATATGGTAGCTAAGTACTGTATTCTTTCGTTGTCTGGGAAGGAATCAAGCATTAAAAATCTGAAAATTGGCGATATGCAGATCAATAACCCCAAAGTGATTTTGAGCTGTTTGATTGTGAGTTTGTGAATCAGCAATGGTGCCAGCAGGTAAAACTGCTCTTCTATCGAAATTGACCATAAAGGGGCTAAGAAATAAGAGGGTTCAACGCCTGTTATAGATTCTCTGACATTACCCAGGAAGAATAAATACCACAGTGGGTTGCCTGATTCTTTTATAAACTCTGCATCCCAATACGAGACGTTGTGAATAAAAGACTGTGCGACCGGAATGATGATAAAAAGACCAATAACAAACGCATAATAAAGCGGGAATATTCGAAGAACCCTTCGCACGTAAAAATTTCTAAAATAATGCTCTTTGTTTTTTGTATCGATTAATATGCCGCCAATCAAGAAACCGCTTATCACAAAAAACAAATCTACACCTATCCAACCAAGATGAGCAATAGGTGACAATGTTTGGTAAATATCACCAGAGCTTGGCCAGAAATGGTGAATGGTAACAAGCAATATTGCTATACCTCTCAACCCTTCTATTTCAGCAATTTTTCCATGGTAGCGGTATTCCATAACCTCAACATTCCTTATTGTATTTTTATGGTTTTATGTACTTGGTGATGTAATTGTAAATACTTTTAACGTCATCTCTTTTACCTGATGCTGATTGTGTGTGATAAATTCAATGTTTGCAACTTGCTCACGCAAGATACCGTTTTGGCCGGTAACGCTGCCATAACAGTACTAAGCCCGTAAGGGTAAACAGCAGTGATGCGGCAGCTGTGCTGATAAGCAGCGGGTTGTTAAAATTGCTGCGTTCGTCGTAATCCATAATGTGCAGCATCCAGAAAAAGTCGAACACCCGCCACAGGCTGGTTCTTACCCGGCTTACTGCGCCAGTGGCCGGGTCGAGATAAAAGGTGCTGTTGTTGTCGTCGTTAAACTGCACATGCCATTGTGGCGTTGGCAAATGTTTTACTTCTGCTGGCAGTTGTTGCAGTAGTTGGCTGTAGCTCAGGGCGCCGTTTCCCGTGTACTGAGCTTGTGCTAGCCGGGTTATATCTTGCTCAGACAGCGTGTTTAGCAACTTACCGCTGCTGGCGCTATAACGAAAGCGCTGGCCTGCATCGTCTATAACGTACACCGGCATAGCGCTAAGCTGGTTGTTATCAAGGGTTAACTGTTGGCTGATGCTAAAGCTGGCTTCGCTGCTGTGGTGTTCCAGTACCGAAGCGGGGCTTACCAATGCTTGCTGCCAGCGGGGCACTGGTTGAGTATGTAAGTGCTCGCCTCTGACTTGCTCTATGGGTAGCACCGCCATAACCAGCCCGCTTAAAAACCATAGCAGTATTTGTACGACTAAAATTAAACCCAGCCAGTTGTGCAGACGCCGACACCATTTCATCATAAGACGTTAATCGATAAGGTTAATAAGGCTATATCAACAGAAATGGGTTGCTAATGTAAAGCGGCAAAATGTCGCAGCAGCTTACACAAGTTACCGGTGGTTAAACGATAAATAGCTCGTTCTTTACCCAGCGCCGTGAATTTGCTGCTATGCCATTTAAACGTCAAAGATATATCATCACTGGTAAGATTGTACTAATGCTGCAAGCTCGCCATTTTTTCGCATATTGTCCAGCTCGACCTGCATTGCCAGTGCAATATCAGTGGGGAACCGTAAATTTAACGCGAGGTAGTGTTTGCCAACATCCTCTAGCTTAAAAAGTGGCTCTGCCGTATCGGCTGGCATATTCTGTTCCAGCATCCAGCTACGTAAGGCTCGTTTAGAACCGGCCAACAAGTCGACTTTGTTAGCTAAAAACAGGGGTATTGGCTCGGTTCGGGTAGAAAAACCCATCAAGTTCCTGTCATAGTTAAAGCCATTACTTTGCAAGAAAGCCTCTAGTCTGTCTCCGCGAGATACGGCCACAATATAGTTTTTGGCTTCTGTTAAATTGGTCGGGTTTATTTCAGTGCGGCCTTTTAAGCGAAATAGGTAGCCCGGCTCACTGGCAATAGGGCCAACCCAGTGAAACAGTGATTCGCGGTCAGCACTACGAGAAGTAGAAAATACACCGCTAAAGTGATGATGCTGCGCTTGCTCGAAAGCACGACGCCAAGGCAACAAGGTAATAGTGCAAGACAACTGTAACCGCTGGCACAAGGCGTTCACCAGATCAACATTAATGCCGGTTATGGCATTTTGCTGCAAGTAACTGTAAGGCGGAAATTGTTCGGTATAAAAATGATATTCAGTAGGTGCGGCTTTTAGGTTAAATGTTGCTACCACGGCACTTAAGAGGGACATGTAAAAATAAAACCGCACATTCATGGCGCTTGCTCGCTCTAATACCATTACAAACGATGTTTAAAGATACACCAAAATATGATTTTTGTTATTAGAACCGCGCGCTAAGCTTGCAAGAAAAACAGCAATTACCTGCAATCGACAGGCGCTGTAGTGTTCGCCTTAACGATGTTATTTAGGTTTTAATGTCATTTTTTGTTAGCTAGCGGCCTTGACGGCCACTGCAGGTTATTGCATAACAGTGAAATGAAAGTGCTTACATTGGTGTGGTTATGCAATTTACTGGTTGTCGCTTGTTCTTACCGTTACTGTTAATAATGACGTTGCCAGCTGCAGCGGTAACCGCACCGGCTTCGATGTGTCAGCCGCTTTCCGCCAACGGGCATGTTATGCATAAGGACGACTATGAAGACAAAGTGCAAGGGTTTTGGCTTGGGTTAAGCATTGGTAATTGGACGGGGTTGGTTACCGAAATGGATAAAATTGGTGGCGACGGGCCGGCAGGGCAGTTTTACACCCGCAATGATTGGCAAGCGAAAGACCAACCAAGTATTTGGGGGCAGGGCATCCCAAGTGAATTATCTGGCACTATTGATTGGGTTGTTGCAGCGGAAGATAACGTTTGGGGGGCTGATGACGACAGTGATATTGAATATATCTATCTTAAATTGATGTATGACAGCCGTCAGCCTTTACTTAGCGCTGAGCAAATTAGAGCCGGCTGGCTAGCACATATATACACTGACACCGACACGCCGTTTAAAACGTTAGACGGCAAGCCGGAAAATTATCTCTGGGTGTCGAATCAGTACGCGTTTGATTTAATGCTGCAAAATATCTTACCGCCGTATACTGGCATGCCGGGTAATAACCCACACTACGACATGATTGACGCGCAGCTTACAACCGAATTGTTTGGTATTTTGGCGCCATTTCGTCCTGACGTAGCGTCGAGGCTGGCCTATTTACCTATCCGTACAACGGCATATGCTGAGGCGGCAGACATTGCCAATTTTTATGTGGTATTGCATGCATTGGCTGCGTCGGTGGATAGCAATAAACCGTTGCAACCTCAAATACTGCATATTGCCTCACAAGCTCGTGCTGACTTGCCGTCAAATCAATATCCGGCAAAAATGTTTGATTTTGTGCTGTCGCTTTATAAAGCGGGTGTGCCGTGGGAAGCCGCCAGGGATGCGCTGTATCGGCGTTATCAGTTGGAGCAACAGGATGGTTATGAAATAACCGGCAAAAAGTTATATTGCAATGGATGTTTTGCTGCCGGAATAAATTTTGCAGCCAGCTTAGTCAGTTTGTTTTATGGCGAAGGAGATATACAACAAACACTTAAAATAGCCACACTTGCGGGATGGGATTCCGACAACCCTGCTGCTACCTGGGGCGGATTGTATGGTTTTATCCTTGGCAGGCGCGGAGTAGAGCAAGCTTTTGAACAGCGTTTCTCCACTAAATTTAACATCCATCGCACGCGTAAAGGTTTTGCCAATAACGGCATAGACAACTTTGCCAATATGGCACATATGGCAAGCACGATTGTTGATGATGTCTTACGCCAGCACTTGGCCGTAAGCATGCCTGCCGATGCCAGCTGCTGGCATATTCCAGCGGTTGTTAAGCCGATACCTGAGCCATAAGCATTAGCGTTTCTTTACTAATCATTTAGCGGTGTTTGCCGCTTGTCCAACCGTCACTGGCCAGCAGGGCTTCACCGGAGGCAATAGCCCCTTCTTCCAGCGACGTTGCCATGGAATCGTTCCAGCGGTTTAAATAGCCAAATAGTGCAATAACGCCCATGATCTCGACAATTTCGCCATCGTCCCAGTGTTGACGCATTTCTGCCTGAATAGCTTCGTCTACGGCATTGGGTACTTGAGACGCTGCAATTGATAATTCCAACGCGGCACGTTCTGCAGCGTTAAAGGCCGGATGGGTTCTAAATTGCCAAATATTAGCGATTTGGTCATCGGGGGCGTTGTAACGTTCTGCGGCGCGAATAGTATGGGCCTGGCAGTAGCGGCAACCGGTTGCATGGCTGGAAACGTAGCCAATAAGCCGTTTTAATGCAGAAGTTACCCGGCCATTATTTTCCATAACCGCCATATTTAACTGAATAAAGGCTTTGGCTATCGCAGGTCGATGGCTCATGGTTAAAACGCTGTTAGGACAAAACCCTAGGGTTTCATTGAAAAAGCGCGCCAGTTCGGCAACCTCTGGATTGGCGTCGGCGGTTAGTGGTGTGACAAACGGCATGTTGTCCTCTGTTTTGTAAATGAAGGGTAAGTTTTTTATAAAAACAGAAAACTACTGTCACTGTAAAGTGCATTGCCACAATTAGCGTTGATAAGTTTTATTAGGGCGTGTTGTATGAAGGGCGAAAACTAACCGTTTGCTCAGCGGTATTAGCCTACACCTAATACCGGTTAGTTTAACCAGTATTAGGTAAGTACGCCGATGTACGTCTGAGATTTAATGTTGGCGGCTATTGCGGTTGTCGCGAACCAGCCACCAAATAAGGTAAGCAACAATAAGTAGGGGTAACACAGAAGCAATAAGTGATAGCCCGACACCTAAAATGGTACCTGCAACTGCCGCGACAACCCCCAGCACCGTTGCAAATGCCGCCTGTAATGTTGGCAAGCAGTAAATGCCTACAACAATTAATAAGATAATGGCAATTTTTCTGTTCATATCCTGCTCCTGCTAATCTGGGATGTTTTGTTATTTATTAATAATTATTCAAATGCCGTGCCATTATTATTTTTATTTAAATCAATTGCTTATATTTGTTATCGGTTGGCATTCTGGGTGGGAGTGCGGGTTTTGGCGATTTTAGCTATTAATTGGTCAGAATATTCACTACGCTTTTAATCTAAATTGCTATTGTTATTGCGTTGGTATTAACTAACTTTAACGAGTTTGCACAAATTCAAAAAAGTATGGTGTGGAAGTGGTTAAGAAGTGGTGTTTGTTAACGTTGAACAATAAAGGTATTTTGATATTTCATATTTTGAGGTTAGCATCAGCATGCTAATAATCAGGGACGAATTATGCGTTTAATGCAATGTACTCTATCGCTGTTGCTACTCATTTCTATCCAAGCTACAGGACAGCAATATTCTGCTGGCGCCTGCATTTTGTTGCAACAACAGATAGATCGTTTTGCTGCTCAGCCACAAAATTCGAATTATCGTTACGCAAAGCGTGAATACGAAAGATCTTGCTTAACACCTGCCGTGACACCAAAGCCGGCGGTGAGGGACAAGCGCGAGACTGTGACCACCGAAGTGACCCCTCCCGCTAAACGCACAACGGAGGTGGTTAACGCTACAACGGTTACTGAATCCTTGCCAGCTAAGACCAAAGCAGAGTTAGCGCCCGTTTCTGTAGCATCTTCGCCTGAGCCGAAACCAGATCAGGCGGCGTCCGAAACTATTACTGTTGCAGCCCAGCCCGAACTTGTGGCTGCTGAAGCGCCAGTTACTGAGGTAACCACCACCTTGGGAACGGATCAAACAAGCGTTGACGCAGTTGCAATACCGAATAACGTGGCGGTACTTGATGATATGGCGGTATCCAAAGATATGCCTGCATTAAACGACACTATTATATTAAACGACGCTATGATGCTAATACTGAGTAATATCCCGCTGGTGGCTGCCAATATCGTTGCCGTCTTGCTGGTAATATTTTTGCTAACATCCTGGTTTGGTTTGAACTTACCTGGTTTTAAAGGCGTGTTTGCCGAGTATAAGCTAAACCGTTTATTACGCTGGCGCCTGTCAGGGCGCTATCAGCATTTTCGCAAACTTAAATTATTTACGGCGAAGGACGAGCGAACCGATGTTGATCATCTGGTGCTTAGCCCGTACGGCATTTTTGTTATTATGGTGAAAAGCAATCGGGGCCGTATTTTTGGCAGTGAAACCCAAGCCAACTGGACCCGGCAGTATTTTGGTAACAAAAAGCAGTTTATGAACCCGTTACATCAGAACTTTAAAAATATTGAAGCGGTTAAGCATCTATTGCATATACAAAATAGCGATACTGCGCAGCATGTGCATTCGGTTGTGGCTTTTAGCCGCTTGTCGCAATTTGAAACTGAGATGCCTGCACAAGTCACCTATGTTGATGTTGTTTCAATGTACCTGAAAAAATTTACTGAACCTTGTTTTACTGATGAGCAATTAAACCGCTTTGGTGCCGTGTTAAAGCAAGCGAGCGCTGAACGTTAGCGCTCGTAAAGGCTTTGTTTGTGTTATCAACGTTTATATTGTGTTGGGCAATAAGCGCGGCTAACATCCGGGTTGCGTAATTTTAAATGCTTGGTTTTTCGCCCATGCACTCTGGCCCGCCAAAGCCGGAAAGAAGAGGGCTTAAGTTCACGCCGCATTAATGTAATGACGGCCGTTTCGTTAAGGCCGTACAGTTGTTCAATTGCCTCAAACGGGGTTCTGTCTTCCCAAGCCATTTCGATAATACGTGACACGCTGGCCGCATCAGACAGGTTCATGTTTTACCTTCTTTAATTGTGTTACTGATAAACTTATCACCCAGTAAGCCCGCATCAATATGGCCAACTTTGACATAAATTAATGCGCCCTGTTCTAAAGTAAAGGGGGTGTGCTGGCTGTAGAGTGGGTTACGAAGCCAACTACCGGTGGGGTATTGCCCTTGTTCATCGCAAAACAAACCTTCCAGTACCAGTGTTTCTTCCCCCCCAACATGAATATGGCGGGTAAAGTGGGTGTTAGGGGCCCAGCGTACCAAGGCTGTACTGACACCATTATGTTCGTGCAGGGGTAATACCGATAAGCCCGGCACTAACCCAGGCCGCCATGACTGCTGTTGTGTATTGATAACCTGTTGTTCGGTGTCACTGACGGCAAATTGCCACAGTTTAACCAACAAGGTACAGCCATTAGCTGAAAACGGCTTGTGTGATGTACCGGGCGGGTTACGCAAATATGTGCCTGTTGGATAATCGCCGTGTTCGTCACTAAACACGCCATCTAATACCAGTATTTCTTCCCCACCATCATGTGTGTGTGCACTGTAGCCACTGCCTGGTGCATAGCGGACAATGCTGGTGGCACGAGCAACTTCTGCTCCGGCCCGGTCCAGCATCATGCGGCTTACGCCAGGTAATGGTGAGTCAACAAACTCATGTTGTGCAGCGTGTATTACTACACGCTGACTAAAATCACTATTTACCTGCATTGGTTAGCCATTAACCGAAATGGCAGAAGCACAGCTTATTACCATCGGCGTCTTTAACATAAGCGCCGTAAAACGTGTTCTCAATGCGTTGCCCTGGCGCACCGTCGCAGGTTGCACCTAAACTGATCGCTTTTTGATAAAGCGTATCTACCGCAGCTTTTGAACCCGGTGAAAACGATACCATATTACCGTTGCCCGGATTTGCTGGCTGTTGGTTAAAGGGTACGCATACCGCTAGCATGGGCTGTGCCATACTTTTGCCAAAAAAGGCAATGCGGCCCATATCAATTAATGACTTGCTGCCCAGATCGCCCAATAACTGGCCATAAAATGCTTTAGCCGCCGTTAAATCACTCACACCCAAGGTTACATAACTGATCATATTTGACGCTCCAGATAGAAGAAATAAATGATATCTGACCATTACGCAGCTTAAGGCGAAATGGTGCAGTGTGAAAACGAATTTGTTTTAGGGGTTTTGCGTAAAGTGCGCCAGATTATTGCTGTTATAGGTAGGCTTTACTACGACGGTGCCTGCCAGCTTGTCGTGCCAGCCTTGCTTTTTCGCATCCCAGCCAATCCAGAAAAAACCCAACCCCAGCGGCAAGACCGCCAGATAATAGCCAATATAGCGAATAACGCATTGTTTTGTTGTTGGGTTATTGCCTGTCTTAGCATCAACGATGCGTGCTGCAAGCGCCATTTTTCCTGGGGTTGCCTGACGATACAGCCAAAACGCAATAATGGCCAGAATAGGAAATACCCACTGCACCAGATAATAGGCGCCGGTAACCTGAAAGTTGCTGCGGTCTATATAAGCCCAGCCGTAAATAAGCAACATTAACGGTAAGGTAATGCAAACCAATAACAAGCTATCAATAACAGAGGCGACCAAACGTTCCCAAAAGCCAACGTATTTTAGCGCGGTTGCAGAAGAACCAGGTGCAGTATTCATGGTGTGCGTCTCATATTAGTTTGTCAGACAATTACAACCATTAGGCGTAATCATCGTGCTGATAAGCGCTAGAGTAGTTAACTATTTCATTAGTTCCCGACATTTAACCCGCTGTCGTAACCGCAGTTAACCTGCGGATATTACATAACGTTGACATTATATTAAAGCGCTATCTGTGGTTAGCTGCAGGCGTGTTGCGGCTATTTTAGTGTTGTTGTCAGGCTGTGGCATAATGCCCACACTACATTTTATTCGGGTGCAATTACGCGATGACTCAGCCACACCAGCTTAACGCTCTGCTAGATACCTTGTTACAGCAATGTCAGCCGTTATATGTAGAGGGTAAGGTTGCAGACTATATACCGGTGTTATCGCAGGTGGCGCCTGAGCAAGTAGGTATTGCGGTAGCTACGCTTGATGGCACTGTGTACAGCGCAGGTGCCGCAACACAGGCATTTTCATTGCAAAGTGTGTCGAAAATTTTCGCCCTGGTCATGGCGATGAACCGTATTGGCGACGAGCTATGGCAGCGCGTTAATATGGAGCCTTCCGGTCAGCCATTTAATTCTATTGTGCAATTAGAATGGGAAAAGGGTATTCCGCGCAATCCGGTAATAAACGCCGGTGCTATTTTAGTATCCGATGTATTGGTCAGTCACTATTCTGCCAGTAAAAGCGCTTTTTTAACCTTTATCCGAAGGCTGTGTGGAGAAGAGGCGATTTATGCTGACCCGCAGGTGTATTTATCTGAGCTGGAACATGGCAATCGCAATGCGGCATTGGCCTACCTGATGAAAAGCTTTGGTAATATTGAAGCCGAAGTGCCACAGGTGTTAGAGCAGTACTTTCACCAGTGTGCTACCGCTATTAACTGTGAACAGTTAGCGCGTTCATTATTATTTTTAGCAAATAGAGGTGTGCAGCCGCATAATAATGAACAAATTTGTAGCCGACGTGACGCACACCGTGTCAATGCCATTTTATCTACCAGTGGCATGTATGATCAGTCTGGCGAGTTTGCGTTTAAAGTGGGTTTGCCGGCAAAAAGTGGTGTCGGCGGCGCCATTATTGCCATAGTGCCACAATTTGGCGTGATCACCGCCTGGAGCCCGCCACTTAACCGCTTTGGTAATTCTGTCGTGGCTATGCAACTGATTAGTTTGCTCGCCGACGAGCTAGGCTTATCGCTGTTTTAATGACTTTTTTGTAGCGGAAGAATTAATCAATACCGCGGTATTGGATAATTATTCCGCTGTCCTGAACAGATAAACAGCGCTAGGCTATTAATCAACTGGTTAATACTGTGGTTATAGCAATGCAGAATGTTCAAGGGCGTCCCTTATCCGCTTCCGAAAACCAAAGCCGGGCCCGGTTAGTCGATGCGGCAAGGCACCACTTTAGTGTTCATGGCTACGCGGCCACGACAACACGCGATATCGCCACAGCTGCTGCTGTTAATCCTGCCATGATTCGCTACTACTTTGGCCATAAAGCGGGGCTTTTTGAAACTGTGTTACGTGAGACGGTCGCGCCGATGCTTAACTTGATTAATAAGCATCCAGCGCCAAACGGTCCGGTTAATTTGGCCGCACTGGTTCAGCAATACCACAGTATGATGCTGCCATACCCAGAGCTGCCAAAATTGATTTTTCGCGCTTTACATAACCCCGATTCAGTCGAGTATGACATTGTTATGCAGGTATTTGATGGTGTGCTGCGCTTTGGTATTGACCGACTGTTAAAGCAGATAAGCCACTCTACCCCGGCAACAGATGATGTAGACGGCAAAGCCGTGGTTGTTAGTGCGTTGGCCTTGGCCGTGTTTCCTTTTTTGTTGCCGCCACCTTTTCGGCAGGTTCTTAACTTTTCCGCTACCTCAGATCAATTGGCTGCAATTGCTAGCTTGGCTGATCGACTATTCATTCCTGCAAAAATAGTGCAGCACGGAGAAAAAAATGCGTAATCTTATGCTGATATTCACCGGTTTATTGCTAATGGCGTGTCAATGGCAAGAGCCTGCTGCAGCGTTTGGTACGGTTGAACGCGACCTTATCCATGTTAATGCCCAGACATCAGGGCTGATTACTGTACTCAACGCACAAAAAGGCGATAGCATTAAAACCGGACAGATATTGCTACAACAAGATAACACCGAGCAACTGCTTATCGTGGCACAAAATGAGGCACAACTTGCATTAGCCAAGGCGCAGTTAACACTGTTACAACAAGGCAGCAGGCAAGAGCGGCAAGAACAAGCTAAAGCTAATTTGGCACGCGCTGCGGCGATGTTAGACGATGCTAAGCTGACGCAAACTCGACAGGTCGCACTTTTTACTCAAAAGTTGAGCTCTGCCGCGGCGTTGCAACAAGCTGACGCAGCGTTAGCGGTAGCACAGGCGAGTTATGATGTTGCAGAGCAGCAACTAAAAGAGGTGATGGCCGGGAGTAGGCAGCCTGACATTGAGCAGGCGCTACAACAGGTAAAACAGCTTGAAGCGCGATTGCAGCAAGTGCAGTGGCAATTACAACAACTTACCGTCGTTGCAGAGCGGGACGGTACTGTTGACGATATCCTTTGGCGCAGGGGGGAGCGCGTGCCAGCGGGGGCGACGCTGTTAACCTTGTCTGTGGATGACAGTGCGTATGCAAGGTTATATTTGCCCGCCAATGCTTTAGCAAACTGGCGGCTTGGGCAGCAAGTAGAGGTATGGCTTGAAGGGCGCGATGCAGCAGTTAATGGCACTATTCGTTTTATCAGTCCAAATGCCGCATTTACCCCACACTTTGCGCTGCATCAGTTAGAACGCAGCCGGCTGGTGTATCTAACAGAAGTAAGCCTGCCACAAGACCTTGGTATACACACTGGAACCCCAATTCGGGTGTTGTTGCCATGAATGATATTGTTATTAAAACTCAAGGTCTGACCAAATATTTTGACGATTACTGCGCGGTAAATGATCTGGATTTAGCCATAAAGCGAGGTAGCATTTACGGTTTTCTTGGTCCCAATGGTTGTGGTAAATCTACCACTATGCGGCTGTTAACGGGCTTATTAACACCCAGTGCTGGCGAAGTAAAAGTCCTTGGCTATGATCTGCCAAATCAAGCTGAAGCACTGCGGCTTAAAATTGGTTATATGACGCAAAAATTTTCGTTATACGACAACCTAAGCGTACTGGAAAACCTGCAGTTTGTGGCGCAAATTTATGGTTTGTCCCGCGGTCAGCGTCGAGAGCGGCTGTCTCAATTATTAGCCATGTATCATCTGGAAGATAAACAACACGTTAGAGCGGGCTCACTTAGCGGTGGACAAAAGCAGCGTTTGGCTTTGGCTGCGGCCACGTTACATGAACCCCCGTTATTATTACTG
>Ga0100392_1000951_pt1 | contig 26522 bp, 19 predicted proteins | sample CryGeymeta201516_FD_81548 | JGI IMG/M metagenome (GOLD analysis project Ga0100392, IMG submission 81548) | Groundwater microbial communities from Crystal Geyser aquifers in Utah, USA - Crystal Geyser metaG 2015-16 | ecosystem: Environmental > Aquatic > Deep subsurface > Groundwater | place: USA... | reverse complement strand
ACTTGGTTGGTAGTGCTGTTGTGGTTAGGTACTAGTAGGTAGTACTGTAGTAGTAGTTGGTACCTGTTGTAGTAGGTAGCGGGGTGTGTGTGATTTATATATTACACATTATCTGACCCCACTGCGGGGTGCTCTTTTGGCTCAGAGGCATTATCTTCAGACAACAAGAAAAAATAATTACATCTACTAGACTCTAAACTACTCATAGATCATAGGTCTCTTTCGTTAATAAGACGCCCAATCATACCAATTTAAGGCCACTGAGTCGGGAATGGGAATCCCTTTACTAATTCGTCCTTTTTTATTCTTGTGGGCAGGGTTGAATTTGATAGACTCGATTAGCTTTGGATTGCGAGTGACTAGACTCGTTGCTGGTAGTCTCCTGTATAAATACCTTCCTAATGGCGAGGAGAGCGACGCACTTTGTGGTGTCTGTGATGATGTTATGGGCGATCTGCTAGCGGGGAGTGATGGCTTGAGTGCCATCCCCTGTGGTGCTGCCTGCTTGGGATTCCGGAACTGCACTAAAATGTGCGAGTCCGTTAAAAAAACCAGTGCCGTCTCTATAGAATTCCCATGCTTGGTACGTGCGGCCAACAGGTCGAGCTGATTCAATGTATGCGATTTGAAGCTCACGTGGTTGCCATTTACCGCTCTTTTTAACTATCAGGCTGCAGGTTTTTGTAGCCGCCAAGACGACAAGGAGGAAGTGTCAGAAGATATTTTGACAAGCTGTGATGGGAAGAATGGTTTGTTCCAATGTAAGCCACGACGATATTGTCATCGAGTTCGGAGAGGCTTCAGGCTTCAATGTGAACTTCGTCCCGGTATTAAACGATGGTCTGGCATGAAAAAGTTGGCCAGTGAGCACACAGCGGCGCTCGTAGCAGGACTCTATTCACAAAAACACTGCGGTGAGCCAGATGCGGGCCCCTATTGCATAGCACGACCACAGGGCTTATCCATCGTGTCTGAAGCAACAGGGAATATCCTAGCCATCCTTGTTGGAGGTTACAAATCAATTTTGGCTATTGAATCACCAGGAGGAAGTGATGATCGTCAGTGGCTTATCTTTTGGCTCATACTCTCCATCGTCTTTTTTGTGGAGAATCATTTGGCGAGAGTCTTACTATCGCAATTGCCCCTATATTTTGAGATAAAACTACTTTGCCTGACTTGGCTTATTTGGTGGGAAGGGGCTGACTTGTGCTATCGTCGACTTAAGCGTTTCTTTCGAGGCCGGGGTTGGATTATTCCAGTTGAGGGTACTGCGGCACAAGAGGAACTGATAAGAATGCAGGCACTTATGGGCGAAAAGCTGCTAGCTGAGGTGCAGCGTCTATTGTCTTTGTCGAAAACAGATTCCTCGACTGTAAATCCATCCACACGTGCATCTACATTGATGGGTGTGACAACTGCGAGAGATTGGCAGCAGGATTACGATGAAGAGACTTCGTCAGAGGCTGACGCAATGAAAGAGCTGCTGGGGTTGTCGTCGTTTCTTCTGAGTGCTGAGGGTGCTACATTGTTGGCAAATGCCGCTGTTGATAGGATAAGTAAAGAAAATGTCGGCGTGTTGTTGGAAAAAGCGGCTGACTGCGCTTCATTCCAGCCCCGTTACTTGAACATTGCGCTAGACGGCTCAATTACGGGTCCACAAGGCGAAGTACCGTCTATGGATCCAAATGGCTTGGCTGACCCATACGTTGTCTTTCGTCTTGTCCCACCACCAGGTGGTGGAGCTCCGTATCCCACGTCAGGTATTAAATCGTCAATATGTTACAAAACATGCCACCCTCGATGGAATCACGAGCGAATTGAGATGACCATTCGCGGTGGAGAGCAGGACAGAAGTGGCTACTACCGGAGCTACTCTTTGGCTTTTGCAACCCAGCTCCATATGTCTGTGCACGACGCAGACGTCGGTCCATGGTATCTCATGTATCTTCTTTTTAAAATCGTGTCGCCAATTTGCTGTGTTGCTTTGTGGGCGCTACCTAAACTCCCGAAATCAATGATACCCCAGTGGTGGATTGAAACAAATCAGCAAACCGTTTCGTTACTCGTGCTGGGCACTGCAACTGTTGGGTTCTTGGTGTCCTACTCCATGGCAGTGCTTCTCCGATCAGACGACGAACTTATAGGTGAAAGTTTTATTCCGTTGGGTATTCTGATGGATCAAGGGTCACATACGCTGCTCTTGACGCTCCAACAACCGCTGTCGGAGAGGGCCAAAACAAAGCAAAACTCAGTTGGAGGCTATGGTATTATTCGAGTGAAGCTATCACTGTCTGAGAATTGAAACGCACGCGGAAGCTGTCGTTGATGGCTGGGGTCCGATAAAGCTCTGAGGTTCTACAATTCAATCTTTTGGGGAAGGGGCGGCAGCCTCGGTGAACTTGTGTCGTTTGGTTATAGCTACATGTACAGTAGGTTTAAAACATTAGACTCAAAGTCGTGCGTGAACTGCTGCGGTTGTACTGCAGGGACGCCCACACATGCTAGATTCGAAGTAATAAAAATACTGTAGGTTTTTGCAAGAAGGCACTGTATTGGAGTCTTTGTGACTTCGGCCAAGTTAAATGAAATCATCTACGAGCAAACCTCCGTGTGCGCAACGAGCGGTGCAATTCAACATGGGGGCAACCGTAAGGGTGTGCGTTTAGGTTTGGCAATTATTTCTTTAGTGGTGCCGTATTGCAAATTGTCTCCTCATGGGTACTCTGGCTTCTCTGGGCTCCGCAAGCCTGTCCTGCTTATTCACTATTGAACCTATTGAATGCAGGCAAGCATCAAGGGTAGCATAGCGCACTCGTTGGATGGTCAGGCCAATCAGGTAGTCTTGGATGCATGGTGACTGCACCCATCCTACTGCGCAGGCCTTTGGAAATGTCACTAGCTATGGTGGATCATTCCCTTGTAGTGGGGATATGATGCAAGGTGGGGACCGATGTTTTGCCTTTTAGGAACATACATTTTAAATTTGGTTTTTCCCGGAGAGCAGCTACTCGTAGTAGATTAGAGTACTAGTAGACTAGCTACTAACAAGTCTACTACTACTACTACTAGTAGTAGTACTAGTACTAGTACTACTAGGTCTAGAGTCTTTTCACCAACACTGTGCCATTCATCTCCGGGATAATAATATGTGCCAGGGTTTCACATATCTTGAGCGACAAAAAATCGTCATGGAAAGAACTCCAAGCATTAATATTACGTGACAGTAGACTAAGTAAGTAGACTAGCTAGTACTGTAGCACCGTACTCCGTAGTACTAGTAGTAGTAGCTAGTGGGCCCAGTATAAAGTACTAGGCTACTACTACTACTAGCTAGAGTAGTACTAGAGTAGTCTACTTTTATTAGCTACTAGTACTACTCCGAGTACTAGCTAGTAGTAGCTAGAGTCTACAAGATAGCTACAGTACCTGGTACTACTCGAGTAGCTAGTAGCTACCAGAAAGGAAGGTCCGCCAAACCCTACTTTTAACCCTACTGACATGTTGAAATATGAATAAAAAATCTTGATTTCAACACATTTCAACACGTGTCAACAAATTTCAACACATATCAACACATTTCAATAAATTTCAACATGACTCAATTTCTACTACTACTACTACTACTACTACTACTACTACTACTGGGTTCGATTCCCGCGCAAGACACATGAGGACCACAGTGCTATTATGGTGGTGGTCTGGGGTTCGATTCCTAGTAGTAGTAGTACTGCTTTCAACACGTGTCAATAAATTTCAACACATTTCAACAAATTTCAACATGACTCAAAGGCACGGGATTCATTGAGGTTATGAGCTCTAATTGGCGGACCTTCTAGGTACTAGTAGAGTAGTAGACTTGTACTTGTAGACTTTAGTAGTAGCTATTAGTACTACTACTAGTCTAGTCTACTACTAGTCTAGTCTATGCTATTTATTTATGTCGAGATTCGGAATATTCTTTTTGAACGAAGCATTGGAAAATAGCCAACAAGAGTACAACTACTACTCTAGTAGTACTACGAGTAGCTACGAAGTACTCGGAGTTAACACAGGAAGTATAACTCTTATAGCAGACTAGTAGTGAACCTCTTGGCCTCATTCAACACCTGCTCGTCTTTACAGTAGCAAGATTGTCCTGCATCTCTAGTTCGATCTGGCGTGAACAACTGATCCCTAGGCCTAAGAAGAAGATTCCTGTGCAACACCACACGTTCGGAGCCTTTTTTTGCTGCACCAAGGATATCATTATTTTATTGGCGACGGACTACATGCTCTAAATTTTAAATAACCATGTACCAGACATTATCCAGATATAAACGGCAGCTGCAACGGAGATTATCCACCGCATCCGACACGAGTACTGCGAGTGCGATTAGTGTCCAAAAGAAACCTCTCTTGCCCGAAACAACCCAAGATGTCCCATCACCTTCCTCCAGCTCAGATGTAGCCAGCATTCCCGTGCATGCGTATGTGACACTATTTACTGCCGTGGTAGCTCTGAGCAGTATCGGGCCATCATTGGATTTACAGCACGGGGTTGCTCCCGTTTTGAAAATATTTTGGCGCATGACGGGAACTTGGATGACTTTGCTCCCAATTGCTGCTCATTCCATCTACAAAGATGGATGGCCCCTGCTATCGCGACGCCAAGTTCTCATGTTTATCTGTGGCTCCCTATGCTACTCTGTTGTATGTGTGGCCTTCGTTGTGGCGTTAGAGTTTACAAGTGTTGGGAATACCGTGATTTTTAGCAATACCCATGCCCTACTTTTATTAGTAGGAAGATCCTTGGTGGGCAGCCCCGTCTCGTCCGGAGAGGTCGTTGGTGCCCTGGTGGCATTTTCGGGTGGAATATTTTGTACCTATGATGCTGCTACTGAAGAACCTACAGAGGCCCATCCTGCGAATTTAATGGATGAAGCAGTGACACCTATTCTAGTTGGATGCTGGGGTGATTTCATTGCGTTGATATCAGCCCTTGGGGGAGTAGGTTACTTGGTATTGGCAAGCCAAGTACGCACAAGATTTCCCTCGGTTTACGTATATGTCTTTTTGAACATGATTGCTGCCTCGATTTTTACCTTGGCAGCCATTTTATGCATGGGAGAAGAAATTGAATTATCTCGAGATATTCATATCGGGCTTTTGGGATTTATGAATACCCGCTTTGACCGTCTACCACTGGAAATGTTCATGGTAATCGTTTGCAATCTAACCGGAGCTATGGGCTATGTAAAAGCCATGCAGTATTTCGACAATATCATCATATCCGTGGTGACCCTATTGGAACCTGTCGTTGCCAGTGGTCTGGCATTTCTCGTCGGAGTTGGAGTGATGCCAGGCTTTTGGGGTTGGGTTGGAAATTTGCTAGTGGCGATAGGGACCGTTATGGTTATTAATCCGCCATCTCAAAAGAAGCAGTCCAGTCTTCACTGAAATGTTTTCAAATGTATTTGAAGTTTAGGCCATAAAATTAGCTGATATTGCATTTATATTTCAAGTGATCGACGTCAATATAATAATTCATTATTATAATGGTTTCTATCCTAGCAAGTCATTTGAAATCGCATTCCACTTGTCTGCACCAACAAGCGCATTCATATTGCTTCCAGACTTGCCGAAGATGCTTTGAGCTTCTTCGGTACCACCACTGGCTCTGATGCTGGCGATGGTTGCGCGTGTAAGTTTCTCGGGCGCGGCGCATTCTGGTTGTGTCTTCGTCTTTTCCAATGTGTCTGTGAACCACTGCACATCCACGGCTTTTAACCGAAACAAAGGAGCCAGAAGGTCGCCCATGTATTCGTATAGCTTGGGACAGTCCACCACCATATCGTCAATAAATTCAATAAAGTCACCCAATCCATTACGAATATCGTCGCTAGTCAACTTCTTCCTCTCGTACAATATCTGTAAAATATCCGTAATAGCATTGCGTTCAGCTTCTTTGCACTCCAAGAGATCACTAGCACTCTTGGCGACCAAAGTTAAACCGTAATCTTTGGTGCCGGTCAGTTCGTCTGCAGAAAGAAGTAACTCGTCAATGTTACTGGGGTCTTGCACATATTCTGCCCTCATACTCTTGATACGCCGCTTCAATTTTTCCTGCGACAGAGGTGCTGGTGTGTTCGCTTTATCGTCTCCCGACAAGCTGCCTGGGATTCCTGAATTGGGCATGCCTCCTTTCTTATCTTGCACATTCTGGGAAGCTTGTTTGCTACTGTCTCCTCCAATTTCAAAGGCGCCCTTAGCACCACGAGCGATGACTGTAAATCCGTCATCGTCTGTGACAGTCTGTGGCTTAGCACCGTCTCGACGATTGCTGCTGACGCCACTGCCACGACTCGTATTATTTCCTCGTCCACCAGGCGTGCTGCCTCTTCGATTGTCATAATTGTTGCTAGTGCGTCGATTTTGATTGTTTCGATCGTCACGGTAACTCTGTTGGGAGATCTGTGCCTGGCGCTGCTCTTCCTTCTCAACGTCCTTACGGATTTCTTCCAATGTCTTCGCTTTTCCTTCGTCACGCCGAGGGACCCAATTGTTCTCCCGGAGTTCTAAAAGATCCTTGTACATAAAGCGGGATCGGGCAGGTAAATTCTTCTTATCCTGACTAAGCTGGTGTATTTTAGTAAAGCAAACTTTCATAAAGTCAGTAGCCGGCGGCTTGTCGATCGTTGACCCAATAGTTGTGAACATGCTGCAGATGGCTTCGTGATCTTCCTCGTCCATGTCCACGTCGCCACTGTCCTTATACTCAGGGTTCTTGGATTTGACACCCTCCAACTCCTCAAGCTTAAGTAGAGAGCCAATGCAAAACCGCATAATTTTTTCCTTGATCAGTCCCTTCTTGTACAGCTGACCGATAAACTTGATGTTTCCAAGCATTTGTTTCTTGATTTTGATTCTACGAAAATCAAGCTCTGCTTCTCGTTCAGCTCGCTCGGTTGGCGTGAGTTTATCTTTGGACTCCTCGTATTCCTTCTTCTCTTTTTTCCAAATGACATAAATGTCTTCCTTCTTAAACTCGTCCTCGCACTTGTTGAGAAGAGACCGCTTGAAGCTGTTCTTTTTCTTAGCATTCGAGACGCATTCAACTTCACTTAGAAAAATTTCGGACAGCTGCTGTCCGCACTCTTTCGCTTCACTGACAGGAAAGTAGACAGCGTAGAACGAATCTTCACCCGCCTCCTTCAAAATCTTGATGAAAATTCCCTTTTTGATCACCAACTTGACGAGCTCTAGTTTTCTTTCTCCTCTTTCTTCCGGCGCCCCTGAATCATCAAGCGCTGCTTCGATGGTTTCGTCGACACTCTTAAATGGTCCAACCACTTCGCTGTCGGTCGTGCTGACATCGTTGCTCCATCTGTAAACGACATGAGAACTGCTTCCAGCAGACTGTTGCGTGACCGGATCCTCGTCACCTTCGGTAGGAGGTTCCTCGTCGCTCTCGATAATTTTGACAAAATCATTATTCGCTTGGGCAGCTCCCTTGGACAACCGCACGCACAGGTCAGCGTACATGTCACCGAAGGCGGGCTCATCAATAGCTTTCTCGTACACATGATGAATCATCATTGTAAGCATATCGTAGCTGAGAATCTGAATATCACACATTTGAGCAGCAAGTCGGTCAAACTTCTCCTTCGTCATCTTATTCAAAATGCCCTTCACAGATTTTTCGGCAATAGCCATGGGGTTCTTGTCCTTGCTTGGTTTCCATCCGTTGTCAGATCTGACAAGAGGAGCAACAGGACCATCCGAGAGAGGTGGCTGGTTGTGGTTATTTTGACTTCCACGGCGACCTTGCTTATTCTTATTCTTAGGCGGAGCTTGGCCACGTTGCCAATCACCGCCACCACCACCACCGTCGTTGCGGTCATTAGTTTGACTATTACGACGCTGTGCCTGTCCTCGGTCCCAGTTTCCTCCTCCACCTTGGTTAGCACGATTGCGATTGCCTCCGCCTTGGCCGGCTTGTTGCTTGGGAGGACCCTTTGAAATTGACATATCGGACAAATCTTCAGGTCTTTTCATACACGCATCTGTCGTCTTCAATCTAGAAATGGAAAAAGCACGAAATCAAAAAGTTAGCTAAATGCTGCTTGCGCGATGAAAACTGAGAATACTCAACCGTACTAAAAGACAAAGTACATACCGCATCAATACTGTCTTGTCGTATACCAATCGACCTCCTTTGCCCCCTGTGGCGGCAGCTTCACGCGTCTTACCACCAGGACGAAGTCCGCCAGCAGCGCCAGCAGCTGGAGCGGGAGTTGTAGCCATGGCTGCCATTGTGGGTTTCTTTGCCGTTGCAGCCAGAGATGAGCCACCACTCGTCACGGTGGTGGTGGCGGCGGCGGCGGCTGATACGGACTTGGCAGGTGCTGGAGCTGCAGCAATGTCAGCCAGGGTTTTTTCCTTCGGCACGGGTTCCTTCTTTTCTAACTGTACGGGTTCCTTTGCTACTGGAGTAGGAGCAGTGGAAACGACAGAAACTGGGGTTGGAGCAGTGGGAGCGACAGAAACTGGAGGAGTTGCAGCTATTTGAGCTGCTGTTTTAGGCACGGTGGTAGTCTTAGACGTAGTTTCGGCCTTTTGAATCTCGGCGGGTTTTTCGGTGTCCTTTCCGAGGCGAGCCAGTGCCGCTTCGCGAAGCTTCTTTCCTGCGTCCTCAGAAGACTTTGGGGGGGCAGCACCAGGGGCGGTAGTGGCAGCAGCAGTGGAAGCGCCATTACTGGTAGCAGTTTTTCCAGCTTCTGCAGAGACGGCGGCCTTGAGAGAGGATGTTTTGGCCTTTTCCGAACGGAAATCCAATACATTTCCGTCTTTATCCTATTTTATTTCGTGGTCAAAAAGTAAATGTGTGAGATTCATACTCACATCAGCATAGTAAAATGAGGCAGCAAAATCAAACATGATGAACAATCATTTGTATTCGCATTTGCAAATAAAAAGCACTAAAGTTGTCCTTCCTCTAACGTCCAACACGTGCACGCAAGAAACACGTACCGTGATAACCAGTGGTTTCTTTTCGCGGGGCTTGGGTGGTACCACGACAGGAATCGCGACTGCAGCGGCAGCAACGGGTCCGCTAGCTCCAGGAGTAGCTCCTGTTACAGCTCCTGGTAGTGGTGGTGGTGGCTGTTGTTGTTGCTGCTGCTGCTGCTGCTGGGGTGGATAGTAAACTCCACCTTGTGGAGGGTATGCCGTCGGTTGCCAGCCTCCCTGCGGAGCTCCACGGTAGGCAGCCTGCTGCGCAGCATAAGGATTATATGGCAAGTTTGCGGGGTATTGTTGCTGGGGGTGAGCGCCAGGATGTCCTGGATGATACGCTTGTTGGGTCTGGGGCTGGGGCTGTCGACCGTAAGCCGCCTGTTGTAGGGAGGATCCAACACCTGAGGGTTGCCAGGCTCCCATGGGTTGTCCACGTCCTCCTCTGGCTTGTTGTTGTCCTCGTCCTTGCCCTCTTCCTTGATAGCCACCTCGGCCACTTCCTCGTCCGCTACCAGCTCCGCCCTGTGGCTGCTGTTGCTGTTGCTGTTGCTGTGGCTGAGCTTGTGGATTATATTGCGACATGTTTTATGAAATTATACCCGTCAAGTTAATAATAATATGGTAATAACAGGTTAAATTAGAGATTAGAGAGCGCCCTGTCTTGCTGTGTATGTCTGCTTGTGCCTTCGATTATGCCAAAACCAAAGAGACTGAGACAAGAGAAAATACTCTGATGAGCGAAAGCGAAAGGATGTTGGTAGTTGGTAGATATGGATTCTTTCACTTTAATTGCATTCTTGCTTGCCTGCAAGAATACCTATTGAGATGCTGTTGCTGTTGATAGTCTGGGATCAATAGTACTGGTAGTATAAAATATGACGAGAGAGATGCTTTGTTCGTATGATTCGTACTACAACTAGTAGGGTGGAGTACGTCTGGCGTATCGTATTAATTTGTTGCAGTTTCTCATTTATTTATCCACCATCTATCGTGTGGTGGCGGCCTTCATAATAAGAGCACGTTGCTGGTTGGAGCCAGAGAGGCCTCACAAATGCTCGCCTGACCGTCGTCACTTAGCCGGCAACTGAGCATCATTTTTTCTCACACAGCTAGCTACGGTAGTTACTACAGCTACTGTAGTACTACTACAAGCCACAGTATTACAGTAGCTAGCTAGCTAGTCTACTACTAGTAGTAGTAGCTACTACTCCGTACTACTGGTAGCTACTAGTAGTACCACTAGTACTAGTAGTAGTAGTAAACCACACGACTACTAGCTAGTAGTAGCTATTTGACAACAAGAATCATATTAGTAGTAGACTAGATTAGCTAGCCTACTAGCTAGCTAGTACTACTACCTGGTACTCTAGCTAGCTAGTTACCTGGTAGCTACTCGAGTAGAGTAGTTCTGTAGTGGTAGCAATAGACCCTAGCTAGTAGAAGCTCTCATTGCCACTACTAGCAGTACTCTAGTAGTAGTAGTAGTCGTACTACCAGTACCATACTAAGTGGTCGTTTCTCACCATACTACGTAGTAGACCCACTACTACGAGTACTAGCTACTGTAGCTACTACTAGCTACCTTGTAGCTAGAAGTAGAACCGGGTAAGATGCTGCAGTCCATCCATTTTATTATTGCGAAAAATGGATTCTATCTTCTTTCTGCTTCGTCAAATCTTAAAGAAAGAATGTCATTGGCCATTATTTGCTTATTACCAGGTACAGCACTAGTTTTTCTTTTTCGAAGCGCATCGATGTAGAGCTGTAAGAGTCACCCTATCCTTGTCTGCATTCACAATCCAGTAGACCAAGATGCAATCATGAATAGAGACTACTAGTAGTAGAGTACCAGGTAGACTACAGTAGCTAGAATTCTCCGAATAGTAGACTACTACTAGACTAGTACTAGCTATTAGTAGTAGCTAGTCTACTGTCGTACTTAGTAGACTACTAGTACTACTAGCTACACTACTACTACTAGTAGTAGCTACTACCGTACTAGTAGTAATAGTCTACTACTAGACTACTACTACTAGCTAGTAGAGTAGTAGATCTAGTAGTAGTCTACTACTACTGCCTACAGTAGCTTGGAGTCTACTACTATAATACTCGTAGTAGTCTAGCTAGTAGTAGTAGTCTACTACTGTATTCTTTCGAGTGGTGCGAGTACCATACTACACATCAATTTCCACTACGATATAACCTAACTATCTACTCTAATACCAGGGTAGGAGTACTATTGCTACTACTACTAGCTACACCAAAGAGTAGTAATAGTCTAGTAGTACTCGACGAGTAGAGAGAGAGTAGTACCAGTAGTCTAGGATGTTCCAATACTCGATTTGTTTTTAAACTCAATAGAATATGTCCGCAACTCATGATTTCGTATATTATCCATACCGATTGCACATGAACGCAAGTATTCAATAACTCGTGTTTCCAACCACCAAAACTCATTTATCATTATTTCTCGATGCAGCAGACAATACTATTGCAGTCAATTATCTTCGAGCTTGCGAGTTGTGAAACGAATCAAATGATGGATTCCCTTTAATTGTGTGACATGATAGTCATCTCGTTCCAACCATTGGGCAGTCGAGGTTTCAGGAGCAATATTAGAGAAACCCTCGTACAAAAATGCTCTGTTAAGATGCTGACGAGTATTTTTTCTCCTCCTCTGTTGCTGCAGATGTGGATTCAAGGAAGGGAGAACGCAACGTACGCGGAAGATTTTTGGTTTACTTGATTACCAGTACACTCGGACCTTAGTGCTACTGCACAGAGTACTAAATAGCGAGGACAAGGACTGCTGGTGTCGCTGATTACTACAGTGCACAATTGGAATGCACAATACGAGTAGTAGTAGGTATTCTAGTTTTCTACTATCCTCCTGGTGCAAATTCTGACAGCAACCGCTCAGAACATTATTTTAACTAACAACTACTGTTTGGCCTATCACGAAGATGGACCAAAAGTTATTCTCTAGATAGCATCGGATCTGATCCGACAAATATTGCGGTGGACCGATCTGGACCGTCCTCGCCAGTCGTGTTTATTAATTCATGGTCACCGCGATAGCATCGGTTGCGGCAGGGAATGCGGTGGTCCCATCTGAGCCGTTCGAGCCAGTCGTGTTTACGTTTCGAAATTCAGAATTCAGAAAAGACAGATCCACCAGAGATCTGCTCAAGTATCTTTATCCACGGTTGCAGCGATCCTACAGAACAGCCTACTAGCTGTACTTGACTTGGCTTGGCATTTTCGAACATACTCGAGACGTGAAAGAATTTCGGAGTTCTGATGTCTTGTATTCCAAACTAGCTCGGCATCGTTAGACAACTCTCACAATTTGGGTTTCTTTAAAAATTATAGCAAACAAAATCATGAAATTCTTCTCTAGTACCTCCTTTTGTGCTCTTTTGGTTTTCAAAGTTCAGGCCGGGGAGGAGGAGTTCAACGAGTTGCAATACAAGCTAGAAGCAGATGTGCTGGAACTTCGTCAGGCAGTCGAGGATGCTTACGAAAACCGTTGCGATCCTTCAACCTTCGATAAGTGCTCTCGTGGTAATTACGATAGCTGCGTTTCGTCATTTCCTGACCCTGTTTGTCCCGCTGGTGAGGATTTCGCTCTGGATGTATGTGCTGACGATTGCAGCACGACGAGAGACTACAGTACGTCTGTCGTATCCTTTCCTCCCTTTCCTGGCAGCCGTGATGATTCAGATGTAGTGGGAGATATTTGCTTTTCAAAGAGCTTAGATTCTTACTTCATCCAAAAGTACGAAGTTGACAAAGCGTATTGGGCCAATTATGGAATCGATAACCCTTCTATGCACGTTGGAATGCCTAGCGGTGCCTTTCGCATTTACCCGGCCAGGTTCAATGAAACATGCAACGCATACGATCCTAGAGTCCGACCATGGTATGTCGCCGGTAGCAGTGGTCCAAAAAATGTGGTAATGATCTTGGATGTGAGCGGTTCAATGGATGGTATTCGTCTTCACTTTTTGAAACAAGCCGCTACCCGCATTATTGATACGCTTACGGTGGGAGATAGAATTGCTTTGGTCCCATTCAGCACCAAAGCACAGGCTGAATACTTCAACGGGCAGGCATTAGTAAAGGTACTTTACTTTATTTGGTATTTGGTAATTTTGAGTCCGTCCTAGCTGGCTTACATACTGTGTGTTCGCTCGCTGTGTTTCAACAGGTGACAGCTTCGATCAAGAAGGAGCTTAAAGCGCGCGTTGACGACCTTCAAGCGGCGGGATCTACGAACATCTTCGACGCCTTCAGTCGAGCCTTCCAGGTTATGGAGGACTCCATTCCCCTGGAACTTGTAGTTGACTGCAATACCGCTCTTCTTTTCCTGACCGACGGCAAAATGACAGATCCTGCAGACATGACAGAACAAAGGGTCTTGGATTTTGTGGAGGAAGGTCTCAACAGACTGACGGAGCGCCTGTCCCATCCAGTGTACTTGTTTTCGTACAGCATCTCTGAGAATGATGATGTGCACAGCTTCCCCAAGCAATTGGCTTGCACAGCCACCACCAACGGTGTCTGGTCAAAGATTATTGACGACCGTACCATTGTCGAGTCGCTGTCAAGCTACACACACCTCTTCTCGCTAGGTCTAGGCGAAGGAAGAAACGACGACTTTGTCGCCTGGGTTGAACCATACGAGTTTTCAACTGTAGCAGAGATGGGGGTAACAGTATCTTCTCCAGCATTTGACCGTAGTGTAGACCCACCTGTGTTGATTGCAGTTGTGGGCCTAGACTTAATGGTCAAAGCCTTGGATCGAGCATTGGAGGTGGAAACGGGCAGCAGTGAAACGTACGATAGAATTGTTCTTTCATCAACAGCCAGGTAAGCGTGCCATCATACCGTTTTTGCAATTACGTTCTGGTGCTCGCGTTAAGCCAACACGTTGAGTTTTATCCACTATCCACTGTCCACTGATACTGCTCCGATACTCTTGACCTCTCCAAACTCTTCATAGGTGCCCCCGATTGGAAATCTCTGCATGCCATTTGGAAGCGTTCCGGTCCTTTGGCATCGATGGTGATGAGGCTCGTTGTGGCATGACTGACAATTGTACCGCGACAGACGATATGTACTTCTACGGCGAAAGTTGCGCCAATCAAAACGACCTGCCGTCAGATGTGCTGGCAAATAGAGACAACATCGAGTTGCATCTCGTAGCAAAGACATGTTGCACGCCAACCGAAGAAAGCGCCACTTCTAGTCCCTTTGTATCAAAAAAGGTTGATAGTTGCATTGCAGCTTCTTTGAAAAAACAATTTGACGATGACTCTGGCTCTGACAGCAACAAAGCTGCCATTATTGGTGGGAGTGTGGGTGGGGCTGTGTTTCTGCTATGGTGTTGTGGGTTTTGCGCGAGTAAGCAGCATGGCAACAAGCCCGCAACCGCGGGTGCGACGCCCGACAACGTTGACGTGGAAAATCTGGAGAGCGTGGCCCTAGACAAAATTCGTGTGGAAAATCTTGAGGTCGTGGAAGCGCCTTTGCCCTTCAACCCTCAGGCGTCTGCTCCACCAGGTACCAAGGAAAGCTGAGAGAGTAAAAAAATACTTTCCCGACACCCGGAAATTCCATCCCTAATCCCGACAGAGTGTGTGGGTAGTCTTCGGTGTGCTATAATATGTGTTTGCATGCGAAGTAACAAAATCATGAAGAACAATCATAGTAGCAAAAGTTAATTGGTTTCATGCACCATTTCATTCTTCAGCTCGAAATTGATCAACCTGATCACAATGTAATTGAACGGGTACTTAGTCTAATTGAAAAGAGAGAGAAACTCCCTCTACGTACTGGGGAGTAGGGGAGTTCCTTCTAAATGAGTCTGAATTATGACAGAACAAGTAAAGTTTAAATCTGTCAAGCCAAGTGTAGTGCCCGTATGTCCAAGTGAACAATATCAAGGTCGTGGAAGTGCCTTGCCCCGCTGTAACCGCTAGGCTACTGTTCCATCAAGTCCCCAGGAAATCTGAAGGCTAGTACTGTTTTCTGACACGGCACCCAAAAATTCCAACCCCAATCACAGTCAATTGTGTGAAAATTTGTCGCGATGGCATTACATATTTACATATGAAGAAGTCAATAATCAAAGTAGCAAAAAGTAAGTGGTTTTACCCTCCTTTTCATTTTTCACCCGAACACTGGTCAACCTGATCACGACGTAAGGTACTTGGAGTATTCATTATTTTGAATTGCTAAACAAAAAATGGAGTCCGAGTTCTATGATTGAGAGCAAACTAAAATATATTTTTTTAAATACAAATCATTGGAGTAGTGTCACAGTTGCGCGCAACCTAAAATCCAGATCATTCTGCTTTCAACACTTGCTTTTGTACCCTCAACAGGGAGTGCAACTTAGACGCACACTATAAATTGATCAAAATCTACAGTTGTACGAGTGGTAATAGAGAGGTAGACAAACGCATTAGATTTGCAACATAGCCCTCATTTTGAATCTTAAGTCAAGTTATGACGCGGCAAGCGCCCAAAGTTTTTACAAATGATGTCATGAAAATTGAGCCGACCCTTACATGAGAGAGACTGCGTTAGATTTGGTAGGGATTTCTTCTCCAAATCTGAGGCCGGTCCAATCGATATGTAGTACAAAAATGCCGTAGAAATACATGTAGAGCTTCCGATGTTATCTGAATTTAGGATTCCCTCTTTTTTGCACTGATTTTTCTATAGTAAAAATGCTTAATTTTTCACTAGCTTTTACACAGCAAATAAGCAATCCAAAAAGCGCACTTGTCACAACTTGTTGAAACTTGAGTACTACAGCTACAGTAGCCTACACAAACCATCTTTTGCTGCACTGTGAACGAAACAGTACTTTAACAAGGTCTATCTAGCGTTTTATGGACTTGTAAAAAATAAAAAACTTTGAATACTATTTTTAGATGGACCATGAGCGCGAATTTGCCTATTCTACCGCCCATCACCACCATGCTTGATTCGTCTAGTGATGATGAGGAGCTACTTGAGCCGACGCCATCCGTGCCGGTTGTGACCCAGCCGCAACTGGAAGTGATGGAGAGGTGGCCTCAAATGACAACTTTGATGCGAGATCACTCTTCTATTCGACTAAATACGAAAACAATGCTTTATTCGACCAAAAAATAATACGCCTGGTGTCTTGAAGTGCGAAAAGCTTCAAAACCTTACAAAACCACTCTTACCATCAAAGTAAAAAGCACACAGTCAGACAATGGACCGCACAAAGGTACATTCAACCACCAAGAGATGGACTTTTTCCATCTCTCTGCTATTTGCAGCATCCACTCTTCCATTTGAGGTTCAGGCATTCGCCTTAAAGCCCTACACCAGCAGTCACGCCTACGGCCTCTTCTCATCAGCAAAGAGCCGATGCTTTTCAAAATCCTTCATTTTTGAAAATTCCCACACCTCCTTGACCCAATCTAAGCAAATTAATGATTCTGGAAGTAGCTTATCAACCCCACTTAGCAATCCTGCTTTGGCAACCCTCGATATTATGGCACTACTTGGTTTTGCGGCGGTGGGGAAAGCATCTCATGCACCCGACGGCTCGTTGGATTTCTCTTCTGTTCTCGTAACTGGATTTCCATTTGTTGCTTCTTGGCTTTTAACATCTCCACTCACTGGAGTCTACCAAGATTTGCAATTGATCAAGGACACGGCTAGCACCGCTGACATTGCCAAGGAATCTCTCCTTCAAACTGTCAAAGGCTGGGCTCTTGCCGTACCTCTGGGATGTGCCTTGCGAGGGATCATCAAGGGTTATGTACCACCTTTACCATTTGTAATTGTGACTTTGATTGCAACGCTCGTGTTTATAGGCGGTGTTCGCCTTGTCTACTCATTGGCCGTCACCACATCCGAAAATTGAGCAATTTGTGATTTGTGGATAGCCCGATGCGCAGAGCCGAGGCTGTAAACCAATCACCGGTTCTTCATATCGAAGTAGTTATTGGAAAGCATCGATGCATTTGCAGGGAGGCAGGCATTTCTAATCAAAACAAGCTATACAATAGAACTAATTTATTTTTAAAAAGAAGCCAACTCTTAATTCTTATTTAAAGATTGGAAGGAATGAATACAGAGAAGCCACTCAAGGCAGTAGTCATAAGACAACTGGAGATTTGTGGGTGCCAGTGCACTTCCTTAAATTGTTCACTCCCGCAGTGTACAAACAATAGTTGCGGGGGAACATCAACGTCGCCCTTGTTGTCGTCTTCTTCCACTGATAAGTCATAAATGTAGGTACCCACATCATCACTGGCAGCCAACATGGATTCATCCGTAGGATGCCACTCAACGGATGTAATAGGTGTCTTGTGAGTGGTAAAACGGGCCAAGGGGTCAGGCGTTTTGGCCGAAAAATGACGCAAATCCCAAACAGAAAGGACGCCATCGTCGCCACCACAGGCTAACAGGTTGGTCACCAACTTGTTCCAGGAGACAACATTCACGTCTGCTCCGTCCGATTGAATTTTGTGACTCAGCATGGCCCGATTGGGAGCACGTGTGTCAAAGATTCGAACGTATCCGCCACTTTCAGCCGTACAAAAAACGGTACCTTCGGAAGGGCTCCACTGGATGTCTTCCACCGAAGGCGAATCGGCACTTTGGCCAGCAGAATAAAGTTTTGACTCATAAGATGGCGTCACATCAAAGACTCCTTCAGGTCTAGGCGTCCACAGGTGAATATTTCCAGCACAATCACCGCTAGCCAAGTGACCTTCTTTCACCGGCGACCAATCGAGCGCAAACCCTTCGGTAGGATGTTTCGAATGGACAAACATTGGTTTGATTTCCGATAAGGACACTGATGATTTTGTCTTCCTCTGAGAAAACTTGGACAATACTGATTCTAGATTGAAAATGTTGACTCTGCCCACATCACTCCACGTAGCCACAATGTGCGATTGCTGAGGCATGGACCGTATCCGGTTCACACCTCCATCGTGCGAAATAGAAAAGCTTTCCAGTACGGGATCCGTATCCAACAATTCATCATCCGATTCATCATCGTCATCATCTTTATCAGGGTTGTATTCTTCGCCCAAGATGTCGTCTTCGGTTTCTACGTGCATCCTTGCCAAGTCGCTCAATTTCATAATGGTCAGCTGGTTGTCTTCTCTCCGTCCTGCTTGAGTCCCGACGACAGCTGTCAAAGTGTGAGGAAATCGTGTTCTAGATTCTCCTAAATCATCTCGTATAAAATCAAAACTCAAACTCGGCCATTCCGGGTTCAATCCGTGATGCATTTTGTATGCTGATGGATCCATTTCCAATTCTTGGCCTGGGGCTAACTCTTCTCCCGTTAAGGGATTCCAGGATTGCACGATTTCTCGATTGCCATCTTCATCGTATATCACTTCTTCGTCATCTTCAATGTCGTCGCCATCTCCCTCGAATACATCTTCTTCTTCCAACTCGTCTACGAAAGGATCTTCAAATTTCAAATTGTCTTTGGTTTCAATCTCATTAGTATCCGGTTTACGAAGAGCTGGGGCCGGACGGGGTGTTTCCCCTACTATGGCCTCAGATTGCTTGGTGCGCTTAGATTTCTTTCCCATCTTTTAAGTTGCTATGGAAATTGCGTGGGCAAACGTGAACGTTTTGGAAAAGTTGGCCTTACTACTATCGAGTAGTCTAGTAGTGTCTTGTCCCTTCTTGCAACAGAAATCTGTACGTGTGGCTGCTTGTTGCAAGCAATCTCTTCGCAGCTGAAAAAAATTCGGTGGCTGCCATTGATTATCGTTATCCTTATTATTGAATACTCCAGTACCAGGTAGTATGAATTTTGGTACTACTAGTCTACTGGGGTACTCTCTAGCTAGTACCAGGTACTCAGTAGCTAGCTCTACTAGCTAGTAGTAGTAATTCTAGTCTACATCATGGCAAAAAATCAATAAAATCCCCATTACTTACGAGTAATTTTTAGTCAAAACTAATTGACAGATTTTGAACAGCCGACAAACTTGACCAAAGTAACACGTCTTTAATTATGAATCTAACAATAGTAATATTTTTGTAACACTCTAGACGTAGTGTACAAACCATTCTATTCTGTAGATACGACGACTATAAGCTAGTAGTGTATCAGCAAGTACGGGCATACACATTCGCACAGTCGCGCAAGATTTCGATGGGAGCGGTATATCCCTGCAGACTGCAATCGCGCTCCGTCTGCTTGCTCTCTGGGTTTCCTGCCCACTTCTTCTCTCTCTCTCTCTCTCTCTTTCTAGAAGGCAATTGGCTGCATCCTTGGTTGCAATGGTTGCCGCTTGCTCAGGATGACCTCTTTTTTCTACTGAAGCCGTTGCGGAATATGTTGCATCAACTACTCTGGGTCCAACCCTATACATTACAGGCTTATGTACGTAGATTACCTGCCTACCTATGCTCCACTTGTCAAACAGTATGTGAGAGACGAGCTACCGCTGCTCCGTATAATTGGTAGCTGGCAGCAACGTACTCCTCGCATCTAACCAACAAATGACAAGCGTTGTGTTCATCCGAGGCCTCTATCAAAAAATAATTCATTGCACTTCAAGCAACCGTCCTTCTCGTTCATCTTTGTCCTCTGGTCCTGTGAAAAGGCACTTGCTGGTATAAAAAAACTAGTCCATTTGGAAATATTTACTCCGTATTAATTTATTTTGGCTGCGCAGAGGCCTGAAGTCACGACGCTGCTACATTACAACAGGTGGCTCACGCTGACGGTCTACTACTAGCTAGAACTTAACAAGACACGAAATTGGAAGCCAATTTTAACAAGATGAAAAGAATATCGCAGTATTATCCATTGAAATCATCGTTCGACTTGCTGGGGAGACCAAGACGCACGTTGTCCAAGTGTCGGACTAAAACATTTTTTAATTTTTGATACATTTTTTAATTTTTGATCTGCGAAAGATCTAGCCACGCGGTTTCCTACACAAAGATATTAGGGTGCATTTCAATGAGAACCCAAATATCACGCTAAAGCATGCTACTACTATGAACGCTTTTGGTTCGTGCGTAAGCATTCACGATCGTACCTGCAAAGACGCATACGTATGTAACAATTGTAACAAAGTTTTCTCCCTTCTTTGTCTACCTTTCCAGGCTTTCGGCATGAGAGCAAACCCTCACAAATAAATCGAATTGCACAGAGCATTCAACATCTTTTCCCAAACAGTTTTAAAAAATTATCAAAATGAAGTTTGTATCCACTGTCATCCTGGCTCTTGCTGCCACAGCCTCGGCTTTCGCCCCTGCTGCCAGTAAGTTTTTTCGGAGGATCATTCCATTTTTCAGCAGCCGAACAGTTTGAATATCAATTAATTTGTTGAATTTGAGATTTTTGGATCCAAATCTAATTTAATTTTTTCCCTTTTAAAACCAGCCTTTAACGCCGCTCGACCCGCTTTTAACTTCGAGCTTGAAGCCAAGAAGTCCATCGAAGACCTTTCGGATGCCGAACTTAAGGGAAAGAAAGTCTTGGTCCGATGCGATGTCAACGTTCCTCTGGATGGAAAGAAAATCACCGATGATACCCGTATCCGCATGTCTGTCCCCACCATTGAATACCTGAAGTCCAAGGGTGCCATCGTCACTGTCTGCTCCCATTTGGGGCGGCCTGATGGAAAAGAGGATAAATACTCTCTTGCTCCTTGCGCTGAGCGCATGGCTGAATTGCTTGGACAAGAAGTCAAGCTCGCCCCTGACTGCATTGGTGATGACGTGAAGAAAATGGTTGATGCTGCCAAGGAAGGAGATGTCATTATGCTTGAGAACACTCGATACTACAAGGAAGAGACAAAGAATGAACCCGGATTTGTTGAGAAGCTTGCTGCTCCATTTGACCTTTTCGTCAACGATGCCTTCGGTACTGCCCATCGTGCCCATGCCTCAACCGAGGGAGTCACCAAATTCTTGCGGCCTTCTGTCTCTGGATTCCTCCTTGCCAAGGAACTTGAGTATCTTGACGGAGCTGTCCAAAACGGGGAACGCCCCATGGCAGCCATTGTTGGAGGATCCAAGGTCTCCACCAAGATCACTGTCCTCGAGGCTCTTCTTGACAAGTGCGAAATTGTCATCATTGGAGGAGGCATGGTCTTCACTTTCTTGAAGGCCCAAGGATATGGCGTCGGAACCTCTCTTGTTGAGGACGATTTCGTTGAAACTGCCAAAGAAGTTTTGGCCAAGGCCGAGAAGCTCGGAAAGAAGATCCTTCTCCCCGTGGACATCATCGTGGCCGACGAATTCTCCGCTGATGCCAACACCAAGGTCGTCAAGGCCAGTGAAATCCCTGATGGATGGATGGGACTAGATAATGGACCAGAGACTACAGCCCAACAGAAGGAAGTTCTTGCGGATGTCAAGACTGTCATTATGAACGGACCAATGGGAGTCTTCGAGATTGAGAAGTTCTCTCACGGAACCTTCGACTTGATCAACATCCTTGCCGATATCACCAAGAACAATGGAGCTGTCACCATCATTGGAGGAGGAGACTCTGTTGCCGCCACTGAACAATCCGGACGCGCCAGCGACATGAGTCACATCTCCACCGGAGGAGGTGCTTCCCTTGAACTTTTGGAAGGAAAGCAGCTTCCAGGAGTTGTTGCCTTGGACGATGCCTAAGCAGCGATCCCAAACGAGCAATAAAAATCTCGCACTGTTGATAGAAACGCGCACGCAGCTAGTTTCATAATTTCACTCTAGCATGAATGTATTTTATAGAAGTTTTGCGGCAAATTAAGCCTGTGTTTTGGGTGAAAGTGTAATTTGATTTGAATGCGATTATAAACGGTTTCACAATGACTGCTGCTGCGGGTCGTGCTAGCGGAATGAATCCAGAGGCAAATTGCACAAGCGCAACAGATCAGCTGAAGATAAAGTTGGTTTGCGCCTTGCTCCTTTGAAGAAACGGCTATCTTAGGATAAGGCTGAAAGAATAAAAAATAATACAAAATTAAATATCAAGAATTGTGTGCATAGATAGGAGTCCGCTGTGGACTCCTGTACAGTTTAGTGCATTACATGGGGGAAACCCTTGGAATCAATCCCTGGATTCAATCAACGGAAGCTGATTGAGCTTCTTTCGCCTTTCTTTGAGGGTTTTGTATCAAAAAGGTGTCGTATAATGACTTGATCGAATCTTCAACGGATTTAGATAACGTGTGGGATACCGATGCGCTCCCCTGTGATTCTGTCTTTTCTTTTGATAAGGGAAGTATCTTCAGCAGGAGGGCTGGAAATACTAGCACAATTCTAAAGCTTACTTCAAATGTAAATAGCAGGCTGCCTCCACCGTTCTTTGTAACCCTGAACGTGCTTATTGCCACAGCTTGCGTTTCCAGAGAATTGCTTTTTTTCTTGTTGGCCCCGGTGAGTGTGTTAAACATATACACAACAGGAGGCAAACCACTGATAGATCGCTCTTCTCCGATCAAGAAAAATTTGTAAGTAGGCAGCCCCGTGCTTGGATCGACCACACGCTTAACACCATTGTAGACTTCATTTGTCAGCTGCAAACCTGGAAACTGGATAACATTGTCAGCGACCAAAATAGTGTCATCAGGTTCTGGTTTGTTTTCAGCCCCATACTCCCGATCGCAACATTTATTCCACAAGACATCAAACTCGGTGTCCCGAGGAACCTCTCTCACATGTCGAGTTCCGCCCGAACTCACGAGATGATTCCGTATTTCGGGTTGGAGAAGAAAGACGGCGACCTCTTGCTGCGTGGTCCTGTCCGGCAGGGGGTCAGAGGAGATGATCAAGTCTGCAGTAAACGTGAGAGACGAATTCTTATCAAAAGTTACTTCCTCATCTGACAGTTTGCTCCATAGGCACGATGGAGAAGCAATGTATGGGGTGCTGGCTGAGTTTCTATTTAAGGAAGGTCTGGCCAGAATCAGAGCTCTTGTGAAAGAATATCCCATCATCAGTATGCGCAGACAGAGAAGTGCAGGCAGATTTTTGGAACCGAAATTCATGGTAGATCTAGGTTATTTGGCGAAGATTTTGCTGCTGCATTGCCAAGAATGCTGCTTTCGGAAGAACGTACAGTGTAGTTGTTGTGCTATTGTTTTCTTGCAATGATCGAGAAAGAGGATAAACGTAGAAAATTATTTTGCAATAATAATAATATGCCGACAAACATTCAAATAACACGTCTTAATAATTATCACTGTATTACTACGTAGTAGGGTCCTACTGGTAGACAGTAACAGTAGTATTCTAGTAGCTACTCCGAGTAGACCTAGAGTACTAGTCTGAAGGTACTACTAGACTACTGTAGCTAGACTCTAGTCCAGTCGAATTTTTTCTGTGTTCTGACCTGGTCGTCTATTGGGTGCAAGCTAAAGACGGAAGGTGACAGGATGCGACAACAACACCCGGTGACCTCAAATTCTTTTTTGTACGCAATAGAGTACTACTCGGTACTCGAGTAGGGGTCTAGCACATTAGTACTAGTACTACTAGACTATGCACATCTATTTAGTGGAGCAGTCTCTCGACTGGAATTGTTGGTGTGCTTGCCAGTTGTATTATTCAGGTATCGAATGAATGCGAAGAGCATTCTACTATACATTCCTTGCTGTTTTTGTGTACTAGTACAGTGCGCCTTGATGAAGACTCTTTCAATTCAAAATAATAGATGCCATCTTTTGGTGTTGGAAACAGTGTCTTCTTCGTTCCATCTTCTACCTTAGAAAGCCAAATGCCACCAAGCATTCTGCAAGAGGAATACCTAACATATTGAAGGTTGGCAGATAGGGAGTTGTATCCTTGATTGACGCTCAACTGGGAAACTATTGCAAACACAAAGGAAATTCACCCTTTGCCACAAGTTGGGTGAACAATCGCTGAAACCCGATAACGGCTCTGCTGGAGTGGAGAGCGTTGTCGCGTCTTTTTCTAGCTATTACATAGCCCGGGGTCGTGGCGCAGGCCCAGAATTGTTGAGAGTATCAGATCCTGCTCAATAGTAATGTTCGCACGAGAGTCGAAGATACTGTTACTGACTTTATGTGAAAGGAGCATCTCCCGATTACGTTTTTCAAATTCTCATTTAGATTTTTGAGTAGCTAATTAAATTTGGAGGTTAATCAATGCAATGTATTGTGAACTCTTTTGCGTTCTCCTTTAGTTTTTGGGCCAAGCAGCTTGCTTAGGATCGGCGTGGTCATCCCGCTTTGACCGAATACAGACTCTTTCCGATCGTACTTGGCATATAGTATTACTGATTAACCAGTACTGTTTCAAATTCATCCTGCCATTGAGCTTGAGGCATATTCATGATTTTGACATTTCTATATTCTGACAGACACACAGGAGGAAGGCGAGGCGGGATTTGATTTTCTGGTTGCTTTTGCGGTGGAAATGGTTTGGTTTTTGTATTCTCTTTGCAACCAAAACGATGACCTTTGGGACATGCACCACCATTCATCAGGTCCTGTATCCACTGTTCATCTGGAATCGTCTTTTCAACATTATTTCCGCGAATATGACCACCGCCGTAGTTTTGTGGCATGCAATCAATAGCACCCCCTTTACCATCCTTGCAGATACAGGGTGGCAATACTTCCCGGTCAATATATTTGTCAAGGATCTCTTGGTAATTTGAGGTCCCTGTAAATATCATAAGTTTGCGACCCTCGGGTGGAACTGCAAACACAGCAGAGTTGTAGAAACGTTGGCAATGTGAAATGTGAGATCCTAAAATAGAATATCAAACTCCATTGGAAATATCCAACTTACAAAAATGTTTGGCAATGTTCCATATAACCTGAAAGGCAGCTGGTGCTCGTAACAAAATTATGCGTTTCGCTAGACCACAATACCGAGTCTGGTTAATGGTAACAATTTCTTTGAACAGAGGCAATGCCTTGAGATCCCGCGAGGACATGCCCTGCATATCGTACAAAATGGTAACCTGCGCCGGTGCTCTTCCAGTCCTTTGCTCATACTCTTGGACATAATCCCCTCGGGTGGCAATTTCTCGCAACCACACGATATGCTTGATGATATCATTTTTGTCAAAGTGTTGCAATAGTCCGACACCGTCCATGACCCCACCCCTTTCCAAGTAAATAGGATCTCCGTCTTTATCTAATCCCTTGAGGATGGCACTGGGAATGTACCAGAGGAGCGCTCTGTGAGGACGGTATAACTCTACCAATTGATCGGCTCCTTGTTTTTCCCGCCAGTCAATCATTTCTCGGAACCGATCTTCGACCGATTTTCCTGGAGACCGCATAAAGCGTACCAAATCTAGTGGATTATTCTTCCAACTCGTGACATCTTTCACCGCCACTTTTAATTCCATCAATCGTTGCTGTTCATCCGTTTTTAACTTCCAAGCCTGGACGACCTTCTGAAAACTCTCTTTGCTCCATCTTTCTTCATAAGTCTGATCAAACAGATTTTTTAAAACTGGAGACGATGCCAAAGGAGGTTGTGTCCCAGCAGTGAGAGGTTTTGAAAGCATGTCTGTGGGTGCATTCGTGTCAGAGTAGATTTCAATTTTGGGTGCCACGGTATGTTCATCGAAAGCTGATTCTGGCTTGCTCTAGTTTGTTGCTCGAGTATTTTTTAATTTCATTTCCCTCAGGGTGATGTGAGCAGCGGAGTGAGTGAAAAAAAAACCTTTTTTGATATTTTTTTCTAATCCAAAGAAAATGTGAAGTTATTAAATCGCCGTTCCGAGTTGAGCCTGCCGAGCTTCGCCCATTCATGAATTTACTACTGGAGCATCGTTCAGTACTGGACTACTCGCGCTACTCTAGTCTAGTAGTAGCTAGAGTAATGCTCTAGCTACATTTTCTGACGAGGAGTACAAGTAGTAGACTACACTAGCTAGCAGAGGAGGAGTATGTACTCCGGAGTACAGTATTTATTTTGTTTCATTTTTTCTTTTTGCAAAACAAATGATATTATTATCATGATAATATGATTACTGAAGTGCTGTTTGTGACCTGTGAAGGTGTGAGAATCATGCAATTCGATCAAGCTATTTTGTTCCTTTCTTCCTGTTGGAATGGGAATATATCACATCAACACAATTGCTCGCTGTACGACTGTACCTGGCTGTTGGTGCAGAACCAGCAGCAAGCAACAATAACAAAAAAGAAAAGTATACCACCAGTACCACTGTTGTGTGCTAATAGCCAAACCCTTTGAGCAAGTAAGCAAGACTGCCAATTCAATGGTAGGAATAACAATACATGAACAAGCACAAAGCCAGAGCAGCAGTCTGTAATTCAAATTGCTTGATGAGGAACTGAGATTGTAGCCCCACTTTAGATAGGAGGCTCCTACAGACGAGTGACCGGGGGGGGGGGGGGGGGGGACACCAAGGGGGATATTTTTGGGGGGGTGGGGGTTTTTTTTTTTTTTTTTTTTTTTTTTTTTTTTTTTTTTTTTTTTTTTTTTTTTTTTTTTTTTTTTTTTTTTTTTTTTTTTTTTTTTTTTTTTTTTTTTTTTTTTTTTTTTTTTTTTTT
>Ga0100392_1000948_pt1 | contig 26585 bp, 15 predicted proteins | sample CryGeymeta201516_FD_81548 | JGI IMG/M metagenome (GOLD analysis project Ga0100392, IMG submission 81548) | Groundwater microbial communities from Crystal Geyser aquifers in Utah, USA - Crystal Geyser metaG 2015-16 | ecosystem: Environmental > Aquatic > Deep subsurface > Groundwater | place: USA... | reverse complement strand
TTGTTATCCGAACTGTGACCCCCTGGGGGGGGGGTGGTCTGTTTGTTCCCTTCCTTCGTAGAACGGCGCGAGTTTTTTTTTTTGTTTTTTGTTTTTCTCTTCCCCCCCCCCCCCCCCATTTTCTGTGTTGCTCACTTGGTTTTTTTCAAGCTGTTTTTACAGGTTTCAGGTTTCAGTGTCTCTGGGGCAACAACCGGAAAAACGACGACAGGTAGGTCTATCGATAGTAGTTGCACATATACAAGAAGATTGTCATAGTATTGTGTAGGATAGGAGTATTATATATATCTTTTATCGGTCCTGCTAGCTAACAGCTGCTTGGATTCTTTAGTGGTAATAAGTCAAGTAGGGTCTATATATAAGCTAAGCACGGCCAACGATGAAAAAAAGGAAATGAAGTAGAACAGTAGATAATAATAAATAATAAATATGATAATAGATCTAAAATAATAATGTACTGGAGTAAATTCAATCAGTTGTGAACCCAAAAAATTAGGACAAAAGTTCGCCGTTCGACATGAGCCAAGTTATCTGTATTAGCCCGGGTGGACTAAAAAGAGCAAACAAGAGTTTACTCGTATGAAGACTACTAGAGACTACTACTACTACTCTAGAGTAGTAGTAGATTAGCTAGCTAGTAGTACTCTAATACTAGAAGAGTAGTAGTAGTAGTAGCGACTGTACCTGGTACTAGCCAGCTGAATCACGAACGTTTAGTCCCACAGACATCGTTTTTTTTAATAGACGCAAGAAGAAGAATTATTTTATCGGGGAAGAAGAGAAAAAACACTGTTGTGTGACGACAACACTCTCTCATCATCATCACGCGTGGTGGTTGGTGCACTGCCGCAACCGCACAGCAGCAGCAACTCTTTTTTCTCTTCCATTCTGAGAATACGATCACGCTACTGGCAGTAGAAGCAGCATTCCCATAATAATAATAATAATAAGAACTACTGTACTACTAAAAGCTTTATAAACAAGAACGTTCTTCTTGAAAGGTTTTAGCTACATTCAACCAACAGCAGCAACAGCAGCAACAGCAGCAGCATTAAACAGTACAAGCAACATTATACAGTACTAATTATAAATTATACTAGCAAGCGTCCATTTGAAAATCAACTTGTCTCTCCGTTGAAACGTGTTCCAAATCACACACACACACACACACACAAAAGTCACACGCACTCTCTATTACAATAGTCACAAACCAAACAAACAAACAAACAAACAACCAAATAAATAAATAAATTAATAAATAACATGTGGGGTGGTTTTGGTGTTGGTATGGGTGGTTTGAACATGGGTGGTTATGCTGCTCGTCAATTCGAAGAACAGTACCATTGTTACAGTGTATCTGTAGCTGACAAGTCTCATTTGGAGGTACGTACATTGTACGTTAGTTTATTATTACACTGTCACAATGATGATTGATTGATTGATTGATGATGATGTGATGATGAACACGAATGACTTTTTGCTGGATGGTTGATTAGCATCTCTGCTCAGCCTTTTCTTTCTTTTTTCTTATCTAACAAAACAAATAATAATTGTATTTGTAATAATACACCACTACCACCAAATAATGAACGCACAATTACCAAAAAACGGAATCAAAACAGAAAGGAGACAAAATTCTGTTACCACCTTCGGCTTTTGACACGTTGGCACGACTTCAGGTAGATTATCCCATGCTCTTTCGTTTGAAATCGGACGACAACGGTCAAAGTACACACTGTGGTGTATTGGAATTTACGGCCGAAGAAGGGACCTGCTACATCCCCTTTTGGATGATGCAAAATTTGTTAATTCAAGAAGGAGAAGTCATTACCGTTACCAATGTCAGTCTACCCAAAGCCAAAATGATCAAATTGAAACCGCAATCGGTGGACTTTTTGGAAATTTCCAATCCCAAGGCCGTTTTAGAATTTGCGTTGCGAAACTACACCTGCGTTACCAAGGGAGACGTCATTCAAATTCCATACAACAATCGCAATTACCAATTCGAACTGTTGGACGTCCAACCACAGGATGCGGTGTGTATTGTTGAAACCGATTGTAATCTCGAATTTGATGCACCCGTCGGATACGTTGATCCGTCAGAACAAAACAATATGGGCAATGTCGGTACTGCCATGACGAACAGCAAAAACAACAACAACAATAATAATAATAGTGCCTGTCCTAGTCCACAAACTACATCGGCAGCATCCAGTGTAACGGCCATGGAAGATGACGACAACAATAATGCGACGTCAAGTGGTGTTCGTATTGTTAACGGACAAGTCATTCGTTCCGAAACCAACAAGGGACCTTCGACGGACATGCTCGCAGAAAAGACGGGTGCCACTGGCGTACAAGCCAATGCTGCCATTCCTTCGACGGCTCCCGATATTGATTATTGGGCCGTTCATGTAGGTGACAGTCACGGTGCTCGATTGGACGGGAAGAAACCAGCCGAACTCAAGGATGCTCAGGGCAACGTGGTAGATGTTCGTAAATTGCGTGCCGAAGCAGCCGCCAAGCGAGCTGCCGAAGCAGCAGCTGCCCATGAAAATGCTGCTACCAAATTGGCTGCCAGTACAGGAGTGACCGTGGCCGGAGAAGTTGTAGCACCCGAACCAGAAGCTGCTGCTGCTGCTGCTGCTGCTTCCAAGGTACCCGTATCGAAACGTAAAAGTCGTACCGGTAACAAATTTTCTAAATTAAAAGGTGCCGCAGCCTTTCAGGGAAATGCCAATAATTTAGGATAAGCCAGCGAGAGAGAGAGAGAGAGATACAAGGTAGTACGATGGAGAAAATGGTGGTAATTTTTGAGTCATTTCGCTGTTGGCATTATTAATGGAAGGATGGAAATCGGATCAGCAGAAAATGGAACATCAAATAATTGGCACACAAAAGCAAATGCTATGCATACAAAATGACGTCGACGTTGTGCACAATGAAAAGAAGAAACAAAACTTTAGATACAATAGTGATGCATTAATTAGGCCTCGGTCGTGGCGTTTCTTCTTTTCTTAATACTGACTTGTCGACTATATGTCTAGTGACATGTTATTACTCAACAAGCAAAACTTTCATCTCACCATTCTTCAAAAATACGGCTCGGATACACCTTGTTCAATTTTCTTCCCACCTTTTCAGCACGTCTGTCGATGGTGTATTTTACTTTTCTACTGTACAAACTACAAGATTTTCAACAAAAGTAACATGTACACTAGCTTGATACAGTAATAAATTTCACTCTAGAGCTCCACTGGCAAACGTATCCTCCCCGAGTGGAGTCGACCAAAACTACTGGTTGGTTACCCGCGATCGCTTCGCTGCGGCGTCGCCATTACTTGTGTTACTACTTCGAGCACGCTTTTTTGCTGGTCCTTCATTGCCTTGCTGTGTTCCCTTTTCCTGGGCAAGGTAATACGATTTCAAAATGCCGTCAGCCTTCTCTTGATCGAGTCCTAATTCGACAAGTTCCTCGTCGAGCCGATTCTTCAGCGTCTTCAAGTCCGTTCGCGTTTCCGCGACAAGGTTTTCCACTCGAGCTGATCGCTCCGCCGTACCAGCCATCATTCTTTCATTGAGAACGCGGATTTTCGTTTGTCGGTAAAGCTGGTTTCGAAGATGAAACACCTTTGCTTGAAGGGTGTAAAACTCTTGCCTCTGCGCTTCAAATTTTTTGAGCGTTTCTGGTACGCCCTCATTTGCGGGCTAAGGACAGTGGCGACAAGAAACATATGGTTAGTCAAAATAGCCACAAAACTTGGAGCTAACTGTGACAGTACTCCTCAACACAAAATGCTTACATCTCCCAAGACTCCGCCGCCTTCTTCGAATACTGGCTTGAATTCTTTTTGAATGTCCGTAGTGGTCAAACCGCAAAAATTGCTTCCTCGACCAGTACAAGTAGGAAGCAAGCTGCTTCCAAAGGGTAACAACTTAACATCATTAGAATCCTTGGCTTTCTTCTCGACTACATCCATTGGAGCTTCGGAGCTGACGGGAACATCGCCAGACTCGGAAAGGTCTTTTTTTGTGATGAACGAATCCGTCATACCTTCCAAATCGAGCTGGAGTGATTGCGAAAGAGCCGTTTCAATAAGCCCTTTCCATCGCCTGACTAACTGAGAATCGGTAAGTCCATCAGGGCATTCCTTGGAAGTTACCGATGAAGGGCTAAAGTAACCCATTCCGAATTTGAACTGAACGCAAATGCGCGGGGATAAAATGGACTTAGACTCTTCTCCGGATGCCACCGCATGAGGTTCTACGTCCATCTTGGTTGGAGAGTTGCCATTGCTGGAAGATTTTAAAAGTGTATCTTCCAAAGGCGACTCCTTCATATCGATCGCAGCTGTATTAAACACTTTCACAACCGTGCCCTCGCCGTAGGGTGTGTCTACCTTATCACCGGGCAGCACCCAGGCGGAAGCAATGGGGTGGGAAGGGATATCGACGTCATGCTTCCAGTCGAAGAAGCTCGATGCACCAACTCCGCCGACTCCAGGGTGGTTCTGGACTTTGGCAGAAGTAATCGTTCCAGGTTCCGAAGTGAGACCTTTCTCGATGACTCCTTGACCCCTAGCTTTCAAAACAGCAAGTACATCCCTCATGACAACACTCCCCTTTCCAGCTCCTCGGCTCCTTGTTCGAGAAGTCAGCAAATCTGCCCCAGAGACGCATTCTTGTTGTACCGCGTCCAATTCATCAACGATTTTCTTATACTCTTGGTCGATAAACCTGAGGTGGTTCATAAAATGACGTCGGAGGTGGTTGCTGGTAGACTCAATCCGCTCCAATTGATCTTCTGCTGTGTGAAGTTCCTTCCGCGTCCGGTCCACTGTCTTGCGGTAATTATTCAGATCCACTTCAACGTCGGCAGGACGTCGCTCCCATCTCAACATGCGATGTTGCTTTTTCTTACCGACCGATTCGGGAGGTCTTGGAGGATTGAATGCTGTAACAGATTCAACGATACGAGGTGATTTAATGTTGCGCTGGTTGTTCAAAATACCATTAACCCCCAGATTAAGTATGGATTCCTCCGGTTTACCGGGAGGGCACTGTGTAGCCGCAAGTGGCGGTACAAATGCTGTCGAAGGCAAATGAAACAACCCGGCGTCTTCTACCTCGATGGTGGCACTTCCAATCTTGCCGCTATCTGAGGAACGGTCGTCCTCCGATGCCACCGATTGTATACCATCATCAGTGTCCATCGCCTCCTTCTTTTTGGATTTCTTTGCCAGTCCGGTACTACTTGAGGTACCTGCCACCGATGCTACACTCGTGACCTGTCCAACAGTCGATACCGTGGATCTGGAGAGTGAGAGATCGCTCTTGATTTCGTTTTTCCGAAGCATATGAATACCATCCACTGCCGGTAAATACCGAGTCCTTGTTCTTCGCTCCTCTTCGCCCAGAGCCTCCAAAAAGGATGTCCCTCCAGGTCCTACAGCAGCGAGCGGTGGTTCCTTAGTACTTCGTCCCAAACCTTCCAAAGCGTCACGGACGCTTCGTTCCCATTGTTCGCTGTTCCCACCGGTACTACCAGCACCAGCCGTCGACCGTTTCGCTGAATCTTCCCTCGAAGGCGTGGCGGTTCCCGACCTACTTCCTCGAGTACTGTAGGAAGGCTCAGCCTTTTTGATATCTTCCATTTCCGATTCATTATCCATGTCCACAGAGGCCGTATCAGCAGTGTCAACCGCTCCATCATCCGACCGGGACATTTCATCCATTTCCTCTTCTTTCAATTCCTCTTCGGTATCATGGTCCTTGGCTTCGTCTTCTTCTTCTTCCGACGCAGCTCCCTTCACTTTGCCTGTTTCCTGCTCAACGTTTCCAACCTCCTTAGTAGGACTTGATGGAACAGTGGAAGCTTTCGGCTTTTCGTCTACATCGTCGACTTCCATCATATCTGTTTCGCTGGTCATATTAGTGCCGGACTTGTCGACAGTAGCTGGGACTGCATCGGCAGGTTTCTGAAGCAATCCAGTATTTTCCTGGTCATCTGCAGAACGTACTTCTTTGGCAACTTCCATGTCTTCCTGTCCATTCTCAAGAATCTTCGCTTTGGGGAGATATTCGGACTTGTTACCATTCATCATGTTGTTATAATCTGCTTTCTCTGCAACTGGTTCATTATCCTTATCCTTACCACTCATGACATCGCCTGGCGCAGACCCGACTGGATTTGAGTCACTAATTTCTGAATTATCCGCAGGTGGCGTGGTCTCTTGCGGACGCTTCTCTTGCGCCGGCGTTAGCTCTGCTTGAACCTCTGGAACGGCGGTTTTCTCTTCTTTGGAGGTGGTTAACATTGAATTGCCTGCAGTAGCCTCGGGAGCGGCGGCCTCTGTTTCGATGATTTCGCCGTCTTCTTCGTCATCATCATCGTCGTGATTCGTCCTAGTGTTGTCGTTGTTGGTGGTGGTGATGGTGGATGCTGCGATGACTTCCGTAGAAGCTGCTGGCGTACCTCCCCCTACTCCTGAGATTTTGACATTGAGACCATCGACCATCACAGGTCCCGCTTTGGCCTCTTCATTGTCCTGGTGATCGGGAACACTAGCAGCGGCATCGACTTCCCCTTTTTCCTGACCGTCATTCATCTGACCAGCTTCTACGATAATCTCACCGTCTTCCGACATCTTACTGTATCAACAGAAAGACAAGAGATCTCTTGTGTGTGGACAGTGATGTTATAATATGATCAGTCTCGTACGTTATTTTTCGTTGAGACTCGTTCTGCGTTGTAGGGATACAACAGATGAATTGTTTGATCCACTATTGAAGCGAATCGTCGAAGTAATGGCTGATTTTGAAGTTGCGGGCACGCCTTCACGTCAGGCACCAATAAAATAAATAGCAGGCTGTCTCTCAGTGCCGTTAGTAGACACTACGCGCAGTCACCAATAAATGAGTCCTGCTCGTGTTTCACGAATAAGAAGTATCGAAAGCATCTCAGTCGGCTCTATGTAATCAAAGCAATGAAGATGTTCATACAACTACTCTAGCTGGGTCATGAGCCACGAGTTAAATTAAATGGACAAGTGTGCGATCGAAATCAGGAGCAGTTGTACTTCTGGAGTACTACTTGTCTAGTAGTACAGCACAGCCAGCCACCAAACACGAAGTACTACTACTACTCACATGGTTTGTGTACTACTAGAGTACTCTAGCTAGTACTAGCTAGACTAGACTACTCGGTTAAAAGGAGAACGTAGCATATTTTTATTTAATAATAATATTATTAGCAATTAGCAGTCTGCCTCCAACAACTCAAACTCGTTTATTGGTCGCACATTGCAAAGTACAGATGGATTCACGGATAGCAGAAAATGGCTCAGAGCCAAGTCGTTCTTGGCCCGGATTAGAGCGTTTGCCCACAAGTTGTTGCATTCGAGATTTTTTTTCAGATTGTGCAATCCAGCTCGATTGGCCTTTAGATAAGTAGCTGCTTCATTCGACATAGGCACTCCCTCGATATAAAGGTCTTGCAAGATGTGATTCGTGTCCTTTTTTAATACACCAATGATGAGCCCGGCAAACGCCCGTCTGAGGGCATCTTTCTGAAAATACCCTCGGACATGAAGATGCATACATTTAATGGACAAATGATTTTCTAGAGCGTCCGTTAAAATGTCAGCTGTGAATGTAAGGTCTGTATCGTTGCCATCGATATATATCGTGACATACTTTAGAGTCGAGTTTACTTTCAAGGCACTAGTTACGCATTGTCCGTACGCCTTCCAGTCCTTATCATCAATCTGCAGTTCCAATCGTTCCAGAGTGTTGTTGACCCGTATGATGTTAGAGAATCGTTTGCCAGTGGCGATATCCATTCCACAAAGACGGCCGCAGAATTCTCGAAGATGATGGTTGGACTCGAGTGCTTCCGCCATACAAGTGATACTGTCTTCGGTAAAGGTATCATTTTGTAGGCTCAAACTCTGGATGCTCTCTTTGCTGCAGAGTACTCGCAACGAAGTAATCGAAAGGACAGATCCACAAATCAAGACCTGGTTCAATGTCTTCAGATTGCACAAACCGTTCAAGACGGTTTCCAGGGATCCTCCTGACATTGGATGGCACCAATCCAAACCCACTTGCTTGAGTAATTTGTGTTGTTGAAGGGTGTTGGACAAGGCTTCAAATTCGTCCTGACTGCCCTTGAGGATCACGTTGCACATGTCAAGTGACTGGAGGTTCTCCTTTGTTTGATCCAGTAGTACGCGCAAGGCGGAGGCGCGCAATGGTAGTTCGAAGACTTTCATTTGAATCTCTTTCAACCAAGGATACGCCAGACCGACGTACTTAAAGATGTTGTGCATTTCCGTGTCAGATAAAACCGCGCCTCCAAAAATGTGGGAATCCGGGTTAAAGCATTGAAGGTTGACGGTTGTGATGGGCCTCGATCGTTTCCTTCGGGTCTCATTTCTGAGCATCTCGAGGACATTCGGGATGCCGAGGTCTAGCGTGAGAGACATCTTACTAGTTGCAAATTGGTAGGTTTGTAATTTCGGATAAGCGAAATGTTCTTAAAAGCTTTTTTGTGCGTTGCGACTGCGGTGATGAGAAAATAAGTACTGTAGTGGTGATTTATTGTTGTTGCGTATTGATATTTTCGGCATCCTTGTAATCAATATTCTCTTTTAACTAATAGTACCGGCAAACGGTAGCTAGTAGCAGTACCAGTACCGTACTAGTAGTACTACTACTACTAGTAGTCTACAGTCAAGAATTTTCTCGAAGTTTGGAATTGTTCCATTCCATACAGCTGTAACGAATTCTGGAGTCAGCTTTGACGAAGCGAAAAAATAATGGCCTAAAAAAGCGAACTCCCTAAGATTCAAGGCGCCTTCTGCTCTCCGAAGATGCTTGGGAATTTGATAATCGAACAATCCCAAAACTACTCTAAAAACATGTTGTTATATGAAGAATTCCCTTCGGTACCTTCAAGAAGCAAAGCAGCAGCTTCATACAAAGTCTCCGCTAGCAGAGTGTTCTGCAACCATGGAATGAATGAGTTTTCTTCGCTGCTTGTTTCTTCCCAGGATTAGCCTTCGGTAGCAATTCATTTAGGCGCCGCCACCAACGAGGTAGCCAGTGCCACTACCATACTACAGTGCGGCATACCTGCACAAAGAAAATATTTAGTTCGTTATTAGACTCGAGGGATACAAGACACTTAACTGGAATCTAAAAATTGATGACATACTAGCAAGCCTTTATACGAGCAGCCTTCGTAGTTTGTAGTTGGTACCATAATCCATGCGAAAAGGTTCACTTCTTTTGCCTCTTCTCTCCTTCTTTTTTCTTTCGTACAATGCGAAGAAATTGCGGAGCAGGATAAGGGTGTTCAGGACTAGCTGCAGCTTCCATGGAAGCCTCCAAACCGATCGTGACTCGAGTGTATGGATCGTCCTCTTCCTGTTGCTTAAACTTCAACAGCTGTAGCTCGTTTTGGCGTTTGTTGTTGGCATCTATTGTTCTTTTTTGCATGATTCGTTTCATGGACTCGTAAATTGTAAACTGAATCCCAATGAGGGGTACAACGCTAACGAGACGTGGTGGCAATCCACGGTAAAAGCTTTTGATGCCTTCTTCGCGACTGATTCGAACGGCGCAATCAATAATCCCTTTGTACGGGACCCCCGTAGCACGCGACTGTGTCACCAGACGGGTTTTGACGGTATCCATGGGAATCATGATACAGACCGTTGCAGCACTGCCGAGGCATCCCATGACGGAGTTTTCAAAGTTGGTAGCCTCTCTTCCGGAAAAATTTTTCTGTGCTACTTTGAGCTGCTGGAAAAAAGTCCACGTCAAAGCCTGCGATGATGGGGGGAAAAGGGCAGCATGAAAAATAATGTCAGAAAGTTTCGTCAACAAAATGAATCTAACGTCACGAACAAATCAGCAGTAGAACTACAAACACAGCACCAAATAGTGCTCTTACATAAGATGGAATTTTTCCCACGAGTCCGGGCCACCATCCGTTGGAATAAAAGCCCGACAGGCCCCTACCGCGTGATGCCAATCCGCGAACGGCATCGGGTAAATTTTTGTACTGTCCTGCCATGATGTTATCGGTAATCATCATTTGCGGTGTGGACACGACGGAACAACAAACGGTACTGATGGCCGACGATAAAAAATCCAAGGCGGGTCCAATCCTTTCTTCTCGTTCTCGCCAGTACGGTGACCGCTGAATACCTCGGGACATTTCTTTTCGAACTTTTTCCAGAACAGCAAAATTAACAGCTCCGTGAGGAACCGAGAGGATAAAATTCGCTCCGGCTCCCCGAAAGAGGATGGGAAATTTTTCCAACGTCAACAAGGACGTTAATGGTGGAGCATTGGACTGTTGCAGCATCGTTTTCATTGTATTGGCAGGATGCATAATAGTTTGTGCGACCGATCGTGAAACGGCACCACAAATCATATTTTCCCATACCAGTAGCGGACGACCAGCACTTCCTAATGTATTGCTCTTATCCAACACGGCTTGCGTGGATGATACAATGGTTGGAGGAGAGGTTGATTGTCGGGGTAACAATCGTGAATTCTTGCGAAAATTAAATCTTGATTTGTGTTCTCTGTTTCCTGGAGTGGTGGTAAAAGAAGCTTGTTTCTTTCGAGTGGCAGAGGTGGTGGCAGCGGCGGCAGCAGCAGCAGCGGCACATGGTATCACTTTGGTAATTTCTTCGTATTCATCGTAGGGTATCATTTCGTCTTTTTGTTGTGGTGATTTTAAAAAGGCAGGCAATGGCAAGGGATTTCTAAAGCCTCGTGTATCGAAATTATTGTTTTCGGAGGAACGCCGGGAAGCGTCGTCGTAGGTTGGTTGTCCTTCGTCCGATGGTGCAAACAGTGCTCTCACCTCGTCTTCGTCGTAATACATGCTCGTAATAATAGCGTCATCTTTCGAACTATATCGAGTGCTATCGTCTTGTGTTCCGATCACAGCAGCAAAGTCTTGTCGTCCTTGTGTCTCTAATTCTTGATTATTGTTTGTAGTAATAGTAGTAGCTTGTTGTCTCGTGGAGGAGGTTGTTTTCGATATTTTTGTACTGGTGGCTAGTAACGATCGGAACCTATTCGGAGAGGATCGTTGTCTGTAGGCTTGAATTCCGACCACCAGAGGTGCACCCCAGCGAGCCGAAGCAAGCTGGCTCGTAGCGATAACAAGAAGGGACACCCAACGATAATAGCCGTGGCGATGGTCTCGTCTTGTTGTCTTGAAACGGGTGGTAGTGGTGGTGTTCTGGTCGGCCATGATTTGTGAATTTTACTGTAATTGCAAATATCTGATAAAAAAAGTGGAGTTCTGGATTGTAATTATAATGGTGTTTGCTTTAACTGCCACGTAGCAAGATTGTATCTTACTGGTATCTCAAAGTTGAATGCTTTAGAGTGGCTCCTGGGTTATAATATTGTTGTTGTGGTTCGGTGTGATTTTGTTTACTTTTTTAATTGCTCCAGACTCGAGCACGAAAGATTTTCATGGAAACAAAAACGTGCGATTGTCATTCTGCTGAATGTGATGATTATTTGAGTGGCCTTGATTCCGATCCGACTCATCTTTTTGATCTATCGTACCATTATGCGTCCAAATGATTATAAATATGAATGCACACTGTCCTAAACATGATTCTACTTAGAACTCTAGACTACTACTACTACTAGCTAGTAGTAGTAGTAGTAGTAGCTACTACTGTAGTAGTCTACTACTAGAGAGCAGTGCTGGTCTAAGAGTCTAGTAGTAGTACTATCTACTGTACCAGTTAGAGTAGGTCTACTCGTAAAGCTTCTGGTTTTCGGAGATTCACTCCAAAGTGACGCCAAGAATCATAGAAATTCCGCTTAATTTTTGTCAGTCACAAAATATCACATCATCATCTGACCACATACAGTACGTGTCAGGGGTCAGGGACCGTCAACAAAAATAATTTTGTTGTAGCTCATTAGAATTATCCTTCCTCTATTCAAAGTTAACCATATCATCACCACATCATTGTCATTTTGCACCCTACTTGCAAGAAATAGCTATCGAGATTGACTAATAATAATAATGATTATGATAAGATCTGTTCCTGGGAGGCTTGTTGGAATGAAACGAGCCTATCGTTTTTTATTGCAGCAACGATTTCAATCGACACAAGCAACTGCTACTGCTGATGCGTATGCGTATGCTGCTGCTGCTGCTACTGTGGCATCATCGGATGACTTTGAAGACTTGCAAGCTACCATTCGCGAATATGACAAATTAAAACCACGTCCTCAGAGTCTCCACAACATTCTGAAAGCATCCAACCATTTACGGGATGAAAACAAAACGTTTCTTCGTGAAGAATTTAGCATCCGGTGCGCGGAGCGTATTTGCGTGCTCGAAGAGAAGATTCCCAATTTCCGGGACATTCCTGAATTGAACACGGTACACACGAAACACGTTCTGTCGTTTCAGGATTTGATGCATCATGCGTCCAACAGCACCCTCGAAAACTTTACACCCGTGATTCGTGGCATTGCCGATCGCGAACAAGATATCATTCCTCTCATGTGCCGTGGCATGGCTCGTCGTCTCATTGTGAATCAGCAAACACCGGACGACCAAGAAACGTTTACCAATACGTTCTTGGACGACTTCTTATTGAATCGGATCGGGAGCAACGTACTAATGTCGCAATACCTATCGGTCGTTCAGAAGGAACCGTCCAATATCATCGATCCGAATTGTAATGTCATGGCCATTTGCAGATTTACCGCCAAAGCTGTAGAAGATCTTTGTGCAAAGGAAACAGGTTTCAAGCCTACCATTCACGTCGAAACGTTTGATCGTTGCAGTTCAAATATGGACAATTTTGCATTTATTCCCAAAGCTCTGTCGTATATTCTGCAAGAGTTGCTCAAGAACAGTGCTTTTGCTACCGCCAACAATCAACAAAGAATACAACAAGAAGAAGATTCGGATATTTCCATCATTGTTTGTGCGGACGAGAGACACGTGATGATTCATGTTGCTGATAAAGCCGGCGGAATACCCTTTGATGTTCAACCACACATTTGGTCGTACCTCTATACCACCACCAAGAAAAGAACCGACGGAGAAGATTCCAAAACAAGATTGTCTGGTTTTGGAGTTGGATTGCCCATTTCCAGACTATACGCGAATTATCTTGGAGGATCGCTGAATCTTGTGTCTCTGCCGGGATATGGCAGTCATGCCTATTTGTTTTTGCCTCGATTACCAGAAAAGCTAGTGGAAACGGTGCCTGTACGCTCGGAGGGTTGGAGTGTGAGACCGTCGAGTGAATTCATTCTGTAAACAATGAATGCGCACTGCAGCTAAAGGTTTAACACATATCTGATGTTTTCTGGATCAAAATAGCTACTCCGAGCTCATTCTGTTGTCTATTAATGTCATTATGGGATACTATGAGTTTAAAAACAACTACCACCACCACCACTACTAGATCCAATAGTCTCGAACTTGGCGAAGTTGTCACCATGATGCTTGATTGAAGTATGTTCAAACAATTCAGGGAAACTCTAGTGGACCAGATGATGTAGTATGCAGTCATCATCCGAAAGAAACTGAGAAATGTGTTGTGCAACCTTCCTAAACGTTACTGTCACCCTCTACCAGCTTATTCACCGGGGCGCGAACGCTGGCAATTCGAACAAAAGAATTCATTGACAGCTTTGTCGTGGATACAACAGACGTACGTATGCTCATTTTCTAATATCATCATAGTACATTTCTACGGTCGTGAAATTTTCAACGAATTCCAGATTTTGGATACTTGGGTTGGGGTGCGATAAATTCCACGGTCAGCGAAAACGAATACAAAAAATTTGCATAACCAACATGAACCAATCTTTCGATGCTGACTCTATCCTGGACGGTGAAGCAGGCTACAGTGAGAGATTATCTCGTAGCCGCATCATTAGCTTTACTCCCCACGCAAAGCTTCGGGGTGTACAGCGGAATGTCAGCGAGAAGTTGAGTTGGGAGACAATGCAACAAGGTACTAAAGAGAGATCCATCCACGGACGGTGGAAATTTGTGGCAGAAGGCGTCACTGTCATAACCGATCCCGACGAGAGCGAAGTGATCACAAGTTGGCGGACACCAGGCCACGGAATAGTGCTGCGGTAAGTTGAAATATCTCCACACATGGAGGAAGCGCATCAAAACGCCCTGAAGAGAGCGAAGCAGACATCTAGTTGGACAACTCATACAGTCGCCATTGTTGACCAAAGTGGATCAATGCGAGAAATCGATATGGACAAGCTTGTCATGAGATCTGATCTTGTATGGCTAAATTTAGCTGTTGATATTGTGGCTAAAGGTCTTCAAAGTGGAGAGCGGGGAGATACAGATATTCTCTCCATCGTCAGCATGCGAACTAGGAGTGAAATTGTCATCAAGTGTCAACCTTTTGATTGGATTCTCTACAATACGTTGGTGGACCTCCTCAAATGCTCGCAGCCTTGTGGTGGTGGCTGCTATATACCTGCGCTTGAAATTGCCCAGGAGCTTTTCGCCAGTTGTCGAAACACCCACTGTGCCAAATCTCTCCTGTTTCTATCGGATGGACGTCCTAGTGATCATATTCGAAAAGGGGATTGTGGCAGACTCTACGAGTACCACATGATTAAGTATACAAGAGCCAAGATTTCAGAATTGGCATCCATAGCCGGCAAACGATTGTCCATTTGTGGCATCGGTATCGGCCGACCAATTAGTCATGACTTTGGCATAGTAAAAGCAATGCTAGAAGAAGCTAGCGAGTATGAATGCCCTGTAGTCTTTGTGAAGTCATGCATCTCAAGTAAGCAGCTCTCTACAGCCTTTTCAGTTGTGACAAAGGCTACAACAACAACCAAGACACATATATCTGAGCTTGACAGCGATGAAATCCTCCGAGAGTTCAGAAAGCAACCGTTGAAAGATGTGGGACTTGGTCATCTGACGGATACCTGGAAGACACTTGACTTTATACGAAGGTATGACTACGAAAAGGAAAGAAGTCACCGCTCCATTGTTCGTACCCGTTGGGTAAATGGACAAGGGTGGGTATCATATCCAAGCTCTGAGGTGTTTTTTCATCCAGAAGCGGTTGGAGTCGCCTTCGAAACACGCTGGTTTGGCGAAGGCAGAGAGCGCCTGGTGAAAGAGTTTCGAGAGATTGACAGAAATATGCGTTTCGTTGGACCATGTTACGTTGCCAAAGATTCTATTTCCGTGCGCAGGGATGGGCGGGGGCAGGAAAGCAAAGATTTTCACAAGAAGTTTTTGAAGTCCCACATAGATGCCCAAGAAGCAGCAGATAAGTTCAATGAGCTTTCACCCCTTTGCTCCGTTCAGACTGATATTCCGACAATTCAATTTCTTGAGTGCTCTGTGTACATGCTAACTTTCGAAAATGGAACCAGGGAAGGCTTCCTAGTAGAGCCAATGATAGACTTTCGCAATTACCAGAAGTTCAATGATAACCAAGGTGGACTCATGCACACACATGCTTCCGGTAGACGTAACTTCAATGGTATCGGCAAACTCAGCACAATATACGAAGATGATGATGAAGATAGCATCGGCAGCGATGACAACGATGAAACAGATATTCCAGTGGGGCAAATACCGCAAGCATTTTCATGCTTCTCTTGTTACTACTTTTACGGTAAACGACTGGTTTGTGACCTGCAGGGAATATACGATAAGTCGCTTTCTCTTTATCGGCTCACTGATCCAGTGATTCACAGTCGCCGTTATAAATGTTCGACTTCTTGCAGCAACGAAAAGTACGGTAGAACAGACAGAGGCGGACAGGGTATTTCGGATTTCAGGAGGACGCATCAATGCTCTCCGCTTTGCTTTGAACTGCGTTCTCTGTTACGAGAAGAACGACACGGAACCAAAAAGAGAAATCGGCATGATATGGAACTTCCAAATGGGAATTAGAATTGAATGTTATTATTTAGCTACTTTGTGCCTTGCATTCTGCCTTTGCGCGGGCTGCCGATCGTTCCGGGCGTTTATCAACTCTCAAGCATTAGCCCGTAGAAACGATTGTAATCGAGTTGGTGGACTAAAAATCGCAAGGAGTCCACGTCCTGTTCTTCACCCGCCACATAATTACTGTTGTTGCTACTTCGGTGATCAGCTTCAAAATCAACGTCTTCATTGCTGATGCTCATGTTACGACTGCGGCCGTGCACTTTTGCATCTAGCTCTCGCAAGAAGGTTTGCATGCATTGATCAAATGCTTCCGAGAGCCTCATAACCTCGTCTAGTTCCTCAGAATTCGCCAGCCCAAAGAAGTTTTCTTCTTCCGCAAGATCTTCCTCGTTTTCAAACCCCCATTGCCTGATGTTCACAAAACAAAAGATGATAAGCAAGCTAGTGAAAAAGTAAAACAGACGGCTCGAACAAACAAAAATGCTTACCCGTGAGTCATGCGCTGCTCTGCTTCTCTTCGACGCTGAGACACCCGTTCCGCTGCTTTCAAGGCTTCGTCGAAGAGCCGTTCCTGCAAGACACAGAAGTCAGTGGCAATGCGAAGGATGACACTAAAAAGTTCCTTGAACTTATTACTGCGTCTGTATCGGCCATGCGATTTTTTGCCTTTGGAAAGAAGTATCTTTCGGCATATACTTTCTAGATAATGGTCATGCGCTTCAACGGCTTCGTCTAATGTTCTGGCGTCTCGCAAATTCTCTTGCAATTCCTTCCACCCTCCTTCCAAGACCTCTAGCATGCAGTAACTCTTGAGGTTGACACAAAAGTGCGTCATGGCTTGTCGTGTCATAGAGATACGCCTCAAGAGGACAGTAGCGTGAGCATAGCCAACCGAAGACGACCTTTGCAAACCATTATTTTGCGCCATTTTTTGCAGCTCGTGCTGCAGTGTAGCACTTTGCCGCCAGGTTCGATGCAACATGTACTCCACCTTTCGAAGACTGAACAAAAAGGAATACACTAGCTTATATTGCTCCAATGCCTTTTCGTGAACAATGGCAAGCAAGGGGTCCGGCACAGTGTAATCTAGCATAAAAATGTCCCAGACAGTGCGATTGTCTACTTCTGGCTCGTCCTCATTGTCCTCGCCTTCCAAGATGGTGCGACTAGGAGACGAGAACAGCATCTCAGACAATGCCTGGCCGGGCTCGAACGGCAACACTTCAACTCGCAGCCGTTCCAAGCAAAATACTGGTAGATCTTTGGCATTGGTCTGCCGCAAGGAGGCTTCCATGATATCTACGAGTTGTTGCGGGTAGACACCGGCCACAGGATTTCCCGCGACAAAACTTGTATTGATGATAGCATCTCGTTGTTTTATTCCGCAACCAAATTCCGAATATAGTCCATCCATCAACGAAGACAAGAAATCTCCTTGGCCCTGCAATAGGAATTGCTTCAGAGCAAATAGATGATCCATTAAATTGTGATCTTGTCGAAGTGATTGCAAGATGTGGCTGTGTACCAATTTTTCCGCTCGCAACAGGGTCTTGGTTAATCGGGGATTGAGATGCATACCCATGGGGTCTGCCACGTAATGGTAGCCCAACCGTTGCATAATAGCTTCAGCAGAATTGTCTTCAACTGTCGCCGATTTCATAATACGGGCAGTGGAATTGCCTCCTTCCTTTTCCTCGTCCTCTAATTGCAATGTCCATCCGACTTGATGCAAGCACGTTCGAATAAAATTGATACCCTTACCAACCACAAAAGCCGGCCGCACCAAGTCCGGATCAAAAATACCAGGATGAGGAATCTGTGATTTGTCCATGGTATATTTATCGTGCCACAAATGTTTGTTTTCGACGTTGTTGTTAGAACCTTGTCGTACACGATCATTCTGTTGCATATTGAGATGTGTCGCCTGTTGATAGTTCTCTTGAAGAGTCACAAAGAAATCTCTGCCCCACGAAGCCGGTAACAATCCTTGGGTGGTCCACAAGTATAGCATGTGAAACCAAGGTTGAGACGTAGGGTACAAGATGGATTGGACCAATGATTTATGACGAGAGTCTCCGTGTAACGAATGAGCATGCAAGGCACTCAACAGGGTACCTCCACCAACACCAGAACCACCACTGTCATGACTTGGAAGAGCTTCTGTTAGCATGCACAAGACGGTAAGTCGTTGCAAGATGGGATGTCTCTGAATTTGTACCAACCATTGGCGCAAGGACCAAGTGTTCAAGTGTTGTTGTTCCCATTGTGCCAAACAATCGTGATAAGACTGGAGTTCTTGTGCCACTGATCGAGCCAATGCCCTAGCAACTTGTCCTCCACCACTTCTTTCTTTGCAATCTGTTGATAGCTGATGCTGTTGTGGATTCAAGTATAAATCGACATATTTTTGCAATCGTTGTACCAACCATCCGGCTTCTCCACAAATTCGAAGTGTATCCATAGCACCACTGCCCAATTGGGAGGATTGTGCATACTGTTTTGTTGTCGTAGTACCTCCTTGCAAGGAGGGTGATAATATCCGAATTCCTTCGTATTGTGGTCCCAATTCCGTTTCCACTTGGTCATGTTCGTTATGGTAATAAAATTTGATTCGCTCCCCTTCCATTCCTTGCAAAGCATATAAAAGCTCTCGCAGTACCTGTTGTTCTTCGTACTGTACTGCACGAGACATTGGGACGTTTTTATTGTTGGGATGTGAATCACAGTCGTCGACCATCATCGTGTTTGAAGCAGATAAGCCGGTACCGGTATACGAAGAAAAGTTCTGTCTAGTATGTTGTTGGTATGATGTTGACTGTGCTTGTTGTTGTTCTTGTTCTTGTTGTTGTCTACTGGTCGATTCGATTTGCGCCCTCCTTCCAGTACATTTGGTCAAAACTGTCATAATTTTGTCAGCCAATAAATCTGAATCACCATTTTCTACTGTTTGGTGTACTAGTTCTTGATACAATTTTTGTATTGTTTCGTACTCTTTTTCATAGTTATTAGGTAACAACAACTGTTGCTGCTGCTGCAGACGACGTTTCCAAAGCACACCTTGTTCGGTACTATCTCTAGTTCTACTACTAGTAGTAGTTGTTGTTGTAGTAGTAGCACCCAATTGACTTTGCAAGATACGTGATGCCAAATCCATTGATGAATCAAAATTTTCACCAGTGTCATTCGGTTTCAAGGCATACACAAGTCGAGCCACAGCAGAATCGTTCTGGAAATGATGTTGATTTGAATTTAGATTTGGACGGCTCATGACGACTACGAGCACTTCTTATGCTTTCTTCTCTGTTCACCACACCAGTTGTTGTTAAATAAAATGTGCTGTAAACGACTCAGCAGGAAGCTGACTGCTACTTACAAATTGAATTTTCTGTTTCAGGCTGGTTGTTTCAGAAAAAAAGATGGGACGGACAGCAAAAACTTGTTTATCTTCTTTTCAACTAATGTACTAGGATTGTCATTGTTGTTGCTTTTTGGTTTTACTGTTATTACACTAACAGCTACTGGTGAAAAAATTACTACGAGAGTTAGGTAGGCAAGATTTTGGAAAAGATTTAATTCTAACTCTATCATTACTATGGGAAAAAATGGATATTTTTTGAGTTCATTCACAACCTTCTTGGTTGCATGTTTTAACCGAACATCTTCGAAGATGTAATGTACACTCTACCTGTAGTAGAATTGCAGCCAAAATCCTACTCCGGCGAGGAGTCAGTCAGCAGCTACTACTGTACTGGTAGTCAGTACGAGCAGCTACAGTACTCTAGTCTACTGTAAACAAGACAAGCAACTCCCAATTATTAAAGATTCACACCAGGAGCCAGGATCTCTGTGATATACACCCATTCATCAACAAATATAATCAAACATAATCAAGATTTAAAAAGCATGAGTGCAGGTTTAGGTTATCTGCTGCGCAATGCAGCCAAAATATCTACGGTATCAGTAGGAACAGTGGCGGTTGCATCGTTTGGTATGAGCCATGACACGATCATTACCACTAACAAAACCGCAGATTGTGAAAGCAAACCAAAGCTTCAGAGAAGGGTAGGTGCTGTGACTGTAATTTAATTTTATATTCCTTGTAATAATCAGTATGTTTTTTTATTCTCAAAACTGTGCATCTCTCATTCCAACCACACACTCGCACACACGCACATACAAACAAATAAACAAACAGATCTCTTCGGTAGGAAACTTGTCGCTCTTGGCCGAAACCAGAGAAAATCCTGCCAATCAAACACTTTTGCTCGCAATGGTTGGAAAACCTTTTTATCAGCAAGACTTTGAAAAATTATGGTATGCACGTGATATGCCTTCTCGTCATCCAAGGTTTCATCAAAAAGTTAAAACAACCGACAGAAAACAAAACAGCAACGATAAGGGTGGCGATGCAGCAGCAACTGAAACATCAGCAATAGCAGGAAAGAAGAGTGCTGGTGTGTTTGTTCCTACGCAGCTTCCTTTGCAATCCCATGTAAAGGAAACAGAATTTCCTCAAATTTATAATTTGGATTTGCAAAGAAAATTGCAATCCTTTTTGCAAGTTCCACTTCAGGTTCAAAATCTTCTTTGGCAGGTAGAACTATCTCCCGGTGGCTCGTTAGGACAAAGCGGTGCTATTCCCAAGGAAAGAGCTGCCGAATTGCTAATGAATGCAAATACAAACGATCGCAATGGCACCCAACCCCAAGAGTCACTTCTCATCTTTCGAGGACACGAGGCACTGGGGGATGGAATTTCGTTGGTCGCTGCATTGACCGATTTGTGCGATGAAGCCGAAGAATTGAAGAAAGAACTTGCTCAAGAAATGGATCGGAACAAGAGGAACAGAAGAAAGTTGAGCTGGTGGCAGCGATTTTTTAAATTCGTTCAATCCCTTTACAATTACTCCATTGGATCGTTGCACGCTTTTTGGCACTTTTGGATTCTCTCCTTGAAATCATCCAGGAATTCTTTTCAACAACTGGAAGCATTGCTAACAGCAGAAGATACGACAACTCGGGGCGAAAAACTGATCAGTTGGATACCCGTGGCTTCTCTGGAAGAAATTGAGCATGTTGCCAAGTCCATGTCGAAAAGCACCAACCAACCAGTGACGGTCCAGGATGTCATTTTATCGTGTGTCGCAGCGGCCGTGGCACGTCAACTACAAAATCATCAAATGGAAAACGAACGGGACCAGACGAGCAAGCGCAACATCAAGGTTCCCGATCGCATCAATGTTCGAATTCATGATACCTACAATGATGATGCTGTCCTTGCCAGGGGCGAGACGGTGAGTCACGCGATGGGGACCATGTATGCCGCCATTCCGTGCGACGTGACAAGCTTAGCATCGCAGCGACTCGCCAAAGTCCACGCCTCCTTGCGGGAAGTCCCGAAAGGTCCCGCCCTGTTTTGGAGTCGCAAGAGTGCCCAAATCGTATCGGCGATCCTGCCCGCAGCCTGGGCGAATCGTATCTTTCAGAAAGTACAACCCAATGCGGCCATTTCGATGACTACCATGACCAATGGTCCCGCCGGAGGACGACGCAAGCTCCACATGGGCGGTCGAGAAGTGGAGGTATTCCAGTGCTTCTTGCCCCTTCCTGCCGGTGTTCCTATTGGCCTGTGTGCTACAACGTATGGTGGTGAGGTAAGCCTGTCCATCACGGCCGAACCATGGGCCGTTCCCAATGCGGACACGTTTTTGTCGTGGGTGTTGGACGAGTACAAGTTTTTGTATACGGAGAGTCCTGTCGTACTTGAAGGAAGCTAAACTATAGTAGAAATTTCGGAAGCAAAAATATTCTATGTATTAGTCTGGTCATCTACCCGTAGTATTGTATAAGTTCAATGTAGTGAAAAAATGGATGCCATTGCACTCGTTTGCTGCTTGTAGGCTTGATAGGCTGCCAAATGTCGCTCGGCCGTTACAACCATTTCTTCCCAAGGCAAGGCTTTCAAATCATTCAAGGCAGTCATTTCCCAGGCATCAGCAAGTACTGTGTGTTGGCAAAGATCTTCGATAGCTGAGCGCTGCTGTTCTTGTTGTTGTTCTTGATGATGCGTTGCAAGGAGACTTTTCGACTCTAGCTGTGCTTGCCGAATGTCTCGGACCAACTGAGCAACGCGCGCCGCCCGATGAGTTCCTCCCAAGACCCGACCTACGATGCGAAGCCGAGATGCTTGATTGTGGACTCTTCGACGACTACTTGGAAAAGACGCTGTGGCATTGCTTGTTGTAGTTGTAACTAGGGAATCTGCCAAGGATACAAGCGAAGTATTGTCGCAGAAGGAAGAGCTCAAGGGAAAGGATGTGGCCAACGTGGGTGCTTTAGATATGGATTGTCTTCCTTGCGCTTGCGGCTTCGTAGGAGAAGATGGCAATTGAAACAAAATGTCGGAATTCTTCCAGTGCAGCTTCTTGCTGCACAAAGGAGAATGGTCAGAGAACAGGAGAGATGGTTCTCGCGACAGGTCCACGAGGGGAATGCATCTCCGTGGTCTTTCGTTGGATGTAGGAAGACGACGACTGAGAAACCCATCATTATCATTGGCGATGACTTCTGTTCGAGCCAGAAATAAATCTCGCAGCACTTGATTCATCGAACTACTCATCATGTTACTACTATCGCTGTCCGAATAATTACTATTGGAGGAGGAGGATGGATCTGTCAAGAGGTTGCTCATGCTTGATCTCATGTTATTGCCATCGAGAAGATGCAAACTATCGCGGTCAATCTTTCCTTGGACCATGTTGAGTATTGGACGAGGTACTAGTAGTACCTGATAGATGAAATACTCGAGTTATAATAATGAACATCTGTGCAACAGAAGGAGAGGAGGTGAAGCAAGAAAAGAAGGGGTTTGAGGTGAGCTCACACCATCAGTTTTGGCCTTTCGCGTCCCGGAAAAGCCCCTTCATATATGAAGAAGATTGAAATCATTTTTACTTAATAAAAATTATCAGATAATATTCTTCAGATGTTCTCTGTAATAATTATTATTTAAGCAAATCCTTGTTCCCTATCATATCGTCATTATTTCTTTGCCAGCATGTCACGCTGATTACCGTACGTACCTGGTAATAGTAGTACCACGGTATCTTCTTGTGCTCTCTTTACATCCACCCAGACAATGTTTTTGGTTTCACCGGAACGATGAGAACATGGATTGCTCACCTGGATCTGTTATCACCAAATTCGAGACACACCAAATCTTGAGTTTAAGCACCAAAATCTCGAGTTTTGGCATGAAAAAACTTCAAAATCTCGAGTTTTGGCATGAAAAAACTCGATCCTCAATCGATAATATTTCTGTTGATAATAAATTGACGAGCAACTTTTGATGACAGCAGTCAACAAAATAATTTAAAAAAGCCATGATATCATTACTTGCGATTCGACATTGAAATACTGTGTGAACAATTCTTGCCTGTACGTTGCTGCTGCCGTTTTCGATTTTTCTCAAATAATAATAGTGTGGACGAACGGACGAATCAACCCAAGCAAGCATGTGACTATTTTCAGAACGACGACAAGATTTCTTTTTTTGTCTTGAAAGGAGACGGCAACACTCGAATTGGGTACATATCGATTGATCGTTCAAATAGCCAGGCAGATGGACGTATCCGATAGCCTTTGCATCATCGATATCAGTTTCATGCTAGCAAAATCTCTGACATTCGTATTGTATTTTAGCCATATTGATGGCGGTCTTCGGTGTACTGTCGCTGCTGCTCGCTGCCATAGTCCCCCGTGATTGGCTTTTTGAACATCGTGAGGAGTTGCCAAGCATTTATGCTACTAGTGGTATGAAAAAGATATCCAAAATTCGGATTGTGACCAAAAATGATTGCAAGAGGATGTGGTCACTTGAGGGTCTGGAATAATCCGCTGATGTACAGCGAATGCTCTCAATTACTACTCGTAGCTAGTAGTAGTGCGTCCAGTGTGCGCAATCAGCAGTTCTTTTTAGGGTCGTGAGCCCACCATTAAAAAAAATAATGATGGATAACAGTACAAGTTTTAAATTCCATATTGAGGAGTATGCAAGCCCATGGCTGCGTGATGTAGTAGTACTATGGGAGGTGGGAAGCTCAACTATAGTAGGGTCCCTTCGTCAGCATTCTTCGGCCTTTAATTAGTGTATTGTATCAGTAGTAAATCATGAGATGATCATACTATTGCTTCACGGCCACTTGCTGTACTACTAGTAGTAGGTCTAGGGTCCTCTACTAAGCTCTAAGGGAAAAGTAGGGTCTACCTAGTAGTAGTAGTGTAGTACCGCTACTACTGCTCCTCTAGTAGTAGTAGTACTAGTAGTAGGTGTAGTCTACTAGCTGCCTAGCTATGAGCAGTACTACAGTACCTGGTACTACTCCTGGCCTCCGATTAGCTACTACTACTACTAGCTAGCTAGTAGTAGTACTAGTAGTTGAGTAGTACTCTCTAGTAGTACGTACTAGTAGTAGCTACTACTAGCTATTACTACTACTCTACTACTCTAGAGTTGTAGCCTTGCTGGTGAATCTCTGTTGAGATCAGATGTTCAGTCCCACCCAGGCTACATTTACAAATTGAAGCGTCGATACACGTCATGACGATACTTTTCTCTGCGGTTTTTGTCCATCCATGCCTACTACGGTTGTAGCTACCATATCACCGACAGAGATTTCGCTGATGATTCGAACGCTTTCCGGGGATTGAAGAATGCCGATCGGCAGGCAGTGTGTAAATAGATAATCAGCAGAAAAATTGAAAAGGTATCTTGCAGACCAGAATATGGTCACAAAACTCCCTTTCTTCACCTTCTACGAAAGAAACCCATGCATAATACCACCCAACATACCAAAATGCTCGACTTAACTAATCATTCATCAGACTCTATACAGGCAGAAGCTATTAATAGTTATATGGAAGTAGAAGAAAAGCTGCGACAACATAGTGAGAATCTTGGGGTTGACCAAAAGGTATCTTTGACTCCTTGCAGTCCCATCGAGCACGTCGAACCTGCCATGGAACCCTCCGAGTCCGTTGCTTCAACGTCGTCAAATAGCACGGGCACAGTAACGAAATCTTCAGATAACCTGTACAAAGGCGCCTCAGTAAATACACCTATCGCATCAAGGGAATCCGCGACAGCTGCTCAGGCTCCTGCAACACCAGCTGCACCCGGCGCGAAATCGGGTCGGTGGTCACTCGGTAAGTAAATGCGAGGGGATGGTAGTCAGTCGTATAACGAGATTTATTTGCTAATATCTTCTCCTTGGCTATGCTGGCTTTCTGTCGCTATCAGATGAAAAGCTGATGTTCCTTTATGGATTAAGCTTGTTTGGCAAGGGTCGGTGGAAGCGAATTCATGCCTATGTCCCCGATCGATCCTTGGTCCAGATCAAATCACACGCTCAAAAGGTAATGAAGCATTTGGGGGCAGGAGAAAACGTCTTCCGTCAGCTATCGGAAAATCGTGAACGTCTGCGTATTTTGGTAGCGGCGGCCAACGAACGGATTCGTCAAATGGAGGAAGAGAATGCCAAACACAAGGGCCGTCATCAAAGCACCTTGGACAAGAAAAAGAACAAGCGCAAACGTGCCTCGACGCGCAAACATCCCTGTCCTCTCTCTAGAGCAGCCATTGATTTTGACACTTTGCACGATCAGGATGTGGATTGGGCCATTGATTGTGCCATTCGAAGCAGTCCCAACCACTTTGAGAGACTTCGACCTGTCTCTGGTACCAATTCGCCCATTCCATCACTTATTGGCGATTCTCCCGCTATCTGTTCTTCGCAATTGAGCTCGGCCCACGGCACTCCGATGTGTAGCTCACCACCTTTGGAAATGGCGACGAGAGTTGGTAGCGATGAGACAGGCGGATCGGGAGCCGTGATTGCTGCCGTGGCCGCACTGTGTCAATTGTCCAGCGAAAGAACGAACCGATCTGGCTAAATGTTGCTGCTGTTGCTGCTTTATACCTATGCTTGTATCACAGGTTGATTTTTGTCTACTGACTTGTTGACAGAGCAAAAGGAACCAAAACCGCAATGAACATATGTCCAGTATCATGGAACACCAATTTTGGGAAGTCGGTTGTAAATATGCGCTGTATTGATCTGCTTTGTGTGTAATGAATCGCACACATGGAATCTAACAAATTGTATGGAACGAAGCAGTAGCACCCGCGCCAAAAGCATAAGCAAAAATCATAATAGGAAGTGTTTGAATACCACCGTGCCTGGCTCGCCTAGCCTACCTAGCTCACGTGCATTTTGGCCTATCTTGTCTGTATTTTAGATAGATACGAGTAGCTGCTAGTCTACTACTCTACTACTAGCTACTAGTAGGAGTACTACTATGTTTTCGAGCGGGTAGTCACTCTGATGAGGTCAGAGTGTGACACCTGGAAAGTAAATATGAGAACGAAATAAATGGGAAAGCGAATCATCTGCCAGTGACGAGCACCAATCTACGGACGCAAGTTATCGGTATCTGTTAAGTTAGAGCATCCACTAACTTGACAGAATAGGGATTAGAATAACTTTTTCTTCAAAATTTGGTCAAAAGCAGTCACTAACCAAGGATAAAGCATGTCTTCGATCAAATGTTTTGATAAAAAATTT
>Ga0100392_1000945_pt1 | contig 26619 bp, 21 predicted proteins | sample CryGeymeta201516_FD_81548 | JGI IMG/M metagenome (GOLD analysis project Ga0100392, IMG submission 81548) | Groundwater microbial communities from Crystal Geyser aquifers in Utah, USA - Crystal Geyser metaG 2015-16 | ecosystem: Environmental > Aquatic > Deep subsurface > Groundwater | place: USA... | reverse complement strand
CACACGCTACGCACCTGACAGAAGCTGCTTCGATGGCCAAATTCAAAAGGTTGTTGGGATTGTCGCCGGCGCTAGTACTATCTGCCATTCTGGCACTTGCTTCCAACCTTTCCAGAACATCCTTCACCTTAGCCTCATCTCGCTTTTCTTTGGACGCCTTAATTCGAGCAAGTTGCGTCTCTCGAGCCTTCATGTTGTCGATTTGGAGAACGTCGATCTCCTCCGCCTTGGCCATGTCGGCGTCCAAACGATATTTATTGACACCTACAATAGTCTCCTGGCCAGAGTCAATTCGCGCCTGCTTACGAGTCGCACTTTCTTCGATACGGAGTTTGGCTGTACCACTGGCAATGTATTTGGTCATTCCACCAAAGTCTTCCACTTCTTGAATGATTTCCATTGCCTTCTGCGCAAGTTCATCCGTAATGCTTTCGATGAAGTAGCTTCCACCAAACGGATCGGCAACGTCACAAATACCCGTCTCATCTTGGAGAATCAACTGCGTATTTCGTGCCACTCGGGCAGACTGAACCGTTGGCAAAGCGAGCGCTTCATCGTATGCGTTGGTATGAAGGGATTGTGTTCCGCCCAGAACGGCAGCCATCGCTTCAACGGTAGTTCGTACAATATTGTTCATAGGCTGGTCCGCGGTGAGAGAGTATCCCGAAGTTTGACAATGCGTTCGCAACAACAACGATTTGTCATTCTTGGGCTGGAACTTTTCCTTCACAAGCTTTGCCCACAAACGGCGACCAGCTCTAAGCTTGGCAATTTCCGTGTAAAAGTTGAGACCAATGCCCCAAAAGAAGGAAAGTCGAGGAGCAACCTTGTCCACATCGAGCCCAGCGACTTCTTTGGCTGTACGAATATATTCAATTCCATCGGCAATGGTAAAGGCCAATTCGAGAGCTGCATCTGCACCGGCTTCTTGCATGTGATATCCCGAAATAGAAATGGTATTGAATCTCGGCATGTTTTGCGAACAAAATCCCATGATATCGGCAATGACTCGTTTAATGCTTGGCTCTGGCGGATAAATGTACGTATTGCGCACCATGAACTCTTTGAGAATATCGTTTTGGATTGTTCCTGTTAGCTTGGCCATAACCTCGGCTTTGTCCATATCAGGATTCTGCTCAATGGCCGCTTGAATATAAAATGCCAGGCACGGAAGGACTGCTCCATTCATAGTCATGGACACCGAACTTCAATTTGTGCGAGATTTGTAATAAGAACGGTTCAGAAAGGAATTGGCGAGAATTAGAGGAAACCAGTATCGAAACATGATTCTGAACGTAGTGGTACGCTTACACTTTGGTCAAATCAATTTGATCAAAGAGAATCTCTACATCCTCGAGGCAATCCACGGGTACTCCAGCCATACCCACATCTCCTACCACTCGCTCTACAAAACGAGAAAAGATGGTTTAACATGAGAAACTGGCAGATCCAACATCATTGGCGAAAGGTATTCTTTTATAATTTGTGAAAACGTACCATTATCAGAATCGTAACCACGATGTGTTGGCAAGTCATACGCCACGGACAACCCCTGGACTCCTGCTGCTAAATTGGCACGATAAAAGGCATTGGATTCTTCGGCACTGCTGAATCCAGCATACTGACGAATGGTCCAAGGTTTGCTCGTGTACATGGAGGCATAGGGACCACGAGTGTAAGGATAAACTCCTGGCATTTCGGCGTCGGAATCCTTCAAATCCCAGTAAACGGGTTGGACGGCGATACCTTCGGGTGTGACGCGATTGCTACGCAGCGTGTCTACCGTCACACCTTCAATGCGACTTAGTTCCTTCTCGGCTAGAGCTTCCCATTCTTTGACAGATTCGGGGACCTGCGTAGAAAACAGAGCCCTGGGGATGAGGTGCTGATGAACATTCGGATGACGAAAGATAGACAAAGGAGACGTCCGACCCCGTCCCAACTTGGCGAGAGTCGACATGATGTTAATAATTATTTGCTGTTATTTTTTACTATGTCCGACTTGGCTTGGTGTATGTAGTTTGTACACTTCAGCTTCCGGGCTTCGCATTTTTATGGCACATTCCTTGTTGTCTGGCTTTTGAGCTATTTGTTTTGATGTGTGGAGTTCGCATGACACTTTTCGAAGGAATGTGAGTACTAGTCTACTACTCTAGCTACTACTACTAGCTACTAAGTAGCTAGCTAGTAGTAGTAATAGTCTACTACTACTACTACTACTACTACTAGCTAGTAGTCGCTAATAGGCATGCAGAAGTAGGAACTTCACCAAGATCTCAACCAGTCCCGAGATTGACTGCGACGTGCTGGTTGTATTGGTCGCACGGAACAGAGCCGTCCTACCGTACTGCTACTACTAGTAGTAACTAGTAGTACCGTAACTAGTAGTACCAGGTAGTAGTAGTAGTACCAGGCACTAGCTACTAGCAGTAATCAAGTACTACTCGAGTACTACTAGTAACCAATAACTGCACGAATTTAAGGCCAATTGTAAGTTTAACAGGCAACCCTTATAAGCAGCATCGCCACCCACTTCTTCAGAACAAAACTCTGTTCTATTATTTAAATTTGTTATACCACACCAAGCCAGCATCATTTTTCATGACGAGAACAATTGCCGTCGTTTTTCTTTGTACAATTGTTGGCACCAGACCGCAGTGCGGAGGGCGGAGTCCCTGAAGGATGCAAGTAGCGCAACGCCACTGAGCAGAAGCAAAAATATTAGTACTTTTTTAAGAAAGAAGAAGAAACAGTAGGGAGGGAACTGTAAATAAGAAAATAAATAGTGTTGCACAAAAGCGATGGGTAGTCCTCCTATGGTGGTGCTACAGCAAAGTCTCCATTATTTATGCGACATTAGATCCTCCTAGCTCGGTTCGATGTCATGTAATGAACCTGAAGTTGGACATACAAAAAAGAAGAGTCTCAAAGTCCTACGAAAGTAGTCTAGTCTAAGCTTCGAAAATCACGTGTTAGGCAGAGCAAAGATCCGTCAAGACGCATCATAGGTCAAGTCTTCGGTGCAAAATAAGACGTGTCATTATTGGTTATCCCGGTTCCCGATCAACTCCAAATTCACGAAGAAGGACGCGTGATATTCACTCTATTACCAATATGTACCACGTACAACTAGACGACTAATAAAGCAGATCTGCAACAAGAAAAATCGTTCAAAAAGTCTCAATGATGGTGTTATTTTTATATTCAGCCCTACGTTCGTAATAGAAATCACAAATAACCCGATCACCGACATTCGACAGAGACTTGTCGTTTGCTGTGTCATTCCCCATAATGATTTTCATGCATAATTGTTGACATTGTTTGTTCGTTCGTACCGTCCATTTAGGCACTGCTGAACTTGGTCACTGCTTTGGTCCCTTCGGAAACGGCGTGCTTGGCAAGTTCACCAGGAAGCATGAGGCGAACGGCCGTTTGGATTTCTCGAGAACTCAAGGTAGCCTTCTTGTTGTATGTAGCAAGCTTTCCTGCTTCAGAAGCGATGCGCTCAAAGATATCATTGATAAAAGAGTTCATGATGGACATACCCTTTTTGGAGATACCAGTGTCAGGGTGGACCTGTTTCAGAACCTTGTAAATGTAAGAGCTGTAAGATTCCACACGCTTCTTGGACTTCTTCTTGTCACCAGCCTTCTTAGGCGTCTTTGCCGACTTGGCAGATTGCTTGGAGGGTGTCTTGGCCATCGTGGAAAATTATTAATTCGCTTGTTGAGTTGGCAAGTTCGACTGGGTCGGTTTGATGTTTGTTGTGATGAGTAAATTATTTTATGTCATGTCGAAACAGGAGACAGGTTGATGATTGTTTCATGCTACGCGAAAGAAGGCGTGGAAACAGTACTGGCAGGCAGACAGCAGTCTTCGAAAAATATTTTCTAAATAATACCTGCGCCAAAACCAGCTTCTGTGGCAAGGCAGCCGCACCATGAATTGATGGTCCGGGTGAAGCTTGTTACACCCCAGAAAGGTCGCCGCAGATTTGTTTGAAAACCATTACGGATTCCTTCTCATGATCCTGCTTGGACTTGCTCTCGCTATGAATTGAACAAAATTTCGGCGCGGCGCGGTCTGGCCTTCTCCTCGAAAAGACAATTCTTGAATCATGACTTCAGATTGTTCACAAAAAATTAACGAGTAACGTAATAATAATAGTACTTTGTTCTTCTTCACAAACACCTGAAACAAAAACAAAAATAACATGAGCGGAAAAGGAAAAGGAGGCCGTGGTGAAAAGAAATCTACGACTGCGTCAGCCAAGGCTGGACTTCAGTTCCCAGTCGGTCGTATTGGACGGTACCTTCGACAGGGCAAATATGCCACTCGAATGGGAGCTGGTGCACCTGTCTACCTTGCTGCTGTCCTCGAGTACTTGTGTGCCGAAATCCTCGAACTTGCTGGCAATGCGGCTCGAGACAATAAGAAGTCTCGAATTGTACCCCGTCACATTACCTTGGCGGTCAAGAACGATGAAGAATTGAACAAGTTGTTGGGAGGAGTGACCATTGCTTCGGGAGGTGTCCTTCCTAACATCCATGCCGTCTTGCTTCCCAAGAAGTCCACCAAGTAAACCAGACGATGACGTTTGACTTGGACGGGGGAAGGCGTGAATAGAAATATCGATCGACTATTGGAAACTTGAGGACGTCATGTTGTACTATTATAAACAAAGACAAAAAATAATTATATGCTTTCTTGCTCTCAATTCAATAGTATAGTAGGATAGTCGCAGTGTAGAACTGAAGAAGCTTTTTCTCTGTGCACTGTCCTTTGACCCATCGTACGCAAGATGATGCTTCCTCATTCAGCCTTTCCGCATCTAACAACTCTCTCCGCCATAGATGAATTCTGGGTGGAGTCTCTGAGCTGCACATGCGGCTGCACACGCCGGTCCTTCGATGTCACCATTACAGAAGACTTTATTCAAACTATTTTCGATACCCGTCTCGCCAAATCTGCAAAAGATTTCGTTCTCACTGATGCCGTCGTTGTTCGCATCTCTCCACTGCGTAATATGAACGAACTCATGGACGAGAACGCCGAGGAACTTTTCGAATGTGCTGCTGCTGTCCGACAAGAAATAATCATCCACCCAAAACATGTCACCGCTGGGAGTAAGGGCTTTGGTTCCAGGCAAGCTCTCGTTCAAGCTCCCGCACCAACGGATGTCAACACTGTCTACAAAAGAACGTTCCAGAACGCCGAGCTCTACGAGACGGTCCTTCCCGTCGATAATCATTTGCTGAGCATCGTCCTCCCAGGTGATGTTCTCGGCTTCACAGGGATCAACACCACTAGCCATCAAGGTAATTCCGACATCGCGCGTGGTTTTACAGAAGTGACAATGCAAGTTCCACCAAGGACAAGGAAGGCTGTCACAAGCCGTGCAATCCATATCCCACACAAACTGACCATTCACAACCTGGAAAGCAAGGGAGAAAAACAAACCTAAGCCGATTTTAATCATCATAGATTTTTTTTTGTCGAAGAACTAATTTCTTTAGGCACGAATTGTTTTTGCAAAGTGAGTTCAGAGCCTTATTTGCGGCTGGGAGCCAAAAACATATCAGCTGACCTGGATCCAAATAATAGTGAGGAGACAAATAAATTTCGGACGCGAACAGGTGTCAGAGTTTAGAATACTCCTAACGACACCCGCGTGCATCCAGGTCTGCAATGTGTCGCCAGACCGAGATGTGCATTTCGGCGTAGCCAGTTGCCATGGGATCGCAGATAAAAGTGGAAGAGCAAAGAAGAAATCCCTATTCTTTTCTTTTCTTCTCATCTCTAGCTAATACAGTATGGCCAATTCTCCAGGACAAGCTGTTCTCCATCCCGATAATCAGGGCAGGGCGCACCTGGAAGTGAAAACCCAGGTCTGAAAATAATTGGCCAGTAGTCCGAACACTGGTTGCGGTTGCAGTAGTCTTTGGTCGCAACTTCTTTCGAGCTCTTTGGTGCCACTCTTTGTACGTCAACTTCCTTAATTACAAATCGAAGTCGAATGAACTAGACTACATAACTTTAATGAACGTCCCCACCATTATGCATTTGAGAGCTAATGTGCGCTCCAAGTACTTGAATCTGCATCTGGTCATTTGCACCACAACTCCAACAGAAAACCAATGCACCATGGTGGCTTCCGCCGTCTTTATCACTGACCTTCAGGGCAAAGCAATCATCAGCCGTAACTATCGAGGTGATTATCCCATCAACAAGGCCATCGAGGTCTTTGCCAATTACTTAAATGAAGTCGAAGAGGAAGCCCGAAAGCCCATCTTTCACGTCGATACAAACGGGGATTTCGAGTCGGGAGATGGTGTTGGTATGACAGGGCCGGGCGGCCAGACCTACGTCTACGTAGTGGTAAGTACTGTTCCTACGTGAATCAAATGTTGGAAAAAAAAGCCGAATAATAATAATAATATCTTTGACGGTTGTTTGATATGAATCAACTCATTCAATTCCTACTATATAAATTCTTACGTCAACATGATGATAACAACAGCAAAACAATTTGTATCTGTGCGCCGTGACAACCCGCAACTCCAACGTCGCTTTAATTCTGGCGTTTTTATTCCGTTTGGGCCAGGTGTTTAAGGACTACTTTGGCACACTGGAGGAAGAGTCCATACGAGATAACTTTGTCATTATTTACGAACTCCTAGATGAAACAATGGATCACGGATTGCCCCAGGCCCTGGACTCAACTATTTTGAGGAGTTTCATTACGCAGGGAGCCAATCGCATGGCGGACGATTCTCGGTCCAAACCTCCCGTGGCATTGACCAATGCCGTCTCTTGGCGTGCCGAAGGCATCAAGCACAAGAAGAACGAAATCTTTTTGGACGTCGTCGAAAAGCTCAATTTACTCGTAGCTGCCAATGGAACTGTCTTGCACTCGGAGATTAACGGTGCTGTCAAAATGAAGTCATTCTTGTCGGGCATGCCCGAACTGAAACTAGGCTTGAATGATAAACTCATGTTTGAAGCCACTGGAAAATCGAACCAGGCCAGAGGCAAAGCAGTTGAACTGGAAGATATCAAGTTTCATCAGTGTGTACGTTTGGCTAGGTTTGAAAATGACAGGACTATTTCCTTTGTACCACCGGATGGAGAATTTGATCTCATGACTTACCGACTGAACACGCATGTCAAACCCTTGATTTGGGTGGAAGCTGTGGTCGAGCCGCACAAGGGATCTCGCATAGAGTACATGATCAAAACCAGATCACAATTCAAGTCACGAAGTGTGGCTAACAATGTGGAAATCATCATTCCGGTGCCACCAGATGTCGACAGTCCGTCGTTCAAATCAAGTGTGGGAACTGTTACCTACCTACCAGACAAGGATGCCATTGTTTGGAATATTAAGCAATTTCATGGTGGTCGAGAGTATTTGATGCGAGCTCACTTTGGTCTGCCATCCATTACGGCCAGCGATGTCGACCCCGATAAAAAGAAGGGAGTGAACTCGTGGAAGGCTCCTATTCGAGTGCAATTTGAAATTCCTTACTTTACCGTGAGTGGAATTCAGGTTCGATATCTGAAGATTATTGAAAAAAGTGGATACCAAGCTTTGCCTTGGGTCCGTTATATTACTGCTAATGGTGACTATCAACTAAGAATGAGCTAGCTTGTTCATTTGGCGGAATGGGGACTTGCGTTCTCGGCGAGGCTCTCACCGCAATTTCAACAATTGTGTGGAGCAAGTTCAAAAGTTGTCAACATCCGAGATTGTTGACAAAAACATTGGCTTATTAAACTTCATTCATTTCGCCAAAGCGTTCGATAGCTGTAGCAAAGGAGAAAAATATGTATCTCGTCTATTTAAGGATACATAATAGAATGAGAAAATGTACTAGCACTTGTATATCATTGCTTTGACTACTGTGCTTAGAATATTTGAAGCTGTTTCTACTCTTTCTTGGAAAGTTCGACGTCGGTGGAATTTCGTTCAGCAGTCGAACTCTCGTCATCAGTGACAATCTTCAACGCCGGTAAATCGGCAGCAGCGAGCAGCTCTACTGTTTCCTCCTTAATGTCATCGTCGTCATCTTCCGTCGCACTGGGGCACACTCCTCCTATAACACTTGCTACGAAGGGACTTGTGTTTCCCATTTCGTCAAAGCGCTCGCGAGAGGCTTCGACTACCGATTCAAATCTGTCCCCGTCTTCCTCGGCGCGTTCCTGGTCTTCCTGTTTTTCTTTTTTTTCGAATTCAGCAGTTACATCGACGAACTTGGCAGCTTGTTCCAATTTTTCCTTTTCCTCCCTTTTTTTCTTTTCCGCAGCTGGATCGATTCCAAGCTGTAATAGAGCCATTCTTTCTTCATCTTGCTCCAAGGTCTTTCCGCTTAAGACTTCCTTACGCTTGACTTCTAGGATAGCATTGACTTCTTCAGCTGGCGAACCGAGTGCCTTGAGCACAGCACCACCAAATGGTAGAGTAAGCAATAAGTTATCCTCGGGTAGTATAGGCACCATGGCAGCCACGTCCAGTGTCTTTTGAAGTCGACTGGCGTGATCAGCGTCGGCAGCTCGAGCAAAGATCTTGAGGTCAGGATACCATCGTCGGAGCGCAATGACAGCACGATTAGCCATGGCCTTGTCTGCTATGCAAACGACAACAGCCTTTGCTTTTCCGACATTGAAAGCCTCTGCAACTTCTTGTCTTCCAATATCTCCATAAAAGACAGGGAGACCCTTGTTTCTCGCCTGGATAGCCTTGTTTGGATCGATTTCCAAACCAACATATTTGATCAGCACTCGGTCCAGCAGCTCGCAGACAACCTGCAGTTTTCATGTGATGATACAAAACAAAAAAGTCAGCTGAAAAATCTCTGGCATCATCGTGTGCCTTGCATATATCAGAGAATTGCAAGCTTACCTTTCCTACTGCACCGTATCCTACCACCACTGCAAAATCATCGCTCTCCTTAATTTCGCTGGCATCGCGGTCTTGTCCGAGATAATGGGTAAAATCGCTCTGTTCTTCCAATCTCTTGGAAATCTTGCCCCCGAGGTTGGCGAGCGCTGGTGTGAGAGCCATTGTAAGGCTCACGGAAGTCAGCATTAGCTTTGTCAAATTTGGGCTAAAAATGCCCAGACTGCGGGCAAGACCAAAGGCAACGAAGGCGAATTCCCCTCCCTGCGCGAGAATTAGCCCGGTCTGCTGAGAAGTGGACAGACTGAGCCCAAACGCTAACGATGCGATCGTGGTGATGGCGGCCTTGACCGCAATGATACCAAAAACAATCGACCCAACAAGTGGCAGATTGGATGCAATGAGTCCCAAATCAATTTCAAATCCAACTGTCACGAAAAAAAGACCCAACAAAACACCACGAAATGGAGCAATGTCGGCCTCTACCTGGTACCGGTACTTTGTCTCTGAAAGGAGGACTCCAGCAAGAAATGCTCCCAAAGTATTGCTGAGTCCCAACCCTTCCGTCATAAAGGACATGCTCAAAACGGTCAGCAGGATAACTCCCAAGAATGCCTCTTGAGATTGGGCAGCTGCAACTGTTTTGAAGAGAGGATTCAAAATGACGCGTCCAGCAAAAGCAATAAATCCCAAGGCCATGGTAGCTTTCAGGACGGCACTACCAACAGCTGCGGCCAGTCCCTGTCCCCCACCTGCCAAAATTGGTGTGACTACCAAGAGTGGTACCACTGCTAGATCCTGAAACAAGAGAACGCCAAAGGATGCCTTACCGAATCGTGTTGCCAATTGGTCTTTATCTTTCAGTAGCTGCAAAACAAAGGCACTGCTGGACAAGGCAATACCACCACCCAAAACAACCAACGCATTCGATGGCAGTCCTGCTAATTTTCCAATACCAGCAACCACCAACGCCGTTCCAAGAAACTGAGAAAGTCCAAGTCCAAACACATCTTTGCGCATACTAATGAGACGATCGAAACTCAATTCAATTCCCATTTCAAAGAGAAAAAAGACAATGCCCAACTCTGCCATTGTTTCCGTGGTATGGATTCCATTAATCAGGCCCCAGCCGTTGGGGCCCAATAACATACCCGACGCCAAAAATCCGAGAATGGGTGACGTGCCGAACCGTTTACAGAGCGGTGTAATGAGAGCGGTTGCCAATAGCAAAAGCAGTGTATCCGACTTTGGACCCTGCATGTAATTAAAGAGATCCAAAAAGGCTTCCTTGAAGGTTTTCTTTGTCGTGGACATGGCATCTTCGGCCTTTTTTCCGGCAGCTGTATTTCCTCCACCTCGGGGCGTTGACGAAATGGTTTTAGTAGTCGTCGTCATCGTTGTTGCCACAGCCGTCGAGGAGGAGGAGGATGGCAGCATCGTCTGTGCACTATCAGCTGACCGATGCGCAACCACTCGTTCAATAGCTGGTCGAGTATTGGAACTGGCCATTAGGTTGGCATTATTGTTGTTATTGTAGTTAGCATCGATCTGATTCGACGATACCGTCAGCATGGAACAGAGCAAGGCAGCCGCCGTCAAGAAATGTTTGCGCTTTTTCGATTGCCACTGTAGTATTCTAGCAACGGCCGAACTAGCCTTGGATCGGGCACGACAAAGCGTTCGTCGAACTAACGGTAGATTCCGGTTGTTGAACAGTCGATGACGGCGGTCACTGTGACGCGAATCTTCGTGACAACTACTACTGGGACCACCACCTGTCAGCCCCACCACACAACTCCTTCGGCCCCCCGTTGCGAACGAGTGTATTAAGCAGCGTCCGGGATTTTCAAAAGAAAGTTTACCCGTCACTTTGTTATGAAAGCTGGCAATACTTTGATAGTGATGATCTTTCCAAACACTAACATGATGTCGGCTGCTCCTACTGCTGCTGCTGCTGCTTGTAAAGGCCTCCACACCTTTACCGGAAGATGAGGCAACTAGTAGAAAAGCTAGTGATAGAGCCACCAGCGAAGAAACGAGACGGTGCAGGCGCGGAAGAATTGACATGCTGTTGTAGCTGATGTCCGTTGTAAAGGTTGCGCTGAGCGTATCAAATGTACTTTACTTGTTAACAAGCAAGCAGGTGAGCTTGAGATGTGGTTGCTTCGTAGATACTGTAGGTCGCCTGTGGTCGATTTTTTAGATACTGTATTATGAAATCTGTGCTGCGACGAGACCTTCGTGGAGTAGAGTACTAGCTACAGCCAGTACTCGGAGTACTAAGCAGGCAGGCAGGGAGTACTAGTAGTAGTAGAGTACGTATGTAGTGAAACCCTATTCCTAGTACAGTGAACAAACGGACAAAGATATTGCGCAAGGGAAGAATCGACTACAGTACGAGAATATCAAACAATCAGCGTATGTTCATCTATTTTTATCTCTGTCTGATATGTATAGCAGCGAGATGATATTATTATAGACACTGATTCAGTTTCCTTTTGCATTTGGCCTAGTAATTTTTTATGCTCCTCCTCGTCGTCGTCCTCCTACTTCGCCGCTGTTTCTGAATCACTGGATTCCTTCATACAAGCAAGAATGGCGCTTCTGGGAAGCCAACGATCTACCTTGACCGTTCCAAGGTGGAGTACGACACAGGCAAACGTATCTTGTGGTGTAGATCGCACCGTGCATCGATATTCTTCGCGACCGTGCCGATGGACCAACACCCTTCCCACAACGACATCCTCGGACGTGGCTTCGGCTGTGTTCATTTCTCCACCCACAGGCACACGTAGAAACGATAAAGGAACGTATTCGGAAAAGACTAAAGGTAGATCCTCATAGTCGACATAAGGAGCAAGGGTGGCTTCTCGAATCTCTTTGATAATACCCCGAGCAATTCGTCCTTGCCAATTGACCTCGACTTCGGTGCCGATATTTAGAATTAACCGCTCCGGCAGGGGAGAGACAGATTGGTCCAATACGGGTAGTTTCGTCAGCGCAAGCTCCAACGGTGTCAAATTCTTACTGTCCGATTCCTGAGGCAAGATTTTGACGTGTTTGGGAGCACGTGACTGGAAGGGGGGCTTGTTTTTCTTATTGTGGCGGTATTGAAAGTCGTGCAAAGTTGAATCAATGTCACGAATCATTTGGTTCCACCTAGTAGCTTCCACCTGGTTGTTGGCTGCCGAAGAAATGCATCGACGAAAGTCAATACCCTCGGAGGGATCTTCATCAGTATCCAGCCCCGGTGGAAGACGATTGACGTCCAGCATGCCGTTCTCGTACCGTTTTCCAATTTCACGACAGATGTGACGAAGTGATCGTAGAGCATCGATGGTGGAAATAATTTGAGGAGAAACGCCAAGATCAGGCTCACCTTGGTTTTTCTTCAACTGATCCGTGTATGCATCGACCTTGACTTGAAGTTCCGAGGCCGCATTCCAAATAACATCCTCGTGTTCCATCTCAGGTGCATCTTGGTTGATGAGAGATTCCAAAAATCCACGCAGATTGACGGTATCGAGGTGAAATCGGGAGTACGACAAACAAGGCGTCACATTGCGACATTGATGAAACGTTCCTTGCGGCATGAGCAAAATTTCGCCCGGTTGAATGACCGACTTGTAAATACGGGCATGGGACAACATCGGATATTCGTGCAGATTGATAGTCTCCAGATCGGCCTGGAGATGATACAAACATGACAAATCGGCGCGGTGGACGAGGATCACCTCTTTTTGTCCCACAATAGGAGCAATCGATATTGCCAAACCGCCCGGGTCGCGATGAAGTTTACTCATGGTCCCTGTATTGCCCATAAACAGATACTGAAACGGATTATCGCCATTGCACTCGTATTCGTCTCGCCAATATTGGAGCAAATCTTCTCCCATAATATCGTTCGGTAGTGGTTTGACGTTTCCGCGCCCACACAGTTTGTCAGTAGCCTCCTTGGCGTCCAAAGGGAATTGCCACTGGTGGAGATAGAGACCTCGGAGGTTCTTGACCTTGTCTGTAGTATTTCCTGGCCAGCATTGTTTGAGAAAACTGTGCAAAGGCATGCGCTTTTCGACGGGACTTATTTCGCTGTATCCTTTTTTGAGAACCGGTACATCCTCCTTTCCAATGTCAGCCACCATTTTATTCACGTCCAATTCGTAGTTCTTGGACAAGTCAAGCCAGTCTGTCGTGGCCGTATCACTGCGGCTGGACACGTCGTCCATGGATGCAACATCTGCACCTGCCAAGCAACGAGTGCTAATCTCGTTGTCTTCTAGTTTCAACCAACGATGGGCAAAATGTGGCCAGCCAACATGCCCGATCAGTTTGACAGGGACGCCATTCAAACGGGCGTCCGTGACACGGCGACGGGCATCTGGTGCATTTACATGTATCGATTCAATACTGCGAAACTCAATTTGTTCTTCGTCGGTCCACTGCCAATGATCTCCCGTGACAGCCATACGTTGGTAGGAAGAAGCCAAGTCCGTTGCTTCGTTATCACGTCCAATAACTGAGCTGTCTTCGGCAGAAGAAGTTGAGCGGACATTTTTTCGATAAATCTTGCTGTCGTGATCAATATACAACCGTTGCTTGGACGGAAGCTTGGTTTCGCTGTCGTTATCGTCGTGGTCATTCCCCGACGGACTTTGTTCATTCGCGTGGTTGGACGGCTCGTTCTTGTCATAAGTGTCGGGAGTTATCTCGTTGGTTCCCTCTTCTTCCCGCTCATCTTGTTGGTGCTGTAATTCCATAGTGTCCGATGCTGAAAGCTCAGTAGAAATCTCCTTTTCAGTTGCACTTTTTTCTGGAAAGACGTCTAGATCGAGTGGTTCTTCCGTTTGATCCGATGCCTTTCGGTTTATTTTTACAGGCATCATTCCCACTGTCGATTTTTTGGGCGAGAGCTGTGCCTTCTGTTTCTTATTGCTGTTCTCGTCTAGCCTTGACAAATCATCAAAATCAATAATTTCTTCCGTTGGATCAAATAGCTTGCGATTCACTTTGACAGGCGTCATTTTAGACGACAACGACATGGACAAGGTCTTCAGCTTTGGCTGACGTTGTTCGATGGGCCCCATTGAATCCGAAGCTGTTACTTTGGCGTGTGCAACTTTCGCCGATGACTTGGTCGAAGACGCCATCCTTTCTTTTTGTTGCTGCTGCTTGTGTTTCGTTGACGGCGAGCCTTTTTTGTCGGTCTGTTTCTGCAAACGACGACCCTGGTGTAGCAAATGATCTGATAAGTGGCTCGGAGGTTCCCAAGTATCATCCAAGGCACTGTATCCCTTCCAACGGATACGATATTCCCATCGTCCTTTTTTGTTTTTACGGGCGTCAACTACGGATTCGGCTTCGTAAATGCTTTCCTCTTCGTTGTACTCTTCTGTATCGGCAGACTTCTTCTTCTTCTTGTTGCTATCAGAGGAGGCAGCTGCGACTGTCGCTCTACTATTGCTGGAAGATCGACGGCGCTTCTTATCGGATTGATGATTCGCCATGGCTACTTGATATGGGTTCTATCGTGAAAGGAAGATAGTGTTGTGTGTTGTTGTGGACCGTGCGTAATCGAATATGAGAGGATTGGTCCACGTCCACGGTGCAGTTTGGTTGGAAGTTGGAAGCCAATGAACAAGCGAAGGACGAGTAAAAGAAATCCAAAACGTTTCAGGTTTTCACGTTAAAGTAAAAATGCATCGGAAGCACATTTGCGCCTAACAATTCTATACTACTAGCCGTACAGCGCAGCATACTGGTACTAGCTAGTAGTCGTATTAGGACCTAAAACTAATGATATAAATCCGTCGGTCCACGTTTTTCGCAGGCAAGAGCATACTGATTGATAATGGATTAAATCTAACTACCCTTCTTGGTACGAAACTTACGACCGCCTTCACCGCCGCCTCCCTTGCCACGTCCTTGCTGTGGTTTACTCCTTTGTTCCACGCGTCTTCGGTCTGTTTTTTTCATATTCTTGAGCTTCATATCGTGCTTCTTTTCACGATTCTTTTTGATATCTACAGCAGACTTGGTGCCACCACCAGCAGCATCAGCAGCACCAGCAGCAGCGGCTTTGCCTTTTTGTTTCTTATTGTTGTATCGACCGCCACCGCCACGAACGACATCATCATCGGCACCAGCTGAGACGGTTGGACCATCGTCAAAGACACCAGTGCGCCCAATGCTGCGATTGGTCTTCTTTTGCCACTTTACGTACAGCTCGCCCAGTTTTAATTTGTCGCCTTTCACGAGCTGACCACTTTCCAAACGCATTTTCTTGCTCTTACTGTCGCCACGTAATTCTTCGCCCACAGTTGTTTGCACGTACTTTCGTTTGGATTTGTCCCATCGCATCATGCGTTGCTTTTGAACCATTTCTTCGTTTTCATCTCCAACAACGTCAAGCATAGCTTCTTCTATACGATACGCTTGGCCCACAATACCCTTCAATCCGGCACTAGGTTGCATGGCGGCTTCCATTCGACGAGCACGATTGGCTTCTTCCGTATTGCCACCTGTCAAATCGTTTTCAATGTAAAAGGTAGGATCTCGGAAACCCGATGACGAATGGAGTTTCATGGTAGCTTTCGTATTGCTTTCAGTAAAGTTAGAGGGCGCAGAGATTGGCTGACCCGATTTCTTGGCCTTTGTTTGTCGTCGCCGTTCCGCTTTGGACAAAAACTGTTGTGGTCGGCGAATGACAGGAACTTCGACAGCAGAAGAAACCTCGTGTTTGGAAGCTGTTGTCTCATTTCCTTCGGCTTCTGTGTCCGTGTTGTTATCATTGGTCACAGAATCGTTATCAGCATCCTTTTTATCATTGATTCTGTTGGCGGTGGAGCTTCCAGCAACAACCAAGGCTTCGCCTTTGTTGCGGACGGCTTTCATTTGTCTTCGCATGTTTTTCATAGCGTTCAGCGCTACCGCAGAGTTGCCTTTTCGAGTGCTGGTAGTTCGCCCCTTGTCCACTTGACTGCCAACACCTGTGTCTTTAGCTGCACCTGTGGCAAAAGCTTCAAAGACAGTTTCTTTCGGTCGAAAGGCGCTAATCTGCTCGAGCAAGTTTTCACAATCCTTAAAGTTGTTCATGCTGTGAAGCTTGTCGTCGTCACTCTTGCTTCCTGCCAGGTAAACCTTTCGCTCAATATCTCGGAGCAGTGGGTGCGTAGGAATTCTGCCTTTTCCAACGCGCTGTCCCGACTCTAATCGAGTTCCCTCCATAATGGCTTTGGCTCGTCGGACGGCATCACGGGATGCCTCTGGGCGTGTACGGCGATACTGTTTCATAGCATTATTACATACACGAGAAAGACTTCGCAGCGACTCGGATTCCATAGAACCTGCCATTTCCGAATTCAAGAGACGCTGTACATTTTCGACTTCCTGCGTCAAAATAGAAACAGGCAAAGAGCCATAGTGCACCATCTGTGGTGTCATTTGCTGCAATGTGTATGAGGAATTTTCCTCATCGTCCGAGCCATTAGCCGCACGTCGACCAAGGATAAGATGCAAGTCTATCATGTACGGCATTTCCTCAGGATCCACCAAGCCCCAACAAAAGCCAATTCGACCTGCACGCGCGGCGCGTCCTGATCGGTGGACAAACAATTTGGCATCCGGTGGAAAGTGGTAGTGAATAACCTGAAGGATACATTTAAAAAAAGGCGAAAATGTGAGTTCAATCATATGAGATCATATGCCTGTCGTAGTTATCAAAGGAGGTCAGGGAAAAGCAACTTACGTGATCAATCAAGGGCACGTCGATACCTCGAGCAGCAACATCCGTTACGACCAGTACATTTTTCTTGCCGGACCGAAAGGCATGCAGATTTGCCTTACGAGCATCCTGATTCAATGTACCGTATATTAGAGTCGAAGAAATACCAGATGTTTCGAGCAAGGTATGAATGAATTCCACATGATGTCGCGTCGCCGCAAAAATAATGGTCAATCCAGTTCGCAGAGTGTCATTTTCTTTTAAATCTTGTTGAATCTGATGCAGAACATGCAAGAGCGCGGCATCTTTTTCGGAACTCCGAATCGTCAAAAATGCAATTCGTAGTTCATCACTGACACTACACTCATTGTCCAATCGGACGACTTGTGGATCCGTGCAAAATCCCGACTTTGTAAATTCCACCAAGGACTTGGGCATTGTGGCACTCAAAATGACCTTTTGGCAATATTCCGGCATGGTTTTGGAAATTTGTCGAATTTGCTGGGAAAATCCCATTTCCATACATCGATCTCCTTCGTCCAGTATGCACACCATACAATTTTGCAAATTAAAATCGGGAATTTCCGTCAAGTGATGCGCCAACCGACCCGGAGTAGCAACAATGATATCGGGTTTCGAGGCCAGCATATCAAACTGTTTTTCCATTCCTTCTCCTCCGTGAATACCAATGGACTTCAATTCGGTAAAATGAGCCAATTTGGCCAATACTTTGAGCGTTTGTATGGACAGCTCTCGCGTGGGAGATAAAATCACAGCGCGACACGACGATTGTCGCAGTCGTTGTTGATTGCCGCCAGTCACACTGCTGCTGCTGCTCATGGATGCATTGGATTTTAATAATTTTTCCAAGAGTGGCACGAGAAAGGCAATGGTTTTACCTGATCCAGTTCTGGCCATAACGCACGCATCGGATCCTGTCAAGACGACCGGAAGAGCTTTGCGTTGGACGGGAGTTGGCATGCGAAATCCCATTCGGACAATTCCTCGATACACTTCGTCGGAAAGACCCAGTGCCTTGAATCCATTGTTCACTCCGACACCACCTCCACTTTTATTGTTCTTGTTATTGTTGTCTCCTCCCATGGTGGATACACAATCTGTAATAGTATGTACTAAATGCAGCAGTACTCGTATCGACTATTCCAACTACTGTACCTTGTTGGAATAAGAAAGAAAAAGTAGTCTACTTTGCTTTGAGCACTTCTTCAAATAAATTTGTGATAAAAAACCATGAGGATGATGATTGGTTCGCAGAAACACGTCGCCTGGGTGGTCTCGAGTCGTAAACAAAACCCCTCCTCTTTCTTGCCCTCCCCCTAATTTGTCAAATTATTATTTTTACCTCCCTTTCACTTTACTAAAAAGGAGTATGATTGTACCAGGTACTACCGTACTGTACATCCATCGTCTGACCAAAACCAAAAGCATCCAAGCGTCGAACGACTCTGTGAGAGAGCAGTAGCGAGCATCAACAAGACAACAACGTTGAAAACGACGAGTACAGTTCCGGTTTAAGGTGGGTAACAAGATGATGATGATGATGATGATGATGATAAACAAAGCTAGTAGTAGATCGTAGTAGAAGTCAAATCCCGAACCAAGATGAGCCTATTCCTTTTCATCATCGGATCGTTTGCGCCAGTTCTCTCTGATGCCAGTGTACAACGGTGGCGGCAGCAAATTTCGTTCGGACCCCTTTGCCAAGGTCTGGTCTGGTCTGTCATGGGACAACAGCAGAGGACAGCAATGGTGCTATGATTCGACACTTCCCATCGTACTTTGACCCCCCGTTCCCTCGGCCCTCCTACCAGGCTTGGTAGTAGTGCAGCCATTTGGCTAAATACTCGAGTCTCGTGGGTGGAACGAGGGTTGGAAGTGATGGATTCCCCAGGTCTGCTCTTGCTCTATTTTGGCAGTGGTTTGTGCATTTTGTACAGGGCGAGCAAATCTACGGTGTTGTCCCTTTTTTGAAGGAGACTCGCCAAGCTCAGGACACTCCTCCCCTCCATGCCAAGACGTCCGAGTCTCCTGGGTGAATTGGAAGCCTAGTCACTGCGCAGAGAAGTTGAGATACCCACTGCAGCACATGCATCTTGGGGATAATGTGCTGTGTCCTCCTGCTCTCGACTTGGATTGTGACTCTTGCTCACGACGGTCTAGCTTCTGGGAGAGTCCACGACTTTGAAATTGATGAATTTTCAATGCACTAACATGTACCTCCTCTACTTCCCTTTCTTCTCCTTAAAAACAGATACCTGAATTAATCCTTCCAACAAACTATACCTCAAGATGGATGAAGAAAAAGTTGCCGAATTGCGTAAGAAGCGTCAGTTCAAGAAGTTCACCTTCCGCGGAATTGAGCTAGAACAGCTCTTGGACTTGACCAACGATGAATTGATGGACTTGGTGACCTGCCGTGCCCGTCGTCGCATGTCTCGTGGACTCAAACGCAAGCCCATGGCCTTGATCAAGCGATTGCGACAGGCCAAGAAGGAGGCACCAGCTGGCGAAAAGCCCCGTGGTATCAAGACCCACCTTCGTAATATGATTATCGTTCCAGAAATGATTGGATCTATCATTGGTATTTACAATGGAAAGATGTTTTGCGGTGTGGAAATGAAGCCTGAAATGATCGGCATGTACTTGGGTGAGTTTGCCATTACATACAAGCCCGTCAGACACGGACGTCCCGGAGTTTCGGCTGCCCATCAAACCCGTTTCATTCCTCTTTAAAATAATTCATGATTATAAAAACTGCTGGTGTCAATATTCTGTTACTTTTATTTAGCCACCTTTTACTTGAAAATACAAGAAATATTGCTAGTACTCGAATAACAGCCAGGGCAACTGAACAACGTCTAAAGTGGTTGGCCCTTTCCAATGGTCCCAGCTGGCGAAGAAAGCGAAGATCTTGCTTCTGACCTACTACAATTATTGAAAATTGCACAGACGACTTGACAACAGAGCTGATTATAGCAGTATTTACAACTCAACATCAAATCGTTGTTCTTGGCCATGTCGCGCATTTAGCACCAATTCTTTTCGGACGCCCGTATCTTTGAATAGAGCAACAAACTTGTGTCCTTTCTGCCCAAATTCACCGTAGGATTCACCGGGGCCCAAGTTATCACGGACGAGAATTTCTTCGCCTGTTTCTGAGTTTACCCAGAAGATGCTCATGAGTCCTTGCTCCGCGCGATTGAAAAAGGATGCTAATGGTGGCTTAAGGTCCTCCTTTTTCAATAGAGCACCAACGGAGTTTCTAATAGAATCCATCATCAAATCATCAAGAGCGGGAACAGCAGCAATGGAAGCAGCCGAATTCTCGAGCAATCGTCCCTGGTGAGATGTTCTCGGTACCACGGACACACCTTGTTGCACCAACCATTTTAGTACAATTTGAGGCAGCGTGACAGGGTTACCCGACGCTTCTGCGAGTTGTCGACTAATTTCATTCATGGCCATAATAGCATTCGGTGCATCGTCGTATTCGCGTTCGTAAAAGACACCGTGGATGGTATTGAATGACTGAAAGTGAATAGATCTTTCATTCAAGTATGTCATCAAATAAGGATCGAAAACAAAGGACCAAATGTTACCCTAAAATGCAAGGCAAGAGTTGTGGAATGTCAGTATCGATAGGTAAAATTGAACACTAAAAAATGTAAAGCGAATCCATTTCAACGGCCTACATCAAGCACTCGTCTTACACATACCTGATAGATTTGAGGAGCAATTCTCTGTCGCTCCTCCAAAGCCTTCATATCCTCCAGCAAAAAGTTACTGACGCCGATTGATTCAATCTTTGGCAATCCACGTCCCAAGTTCACATTTCCCAAATAAATATCTTCCAGAGCTCTCCATGTTTCGAGGAATGCCGTATCTTTGTTCAGGTGAGGCGGTGGGCCAGCATTCTTTACCTCCTCCGGCAGGTTGTTTTCCTCTTCTTCACAGTTCATCCATGAAATTTCATCATTGCAACGAGGCCAGTGGACCAAGATGTGTACTCGAATATTATTCTGCTTGAGTGCCTGTAAAGACTCTTTTACGGAAATTTTGGTTCGTTCGTATCCTAAATGCGTGTACCAGACCTTTGTGACGACATGAATCGTGCTACGCTTGTTGACGTAGCTCGATGTTTTCAAACCCGCTTTGATGCCCTCTCTTACAATGGCCTCGTTTCCCGAGGCGTGTGCCGTATCGAAGAGTGTAATTTTCTTATCCGCTTGCATGGCATCCGAAATTTGGTCCATGATAAGCTCGTGCTGCAAATTTCCCACACCGAGACCAACGAGTGGGAATTGCTTGCCGTTGGCGAGATACGCAGTATCAACCGCATCAGCTTCTTTGTTTTCGACGGCATGAACAGGTGTTGCTAAAGTCACTAGCAATGCAGCATAAAGCGCTAGGATGGTTCCATTCCGAATTTTCATGGTACGTTAACGAGTGATTTCTGACTAAGGCTATCTGATGCGATGCCTGCTGATAAGTTAACTTACTTATGCTGAGGCCAATGCCGATTTCTTTCGCTGAGACAAGCTTTTGTTTGTGAATGCCAATAGCGACGATAATGTAGGTCGTTGCGCCCTTATTACAGTCGACTCATGTTAGTCTCGTTATTGCGGCACATTGTAGAACGCGGTCCTTTCACTTCGTGACTCATCATCAGTATCTTTCCGATCCAAGACTGCCAGAGTCATCTCGAAAAGGTTTGGTAACCCTTTTGTGCTCATCATTTTTTAATACTAGTCTAGGCCTACGGTATTATGTTAATTTCCTATTACTCCCTGGAATCATGCTCATTCATTTTTTTCGTGTTTTGCCGAGAATCACAAGTTTTTTTTCCCAGTATTTTGGTACCACAGCAGGTGATGAATTTGTTGAAACTAGACCGTCAGGGAGGACGATGAAGCTTGGCGGAGTCACTGCTTTTTCGTGAGCGCAATGACAGAAACAAACCAACTTTGAAGCCAGCACCTTTTTAGTACAGACAAAGGAAGATTTCTTTGTTGCGAAAACACATGTATGTGGCTTTATCTAGACCCAATTGACTTCAATAGTTTTGGGCTTGTGAAATTAATATGGGGCACCTACTATCTGCTGGCAATCATGAACAACAATAATTTGACCACACTCAACGGCAACAAAGGACCCTTATTCACGGTGATAAAAGTTGTAGCAGCTTCCGAGGTTGCCACATCCTAATTCAAAATACAATAAACTTCTTTGTGTACATGGCGGAGCAACGTCTACAAACGTTTCAAAATCGCTCCAATCATAGTCATGAAAACCAGCCTAGAACTTTGGCCGAAGTGGCAAAAACATCCTTGCTTTGCTGGTGAACCATATCAAAATTGTCAGAGGCATCTTTTTGTGCAATTGCTTCGGCATCCGAAGAAATAGCCTTTCGTTTGGCCATTTCCGTCAAGATTCGACTAAGTGTAAACTCCAATCCCAAATCACGAGATACGGCATATTCTGGGTGTGCTTGAAACGTAATGGCAAATGGTTTGACCGAAATATCTCCTGATGCAAATTGTTGAGCTTCATTTTCATTCTTGAAATAGGCGGCGGATTGAACCGGAAGATTGTCAAGGGGGTCATGTCCCAGGGCTATCGCCGAAGGAGGAATTTTCTCCACCATGTCTCCGTGAGAATAGAAGAAATTTATATCTGTTCCACTGAACAATTTGGATCCAGCTTCTGTGGTGCTCATGCTGTAACGGCCACCCCGTGATCCAGGACTGTGCTTTCTTGCCATGCCACTTTCAAAACTGTGAGCTATTATTTGATGTCCAAAGCATATTCCCATTGTCGATCGCTGTTTGGCAACTATTTCTGTTTGAATCACTTGCTTCAACGTCTCAATCCAATCAACCGTATCGTAAGCTGCCGAAAAGGATCCCGGGAGAATAATTCCGTCGTAAATATCCCAATTCGTGGGATACTGTCCAAGTTGAACGCGAAAGATTTCAATGTAGATGTCCCACCTATCGCCGCCTACTTTACACTGATCAGATAGAGTTTCTCGTAAGAGTTCCAAGAATAAATTAGCTGTGTGTTCAGTGGGACCGTAGGGAGGGTTCTCTTCGCAGCCCAGGAAGCAAAGGCGCAAGGTTTTGGTGTGAGTTGGCAAGGTTTCTCCTACGGTTGCCTCAAGAACCAGGGAGGGATCTCCAGGACGCATGCGTTGATCAATGCTACTTTGTCTTGACGGTCGTTGAGGCTACTGTGAAGTACCCGTAGTTGCGTGAAAAATACTACTGGAATTCTATTAATTTGAGATTTGAGGTTGCAGTCGGAGAATTCAAAAAAAAATTCGGCTGGGTTGTTGTCGATGATGACGACGTTATTTTTTTGCAAAGAATCTCATTCGTGTTTAGATTTTCATTCGTGTATAGCGCAGGAACATCACCGTCACTACGACTTGCTAGCTACCGTAGAGTACCTGGTACTACCTGGTAGTACTTTGCCCCATCCAAGATACTTCAGTACTTCAGTACCACGTGGTAAATCTTTCGATCATCTAGTGTGATGTTCAAGCCAAACAACTTGAGAAAATTTGTAATTACTCGAGTATCTGATTAACAGGTACCATAATATCCTATTACCATGGTACCTGGTAGATACTGTTCAAGCCAACAATGATATCTTTCGCATATGTGTAGTCTTTCGATTATCTAGTGTAATGTTCAAGCCAACAATATCTTTCGCAAGCTATTAGCTAGGTCTACTCCGAGCACGAATTCTTAGTTATTGGAAAACAAGCATTTCGTACTGCAATCCACACCCGAGAAATCATTACAAGAGAAAATGGCTGATATGGTAGCAAGCAACGTGAATGGAACCCCCTGCCCTCCTCGAAGGAACATCAAGGGCAAGAGGAAACTCTGAAAATATTGTACCCGTTGCCTTCTGTTCGAATATTAGATGCTTCCTGCGTAACTGGCCCGGCTTGATAGTGCACTGTTGCGATCGTATAAGGTGAGAGAGCAGGAAGAAGAAGTGCAGGAGCACACCAAAAGATACAGTCGTGAAAGGAATTCTATGCCAGAACCACTGAGTAGACTACGTACCTGATACTGGTACCTGGTAGTCAAGTTACCAACTACCAGAAGTAGTTCTGTTTCTTACGACCACTCTACGTAGTACTCCGAATTTCAGTGCGAAGAAATTTTTTGGCCATTGTAATGTACTGGTACCAGTACCAGGTACCTGGTAGTAGTATTACGTGGCAAGCAATGCTTCACACATACAGTACATCCCGGTTTTCATTACCTGGTACCAGGTACTAGCTACGGTAGTACCAGTCTACAGTAGTATTTTTCCAAACTTCATGCTGATCGCCTGCCATACCAGCATGACAACAAAGAGAGCATAGCGTTATATATTATGAATTAATGCATTCAGACCAGGCTTTTGTCCTGGCAATAAATTGACATTTATTTTACGATGAAAGGAGAAGATACCAGTACTATAGTAGACTGTCTCGTACCAGGTACCGTAGTACCAGTCTACTACTACCAGGTACTGGTGTTGAGATTAGAAACGCAGAGGTCAATGAAGAATGCACTTACTGTAACTCAACATTAACCAATGATATCTATGATATTTGAATCTAAGTTGCATCCCTTGCAGTCACGAGTGTTTAAGCCCATCCGACCACCGTTAAATCCATTTCGACTTCAATTGAGATGCTCAATTTCGCCACAATTAAGGGTACTATAGAATTTCAGTACATCACATTTGCCACCAGAAAAACAGCTATCATTTATTTATCTATTTTTTGTTTACGCGGTTGATGGATACGTACTCTCAGTGAAAAAGCAAGAAGTTGAACCAGGTTCCAGTTTGTTGCCAGTGAAAAAACCATTCTCTTCAAAATCTTTTTTTACGACACCCAACCATCAATTTAACATGGCAAAACGAACGCTGGCTGCGGCCACTGCCGTTGTATTATTTGCGAGTATGCCACAGAGTGCTACCGTAGTGTCAGCACAACAAATGGCGATTTCTCCATCACTGCCAACAACAGTGTTGGAATCTGGTAATGCGTTTCCACTGGTTGGATTGGAAATGGACGGTCTTGCAACCGATGAATTAGGCCATCGGATATCAGATGCCATGCAAAACACAACGCAGTACGGCTTCTTTGATATATCGCAGCGTAATCAAAACGAACGCCGTTTGAATGCGGGCATCGTCAATGCCGTCCGATCGTCGAATTTGTATGCTTCTGAAATTCACGTGATTACCAAGGTGCCGTACACCCACTTGGGTTATGAACGCACCAAATTGAGCGTCAAGAATGCCTTGATGGAGCTCAAGAACCGCAATACTCACGTCCATGTCCAATTGGAATGGCCACGGTGTGACGACAGCATTTCGTGGATGAACTGCGAACAAGACGAGGCTCGCTTACCGGCTCATGTCAAAGCCGTCGGTCCACCACCACACCACAGTCCCGAGACGGCCTTTTTGGAATCTTGGAGGGCCCTGGAAGACATTTACTTGCAGGAGATTAGATTAGGGCGAGACTTGCCCGTTGTTGAGAGCATTGGTGTGGCCAACTTTGAAGTCTCGGATCTGCAAGACCTCGAAATGGTGTCTCGCGTTCAGCCACACATTCTACAGGTACGCTCTATCTTTGTTATTGTTATTGTTATTAGTGGGTTTGATAATATTGAAACACCTTCGCAACTACACAGAACGCTAACATTGCCACAACACCTTCGTCACCGCAGAAAAATGTATGGTCCTTCATCTACGATCCCTTCCTGTTGGACTACTGCCAATTACATGGGATCCACTTTCAAGTCATCGATGTTATTTCCGAAATCTTTGGTAAGGGTATTTCTCCCCCCCGTGCCATCGGGGCTCTTCACGTGGTAGCTCAGGCCCTCAAAACCGAAGACGATCGCAGTTTCACACCACAGCAAATCGTTTTGAAGTGGTTGGTCCAACAGGGAGTTTCTATTACCACCTTTGCCCCCGATGTGGCGGCCGTTCTTGAATATTCACCACGATCACTTGCCAGCATACCGGATCTGACGCGGAAACAACAAGAAACCGTAGAGAGCGTGGTTGGTGCCATGCTCCGCGGACAGGATCTTCCACCACCCATGGCCAAATTTCACAACCGCATGATGGATGGATTGTTGCACCTCTTTTGGTTGAACGAAGCCACTGGAGAAGAAGTTCCTGTGGATACCGTCAAGGCTGGCAAGACCTACGTGTCCACTACCTACCAAGGGCACAAGTTCATTGCCTACGCCGATGATGATCTGCAGACACGGGAACAACGATATGTGATGAGTGTGGAACGAGGATACGGACAAAATCAGCACTTCCTCATCAAGGAAGCAACACTGCAGGAGTCTGCCAGTGCGCGATCCGAATTATAGTACGAGGCATACGATGGTATTGATACGCTCAAACCACGTGCTGAGAAGTGCGCACTGCATACTACCCTCACTGCGCTTTAACAAATCTACTTCGACGACTGAAGTAGGGGCGGGGCGCTCTGCTGCATCTCCAACCACCAAACTTCAATTTTATCTTTAACTCAGACCAGCCAAAAAATCCATTTAATTTCATTGTTCACAACCTTGCAACCCGAGTCTCATAATACTTCCAGGATCTACGATAGTTAGTTTAGAGAAATCATAGTAATCTATTGTCATAACAAGCAGGTGAAACTACCCATCCGGCAGGAGTACTAGTACTGCGCTGAGAGACTTTGTTTACCGGTACAGTACCAGTAGCTCTACCACTAGACTCCTGGTACCTGGTAGTAGACTTTCCAGTTTACTACTACCTGGTAGGATCGTGCGCTGTAGTACTAGCAAAGGAGCTAGCCAGCCCAGGACTGGAATCTAACCACCAAGTTACCGTAATAAGAGCGCTAAGGCGTAAAAGTACCGGTACCAGGAACCATTACTACCACTCCTCGGAGTGGTAGTACTACTAGCTACCAGGT
>Ga0100392_1000934_pt1 | contig 26784 bp, 16 predicted proteins | sample CryGeymeta201516_FD_81548 | JGI IMG/M metagenome (GOLD analysis project Ga0100392, IMG submission 81548) | Groundwater microbial communities from Crystal Geyser aquifers in Utah, USA - Crystal Geyser metaG 2015-16 | ecosystem: Environmental > Aquatic > Deep subsurface > Groundwater | place: USA... | reverse complement strand
GGAAGGAAGGCGAAGGCAAAGGGAGAGAGAGAGAGAGAGAGAGAGAGAGAGAGAGAAAGAGGGAGAGAGAGAGGGAGAGAGAGAGAGAGAGAGAGAGAGAGAGAGAGGGAGAGAGAGAGAGAGAGAGAGAGAGAGAGAGAGAGAGAGAGAGAGAGAGAGAGATCTTCTGTCTCATCTGTGAGCAAACAAAGCCACTAAGTGAAATGAAGAGCGCGAGGCAACTTCAGTTTAGCCAAATTTACAGGGCTACGTCGGCTTTACACAAGTCGAAGCTTTGGCTTTTTTCCGTGAAGTCAAGACTACCTCAAATTGTTGCTACGTACTCCCTTTTCCATTGTTTTTTTCTTCTCAAAAATTAACGAAACCTACATGTTTCGAAATAAAAAAGGCTTCTAACTTATAGCGAACGCACACAGTTTCGCATCGTTTGGCGGCTTAGAAGTAAAATCTGAAATCGTCGATAGCTTCAGAAACGAGACCTATCGGATCATTTGAAAGGAAGGAGAGGTTGCGTGGTCAAGGTGGCGTTCTGCGTAGACTACCTTGGATGCTAGACCATGCATCAAAGTCTATCCCAAACGTTTCGGAAGTGATGAATGTGAAATGTTGGGCTCGCGATAAAGAAAAAGTCGAGATCTATTTCTTCAAACATGTTCGCAGGACCGACAATATTATGATCGAATGAGAAAAATGGTTCGAGTACACATTTTTAGGGTGTGGTAATCGGTCAACGTACTATTTTTTCAAAAAGCGATTACCGTCCAGGGGGCGAAGTCCGCTTCAAATCCTCAAAGGAAGTTCAATGATTTGAGCGGACTACAAAAGTCGAATTCAAGAACACAATGCTGGTGTTGAATGAAATCATCCACGCAAGAGCATTAAGGAACCTCACTGCAGACGGTTTGTCGGAAAATGAAACTGGGAAGCTTTCTGTATCCACTGGCAAACAATTTTGCTGCAGCCTACGATCAAATGATCTGTGGTCTTACCTGCGCTGTAATTCCAAGAATGCGTTCTCGGCGCACCACAGCGCTAAGAAATGCCCTACCAAATGAAATAGAAATCATATAGTGTATTATATCATGTAATAGTACAAACGTCACTACAGTCCGTCCAAGCAATTGGCTCCGGCAATTGGCAAGGCCGTAATGAATGCGTCGTGGCCAGAAGGCATCAAAATCGAAGGGTGACGTCCGTCCGACGCCAACTGCATCTCCCACTCTGTTTTCTATTCTTTAAAACTCTTCCCACCTCAACTTCTCGCCACAACTGGGGCATTTTCGTGATTTTTCAATCCATTGGTAAAGACAGGGCAAGTGAAAGTACGTCTTATTTTCTCCACAACCACAGAGCGTGGGCATTCGGGGATTTGTGGGGTCGAAGTTTTCCATGCAAATGACACACTCATCGTTCTGTTCCTCCAGTCGTTCCGACATGGCCTTGGCCATTCGAGCTTGCAACTCGGATCCTGGCATGACCACTTGATCCAAGCAAATGGTAGGTATATCCTTGGACGAATCGAATGACGATGCCAGAGTTAAAATAGGAATCGTCTCATCTCGTCGATGCTGCTGCTGCTGCTCCTCCTCCTCCTGTTCATGGTGTGTGCTGCTGGTAGATGTAACGCCAGTATAACTATGACTATGACTGGTAGTAGTATCAAGATTTAACTTTTCGCGAAAAGTGCGCCAGAGTTGACGCAAGCTGGGATTACTGTTAGAGGACATTCGTCGACTGTGTGAACTGGTACGTCTCGCGTTGCTAGTAGTAGTGGTTGTGGTAGTGGTCGCAGTTCTACCGGTAGGGGAAGCAGAGGATGATGATTCTTCTGGGGCACGGCAGCATTCGTCCTCGTCTCTGTCGTCCACTGCCGCTCCACGAAAAAGAGCACTGCTCTCTCCAGTAGAGGCAGGGTCTGTGGGCTGAAATAAACGGATCATACGGTTGGAATAAGGCTGAGTCGTGGTGGTGTGATCGTAATCAGATCCTTCGTCGTCTGTTTCGTGGTCAGCTGGCTCTGGGGTGTTTTTAAAGCAGACTCTTAGCAAGCAATGAAGCATGGAGGACATGTCACGCTAGCTGGCCTAGAGATAATAAATAACGAAATAATAAAGAGAAATGAGTTGCCTGAATTGGAGTTTCCACTACTCGTAGTTTGAATTGTTCTGAAGCAACGTTAAATAGGGACTTCCAAGTGAAGCTTTTCAGTGGTTTGTTATTATGCGTCTTTTATGTGCTTTGTTGCTTCTCGAGTTTTCTGCGGTCGCATCAAATTCCTTCGAAACCAATCACAAAGCAGTCGTGGTACTGATCCACGAACACGTATTCCCAAGTAGTCTGCTTTACTAGACCTAGCTAGTCTAGCTAGTACCTGTTAGTCTGTTGAAAACTTATTCCAGGCAGCAGAGTACCAGGTAGGCAGGTCTAATCTAGTACTAGACTACTACTCCGTAGCTAGTACTAGTAGCTAGTAGCTAGTAGTACTCTGGACCCTACCCTTACTCTAGTAGTACTAGGTCTAGATGAGAAATCCGGAGCATGTTTCAAAGTGTGCGACCCCCAATTCCTTGTGAAGGCAAACGACAGGATATATTGATTATTTCGTGACGGAAAAAAGAGAAGCTGTACAGTCCAGAACATAAATTATTGACGGGTATTGAATCAACAACCACAGTAGGTACTCTGATCTCTCTGCCAACTTCCTGCTTTGATTCACAGGTTGTATTGTATTGGAATGCAAGAGATAGTTTCATCGCAGCATTGATGTCAAGTGAGTAATGTCAATCATTCATTCAGTCAAAACACGTGAACTCGACCCTCACCCTCCAAGCCCATAACTGATTCAAGCAGCCGTTGCAATCGGTCGGGATCGGTTGCTAGCAGTGAGCCACTTCTGGGTACAGTACGCCAAAGCTGCGTGTTTTTTTGTTGTTTTTCTTGGAAATTTCAGCGAGCGTGTCAACTGGACGCGCGGTTGCGGAGTTTCCAAAACGAGCAAAAACCGAAACCGAAATGCGTTGTTGCCTCCTCCTTCTCCTCCTCCTCACCTTGTATGTCATCGTCCATGCAACCTAGCTAGCTTCTAGCAACTCTTCTGCCGCTAGATTCGCTACTAGTAACCCCTGAGCCCCTACACCCCCTACACCCCCTACACCCACATGGCTAAAGGAAGCTACAGTACGTACTACTAGCTAGTAGTAGTACGTCTACTACTCGAAGAAGTCTAGCTACAGGTATTAGCTACAATCCCAACACTTCCCAGCACTAAAAATTCTCCCATTCAATTAATTTAATAATTTCATTTTTCTTAGTCTCGCTAAGGTGTGCCCCGAGTGTCCAAAACAATAACATCAACGACAAGAAGAAGCAATTATTTTTAACCGAGTGCCAATGTCTTCGTCCTCCGAAGTACAAAACATTGAAGTTAAGATACCCCAGAACCGCACAAACCATCCAAAACAGGAGAACATGCAAGTGTAGAGATCCTAACATCCACGACGGAATGAATATAATATAGCAATTGTTAATCACAAGTCGTTGCTGGAAGAGTTGTTGGCTTTAAAAGCAGACTGAAAGGAACAACTGAGACCTGAGACAGTTCTGCTTTCTGTTCGGTCGGGGAGTTCGTCTAGAGTTAAATTAAATTAAACATATCAGCCTGGGAATCAAGTAGGGACCAGAGACTTAACAATGGCAAGAACTAGTCGCAATGGCGCTCCGGTGGCGAGCTTTGATGCACTGGACAACATTGACATTGATGATATGTTCGGTGATGGCGGCGATGGACTCTTTGATGAAATGGACATGGACCTGGTACCCATTGGCGATCTTACGGAGCAAGAGTCCATCCCAGCTGTCGCCGCCGCGGAAGAGAATCATGCTGCCGCGGGGGAGACAGCAGAAGACGATATTCCCAAGCGTCGAAAGACCAAGAGAAAGCCAAAGACACCCGTTTTGCTAGACGAAGAAGAAGACCAAGCTCCTAAGAAGAGACGAAAAAACACCACAACAGGGACTGCGAAGAAAAAGGGTGCGAAAAATGCCAAGGAAGCTGATCTTACCAACTCCAAGGGCAAAATGAAGGGAATGGGAGTGCCACCTACGGTGACCCGGGGGGCATCAACAACAAGTCAGGTTGCGCTGAAAGGACAGGTGGCCGCGGCTGGACGCTTTGGTAGCCAACAAAAACGCGGGCAATTTGCCCTTCCAATGAGCCGTACTTCGTCTGATAAGCAGAAGCTAAAATCCAAAAAGTCTAGTACTGGTGTTGTTGCTGCAAGTGGAGAGAAGAGTGCCAAGACAAAGAAGGGAGATGCATCAGCCACGGCGGCAAATGTTCCAGAGGTACCCAAGGGACCTCCAGTGTTTTTGCCTCCCATATCGCAGACCTCCTACTGCGGTATCAAGCCATCCAATTCTCTTTTTTATCCCTTTCTACCCGCGATGCCAAACGAACCATCCATTAAAAACCGAAAACAGTATCCCACCCTCGATCGAATCAATACAACCTTTATGGGGTTCATAACCTCCACCAATGCTACGAAAACCGCGGCGCAAGGAAGTCCTGTAAGAGATTCAGAGAATGTATTTCGGGTCATGATGGACACATTGAAAGACCTAAATCCTTCGGGTGGACAACCAACGGCCGATGACGACAAAAAACTTGCCACATCGAATGCCATTGGGTCTCTACGACAAATCATTGCAGGTATGGACAAACACAGACTGGCAGAAGACTTGTTCGCTACTTGCTCTCTTCTTAAACGACAATACGACTTTCTGCAACAGAATCTCATCAATATGGAGAAATGGTGCAAGACGAATTTTTCGGAGGGAGACTACAACCAAACCTACGGGTCGTCAGAAAAGAAGAAGAAGGAAGTACCAAAAGAATCTTTCTTATCGACATTTAAGAAACCAATCATCAGAATTAAGCTCAAATGCACTGGCTTTAAAGAATCGAAGAATGTGGGTCCCCTTTTAGCGGTTCTACCGGCCACCACAACAACTGTTGCTGCTGGAGTAGCTGATTCGAAGAAACCGAAAAAAAGAAAGAGTTCCTCCGATTCTTCACTTTTGGGTGTTCCTGGTCCCGTTACTCCTGCTGCTGAAAAGGAGGCGAGAGTCAAAACGTACCCAGAACTGCGGCCAGCAACAAGGAGAATGCAAATTGCGGACTGCATTGCCCATACTGCGAGAGAATTGGAAGCAGCCTGCATTAGCAGTGTGATTGCGCGCTGCCAGGCGATCGATCGACGGCATGGTGAGCTCAAAAAGATGATAGAAGAAGACGACGTGCTAGTGATACACACATCCGCCATGTGGGAGTACATTGAAAAAGCAGGGTATTTTGAGGACTTCACAGAGGAAGCTCTCAATGATGCACTCCGACTTTGTTGGGCTCCAGATGTTGCAAAGGAACCACCGATGGCTTTGCAAATTGTAGAAAACTACAGTCGAACGGAGGAGACCGCTAAAGCATCAGCAAAAGATCACAAAGTGTTTGATCTCTTGCAGTCGCTCCTGGTGGACATAGAATCTGGTGACGAGAAGGAGGAGGGCCACCGTGGTGGTAGTGTTGGTGATGATGGCGATGATGATGAAAGCGATAATGATGAAAGCGATGATGATGAGGATTCTTTAAGTGACAACTTTGATGAACCCATTGAGGCTTCGAGCTTGCCGCCCAAATTTATGGGACCTGCTTTTGTTGGGCTTGTTGATTTGAGTGTCCACGAGAGGGCCTTTTTGCATCTTCGAAGAGCAGGGTTCTGTGAGAATCAGGCGCCGCCAGCAGTTGTTATCGACGATGCGGCTTCCACTTTAGACGAAGCCTCAAACGAAGTAGAGGAATGTTTGGACGGCGGCGATGAAGCTTCACTGAAAGGTTGTAAGGAGAAAGTTAAATTCAACGCTTTGCCGGATACAGGAGAAGGTGTGTCAGATGCAAATGGTTTGGTGTCACACAAACCTAAATTGAGCGACGCAGCTGAAGCTATTTGTTCCGAAGGAGATACTTCTCGGGGGAGGGAAAATACAAAGCAAGAAGAGGTACTTCCGAGTAGCAATGGCAATGCAGAAAATTGTGTCGAAAGCGAAGCAATGGAAGACATCGTCGATCGAATGTCAGCTGATTTGCGCGAATTGAATAAAGTAAACAATGCCAGGGCGAGCTTCCTAGAAAGCGTTGCGCGATCTCATCTCGTGCAACTTAGACTTGCAAAGAAAAGGTCAGATCACGAAACAGCTTTGATTGCCAAGTGTCAATCACTCTTGAAACGAAGCAAAGACAGCAAAATAAAGCCATCCAAGTTGAAGGGCAATTCAAAAGATGAGTATTCGTTGCCTTGGTAAATCATAAGTTCTAGCTAAAAACGAAATATTTAAACTCGCGCGCGTCTACCGAATGTCTAGCACGTTCAGCTTGCTAGCTGCATGTACGATATATTGCTTAGCTTATCTTCCTCTAATACTGCCTAAAAATATCGGATCTACCTACTCTCGCTTCTTCCGTTGTCTGCCTAGCTCCACCTAAAATTATGAACAGCTTCGTTCGCACTCGAGTTGAGGTGCATGAAAAACCAACTTGTGCCTTCAATCCAAAATATCTTCAAACCGGTCAATGCCATACGACTCGGGAATGCCGCAGACGCATTTGTCCTTCAAACAGTAGGAACGATTGATGGTGCCGTCGTCGTTTAAGAAGCGTTCGCCACGCAACGTCTGCGCCCACATAATCACCTCATCGACAAACGGCACGGTAACCTCGAGCTGTTCGGCCAGCCATTTTGCAATCAACAATCCGTAGGGAATGTCGTCGGTAAAAAAGCGGTGTTTGGTGTTCAGAACAAACTCGTTTTGTTCAGTCTCAATAGTTGGTGTTTTGATCGAGGCGAGCTGCTGGCTGTCGCGCAGGCTGGCAAGAATGTCGACGTGGTTGCTCTTGTGATTTAGACGCTCCAAATCCACATAATTCAACATGTACTTGAAAGTGCGATCAGGAAAGCGTTTACGGATGGCTTGCCGGATAGCCGTATAGTCGCCGTCAAGTTTGCGAATGTTTTCAGCTGACTGTTCATCAAAGTCGCGGTAAAAGTAGGGCACCTGCTGTTGGCTCGCCCATTTGCCACCGTAGCGTTTCCAGAGACCATAGCATCGCGCTGGGTGAATGACCTGGTTGTCTACCGACATGGTCAAGCACAAAAAACTGCAAGTTTGACGGAAAGCTCCGACTCCAAGTGGCCTAACGCTGATGTCCTGGAGGAAAATCTGGTTGAGCTTGTCGAAACGATCCGCAGGTGTCACTGCTACAGTGTTGACTTCCTTGCCTCCATAATTAGTAACCGTCTTCCCGTATTTTTTGGTGCGACAGATCCACGGAATGCTGCCAATCGCAAATGCGACTGTGTTTTCAAGTTTGTGCTCTTTCTCAATGGCGTGCACCATCCAATTGAAACCAGCCTGACCATAAACCTGTGGTAAAGCATCAAAGAATTGTAAAAGCAACAAAAGTTTACGACTGCATGAGTTCTGTATTTGTAAAAGACGATGTTGACTGTTGAAAAGCCAATTAAAATCCTACGTACAGTTCCAACGAATACTTCCTTGTGTGGGTCAATGTATGGAGCGATTCGGTCCAGGAGTGGGCGATATTGGTGAACAGGTAAACACAAGACAATGATATCCGCCTCCGGGACCACATCGACAGGATCTGATGATTTCTTGTGCAGATGACCCGAATGTGTACGGATAATATTGTCGGTTCGTCCCTCGGTAATCTCACAATCGATTGTGTCCTGCCAGTCTTCGGGTCGTCGCGTAAGAAGATGAACCCGGTGGCCCGCGTCAGCTAGGAAAGGAATCAAGACGTGCGCGGAGTTGCCGCCGCCAACGACACAGGTTGTAGGGTTTTTGGGGCTCATAGGTGAATGGAGATAAGGTAAAAGATGATTTGAATTTTGGTTTTTGGTTTAGTAGTATGGCTTTCGCTTGAAAAAATGAAAAAGAGAAGCACAAGAAATGAAGAACTCTCTGAGATGACGACATACTGTACTTTATTATCGTGAAACCCGCACAGACGGAATAAAAGACTACTACTAGACCAGATGATGATAAGTAGGCTCTACTAGAACAAGACTAGCAAACATACTCGAATACTAGTACTAGCTAGTAGACTACTACTAGACTACCTGGTATGTGGTACCGCCCACCAGGGTATTCATTCTACTAAAAGTAGCACAAACAATTTGAGTCCCGAGTAAACGATGACGCCAACTATTTACGTTTCAAAAAATTGCGAACTCCGATCATAATTATGAGTGCACGGAAAATAATAAAGAGAAGCTCATCAGACGAAGAGTTGATTCAGAATTCAGACTCTTCTCGCCCCTTCAAAATATTCGATATTGATCCAATTTTAATGTTAAAGCAACCGTGCTTACTCTTGATTACCATGTGCACCTTCTACCAATGTTTTGCCTTTATCCCGTCCATTTGTAGCCACAAACAGATGGAGTACTATTTTCCTACCGCAACTGTCACCCTTTCGAAACTGACAGGCGCCCCAAGTTCTCCCCTGGCAATGTTACAAATAAAAAAGCATCTCGCGTCGCCGCTTAGCACGCCTCTTGTGTCTCGGCCATCATCATCATTATCTCTATCGCTGCCGTCACTGCTGGGAATTCGGCGCCAGCATTCGTCTGAAATTTGCCGAATCGGTATCATCGGTGGTGGCATTTGTGGCGTAACAGCGGCTCATGCCTTGGTAAAGCGGCTGCCAGATCATAAGGCGTTCGAAATAGTGGTTCTCGAGGGTGATCCAAGCGGACTTGAAGGAGATAACGATTTGGAAAGGCAAAAATCTGGTACAGACAAGCTGCAAAGTATTCCGCAGTGGACCGCAGCGACTGCAAGAAACGGAAAGTAAGTTCTGGTGACCGTTTGAAGGAATCGTGCATACAGTCCCTTCAGTCTTTATCTCACTTTTCTTACGTTTTACCAAACATGCAGTTCGCTCGTGCCAGCAGCATCCATGCATGTTTTTTCACGAAGTGACGCCATTTTTCAAATTGTCAGTGATACCGTAAAAGAATGGTATTTTTTGCAAAGGGAACGCTTTTTTGAATGGCGAAATAGACACTTTCAATTTCGTCTGCTCCCCAAACGAATCAACGACTTTAATGTAATTCCGCCTTACTTTGCGCTTCATCTGGTGCGCTGCTTAGGACCGAATGCATCTCGCGAGGAAAGTATGACGTTCGTCCGCTTTTTATCTCACTTTTTGTATACCTCACTCTGGCTGGGACATGAGGCTGCGGGGGAACGAGCTCACAAAGTTTGCAACCTTGCCAAAGCTAATCGACACATGTATCTTGCAGCCATTGCAGACATGGACGAGGACACCAGAAACAATACTGGGCATTCCAAAGGTTTCATGTCACTGCATCGTTCGCTACAAAAGGCCGAAGCAGCTGTCGAAGAGGCACGTGAATTTGGAGAAGAGGCTTTTCTGGTCACTCCCGAGGAGGCTATCCAGGTGGAACCACGGCTCGAACGGTTGCCCTTTGGACCCATCTATGGAGTAAGTCGACCCAATGACTATGTTGCCAATTGCGAAACATTTATTCGAAGATGGATCAAGGAAAGCGCTGATTGGGGAGTACATTTTGAGACAAGCAATGTCGAAAAGCTCGAGCGGGTTGAATCAGACAATGACAAGGAAAAGCCCACGTATCATGCTTTCACAGCAGATGGAATGAAGCATGAGTTCGACATATTGATCTTAGCTTCAGGGGTTAGAACACCTTTGCTTGCCTCAAGGCTTGGCGTGGCAAACTATTGCCCAACGTATCCACTACGGGGCTTCTCGTTGACTCTGTTTACCAAGGAGCCAACCAAGCCAACAAAACAAAATCTGCTCAAACAACCAATTTCAATTGATTCCATGTATTGCACTTCAGTAGCTCCCTCGATGGCCCGACTTGTCGGTTTTGGGGAATTTTGCGGCTTTCCAGACAAGGCACATGATTTGCCTTCCATAGGACCAAAGGTGTTGACACGATATGCGCAAGAGATCTTTCCTGACGCAGAAAATCTCAGCGTTGAAAATGTGCAACCATGCTTTCGACCCGTTTCTCCCGACGATCTTCCCATTGTGGGAGAGGTACCAAGTATGCCAGGTCTCTTTATCCACACTGGACACGGAACGCTGGGTTGGACCATGGGACTGGCCACAGGAGACTGTATTGCCCAGGCCGTGATAGACCGATTAAATGGGCAGGACACACAAAAAGGTACGTTCACTTTGGCAGGTGGCATATCAATCAACAGAACAGATCTATCTCCCAAGCGCTTTTCAAAGACATTTGGAAGCTTGAAGAAATGATCTATGCCTAATAAATATACCTAGCTACTTGGTATGGAATAGAAAGACGCAAGCCAGAGATGGTGAATTCCTTGATATGTTACTTTATTATTAAGAGTTTAGCATCAAGGGCTTTCGATTTACATGTAATCGTAGCATGTCATTATTCATTTCATACTAGATTATTTTTATAGTAAAGATTGCTGCTCATCCGGTAGCAGGGTGTGCTATTTTCAAGTGAACAACACTTCATTGTCAGCTTGTTTGATCCCATCACTTCTGAAAAAGAATAGTCAATACAAGAGCATGTTTTCATCTAGTCTGCTCGCTCTTGCCGGCCACCCAGCATTTCGTTATTTTCGTCACCAGGCCAGTTGGGGCGACCGACAACAAACAAGCGCTCTTTCGCGGAAATCATTTCTTTTGCACGCCTCATGCCTTGGGTTCTTCTCTTCTTTCGTGGTGTATTTTGTTCTTCTCCAGTAGCTGGTGATTTCGTCGCTTCCACGTTTCGCTTGTACATCTCTGACCTTTGCAAGCGCTTCAGCATTCTCCTTCCAATAATCAATGCAGCTGAGCGTGACAAGTCCTGGTTGAATTTTACGCAGCCGCCACTCTGAAGACAAGCTGGACAACCGAGATCATTGTCGTGTTGGCTGCAAGAGGAGCAGCTTGCTAGTAGATCAATTGCTCTTTCAAGAAGTCCGTTTGGAACAAACAACGACTTCCACAATTCCGCGCATGTCCCGGAGCCTCCGGCGCGTTCGTCAAAGATACATACCCTGGTGGGAGCGAACGTCGCATGATCGCACTCGAGGTCAGACCTTGCGCAGGATACAAAAAGAGGAGATACGGCGAGTAGAGAATGCGATAGTGCGTGCACACCAGAACCATAATCAGCGCCAAGGAAAGGTCCTAGTGTCTCAGCTTCGCAATCAAGCCAGATACCAAAGCTATCATATTCCATCTCGGGCAACGACAACTCATGTCTTGACATTTCTTCTCTTGTAATTAGAGACAGTTTCTTGAACCCGTGAACTGTTCTCTTCGCCGTTATTATTCCACAACCGGCAAAAGATCCCTCGGTTTGGTCTGCAATGTCAAAGTAAGGGTCGACGACTGTAGTTGTTGGCGACTCTTTCTCTTCAGATTTTTCAGAGGTGAAAGGACTCTCTATGTCAACTCTCTCGATCTGCTTTACAATGGTAATCGTTTGTGTGCTCAGAGGCCGTGTCATGTATCTCTCATTCGTTGGCCTGGCAAAAGCAGCTAGATTCAGATTTCTTTTATATATGCTGCATGGATCGTAAGGAGGCGGTCGTGTCATCGAAAGGACTTTATACTTTTGCCGTCTGTGCAAAATGATTGCCCCGGGAAAGGCATGATAAAAGACTCTCGAATACGGTAAATTATCTAATACAGCTTGCTCGTCGTGGATGCCATTCGTAAGTCCTCCTTGGCGAGGGTGTGAAATGTCGACAATCGAAAACGATATAGGCTCGACTGACCTGATTGAGACACGCGTCCAGGGCTTATCGATAAATGCACGCGCCTTGAACGCTTTAATGGCACCTCCCGAAGCAATGGGGGCTTGAAATGAAACTATTGAGCCGTTCCCACAAAGTGCATTCAACGCCTCAGCAAAAATTTCCCGAGAACCAAAAAGCTCTGAATCACTCAAATTTTCTTGGTGCGCATCTACTACCACCGATTCCGCTGGATTAGAAGAGCGTAGCACAGTCGGGCTGCCATTTTCCATCAGCGGGAATTCTTTACTAGCACAGAGAAGATGACCGCTTACCACTCCCGCGTTGATTGGAAACGAACCCCGAGAATGAATGCCTTTTGCCAGCAAGCACTCGGGCCTTTTCCACATGTACTGCTCTACAGCAGATCCAAAAGCCACGACAACGGATAGCGACGACCTCTGAAGTGAAGCACCGCCGCCACGACCAGCTCTACCTGCTTGCTGCAACAGACTTGAAATTGACGATGGATAGCCGACGTGAAAGGTCAGTTCAACCCCCCCAATATCCACACCCAACTCGAGAGCACTTGTTGCTACCACCCCGATCAATTTCTTTTCAAAAAGTTTCTTTTCTATCTCCCGCCTATCACTAAGTTTGTAACCTCCACGATATGGCTGTACCATCTCAACCAGGTGTTTTGTCGATGTGTCGCTTCCAAGAATGGCCGTAGTTCTCTCGTATACCCATTCAACGGTAGATCTCGTCTTACAAAACGCAATGCAGCGCACATTGTTGATAATGGCGCGAGCTAGTAACAGACCTGTTTCGTCACAAGCATGTCTTCGCCGCAGACCATCGAATCGTGACCCCTCGTGTGTGATAAAACTCGTTCTCTTTTCAGACAATTTTATTTCTTCCCAAGAGTGATTCGGTGCGTTGTTCGTGGTGATTGCATATGGCGTGCTAGCAATTTCCTCAGCTGGCTTGTTAGTCATGGGTTTCTTGCTATTGCCGGCCTTTGCTAAATCCTTCCTCTGACCATGGGCTTTGGGATAAAACACGGATCCGGTATTCTCGCCCGTCATCATCGATAGAAGTGGAGGATTCCAAACGAAAAAGTGCTTAGCGCTTCGAGGTGATCCATCATCCTTGGCCGTCAAGACGAGAATTTCTGCCGATTTGGGTATTGGACATAAAAGACGGAAGTGGTATTGTGGATGTTCCAATGTCGCCGAAGATGACAAAAATGTCGGCATAGCCAATGGTTCGTTTTGATCGCAACGAGCCACTATCGCCAGGCGCTGCAACCGAGACAGGACCAGCGCAACATGTGTACCGAACATGCCTTCGTATACGTGCATTTCATCGATGACGACATACTTCAAGCCATGCATGATTCGTTTGTAACGTTTTTCCCAATGAGGCAGAATTGCAGCATGGAGTGTGTCGGGGTTGGTGAGAATGATATTGGCGCGTTGAGCGATATCAGATCGCAGTTGGTGCGGAGAATCTCCGTCGAGGGTTGCTGGAAAAATATGTTCTTGAAGATCTGGATGCTTGCTCAACAGATCTTCTAGCTTTCGCAGCTGATCTTGCGCCAAAGCCTTGGTGGGAAACATTATCAAAGAAATTCCTCTGGTATTTCCATTCTTGCTAGAGTTGTAAGCAGCCGCCAGTGCTGGCACCAGAAAACACTGTTGAACATTGAATATGTTATGACAATGGTTAGTTGCTACGAGTATATCCCAAAACTGCTACAGCATGCAGAAAATCAATTAAGCCGAAAGAAACGTACCAAAGATTTTCCTGATCCAGTGCTCGTACAAACCAGAGTATGCTTGTCTTCGATTGCGGAGGCAATGGCCATGGCCTGGTGACTGTACAATCTTCGCCCATTGATTTTCCCACTTGATTGTCCGCAATCGATTCCAAAAGCATTCAGTACAACTCTTGGAATTTTGGCTAGTATTTCTTCCGATAAATCACTATATTTTGATGTCTGAGCTGGATGAGATCCTGCGTAGGACGCTTGCTTGGGAAGAATATACTCCGGTATAGTATTCCTGGACGTGGCCAATGATGCTGCTGCTGCTGCTGATGATGATGATAATTGTTTCGAAGGAGGAGGCCGCGCTACGAATTGAAACATGTCTTGCAGAACTTTTTGAGCCACTTTGGTTTCATGACATACTACTTCTTCCTCTTCATCCTCTTGATCCACAGCTGCTGGTAAGAGATTTGTCGTCATTTTCTGATGAGATTCAAAATTCCAGTCCTTGGTGTGGAGGTTTTTGTCAATTTTACTAGTCTCTGTAGTATCAACGTTTGCATCTCCATCCTTTTCGTTCACTCGTCCTTTGAAACTATCCCCAACGGTATTTTTGTTGGCCTTTCCTTGGCAATCGGTCTCATCTCGTTGGGCCTTTATTGCCCTTTTAAGAGCTGCCAATCGACGCTTAGCGCCAGTCTTGGTTGAACCACACAATGATTCTACTGGTACAATTATTTTCGACTGTTTTCGCTGGACAACACCCCCAATCCAGTCTTCATTGTTTTCCTGTTTTTGCTGCTGCTGCTGCTGCTGCATGGGTGGTGCAGGAAAACCTATTTCAACAGCAGTATCCCAAGACAGTGATGTCGTCGATTGGTTCTGACTCGCATTTTTTGGGCTGTCAGCAGCAGTAGTAGCAGTAGCAGTAGCAGTAGCTGGATACGAAAGACGAAGGATTCCCAGATTGACTAATTCTGGTATATGTTGTAAGAGAAGTTTTTTGCGTGGCAAATCAGCTCCTTCCGGTAAAACAGCCTGGAGCATGGATAGTGGTACCAACGTCTTACCACTGCGTTTGGTAAGAAATTGCAAAAGAGGATCCAGAAGACTCAACGATTTAATCCAAGGATGATCGACATTCTTTGTCGTCGTCGTTGTCGTTGTCGTCGTCTTGTTCTTTTTCTGCGGCTGTTGTTGTTGTACTTTGGTACCATCAACTGTCATGATTGCATTATTGGTAGTTTTTGTTTTGGGCGACATGGTTCCATTTCATTGACGCTCTTGGGAAGCAACGTGTCTCGTTTTAAGAACGGTACAGCAAATGGACGTGATCGATAGAAAAGAAAGACGGTGTCTACTCCCTCCAATTGCTCAACATAATTATTTGACCTAGTTTTTCATTGGAATGAACTTCAACAATTCATCAGACTTCTTTCTCATCGTACTGTATCAGGTCGTATGAGGGCTAATAAAAAATCGTTGACTTAGACTACGCTAGTAGTAGTAATCTTTTGCTTGCTTGTTGGCTATCATTCAGAGCAGCTGTGCGTTTTTAGTCTTGCAAAGATCCAGATAAAGCTTACTAAAATGAACGCACACTTGGTCAATGCTAGCAAATCTCGACCATCCACTCTTGTTGTCTTTTCCAGCAACTTCACAGTGCTCTACTGCTGTTACTCTACTTATTACTAGCTAGTCTACTACTAATAGTAGTAGTAGCTACAGTAGTAGAGAGTAAATCTAGGTAGAGTACTCTACCTGGTAGTATTCGCTACTGCCAGCTCTTTTCACTACTACTCGTAGCTACTAGCTAGTACACAACTACTGTATCTATTATTGATAGAGCATATATAATAATACAGCCACAATAGCTATTACTGGTAGAGTCTCTGGACTAGTAGAGTCTCATTAAAAATTGATTCTATTAGCTAGCTAGAGTAACAGGAAGAAGCCAAACAAATACCACATACACGACAAACAGAAAACAGATGTGGGAAGCTCCTCCATTATGCAAACTCCAAGATGCCATTCGAGACCCTTCCAATGCCATTGGAATGAGAATGAGAGCCGCGTATTTTTTGAAGCAAGCTTATACGAACAACAACAACAACAACAACAGCGATGGCAAGATAGTAGATCAAGATCAACAACAAGAACAAATCATTCAGTGCTTGATCGATGGTTTGAAAAATACTCGTCACGGTTCTTTGATGCGGCATGAATATGCCTACGTTATGGGACAAATGGGTGACGAACGAGTAAGTATACTGGTGATGCATATCATCACGCACACGCGTGTGTGATTGTCTTTTTTGTTTGTTTGTTTGTCTCTGTGCATTCATGACTGGAGTTTTTTGTATTGTTTGTATTATTTGTATGTTGTTGATGATGTTGTTGTTTGTTGTTTGTTGTTTGTTGTTACTAATCATGCTCACTCCCCATTTTTTTAAATAATTGTTTTTGTTACGTTCCTTCGTGTTTTTTATCAGTGCTGTGACATTTTAGAAACCATTTTGGTAACAGATGATGATTGTTCCATGGTACGACACGAGGCAGCAGAAGCCTTGGCAGCCATTGGAGCTGATAGATCACGAAAAGTGTTGGAACAGGTCATAGAAAAAACCAAATCCAATTTACCCGAAGTTTACGAAACTTGTTTGTTGGCTAAAAATTTAATGGACTGGAAGAAGAAAGCTCGAGAAGGACACGACAACAACAACAGCAACGAGGAAGAGGAAGAGGAAGAAGCACCAGTAGCTTGTGCTTGTATGACGAATCCATACTCGTCGGTAGACCCAGCTCCACCGCATCCAGCCCACGCCAATAAAACCACAGAAGAATTGGGTGATTTGTTGTCCAATCCAGATCTGTCCATCTTCGATCGATACCGTGCCATGTTTTCGTTGCGCAATCGTGGTGGTGAGGAAGCTGTGTTGCAGCTTTGTCGGAGTCTATCGTCGGATCAAAGTTCTGCACTATTGAGGCACGAAGTAGCGTACGTACTAGGTCAATTACAGCATCCCGCTTCGGTATCAGCCTTGGAAGAGAGCCTTCGTAACCAGGAAGAACATCAAATGGTACGCCACGAAAGTGCAGAGGCTCTTGGTGCTATAGAAGGCTCTTGGGAACGAGTAGAAGCTATTTTGAGCGAATTTACCCACGATGACAATCAAGTCGTCCGAGAAAGCTGCTTGGTCGCACTCGATGCGGCTGATTATTGGGGTCACAACGGTTCGTCACTAGTACCGGACGACGAAAATGACGTTGAAGAAAAGAAGGAATCATTTTCCTTTGTACAACAGAAAGCACTTGCAGATAATGGTGGTCGACAGGCCACCAGAGAGGTCCTCAATCATCGTTTCAATACTACCGCCTAATAATAGGATACGGTACATCATTGTTACTGTTTGCTTTGAGGTCTATCAAGGCAGTCTGCATTTTTTAACACCGTAGGAGAACGTGTTATTTTTCTTTTAAATTAATTACCTACTTGTTCTTTCATTCGTTTGTACCAGTCTGGGAGTGGACTCGATGCATCGCGCCCATTCATTATTATTTGGTCAAATACCGGCAACCCTTCAATCGACCGCAGTGTCCCATACATAGCTGTATTTCCCCCCAAAAAATGGCAACAAAAAGGCAGTTTGATTGTGTGGTGTGAGCAAGCAATAGAGAAAACAATCCATTTTAGAAAACCAAATTAGAACTTTCGCACAATTTGAGGATATTGATATTATTTACTTGATGTATGTGTGTGCTTACCAATATCTCCCAAATGTGGATCGTCTTTTCCCGATAGATATTTGTTGCTACCAAGTCCTTTCTCGACTTTGAGTAGAACTTTGTGGAGTGCTTGTCGTTCGTCGGTAATATTTCGTTTTTCTGTGAGGCAAAAACCAAAATGGGATAATTACGACAAAAATTAAATCATTGTGATAATAATATGAGTGCCAGAAAATTCATTTAGCAAATACACATACTGTAGATACTGCAGTCACTATATAAACAAACAAACAAATGAACGAACAAACGAACGAACGTACGTTTAATTTTGGAGGCTGCAAAATACATGGCCAATGATCCGACAGTTTGAATGGCAAACTTTTGCAACGTTGAAAAGGTATCAACATTGTGAACGTATCCAAACGCTTGGTAGGAATCTCTCCAGGTACGACAAATATTGGGATACAACAGACTTGACAGTTCATCCCTGGCAAAGGTCAACCACTCTTGAGAATCATTGTCGTGCACAAACTGTTCGACGGACAAGTTTTGCAACTTTTGTTGCAAATAGGATGTTACCGTAGGATGTTGCAGAACTTTATCCACAATTTTATCAGATCCATTTACTTGTACGTCGTCTACCATGGCTATTGGAACCTTTCGGTAATCCTTGGAAAAATTCTGAAGCTCTGCTTTGGTTAAGGGATTGACTTCAATCGTTTTGTATTTCACAGATGAAAAGGATAAAACAGCCTTGGTAATATTGCAAAAGGGACAAATGGCGTACTGGTAAAGTACGACCGATGGATCATTCGCAGCAGTGGAAGCATTGGTGTTGGTAGTGGTTGTGGTTGTTGTTCCTGCTGTTGTGGAGAAGCAAGCAATCTGTTGCTGACTCCATCGTCTCAAGATGGATGCGTGAGAAACAACTCCCTGTTTGGCAAGAGAAGGCAATTTTGCGAATACCATTTTGAGTACCAACAGTGATGAGAGGAGGCTGTGCTGGTTGACGACAATTTCACTACTACTAGCTATGCTACTCTGATGGAGGTTCTAAAATAGAGATGGTTTTTGTTTTGTATTTGTGATCTTTTTTTTTCCGAGCACAGAAATAATACTACTAGTCTAGTAGTACTAGTCTAGTCTAGCTAGTCTACTGCTAGCTACGAATATGAAAGCACCAAAGAATGAGTCATTCTCGTGATTGAATTGAGTCGACAGTGCGCGAAAGGGCGTGTGAACAAAGTGAAGAAGACGACGAGCGATGGAACAGTTCACAAACAAAAATGAGAAAGACACAATCATGTTGTGCTCGTACAGCGTACAGTAATACAAGTAACAAACAAGTATTCAAGAAAGAATATATTATTACTCCATACTGCAACGTGTTGTAAAAACAACAGCTACAATCGTACTGTATAAACTACCAACCGGCGAGGACACGATGAAACTGAAACACTTGGAGTCTGCATTATCTTCTATTCAACGCGAATTTCCAGACCCAAAGGTAGAATTGGAGCAATATCCGACCAGTGCTCATCTTGCTGCATGGGTGGGTTTAACGGCACTCGAGAATCATGATATCGGACCCGGTCGAACGGCATTGGATTTGGGATGCGGAACAGGAATGCTAGCATCTAGCCTTGCCTTGTTGGAGACTGATCACGTTTTAGCGGTGGACTGTGACAAGGACGCAGTAATGGTTGCCAGTAACAACGTGCAACATCTCGAACTGGAACATGCCGTAGAACTGATCGTGGCACAAGTCAAGGAACCAGCCGCCGCCGCCGCCGTCGATTCAGCTTCACAGAAACAGACTCAGCAGTCGTCGGTGATCTCAAAATCAGGAGGTGGCAGTAGATCGAAAGGTGGTGGAAGAGGTAGGGGACGAGGGAGAGGTCGCGGAGGAAGAAATCACCGACCACCACCGTCGTCGTCGTCGTCGTCCGTACCTGTAGAGCCTGTTCGACCGTCCACGGGAGTTGATGATGATGGCTTGCCTCTGAGATCCAAATGTGTTGATACTGTCATTACCAATCCACCTTTTGGGACCAAACAAAATGCAGGTATGGATGTGCAATTTTTGAGAACAGCGATTCGATTGGCAAGACGGGCTGTCTATTCGTTTCACAAAACTTCGACAAGAGCGTATCTGGTCAAAACACTTGGGGAGGAATGGGGTCTAGATGTTCGGGTGGTGGCTGAAATGAAGGTACGAGTGACGGAGATATTATGGAACCAAGGATGTGTTTTACAATGCAGACTACTAACATTGGTAAGCATTTTTTTCTTATTAGTTTGATGTACCAAAGATGTACAAATTTCATAAACAAACGAGCGTCGACATTGAAGTGGATCTGATACGAGTAGGTCTCTACCACGAAGAGGATGAGAATGAGAATGACAAGGAGGTGCATTTCGAGACACCAACTGGTACCGACAGAATTACCAGAGAATTGGAAGATTTCGAGCTCACAAACTGTGCCGACGCGAACGGGGAAGACGATGTTTAGTCTTGATGACGGATCATGAAGTCTACAACCCACAACTAGCTACTACTCCGCGTTAGGTATGTAAAATAAAATAAAAGCGCGATGCTGCTGAGCACTGTAAAAATAGACGAAACATGCAGCCAGCCAAGCCAGCCCAATGAGTGTGACTATTGATTTGTACTAGTATTACATCATAGAATCTGGACTGCATTCTTGCCGCGACCATATCTTTGTGCTGAATCAATTGCTGGATCTAATCTTTGTTGTCATGAAAATGATTGAAACATATTCAAAACCTATACCTACTCGGAGTACTGTGATAACACTCCTACTGCAAACATTTCACCGGAAAATAGTCGCACAAAAGGGGGTTTAGTACTACTACTACCAGGTACAAACTAGCTAGAACTTGGTTTAGTACTTCATTTTGACAGCAATAATTTTGTTCGGTACCTGGTATCTACAGGCAAATTTAGCGTGTATTCAAATTATAATGAAGTAGAATTCTTAGAGTTTTAAAGAGAATGGAACTTGGTCAATTTAGCATTCTATCCAAGACGAAAGGAGATCGCCAAGAATGGAGTTCTGGTCAAGCATATCGGCTGCGAGAAGGATGAGAGTTTCCTGGCGGCAGTTGATGTTGCCTGGAGGGTGGTCCTCCAATTCCCATGAGACTAATGGCCTCAATATCAACATCTTGTGATGCATTGTTCTGGAAAAGATCCACATTCAAGTTACCCAACATGCCTGAAACAACATCAGCATCATTAAGGTGCTCATTATCCTCGCCATCGTCGATCAATTCAAAGAGGCGACCTCGGCGTGGTGCACCCGCTGCTGATCGTGGAGCCGTGGGCGAAAACGTTTGTGAAAGGTCGTTGCTGCCTACAGGGCCGCTACCAGGACCACCAAAGTCCATGAACGCAGGTTGTTGTGGGGTAGGGGAGATTGGAGGTAGACCGTCAAAGTAGCCCGGCGAAGATGCAACAGGAGACTGCTTTCGCTGGTACTCTCCACCGTTGTTGTAAGGCATAGAGCTTGACATGAAAATATTAGCCGGAGAAGGAATATTTGTACTCATGGATTGCCTGATTTTGGCCATAGATCCGTCAGAAGCAATAAATTTGCCTGTAGCGGCTTCGTTCTGAAGCAGAACCAAAAGGCTCCCAGTGGAGCTGACCTTTGAAACACCACTTGAGTAGTAGACATGTTGACCCGGATTCAGTTTCTCAACTTGTCGAACATACGATTTACTGCTGTCGCCAAGACGAGGATCAAAGAGTCGCAGATCATTCATTGAAGGCGGCCCATTCAAATCGCGAAAAGACTCCGCACTGGCAAATACAATGAAAGACATGGCAACTCCCTTCGGATCACAATCATCCAATAGGTCTAACATATGATGCATGTATCTTGATGCCACCATACTGTCAAAAGGAAGCAAGACGCATACAGAGCCACCGTGTCGGGCAAGTAGTTCCTCGCCCCCTCCGTCATCTTTACCGAATGGCATTAAGCCACCGAATAGCTTGTCTACGTCCCCAAAGCTGCCCCAGAAGACATTGTTGTCGAGTGCCGTCAAAGGATCCGACCAGAGTTCTGCAGACACCGTCGCCTCGGAAGTCAGACATGCCTTTGTAGCAGGCGACAAGCAGAAGTCTAGAGAAGTATTGCTCAAAAGCATCGATTTGGTTTCGTAGCGCGACTTCACAGCAAAGAGGCTCGTCAAGAAGCGATTCGGAGACCCAACATACCGTGTGCGTAGGGACGTAACTTCCTTGGCCGAGAGGTAAACTTTTGAACGATTTGCCCAGTCTACAACAACTCCAATTTCGTTGCCATTCCTAGCATCGGCAGCTGTCATCATCAAAGTTCTGTCGGTCCAATCACGAGGTAGCTGTTCTTCCATTCGAAGCCGGAATTGAACAATTTCCTTGGCTTGACTATGACACAGGTTCGCCATGGACGAGCCTGCTTCTCGTAAAGTCTCCATGTTGACCATGCCACTACCATTTGGGGCACCACGAACACCTTTTCGGCTCTCGGCTATGAACTGGCGCTGGAAATAGATTGTGAGCTGATCATAGTCGACCCAGCTTGGAATGATGCAATCCATATGCGAACTCTGGCTATGCGCAGCACGCACACTCCAGCGATACAACACCCGCTTCAAGGCTTGCTCGTCCACGACGCTCAGAGCAAGTCGGCATCTTTGCATGAGTTCCAGCAACTTTTCTCGGCGAAATAATTCTACAGCTGGATGTTCTACAGATCCAACACTAAAGTTCAACTGGATTGGCACCTGCTGCTGCACTTGCTGCTGCGGCTCTCTCCCGGTCGACGAGGCAGCCGAAAAGACTCCACTTCCGACACTCGCCATGTCGCTTGCATTCTGATTGGAAGAAAAGTTTGACGAACGCGGAGCAGGAAAAGTGCCAGAGGAGCCACTAGGAGACGACTGAACTGTTGGGGGTGGCAAGATAGCTGTTGGGGTCTCTTTGACGCGTGCACGCGCTGCTGCTTTTGTAGCAGAGTTCGGCTGATGGGCATTGGTAGAAGCATGTTTGGGAGTCTCAGGTTGCTTAACGACGGGGTTTCCCTTCGTTTCCCATCCGCGGGTCTTAGCACCGAGCTTCCCTGCGTTGGCAGCAGGCGAGGCCTTTGTCTGTCCAACTACAGTACCATTGGATTTGTTGGGTGTCACCTTGCCAGTCTTGGCTTTTCCACGGTTGTTCGCTGTATCATTCGTCAGCGTAGTCTTCTTCTTGTCCTTATCTCTTTGTTTCTGATCCTGTTCCCGCTGCTTCTTCTCCTTCTCTTCCTTGTCTTTGCGCTTGGCGGCAGCAGCTTTCTCGCGTGCAGCTGCTTCTTTCATTTCCATTTCACGCTGTTCTTTGAGCTTTATTTCACGCTCCTTGCGTTCCTTCTCTTCCTTTTCCTTGCGGAGGCGTTCTTGCTCTTTCGCTTCTTTTTCTTCTTTCGCGCGTCGCTCTTCTTCTTCTTTCATCTTTATTTGACGCTCACGTTCTTTCTTTTTCTTCTTCTTTGCTCGCTTTGAATTAGCTTCTGCTTCGTTTTTCTTAGCTTTGGCATCTTCCTGCTCTAGCTCAAGAAGGAGGGCCTCCTCCGCTGCCTTCGCCTGGGCTTCTGCAGAAACCTTGGAACCCTTACTATTTTTCTTCTTATTGGGCATTGTAGAAACAGTCGGAATAATATTGTTGTCATGTTGCGCCGACTTAGGATCGTCAAGCTCTTCCTCGTCCGTTTCATCGTCGACGGCAACTGTCGCGGTCTTGCCTTCTCGTTCTTGCTGTTTCATGCGAAGATTGATGAGGAGCCTGGCTCGTTGCACCTTTTTTCGGTCGCGGGAGCAACGAGGTATACTAGCTTTGTATTCGGTGACCATTTCAACAGCAGCATCGATCAGGTTCTGTTCCACGAGAATCGATAAAGCGGTGTCACCCTTCTTCGTTGTGACCGTATGATCAGCCCCATGGCGCAAGAGAAGTTCCACAGTGTCTGGTAGACCTTTCGTGGCTGCTTGCAAAAGCGCGCTCAGGGTAGGGTCTGCCTCCTCCGTCGGTGCGCCTTCCTCAAGCAATAGCTTAACAACACTGTCGTGGCCTTTGTAGGCAGCAATACTCAACGGAGACCAACCTGTATCGGTGCATTTACAAGGATCCGCACCAGCTTTCAACAACGAATCGACAGCTCCAGCCTGACCATGATTCGCCGCTGTTAAGAGTGGTGTCTCTCTCCACTTATTCAATGCATGGACATCAGCCCCACCATCCAATAGTTGGTTAACGGCAGATAGATGACCCGGCTTAGAGCCAGCGCAGGCTTTGTGCAGAGGAGTACTCGAATCCTCCGTCACACGGCAATTGACAGGAGCACCGGATCTGAGCAACAAGGCGACAATGTCATCGTACCCCTAACGAGAAGAAAATGGAATTCCAATGTCAGATCCGTGGTTCCGACAAGAAACCAGTCAAACCAGTCTACAATACCACACCACACCACACCACACATACCTTGTGTGCTGCAAACGTCAATGCACTCCAACCAGCTTCACTGCACAAGCTAGGATCTGCTCCGTGCTTAAGCAAGGCTTCTACTGCCGCTTGGTGTCCATTATTGGCTGCGATCAATAAAGGTGTTTCCCTCCACTTATTGCAAGCGTTGCCGTCCGCTCCCTTTTCTAATAGCAGGTTCAGAACTTCCATCGAGCCGCCGTTAGTGCCCGATGAGCAAGCCGTGTGCAGAGGAGTGTACAAATCATCCTTGAACTTGCAATTCACCGAAGCTCCTTGGGTTAAGCAGAGGTTGACAGCTTCGGCGCCCCCTTCTTCTACGGCGCATTTCAAGTAAAGTTCGGCGTCTTCGGCGTCAATACTCACCGAGGACGATTTGACCGTGACAGAAGCTCTTACCGTGAGAGAGTCGTCTGAGACGAAACCTTCCTGTTGGATTCGATCCGATGTAATGAATTGCGACCATCCCCAATCGATGGCTTTGGGACAAAGTTTGAAGGTTTTGTCAGGGTTGCGTTTCGCGTAGCTAAGATTGGACCCATTCGGATGTTCCAAAGTCAGGACGTAGCTGACAGCTTTCTTCCAGCCAAAAGGTAAATCATCCGCATCGGCCACCTACAGATTGAAAAACAAAATGCAAACGTGTCAGATCTCTAGTGTCTGCAGAAGTGTGTCGCGGCAGTGATCCTTCACCCTAGATCAATGTCGGCAGTTCATAGAAGTCCGAATACAATAACATACAAAGACACATCCCATTTGTAGACTTTGTTCCGCTGTCTACTACTCGAGAAGTACATACCTGTAAAAATAGACTCAGGTGATGATTGCTGGCCCGACCATTTCCATTGACGTAGATGATCAACCTCCAGCGATTGCCAAACTCATCGACAGTGGTTGCCGAATACTCTGCCTTCTTGCAACCCGATTCTCGTTTGTGAGAGTAATTGACAATGGTATGAGTAAACTCGCACATACTCTGTGTCGTTTGTGGCTTCCACGGCGGAGAGTCTGTTTCGGACCCATCATCATCATCGGGTGGTTGGGAGTGATCGATTCCACCATCGTCGGCAGCTTCGTCATCATCATCGTCGTCATCATCGTCGTCATCTTCCTCTCCGTCATCTTCCTCGTCGTCGTCGTCTTCCTCGTCGTTGTCGCGTCCATCAGCAGGACCTAATTTCGAAGCAGCCGGTGAAATGGCCTGAGAGGATTGGGAATGAGATTGAGAGCCCCCAGATTGGGACTTGTTGTTGTTGTTGTTACTGTTGTAGCCAGCCGAGACTTCCGCTGCTAACGCCTCACTCGTTGCCGCTTCTGTATCCAACAATCCTCCTTCAGCTGATGGTGGTAAGTCCGAAGATTCGTTTCCAGCAGAAGAAGCTCCTAGCTTGCTATTGCTGCCACTGCTGCTGCTGCTACCTAGGTTAGCGCTGCTGTTGCTGTTGACTGGAACACTGCTACTGGAATCAGGTTCGTCGTAGTCATCTGGCGATTGTACCTGCTGGGATTCTGATGTAGGAGAGGAACGCCAGCGCATCATTTGTTAGTTGTCGTTTTTATTATTATTATTATAAAGTAGCGGAAAATGTAATCGCTCTGTTTTGATTCTATCGACTATCTCGTAAAGTCCGAATGGTAAGATAGACACGGGAAAACAAAGGGCTATCACAAGTGAGAGAGATGGGAACGTCGTCGTCAACCTTCTTGTTGTACTCTTCGGTAACAATTCTTCCACTGTTGCTGACACTGCCTGGTTCCGAAATGTCGAATGCCGTTCACTGCTCTCTCCCGTCGCCTATAGATTGGATAAAACTAGAGGTGCTCTAGGCTGTTATGGTTGCTGTTGAGATGATACTATTTATTATTGTTTTTTGTTGCTACTAGCTAGTAGAGTAGTACTAGAGCTAGCTGTCGTCCATGCAAAGAGTGGAAGCACCTACTGTACTGCCTGCGTAGCTACTACCGTACTAAATCTACATAATATCAAGTGGCTTCTGAGGTGTGTCGTCTTTACGTCGTCCGTATCTTTCAATTCAGCTATTCGTCGTAGCAAAAAATAAACCAGCTCACATGAATGATCATGATTGGCTGAGATGGTTGACAAGAATCGGAAAAATAAATTAAATAATTAATAATAGAAGCGTTGTGCTGTCATCAAAGATCACGTTCGTTCTAAAATCTACTGTAGACAATTAGGTCAGGGATATAATAATATTATCATAATATAACAATGCAAATGCTTTTCCTTCAACTCAGCATCGTCTGCACACTCTATAATATACCGGCACAGGAATCCTACTACTAGGAAGTTCCCTTACTATTAGCTAGCTCGCCTCCTGATGTCCCAGACCGAGCAATATGATTGACTACCATCATTTTGTGGAAATCTTTAGGTTATAGGAACAAACAACATGATCGTAAGAATAATATTATACTTGCGAAATGATCATTTTTTCTGTTTCGATATCGTCATGGGAATTCCATCTTTTGGTACCTGAACAAATCCATCACGATGCGGAGTCAGAACATAGTTTTTGGAAGGAGCAAACGATAAGGCCGGGAGTAGAACAGTCAAAATGGTAATCATTTCTTGCATAGCAAATCGTTGCCCGGGACATGCTCGAGCACCCGCAGAAAATGGGATCCAGGCCTTGTTTTCGTGCTGCTTGTTTCCGTTATGTGTGTGTGTGTGTGTAACTGACTTCCAGTGCTATGGCGTTGGTCTTGGGGATACCAATCCCCGACCAGTGGGCCATAGAAAATGGGATCCAGGCCTTGTTTTCGTGCTGCTTGTTTCCGTTATTTTCTGTCTTTTGTGTCTTGTCGTGTGTGTGTGTGTGTAACTGACTTCCAGTGCTATGGCGTTGGTCTTGGGGATACCAATCCCCGACCAGTGGGCCATAGACACCTAAGTACTGTCTCTTATAAATGG
>Ga0100392_1000915_pt1 | contig 27041 bp, 21 predicted proteins | sample CryGeymeta201516_FD_81548 | JGI IMG/M metagenome (GOLD analysis project Ga0100392, IMG submission 81548) | Groundwater microbial communities from Crystal Geyser aquifers in Utah, USA - Crystal Geyser metaG 2015-16 | ecosystem: Environmental > Aquatic > Deep subsurface > Groundwater | place: USA... | reverse complement strand
TCCTATTCCTTCCCCCAGTTCCCATTTTACCAAAACCGGGGGGGCCAAAACCCCAACCCCCCCACTCCCCCCCCCCCCCAAATTGAAAGAATACCCATATTTTCAGATTTACTCCATACCGCACTACTTATCTTCGATTCACGAGTTTGAAACACACTACAAACAACAACAACCTCCGTCGACAAGTTAAGCCTATGCTAAGAAGTACTCGAGCATCAGCCTTTTTCAGTACTTTCCTGTTGTATCAAGCAAAGGTAAGCCACCATGGCAGATGGAATGAGCCGTTGTTTTAACGAGATCAATGGAATGGTCTTGGCGAGATCATAAAGTGTGGTTTGGTGCTCTTTGTTGAAAACTGAGAATCGGTGGCGCTTGAACATTTCTCAATAGTGATACTCCTTTGAACACCTTTGGCTCACTCACCCCTGTATTGTATCTCCTACTATAATATCTCCTATTATCTCCGCTATCGTTTCACGAACTTAGTCAAATAGATAGTTACCATGGCTGGACCAACACCCCTCACAAAGAAGACCATTGTCAAGAAGCGAAGCAAGAAGTTCGTTCGGCATCAGGCGGATCAGTTCTGGCGAATTGGTCGATCCTCATGGAGAAAGCCCAAGGGTATTGACGGACGTGTCCGTCGTCGATTCAAGGGTGCCATTCCCATGCCCAGTATCGGTTACGGTTCCGATAAGCAAACGCGCAATGTCCACCCCAATGGATTCAAGTCGGTCGTTATTAACAATGTTTCCGAACTCGAGATGCTTTTGATGCACAACCGAACCTACGCTGCCACTGTTGCTAGTTCGGTCTCTTCTCGCGTTCGCCGAGAAATTGTTACCCGAGCAGAACAGCTCGCCATTCGTGTCACAAATGCCAATGCCAAACTTCGTGCGGAAGAAGATGCTTAGAAAACTGTTACAGTAGTTTTTTTTAAGGCATGCAAAACATAAAACTATTATTTAAAAAAAAAAAAACGAACTATAATTTGACTCCTGGGACCATTTTCTTGCTTTTGAGAATGTAGAATGGTTTGTTTACTTGATGGCAAGAAGGTGGTAAAGCTCCAATGCAAGATAGAGTGGTCTGACGCGCAGTCAGCAGAAGAATATTTCAAGCATTGCAGACTACAACAATCGAGTTTCACCTAACATCAACAACAGTGATTACAAAGCTAGGCGAACAGCGAGTAATAGACCACGAAAAAAGATGCTTACTTTCAATAATATTATATACTGTTTACACTCTCCTTCTTTTTTTGCGGTTGATTTATTCGTTTTCTTCGACGCTGTCCACAAAATCAGAACCACCATATTTGGCTTGATTCTTATCAAACTTTTTAATGGCAGTGCTCGCCATGAATGTCTTGAAGAGGAAGTAGGATGCTGCCGCAACAGCAGAGTTGCGCACGATAGCACGTCCAGCCAAGCCAGCACCATTCAAACAGAGAGCAGACAAGATTAGATTTTCCGTCACACTTTGTCTTAAATTGAGTCGCTTCAGAGAGGCTTCGTTCTCCAGGGAACGCGTTCGAATCTTCAACTCTCCGTTGGCCATGTCCCGAAGAGTTTCCTCAATGTATTTGACCTTGCGAGGTTGCATGATAGCCGTGTTCAAGTCCTCCTGATTCAACCCCGTCGCCTTTCTGAAAATGTTAAAGTTCTTGTCAGCTTCTGACTGGTACTCCTTCTGTGAATCTGTAAATTTTTCCACGAATGGCTGCGCGAGTTTTCCAATATCGAATTCCGGGTCCAATTCTTTCCCGATCCCTTCCACACTCACAAATGCCCGAAAGACAAAGGTCAAGGTGCTGGGGAAACGAAAGGAATTGTTCTCTGTCAATGTTTGAAGATCGGTTCCAAGTGTTTCTTTGATGTTGCCGCTCGACTTTCCCAGCTGCTTATTTTTAAAAGCACGCATAAAGTAGCGCGCTAATTTCTCGACGGCAAGACGATCCGCGGACTTAGATAGAACTCCTGCTTGTTCCACACCATCAACCAACTTTTTGGCGTTCTTAGCCAGTTCAGTATCGCTAATTGTGGGTCCACCAGCAAACAGAGCTGTGCAGAATGTTCGGAGTCCCTCTCGCAGATTGGGCTTTAATTCGTCCATTTGACCGAAATCTAACAACCACAAAATTTAAGTAATGATGTGAGAGTGCGCACATTGCAGAGATAGATAATTGCAGACTAGCAAGAGTTCATGTGGGCATTGAGAACCCATTAACGCACCGTAATAGACAAGCTTGCCACTTTTCTCGACGCAAAGGTTTCCGGAATGTGGGTCGGCATGGAAGAAGGAGGTCTCAATGATTTGACGCAAGAAAGCATCCGCCACTTGCTTGGACAATTTCTTACGGTCCAATCCCTCTTTCTCAATGCGTTTAATATCCGTGAGTTTAAACGACTCCACAAATTCCATGGTAAGAACACGAGGAGTCGTGCACTCTTTAATAACGTTGGGAATGCGGACATAGTCAATGTCTTTGAAATCCTTGGCAAAACGCGCAGTATTCTCTGCCTCGTTGAGGTAATCGATTTCTAAATACAACAATCGCTCCGACTCCTCATAGATGCTAACCCAATTACGGTCGGCTCCATCTGACTTTGGATCAAATTTTTCCAAAAGTACGGCCAACTTTTTCAGAACTTTCAAATCCTTATCGAAGAGTTCCTTCAATCCAGCTCTTTGAACTTTTACAGCAACTTTTTTGCCCTTGTAGGTTGCTGTGTGGACTTGTCCGAGAGATGCAGCTTTCAGTGGCTTGTCCGAAAAGTTGTCAAAAATTTCACTGAAGGGTCTGCCCAATTCTGCTGAAACGATTTCCTTCGCGCGGGCTCCACTGAATCCGGGGACTTCATCGGTCAATGTTTTCAACGTATCTGTGTAAGTGACAGGAAAAACATCCGTGCGTGTAGAAAGTACCTGCCCGAGCTGTAGACGAGAAAAAAAGGAACAATCTGAGCGGACGAAATTTTCTTTGGTATAGATGGGGACATGAAGGATGTCAAGACATGAAAAGAAAGAAAAAACCAAATCAATTGTCAGTACTCTACCTTGACAAAGGAAGGTCCAAGCTTCAAGAGATTATCTCGAATAAATTCAGCAGCTTGTACTTGTGCCGCCTTGATTTCTTCTTCGGATGCACCCTGCGCCTTCATCTTTCTTGGTTTCAGAGCGCTAAAGACCGCCTTTAGAGCAAATTTGGTAATCTCGACATTTCGGACAATAGCAGAGGAATCTCCTCGCATTTCCCAACCCCGTTCGAGAATATCTCCTTCAAAAACTTCATCCGCTCCGAATTCTTCTATCAATTCCGCTTCCGCAGTTTTGGTCGATCCGCGCAAGATTTGAAAAGTTTGACGGAATGCCCTTCGAAGACCCGATTTTGTTTTTTCCTTCTTTTCGTCATCGAGACAAATTTCGTCCTGGGGACCACCAGTCACTTCGTCAACTTCACATTCTTCGTCGATCATTTCATCCACGGTCCTATCCGTTTCTAGTTCGATTTCTTTCATAAATTTATCTGACAACAAATCCTCTAACTTCCCTTGAATGATTTCCTCAGCTTCATTCTTGGCTTGGGAATCATTATCAGCAGCAGGTGTTGACGTCGTAGTGTCCGTCTCTTCAATAGTGGCACTCAGTGGAATAGTAGACGAAGTTGTAGGTGGAAAGATTGCCTTGGGAGAAACAGGGACAAAAGCAATTGTCTTGGTTGCAATTGCCGCCAAGGCCAGCAGAATCTTTTGCAAGTATTTCATTCTACAGTATTTTCTAGAAGTTATATCTTGGTAACTCGTTTCTTTGGTGTCTCTAACTGATTAAAGCTTTTCGCCTCGTTGAAATGTACTAGTAGGATAGTATGATGTGGAAGAAATTAGAAAATGCTGGAAGTCTTTCCACAAGTATCGCTTGATGAGCATCTGACTAATACGGTAACATACAAGCCAGCTGTGTTGTATGTTGTATGTTCACTACTTTTACTTCAATGATGAAAGATGATGACGTTGGTGGCAATAATATAATATGGCATTTTACGGGTTATCTCAGCCCTTTTTAATGTCATTATTTCGTACTCTAATGATGAATCTCCGTATTTTGTCTCGCCAGACGTTCAGCGATGCAATTAAGTTGGTCCTTGTACAGATTCTTCATAGTCTCATACAATGGCGATCTAAATAACCATAAATCTCGGATGCATTTATGTTTCTACTGGTAGTCTTCGAAGTTGTCCTCACTATTACCACCGCCATACCCCAACATCCAACATCCTCTCCATCCAACAGCAACTTTGAAAATTAAATTTATCCAAAGGAGATAGTTTAACGTAGGAGCAACAAGACGCAGATACAAGGATGGTGGTCGCCGCTACTAACACCTACCGAGTACAAAGTGATCCTGATGGTGTGATTCATCTCGAAGATAATTCTGATTCCGACAACAACGACGATCTTGAGAACGGCAGAAATAGCACCAATCAGCACCATCTTCACGAACCCACGGGAGAATACGCATATTCTTACAACAAGGGTCATCACAAAAGTACTGCCAACAGTAGCAGCCAAGGTGTGGTAGATGTGACACACATTGAAGATCCTCCAGATGAGCGTGATGTGCGATCTTTTCGGCGAAGCGATCCTCCCATGGACCCAGGCGCACCTATTATTGCTATCAAATCCATTACATCGATGAACAGTGGATCGCCGCTTCTCTCATCACCTGAAGGACCCCGTGACCCGTCATCTCCGATTCCCCAGAGCTATGTACGTCGCGATCCCTCTATTCGATCCAATCCTTCAGTCCTATCGTCCAATAGTCAAGTATCATTGGTCAAGTCCAATTCGTCGTTTGGAGCATGTACTACTCAGCAGCAGCAGCAGCAGCAGCAGCAGCAGCAATATCAAGAGGAGGAGGAGCAGCAGCAGCAGCAATATCAAGAGGAGGAGCAGCAGCAGCAATATCAAGAGGATGAGGATGAGGATGAGGAGGACGAGGACGAGGACGAGGAGGACGATCAAAATGACGAAAATGAAAACCAATCATTTGAGGAAATCCACGAGGAGGATCCCGATGATGACCAACATCAATCTCAAGAGCAGCAACAGTTACAACAACAGTTACAACAACAACAAACACATGACGCTCATGATGGCATCCATGTAGAGGAAACAGAAAATATGGAGTATGATGAACGCTTCAATACCGTATCGCCTATTGTTCCGTCTGAAGTGCCTCCCCAGGAAAAGGAAAAAGCCCGCGAGAGTTGGACGAAAGCCAATCCATTTATTGAGGCCCTTGGTCTATCACGGAAACTTGTGCAAGAAGCAGCGACTTTAGTTGATAAACAACAGCGTTGGTCTTTCAATGATGCAGGTGGTTCCGGAAACGTCCACAAGGCAGACGAAGAAGTACGAGATCAACCGGCACCGAATGTAAACGCAAAAGTTGAAGAAACCAAAGAAAGTACCAAGGAGGAGGATACAAATGGTCGATGGATTATTTCATCATTGATGAATACATTTGAATGCCAAGGTACCGGTCTAACAACAGAAGAAAACACAAGTAGCGGCCCTATAGGACTAATGACCTGTGGACCACAGGCGGAACCAAATCCAAAATCCAAGGTCGAAGAATCTGCCCAAGATGACGAGGATGACAATTCTGTCTTGGGCCCCAAAGCCTTTGGTGATTTGGATTCATTACCATCCTTGGATGACTCTGTCCTTCAAAACGGGGGTGTTGATCAGGGTGATGATGCAGTTTCACTCTCCAGTAGGGTGAGCCGAGCTTCCATGGCCACGGAATATCTAGGCAATGCGGTTGATGATAAAATGCACGACATTAAAAACGAAAAGAAACAAGATTTGTTCCAAGAAAAGCTGTTTGATCCGGCCACGGAAACTTCCGTGGATCAGGAGCAATCAGAAGAGATCATGGTGGCCAACGACCCAAATGTTCAGCGCATGGTAAAAGAGCTTCAAGAGACTATTAAGGCGAATGGAGAGTACCATGTACGATGCGCCAATTTATCGTCGACTCTTGCGCAAAAGTACACCGACCTGAAGGCGCCCAAAAAGGCACTCAGATTGCAAACCAAGGTGGTTTCGATCTTCAGCACGAAGTTGGGTGATCATCACCGAGAGACTCTCGATGCCAAGATTCGACTAGGAAAGTGCCAAGAAGATGCTGAAAACTATGATGAGGCAATCTCATCTTTTTACGAAGTGATGGTGATGCGAAGAGCCCTCCACGGTGACAACGATCGTTCCGCATCAGATGCGCTGATAATGATTGCCAATTGCCTCCGCAAAAAAGGCCAGTACATGCAAGCTATTCGAGAGTTGAAACGTGCCCTCAAGGTCTACCGCGAGGCGCTCGGAGACTCTCATCCATGTGTTGCTTCGACTGTGGACGAAATAGCATCGCTTTACGTCACTCTTGGTGACTTTGACAAGTCTGCAGCCATTCTGGAAGAAGTTGTCAAGCTCAAGGCTGCAAACTTGGGCATGCAAAACAAACAAGTTGCGAGTAGCCTTGTCGATCTGGCTACATCCTATGAATGTTCTGAAGACTTTGACCGCGCTGTCAAGGCTTTAAAAAAGGCTTACAAGATTTACACAGACCTTGATGGCTTCTCCTGCGAAGAAGCAACTTCCACACTGCATAGAATTGCATTGATATACCAGGCTTCTGGTGATATTCATAAGGCTGCAATTGCGTACCTCGGCGTCTTGCGAGGTAAGAAGCATTTGTTAGGAGACGACCATCTTGAAGTCGCAGAAACATACTACAGACTTGGAGTCTGTTTACGTGAAAGTAATCAACTGGATAAGGCCCTAAAATGCATGAAGGAAGCTTTGCCAATTCTGGTTGGAAAGGGCAAGAATATTCACGACGTTGATATGATTGCGGAAGTTATGCACGAAATGGCGCTTCTTTATAAAGCCAAAAGGCAGCTAGCAGAATCAGCCAAGATATTTAAACAGGAACTGACAGTTCGAAGGAAAATTGGTCAACCTGACTATCCTTGCATCGCGAAAACTCTCAATCATCTTGGTGTCACTGAATACGAAATGAAAATGCACAGAAAAGCACTCAAGCATTTATTGGAGGTTCTGACCATATTTCAAGAGAGACAAGAGCAAGGTGTCGACTTCGCCGAGGCTCTGTACAATATTGGACTCGTCTTTGAGGCTGTTCAGAACAAAGAGCGGGCTTACGAGGCTTTCTTGGAGGCTGTCAGGGTGTTCAAGGCGAATGGCTATGCACATGATCACCCTCATATGGAAAAGGCTGTGAGCAAGGTAAAGCGCCTAGCCAGCAACAAATGAAACTTGAGTGTCCTAGTGGAACCTGAGCGCACCGCCTTTTGTGTTCCCATCACTGTTGGTGCTTTTTGAAAGCCATTCCGTAAACGAGTGGCATTTCGAAACCGCTAGTGACACCACGTGGGATATTGCAGGTCTCAAACAATAGTGAAAAGTGTGCTTATGTAATACAGTACTGAGTAAAAGCGAGTCCTTGCCAAACCACATACTCGTAGTTTCGTACGAGTAGACAGTAGTCTACTCGAGGAATAGCGCTGAAGCTTCTCTAACCTAGTACGCGATAACGTTGACGCTATCTGGGCCATCTTCAGATAGAGTACTTTTCATCCCGTTGTGAAGTATGGGCGTTGAATTGTGTTCAACAGCGGTGCCGACGCATGAGAGCATTTCAAGCAAGTGAGGCAACGGAGGAATTGCTTGTTGAGAATGGTGAGTGGTAGTTTCAGCACGAGTCTACGGAAAGGAGTCTAGAGGCGCTGAAACGTCGAAGCCCGCCGACAAACCCAAGAGGGCGTGCGTATACCCATAGTTGGTCTACCTTCGAAAAGCTCTGGAAACATTCGTTCAAAGTAGGCTTTAATCATAGATTGTCTGCATACATTCAATCTCAACTACTGCAGACCTAATTCATAATACTCGTCACAGAGGAATGTTTCATAGATATGTTTAGAGTGCGTGCTTATAGTTTACTCGTCATCCTCTTCTTCAGCGCTGACGACAGTTCCAGCAATACGATCCAAATCTTGTTGTCCGACAACAGTCACACGGCGTCCCCCGCTGGGAAGCTTCTCTACAACTCTCATTTCTTCCAACTGTATGAGGACGGATCGGATGACACCGGCCGATGCCTTTCGGAAGTGCTCTGTTCGGGCACCACGACGGTAGGCACCTCCGTACCACTTTTGCAGTTGACCAACTCCCAGACCCGGTCGAAGGTAAATTTTGCGAGCAATTGAGGCAGCACGGATGTAATACCAATCATCACCGTAGGGTGCCAATTCCTTAAAGCAGGCAGTCTTGACAGTATCAGACCAAACGGGCAAGTCAAACTTGTCCGAGTTCTTCAAATGCCCAGCGTAAGCATGAATGAAGGCAGGAGCCTTCACGTCACGTACACAAATTCCACGCGCTTCCATTTTTATGTTTGGTTCTAAGCTAAAGGCGACTAAACTAGCTTTTGTATTCGATTGGTTGAGTTAGATTAGATTGGCAGCAAGAGAGATAAGAGGTGAGATCAGTACAGCAACACTTTAGACACCAGAAGGCAATTGGCATAGGAGACCTAGCAGGCTGTAGGGAAATCGAGGCTGCTCAAGGCTGCTATATGTGGAAGCATAGATGTATAGTGCGGCAAAAATACACTGCCAATGGCTGTCCTCAACGCATCAAGTGCCGGATCTCTAAACACAGCTTGATCGTAACCACTTAACATCTACAGTCTTCACAGTCAGCATGGTGTCCCCATTTAACTTTGTAATATACAAGGAACTAACATCGTCATCATGGTCTTACCTACAACAAATAGTGATGCTCTAAACTCGTCGTTGTTGTAGTCGTTATCAGTTGTCTCGATTTCAAGATGTTGTTTTGGTGGGGGGTGGAGGCCAGTATTTCCGGCCTGGTACAAGTTCTACAGGAACTCTACATTGTTAGTAAACGTGAAGGGAAGGTAAAGCTCTGTTCGGTGTATTTTACAACGAAAATATATGTTCACTGAATAAAAAGTCAGTGGACTCAGGACTCATCTTGAGTCGCGAGTATAATATCTTTCTACTAATACTACTAGTACTAGATAGACTAGTATTAGGAAGTCGACTCTCCTCGAGTATTTTAATGTACTTTGAGTACCCTGGTGTTGTACTATTACTCTATATTCTAGCTTTCCTATTCCAAGTATTCCAGCAGAGATATAGGCCAGTCATCAGCTATCGGTTGTAGCCTGCTTTGTGAAGTATTTCTTCCAGCAACTCTTGCCACTGAGGGGTGGCAAAGATGGTACCATTCGTTCCAATCAAGACAGGGTCATTCCAAATTTCTTGAAAGCCATCAATTTCGCATCCTTTCTTTTCCTGATTACTATTTATTCCGTTCTGCCATTTTTCGTCTTCGGTCGATGGTAAAAGGATGCGAGAAATAGGCCAAATCAACCGCGAGCTCGAAGTAATGAAAACTTCTGACCACTTTCCATCTAAGGCATCTTGCAGAGTAATGGGCGTTTGGGTATCGACTTTGAGCCCACATTTGGCAGCCGATTTCAGCACCAAATGGCGTACGTAGCCAAACAAGACGCCCTCATCAGGAGTTCGTAGTGTCCCATCTTTGTATATGACGAACACATTGGAACTGAGTCCTTCTAGTAACTCCAACGAATTAAAATGGGAACTTGCCCTGCCGCTATTGTCACCAGTTGCAGTTTTGGAATAAGGTCGTACCATGAGCACTTCCGAGACTCCCGATGGTTTGTATGTTTCAGGATTGTCCATTTTCTTTCTCTGTTTGGTCCAAGAAGCAACTTTGGACTGAGGATTCTGGAATCGAGTAGGCAACGAGACATCAACATCGACATCGACATCGACATGGCCGTCATCCTTTATTTGCCGGTGGTGATCGTGTCCTAAGGCAGCTACCGTGACGACAATTGGTTGCACTGATCGAAAAACTGGAATGGGATAGCTGCTGGAACAGGCGTGGCCTCGAACAACAATTCTGTGTTCGGATGAAGATTCTGTCTTGGCGTTCGGTAATGACCATAACAGCGTCAATTTGACGAGTTGAATCCATGTATGGTTTGTGTCTTCTTTTTCGCCGGGCGACACCAGACTGTTGTCTTTCAGATAAGCCGAGGATTGTGCCTCTTTGATGAGAGCTTGGAGCACCGACTCGGATTCATGAACAGCTTTTTCGAAGAACTCCTCATCATTTGTAAGAGTTGCGCCAGTGGAGGCATCCAATAACGAGGCAAATGATCTCTGCAGACGTTTCATATGATAGTCTTCACCCCAAATAAGCCAGTCCTTTTCAGTAGAAGTAGCAGCAGTAACGGTAGGTTTCTTGACAATCAAATCGCAGCGCATGGTATCATAAGCACCTGCACCACCTTCATCGTTTTCCCGTTCCTCCATTGTTTCGATCCATCCCATCCAATCAGAGCTGCTGGTCAGATCGAACGTTTCATTCTTCTCGCTGTATTTCAAAAAGGACATTTCAGTTGTGGTGGTGTTGGTGGTACTAGCAGTCGGTGTTGTTCTGTGTGTTGGTACGACTGGAACATCACCAGCTACAGACGTAATGACAGGCAGCTTTGTTGTCTTATCCAATGATGCAGTGCAACACCATGCATGGGATGGTTTTCGTTCTTCTCGCATTATGGTGGTACTTTGTGTCGAAAAAGAAGCAAATAATGGTGTACTCGATGATTGCTGCTTGGATGCAGATGATGCTTTCACAGAAAAGGCCCGTACACAGAAGTGACTACTGCTGGCCAAATAGCTGATGGATGCAAATATAGCCACTTGGTTCCGATAATTTTTAGATGCGAGGGCCAAATCTAGCCCAGTTTTTAGTAGCAAGGATTGTGGCCGGGCCATTATTTTGTTTCTTTCGTCGTCTTTCGGTTTTTGCTGTGTTTGATAGCATCATATTATTTCATGTTAATTATTTATGCAACGAAACTTCTACTTCTATCATCTCGAATCTCGAATCGATAAGATATATTATTTAATTTGAGGAGTGCTACGAGTACGCTACTACTACTAGTAGTAGCTCTACTAGAGTGGCTGGCTGGCTGGTAGCCGTAGTGCTCACTAGTGTACTAAGAATATCAGTGGACTAGTAGTAGACTAGTAGTAGTATCGATGTGCTGCCTGTAATCCTAATTCTACTGTATTTAATTACTAAAAAAAGCGAAATTAAGCCGCGAGTTACTTTACTTAATTATTTTACTGTAGTAGTCTACTGTAGTAACAATTGAATGCCAAACAAAACGAAATCTTTGATGCTCACTCCAAAACACACATCGATCACAACCAAACAGCCCACACTAATTCCTCTACAAAAATAAAAGTACTGTAAAGTCAAACAAATCGATTACGTTGTACAATGGGTCGTAAGAAGCGCAAGGTAGTAACCGACACAGACGATGCGGAAGCTGTATCTGCTGCTGCTGTACTCTCTTCCGACGGAGCTGTTGCAGTTGCAGATGCAACAATAGCGGCACCGTCGTCGCAACCACCATCACTACCACTACCACCGGCAACATCTGTCGATCCTAGTAGGCAATCCAAGGCAAATGCTGTCAAGATGATTGAAGATGTTACTACTACTAATACTAATGCTAGCAATAAGGATGGTGAGAAAAAAGAGGCAGTGAAAGCATCGCATTATGCCATGACATCTCACAGTGGTGAAATTGTTGGTGCAGAAGTGTACGTTTCGTCGGGATCAGAAGACGAAGATGATAACGTCGAAGTGGTCTTGAGTGGAAGCAAAATGGGACTCATGAGAAAGGGGTTGATACACCAAACTGCACTCCTTCAGCCCAATCTTCGACAATGGACGAAACCTGAAGCAGCCGCCGCCGCCACCACCGAAGAAATCACGACCGAAGAAAGAGAAGAACAACAGCGTCTGAAAGAGGAAGAAGAGCTGGCCAATCTAGATCCAGCGGAACGAGCCGCTCGCTTATTGGCCGAGAAACAACGAAAATTGGAAGAAGCCAAAGAAAAGGCACGTCGGACCGAGTCGGAAGAAAACGCTGGACGTGATCCTTGCCTGTTTTCCAAACGTACCGCTTTTGATATTCGATTCGATCAGATTGATGATAAACCCTGGGAGCGAGGTGCAGGAGACCTCACAGACTTTTTCAATTATGGGTACGTTGGATGCTTTCTTGATGCTGCTGCTGTTCATGTTGAAAAATATGTGTATGTGTGCTTCTGGTTCTCTCAACACTTTTTTTCATACCAAAACAAAAAAAAAACAGTCTGACGGTGGAGGATTGGCTCGAGTATGCCGAGCAACAAATAACCATTCGACAGGAATTGACAGATGCTAATCGTCAAAAGAGACCTCCAGATCCAAACATTGTTCCTGTTACTGGAAAGAAACCCAAATCGCAAACACCAAAAGTTGCCGTGACGGGAGGTGCAGCAATCGATGGGAATACTGGCACGGATGGAATAGCTGCAGAGGAGGATGAAGCTGATACTCCCATCATTGGCCCAACACTTATCCAGAAAGAACATAGCAAAGAAGGCAACAACAAGTCGGAACAAACGGATAACAGCGATGACGATGATGAGGATACCGCGAAAGATATCGAGGATACCGGTGTAGGTGGAGCTTGGGGCGCTGGTGCTGCTCCTGACTCTGTATTGGCTCGATTGATTGAAGAGCAAACAGGTGGAGGCAACAGTGGAACCGTCAATGCACCACCGCCTCCTCCGCCTCCGCCTCCTCGAGGAGCCCACGAACGTCACTACGGTGGTGATGATCGCCCTAGCGAGCAGCCTTTCAGGGGTGGATATTATGGTGCACCACCACCACTACCTCCAGCAGCAGCAGCAGCAGCAGTACCGAGTCAATATGGCGGTCCTGATCCATATGGTGGCCCCAATCCATACGGCGGTCCTGATCCATATGGTGGCCCCAATCCATATGGTGGTCCTGATCCATATGGTGGCCCTGATCCATATGGTGGTCCTGGACAAGCCTACGGCGGCCATTATGGTGGTCATCCACCGCCGCTACCTCCCCAACCTGGCATGTATGGCATCGGTGGTAGCCACGACAATTACATGGCTCCTCCACATGACCGCAGCTTTCAGGGACGCGGACGTGGTCACGAGGATCGATACGACCCAGCCTTTGGAGGAGGAGGCAGAGGCAGAGGCTTTGGAGGAAACAGTAACGACGGAGGAGGACATTATGGTCCTCCTCCAGGAGGAATGCCTCCTCCAGGCCGAGACGGCTTCGACCCATACAACCGAGGCCGCGGTGGTCGAGGAGGAAGAGGAGGTCGTGGTGGTCGAGGAGGAAGAGGACGCGGGCCGCCACCGGGAGGACGAGGATTTGGGGGCAGAGGTGGACGCGGATATATGTAAACTATCAAAACTTTAAGTTGTTAATTTTGCGTCATACAGGCTACAACGTATGTTACATTATGAGGTTCGTACAGAGCACCTACTTGCAGTGTGTGCGATCCTTGGTGGTGGTGCAGTGGAACCAGCTGTGTTTGAGCGCCTTCTGGGAACAAGACCGACTGCGTACTGCGCTTTGAAGATGGAAGTGAACAAGATGGTTCCAGGAACAGTAGCTGATTCTCTGTTGTGAATCCCTTTTAGCAAGCATGTCCTAGTTCACAAGCTTTCCACATGCAAGAAAGATTAAGATTTGTCCAATCGAATACATATCAGCTCTGCGAGCCTCATAGGGGTAGCCGTCTGTCATTTCAGGGGCCATGAATCCTTTTGTCCCAAATCGTTTCAACCGCCAAATATTGTGTTCCTGGGCAAAGCCTTCGAAGCGCGTTTTGAGTGCGCATGTGCTCCGCGGATTGTACTTTCGGCTAATTTGAGCACAACCGAAATCACATAAGCGAACGTCGCTGTCTTCGATACGTGTACCAGAACGAAGACGTGTACCAGACGTGTACCAGAACGAAGACCGTTGTTTTCGTCTAGCGCCGAAGCACGAATGAGAATGTTTGTTGGTTTCAAGTCCAAGTGTGCTATACCTCGTTTGTGTAGATAATCTGTTGCCTTGAGGATGCCCTTCATTATTTGTTGCTTCAAGTCGGATTGTATACGGAACGAGTTTGTCTTACTTTTTAGCTCGTATAGGTCCATTGTCGCTCTTTCCATGACAATAAAAAGATTTTTTCGGACATGCATGTGCTCGTAAAAAGTAACAATGTTGGGATGGTGACCGTTCTGTTTCAGAATACGAATTTCGAGCTTGGCTCGCTGTCGCTTTGCTCTCGTGTTGAGTTTGTTGTGCGGCTGCACTTTGATGGCTACATCGACGTCGTCGTGAACCTCAGAACGGAGTAAAAAGAGACGTCGTTGGATACGTTTTCGTCCGACAAAGACTTGACCGTAAGCTCCTTGACCCAAAGTATTCGTGTCAATATAGTAATTTCCGACTTTCGTTCCTTTCGTCGACGAATCAACAACGCTGGAACAGTCGCGCCGTTGCTTCTGTGCATTTGTAGGCGACTGGAACGAACCGTTGGTGACTTTCTTCATTAGTTTCACAAAGGATGTTGGCGCATGGATCAAGGGAAAAGACGTATCGGATGTCGTTGTGCTGTCTCCTGATGAGGTGATGTGCTCTTCGATCGCATTGCAAGTGATTTTTGTTTTTGATTGTGATTGTGATGAAAACACCATTTTTGTACGTTATGTTGTTGGCTGCTATTACCACACTGTTGAATTAAGGAAAAAGAGAGCACGGTGAAATGTCTATACATATGAAAGGCAGCAATGAAAAATGATACGAATTGATGAAGTTTGATGTTTGTGGCGTGAAAACAGCATCGTGGCGTTTTCGCGTGAAAAAAAAAACGGCAGCGGAAGACAGAACCTTTATTTTAAAAGATCCATTTGATGATGTCATTGTCGATCGTTTGGCTTTTGTTCTTCAACCCTTCTTTTCTCGTTTTCTTGGCTGCATCTTCGAGCTTTGACGTAGCTCTATTTTGATCGGCCAATTTCATCGTTCACACGAGGCCATGATGTCTGCGGAAGCCCTGCTACTACACATCCGGTGCTATGTAGATCTAGTAGTCTCTAGATCTACTACTACTAGATCAAGTTGAGGGTGAAAATTGGCACGAGGGTTATTTATTTATTATGGCTTTTTATGTTGACGGCATGAGCGTGACTCGATTTGGTCTGGTTTAACCTGGATTGAAATTTGGCGGAAACACACACAAAATGTACGATTGATGCCAATTTTGTTTGCAACAAGTAGAGTAATACTGTACTCGCACACTTTAGTAGATTACGACACTAGCTAAATAGTAATGGTGGATACTGGAAATATGGTAAGCGGTTCCTCAACAAGATCGGACGATAATGATTGAAATTTTGTTTTGCTTTCGAAAAAAAGCTTTTCACTTTTTTTTCAAGCTGATACTTTGTTATCAATCTCAATATGAAGCTTGCAAACATGCCCAAGTTCTCGGTATTTGCCGTATTGGCTACCACGGTTCTTACTCTTGGTGTCGTGGCTATAGTTGAGGACGAGAATGGCATGATGCTGGGGATGGGAAACATCACTGAGACAGTCCTGATGGAGATGGAAAACACTACTGGAACCATCCTAATGGGGATGGAGGATGGCAATCATACCAACGCCACTACTGTCATGGAAAACAGCACAATGATCGAAGACAACGCGGACGAGACGGATATGGATACTCTCGTCGATACAGTCGTCAACAATTCTGTGGCGTTGATTTCTTTGGTTCTTGGAGATTTTGGACTTGCCGATTTGGACGAGTTCGTTGCCTTTGGAGACTTCTCAGCTTCTGATGTTGGAGATTCATGTCCTGGAGAGTGGCTTGCCCTTTCTGGATGTCTTCTCATCAACTGCCCTTTCACAGGTATCGAGGATGCATGTACGGGGGGAGCCGCGCGTCGAGTACTTGCAAGCAGAGGCCTGCAAGATACATGTGACAACTTGCAACGTGATGTCTGCACATTTAGTTCTGGAGAGGGATGTTGTTTGGCCAACTGTGTGACAGAAGCACAAAAAGCCACGGCCTGCTTGAACGACATTATGAAAGAGGGAAGTGACTTGACCTCTTGTGAAATTGCAACTTGCTAGGCGAGGGATTTGTTTCTGAGATAGCTAAAGTCAACAGCAACAACATTAGTCTTGTTAGATGAACCATTGAAATTGTCGTATTAGTTGCAATACGGTTTAGAAGACTTGTAGTTTGTAGAAAGATGACCCAATATTTCATTTCATAATATATTCGGAGTTAGAACTCTCTGATGTATACGTATTTCATTTTGTGCTAGCCATCGATCGAATAGCAAAGGTCTCCAAATAAAGTTTCAACGCACTTTACACGCAGATAAAAACAGGTGGCGCTTGCATCGATATCATGTAGTAACTGTCAGGTATGCATGTACAGTTTTGGAGCATTTGAATAGACTACTCCGATATCTTGTTGAACATGGCAAGGTTGAACAAGCTCGTCATGAAAATATGGTCAATAGCTGTAACAACAATGACGCACACGTAGAGACTCGAACGTTGTCTGCTGTCCTGTGCCACCTAGTGCCATCATTATTTCTAGCATTATTTTATCGGTCATCCATCGAGCTTTGGCGGCTCTAGAGGTGTCAAGGACCACGTTTAGACCCGCCTCTCTACGAGTATCAATAGCAAGATCAAGCTACAACCAATATATCTAATTATGTCTTGCCATTACTCGGAACAGCACGGACAATGTTCAACCAGCATCTTTTATTCGATTAGCATCCTCTGCCTATTGCCTCCGATATCAATTATCGATAGTAGCAAAAAGCGGCTTCGTCTTCTTTTGGTGTTGTGTGACTTCTCAGGATGTCCATACTAGAGTAGCTAGAAATCTTTAAATTGTAGTAGTCTACTTGCAGTGTCTGGCTGGTGGTGTACCAGCATGCTTACATCTGAACGCTGATGACATGGACACACTTATTAAAATGATGGGTGGCTACATACTAGCTAGACTAGTACTAGTACTAGCTCGTATCATGGTATAATCGCGTACTCGGACTGAGTAGTCTAGAGCATTCTTTGCGGCAGTTAATTGCAATTCAGTTGTAATGAGTGCGTGTACTTTGAGCACGTCTCGGTGTCATCTTGGATCGGGATCAAGTGCGCACTATAAGGTGACATCATCACAGCATAACATTATCTACTACACCAACTACGTACTCTACACATACATCGACAATTAACAACAACGTAGCCTCCAAAAGAAAATGCCACCCATTACAACTTGCGTCGACTCTTTTTCTAAAAAGATACCTTGCACGAGATTAAAGAATATCGAAAAGACGCTTTCATACATTTACTTCGTTACCTCCTGAACGCTTACATTTTTACTAAACCCGTTTTTTCCTTGAAGATTATGCATTGTCGAGTGTCCTTTTCTGCGGTTGTGTCAACCATTGTTCTGCTGGAATTGGCCATTCAGTCGGAAGGATTTCATGTCATAACTTCTTCATTGACATCCCGTCAAAATCATCATTATTCGAATCCTACATCTCTGGCGGTGACATCCCAGGATGTGGAAGACAATTTTTCTGAAGTGAAACAAGAAGAAAGAACAGAAAAACATGTCCCCTATGCCGTGGCTCGAGGAGATGGATCAACGGGAGGGGGTGGACGTGCCATGCCCAAAGCTGCGGAAGAAGAAGATGGATTGGTTCGACCAAAGGTTGGAGCCGAAATGCCAGTGGGTCGTCCCAATTGGTTTCGAGTTCCAGGACCTTCGCAAGGTATGTTTTCAACGATACTAGTTTTTTGTTTACAATAATAATAATATGATGTACCAGGTACCAGTAATATTTAAGCACGTTCTTGTTCTGACCCAACACGTTCACATTATTTGGATGACGAAATAATGGGATTCATTCATTTCAAAAAATAATGACAAAACACGCGCATGAACATGAACATGCACAATCTACAGTTGCCGACTCCAAGTACGTCAAAGTAAAAGACTCGCTCTCCAATTTGAATTTGAATACTGTTTGCGAGGAAGCTCAGTGTCCTAATATTGGCGAATGCTGGGGTGGCGGACACGGGACAGCAACGGCTACAATTATGCTATTAGGGGATACCTGTACTCGTGGATGTATGTTTTGTGCTGTTAATACAGATATCAAACCTCCTCCACCCGATCCGTTCGAACCCTTCAAGGTGGGTAATTTTTTTTTGTAAATCATTGTTTGGATATTTGATTATTTCTTTCACAGAAACTAAATACTCACGCGTCGCTTCACTGCATTAAACTATTAGACTGCAGAAGCCGTCAACGAATGGGGCGTCGACTACATTGTTCTGACATCGGTCGACCGGGACGATATTGAGGATGGTGGGGCCCAACATTTTGCACATACTGTAGAATTATTGAAACACAAGAATCCCGATCTCTTGGTAGAATGTCTCGTTTCTGATTTTCAAGGAGACTTGAATTCTGTGGAAACGCTGGCAGTGTCCGGATTAGATGTGTACGCACACAATGTTGAAACAGTGGAGCGTTTGCAAAAGGTACGGTGATTCATTTCACGTTGCTTACGGACAACGTTGTTGTTGTTGATGGTATGCCACAAATCTCACACTTCTCTTGTTGTTGTTGGCTGCTACAGTTTGTTCGTGATCCACGAGCGGGGTACCGTCAAAGTTTGTCGACACTGGAACACGCTAAAAAGGTCAAGCCTGGATTATATACAAAAACTAGTATCATGCTGGGTCTAGGTGAGACGGACGAGGAAGTGATTCAGACGATGAAAGATTTACGAGCGATTGGCGTAGATGTGGTAACTTTTGGCCAATATCTGAGACCAACTGAACAACATCTGTCGGTGGTGGAATATGTAAAGCCGGAAAAATTTGATGAATTTCGTCAAATTGGAGAAGAAATAATGGGATTCAAATATGTCGCCAGTGGTCCTCTGGTTAGATCATCCTACAAAGCGGGAGAATTCTACTTGGAGCACATGATCAAGACGGAGCGAAAGGTTGCCGGAGAGACTGTCTCAGTCGGTCAAGAGAATTAAAATGGCAGCGCTTTGAGGTCCTAGTTCAACAGACCAACATTATCTATTACATCTACTATAGATTGCATACTTATATTTTTCGACGTTGGTTTGATGTGGTCCCGCCCATCATGCTACTACTGAGCAAGAAGTCTCTAGTAGCTACTCTCTAGCTAGTACTACTAGCTAGGTCTAGTAATTGAAAAAAAAAAAGCTACGGAGTATTAAAAAATTGCTCCAGTAGACTACCAAGGTACAATTCCAAGAAGCCCGCCCCGTACATGCTGTAGTCGTCTACTGTTAACGAGCGAATTAACAATCGCACTGCCTAACTAGCTACCAGTACTACTACTACTACTAGTAGTAGTAGTAGCTAGCTCTAGCTCCGACTGCTCCGAGTAGTAGTATTACTGTAGACTCTCCCTGTTTGGAAAGTCGCGCACTTATTCGTCATTGTAGTAAGAATTTCTCTGGAAACAAGAAACGTTGTGGAAGCAAGAAGCAAAACACAGCACAGAATCCACAAAGCCAGAACTGATGAATGCATGCATTCGTAAATCAATCTACCCTTCAAGAGCAACTGGGACTAAAGGACACTGCTCGGTAAACTATAACTTGACGAAAGAAAAAGACCAAAATACACAGTATAGAAAGGCAAGAGCAGAATCCACATAACGCAGAAATTATTTGCAAGGATTCTTCGTCATTATTTGTTGTTGTTTGATTCCTCCATTCTCGTCAGAATATTCAAAATACATATTGTAATTACACAGGATTTGATTGCACCATGTTTTCCGGTCCACTGCTCGGCCGTCGGGGTGGCAATACTGCGAAAGAAATTTCCACGCCACGCCGAGATACTAGTACTATTGAAGATCCTGTGGAAGAATTCAATTATCTCATGGATCGCTTGGATTGTCTGCTGGAGTTATCCAGGGATGCCTACGAGGAAGCTCAGAAGGATCCGACAGATGATGATGAGAAACAATCCATACGTTTTTTTCGGCGCAACAAGAAAAAGGACAAGCAGGCAAAAAAGGAAGGAAAAGAATCCAAAGACGATGCAACAGCTGCCGAAATCAAGGAAAAGGAAGGGGAAACAATGACAGAGGAAGCGATGTCCACATCCACACCCAAACGGCCGAAAAAGGCACACGAGAAGGAGGAGGAGGAAGACGTCAAACCTGCGGCCACACCGCCTCGTCAATTATTAACGTCTCGTCGTTCTACAAAGGAAATTCAGCGTCGGAAAAGTGGAGATGCATCCTTCATGCCCATTATTGAGGAAGAAGAATGTATTGAAATTATCCGACGCATATCCGAATTGGTGATTATAGGCGAACGTATCTTGACCACCAAAATGGACAAGGACGAAAAGAAAAGGAAGCATCAGCAAAAACAAGGCTGGGGAGAAAGCATTACCGAGGATGATACGTTAGATTTGCAAGGAGAATTAGAATTGGAACCAGGATCTGAAGCCTATATTGGCATTTTTGATCTCTTTTTTGAGCGACATGGGTTGAAAACAGTGGTCGATATACTGACGGGTAAGGCTTTTCAAAATATGGCTGATTCTCCCAGGGCTGCTGGTAACAACAGTGATACAGTAGCAGCAACAACAGTCGCAGCAACCGACGAGTTGACTCAAAATTACAAGTCGGGGGAACCTGCAACAAAGAAGGACGAAGATGTCGTTATCGAAGATGGTGAAACATTTCAAGATGCCAAGGAACAGAGCGAATCAACAGAGGCCGAGGACCCTTCAGACTCGACTGAGACGAATGGAGAAGCAAAGGAAGCTTCAGTCCAGGAGCAAAGTTCCAAGCTGCTACCATCACTCAGGATTGCGACCCAAGCTGTACAGAGTATCTCGATGCTGGTGCAGAATGTTAGTCGGGCAACATCGCTCTATTTCGTCCTTTCCAACAACAGCATAAATGAAATGATTGATTTGTCATTGGCGCTCTATTCCAAAGCTGAAAAGAAACGACATGGTACTACGGATCTTGCGGCGGGCAAGCATTTTACAACCCCCGAGTTGGCAGACCTGACCACACACTTTGTCACCTTTCTCAAAGCGCTGGCAATGCGAATGAATACTGAAACACTGCAGTTCTATCTGAAATACCCAGCCAATCCTTTATTGGAAAAGGAGGAATCGTCGGAGGAAAGTCGAGCACGGGCAATTGAATTTCCACTGTACGCGAGGGCTCTGGATTTTTGTGCTGCTCACCACGACTCATTTGTACGGGTAACCGCCATGAACATTTGCCTGAACACACTGCGGCTGACAACAGTGATTCCAGTTGGCGGCGACAGTGAAGATGGAGAAGACAGCGATGAAAGTGAGATGGGATCATCACCTGATGGGGTTCTGCACAATGCCAAACCTTTAAAATATCGTGAGCGACTGGCCATTGCTACACATACCTGTGCACCCTCTCGCGTTGGAAGGTTGGCGTCACCTATATTCACGAAACTGTCCAATTTGTGGTGTCATATGCAAGAGAAGTTTTTAGATTTGGACACCATTCCTGATCTAGAAGAATTGATTGCACCAACTAAGAAAAACGGCTCGCCACCGCTAGACCCGATAAAGGTCCGAGAACGTAAACACGACGCATTCAAAGATGCCGCCGCAACGATGCAGGACCAGCTTTTGCTCCTGGACGATCTTCTTAAAGTAAGTCGCTTTGGTGTTTCCTTTGATGCATCAAGCATTGCTTGGTTGCTTTGATATATCAGCTAATCCACAACTTTATCCTTTTACATTGCAGGTCGGTCTGACTGCGCTGAACGAGCAGATTATTGAAATGATGTTTGCAACGTTCATTTACCCGTTGCTGCTTCAACCGTTGCTTACATACTATGCTAGCTTGCCATCAGAAGCAGGTGAAGCCCCTCCGTTGCATGATCCTTTCAATGGTCGTGCTCTTGACAGAACAACAGTCGACTTCAATCAGATTGGACGAGCACCGCCACACGTGACAGCTCCTGTCAAAACAGCTTTATTTACATTGTCCGCCGTTTTTCATTTGGTGACAAATAAGCCACTCATTCGACTCATGTACACGGCACTTTTTCATCCGTTGTCTCCGGATGCCTCGGGAGAAACCGTCATTAGCGCAGAGGGATGCGTTAAGACTATCAGCAAAAGCGGCAAAAAGGAAATCCGCATTGACCTACCCAGCAAGGCCGGTGATGAACGAGAGGCTTATCCATTTGGGGGAGAAGAAACTGCATCTTCGGCTATTGATCATGACGTGGAAAGTTGCGTCTTTGTACTCTCGCCAGCACTTTCTGAGGTCTTGAAAAACACGGGCGGTAAGGATGGTCGATCTTTGTCTAATATCCGTCCGAATCCTTATCGGCGAGCGCTTATGCAATGCCTTGAAGTGCCTTATCACATGGCAGACTTTCGAAAATTATCGGTCAACACAGTAGACTCGGCGCTTTCCCTCTTTGGTGGCGAATTTCTGGCCGAATCGCTTCTTGGAATAAATGAACCCGAGCATCCCAAACTGCTAAAAGAAGTCATCTTCCCTTTGGCGGCAAGTCTAGTGAATGGGAAACCAGGCCCATTTGGTAAGCTACTACAGTGGTGGATTGTGCGATTCTCGAGTGCTCGCTGCTCAGCTCTTTTCACTTACTTTACTGCACGTTTTTTGTCCTTCAGGAACATGGAAGTTGCAATTTGATCATGTAGCCGCGCATGCCTTGCTTTGTGCAGCATGGAGATGCCCAGAGGCATTGGACTTGGCTTCAAAGATTGTGGAAGAGCGATATTGGAAAGGTGCAATTCTCCTCGCTGAAATCCCGGGTCGAATTCCAACAACGCAGCACCTCGGCAGTATCATGAATCTAGTATTCTACGACGCCGCGAGCAAGAGGCGAAAGAGTACTTTTAGCGATTTGTATTTCATGAAAAACACAGCTCCAGAACGGTTTTCTACCAGCATTGCTACCCAGAGCACCTTTCGAACACTCTGTAACAGGTCCTATGAAGCGCCTCCCACTCCTGTACTGCTGAACAAATTCAATGAGGTGCGAATAACATGTTTTTATGGACTTGCCGGTGCGTAATAGTTTGCCATGGATGCTGACCTTGCTTCTTCTCGCCACGAAAGCATACTGCAATGGATCTTGGATCGAGTTCCTGCCGAGCAATGCTGAAATTAGATGCCGTCGCAGCTTTCTTGAAGCATGTGTCCCAAGATCATGCAGTGATTCAAGTCGTGAAGCCCTCTGGGTTTGCTCTCACCAGTGACAGAGGATTGGTGGACACGAAGGAGTGCAATATTGAAGATCTGACCCGTAGTATTCACTGCTACCTCTCCAAAGAGTTTTGTGATGCGTTGACGTATGTTGGAGATGAAATCACAGCTGAGCGACCCATGCCAGGATCCATCGTGCCACTGGCGGGACGTACTGCGATGCCTTGTGTCTGCGAAGCGCCTTCCAACGTCGATACCACAGACAATGGCGCCAAGATGGTCGTCGACAATGTGACATGGCAAAGTCTGTACCTTGTATTTTTTGGGGCATACATGGTCCTGGCCGAACCAGCCAGGGGTACTGCTGGGAGCGGCCGAGTAGTCACATCCTGTCTCTTGTCGTGCCTCTCGGTCGCGAGAGATCCCAATGCGCCTGCAGATCCTAGCTCTCCTGCTCGCCGAGTTTTGATGGCTTACAAATGGTTCGATCCGGCCCAACCCAGTCTATTCCAGTACGACGAGGAGCCCAAGTACGAATGTTACGGGCCCTTTAATAAGACGAAGCTGTGGCGGAGCAAGCTGGACGTATGGTTCGAGGACGAGGGCGCGGCTGCACATGCTTATCATTCCCTTCACTTTCAAATTGATAAGGCCAAAACATCGCGCGGGGATCGCATTCTTGATTTCCTTGGCTCACACAACACTGAACAGTGTTCGACCATTAATCAGTAGACTATTTAGTTGACTAGCAATAGACGATAATATATTTCACATAGAAAGTAACGTTACTAATAGTAGTTACTCGTACAAATTTTCTGTTGTCTTATTTAGAGCATCGTTTGCTTTTCAAATTCGGCGAGTTGAACACTAGCCAAAAAGGCTGGCAACGAATGGAACTTGATAATATAATCCATCGATGGAGATTGCGAAAGAATCTTGGCCCACTCTGTCCCTAGCAAGTCCAACGACGTGACCGCCTCTCCTTCTCGTAGCTTGGGCCACTTTAGCATTAAATGATCTTCTTCGCGACTAGCATACATGGATCGGACGCGAAAGGTTGGCCGATCGACTCCTGGTAACATGTCAATCTTGTAGCCCGTCATGAGATAAACTCCCTCGCGAAAGAGTCCAATTTGTTCTTTGAAGGATTCTTTGAGACGTTGGTGGAGCTTGTCAGGATCTACTTCGGATCCCGGTGTCATGGCAGTCTTCGTCTTTTTGGCAGAGCCAGCCATGATGCCTACCACACCCTCCCCCTTGCTTTGTAAGACATTTTGTAATTGTTTCTTGAGAGCAGCATTTTGTTGGCGCAGAGTATCTGACATGGGATTTTGAGACAAGTGGAGTATTTTGGTCTCATTAGGATTGAACGAGCCCTGTTTTGAAAGTAAATTCAAAAATTGAAGTCAAAAATGGACCAGGGGGTGAGAAAAAGAAGAAAAAAACACACATACCACCACAAGTTTTACTGCCGGACATCATACATACTATTACAATGTGCAGTACGTACTGTTCCTGACAATTCTTCGGCGCGATGAGCCCTTGCTTCGGCTTCTTGAGCCTTACCCTTTTGAACTTCCAATGCTTCTCTTAATTTACCGTATTTTTCCCTGACTCGGTCCAATTCTTGCGTTACTTTTTGACGCTCGACAAGAATGGTGTCATTGTCATCTTGCAACCGTTTTTGTTCCGTCTTGATTAATGCCAGTTCCTCCTGGAGCATTTTACAGTGCACCTCGATTGATTTTTGTTTGGCATCGGTCGATGCCTGGGTCAAGGCTGTGGCAAGAGGACTTACCGGCATTCTGGTTTCAGTATCAGCCGGCAAGGCATCAAAACTTTGTAGCAATTCTTGCAAACTAGCAATTTCACGCTTCCAAATTTGTTCTTGCTGTTGCAATGTCCGAATTTGCTGTCTTTGCGATACGATTTGTTGTTCCAAAATTTTCTTGGCTTGATCCCAGGCTGTTTCCTTCTGGTTCAATGCTGCAATACGAGCTTCGGCTGGTTTTTTCCAATCCGATAATTTTTCCAAACGCTGTTCGAGTGCTTGATTGTGTTCGTGCGCTTCTTTCAATTGGTTCATGGTATTTTGAATGTAACGTAAAATGGTCGAAACTTCGGGAGGATTGTTGTTGCTTCGTGTTGTGTTCGATGCAGCAGGAGCAGCAGCAGCAGCAGCATGATCAGGAGCAGCAGCATGGGCAGCATCTCCCAACTGTTCCAATAAATCGTGTCCAAACGTTTGCCATGCTTCATTTTCTACCACTACCAATTGATGTTCGCTTTCGGCTTGCTTGAGTTGTTTTTCCAACGTTAAGACACGCACTGTCAAATGTCGTGCCTGTTCTTGTGCTGGTACAAGACTCTTGAACTTGCGTTGCCATTCTTCGGCACTGCGAGCCGATTGACGTTGCTGTCGTTCCGATTCCGCCAACTGGATTCGAATCTTGTTCAGTTCCACCAAGAGATCCTTGGGAGCAGGACTAGCAGCACCCGTCGGGATTGGTTCTTCTTGTTGTTGTCGCAACGTCGTTGGTGTTCCCGGAGTAGTAGCAGTAGCAGTTGTTGTTGTTGTTGTAAAAGTAGACGACTCGTTCTGGTTCAACTTTTCATAAAGTTCCGTTTGAAGTTGCTGTAATTCTGATTTGACGTGATCTAATTCTTGGATCTTACCAGCAAGTTGTTGCTCGAGCAACTGATGTTTGTGTTGCCACAATGATACTGTAGCATTTTCATTCTCATGATCGTCGTCATCGTCGCCGGTATGATCCTCCTCCTCCTCCTCTTCTTCTTCTTCCTCCTCTTCTTCTTCGTATTCATCACTACTGGTAACCTCGTCGTCATCGTCGCCCTCATATCGACGAGTATGTTTGGTTGACTTGGTGTTGTTACGTAATCGTTGCAGTTGTTGCTGCTGCTGCAGTTGCTGCCATTGATAAATGGCATCATCTCGAGCTTGACGCAGTTGCGCCATGTGCTCTTCCGACGTTCTACGTTCTTCTTCCAACATGATCTTGGTCTGATCTAGTTCTTCTTGACTAAATTCAACCAATTTTTGTAACCGCTCTTGTTGTTGCTGTGCTCGTCTCTGATCGAGAGCTCTCAACGAACGTTCGTGCTCCAATTCGGCCTTGTACATGGACGCATCGAGATGGGCACTGTAACTACTGCTGCTGCTGCTGCTATTATTATTATCATTATTATTGTTATTGTTGGTGTTGGTGTTGTTAAGGCGAAGTGCCTTCTTTTTGGCAGTAGTCAGTGAAGAAACTTCTGCATCGAGGGCAGGCGGCATTGTCCGCTTTCGAGAGGAGCGGGAAGACATGATGATCTTTTTGTTGTTGCGTGTTGGATATTAGTGTAGTTATAAACTATTCAATGGAAACACGGGATACGACGGGTAAAATGAATGAAAAAGCAAATGTTAGTAGCTACCGTACTACTCCAGTTCGGTACAGTACCGTACAGCTACGGACGGCAGAGGTTTTGATCTGTTGTCACCAATCGAGGGATATCCCTACCCCGGGATTTCCAAAACTGCCCCGGGATGGGGAAAAACACAACCCCGGGTTGTTTTTGGAAGTAGCATTTGTTGGGCTTAAGTAATGTGAACCGTTATTTTTAACAGCATATGATCTAATTACTATCTCAGTGCGATTTTATTAAATAATGGCCCATTGGCTGCCAATAAAAATAAAATGGCCAAGCACTTTTAAGCTAGCATTTAACAG
>Ga0100392_1000913_pt1 | contig 27058 bp, 19 predicted proteins | sample CryGeymeta201516_FD_81548 | JGI IMG/M metagenome (GOLD analysis project Ga0100392, IMG submission 81548) | Groundwater microbial communities from Crystal Geyser aquifers in Utah, USA - Crystal Geyser metaG 2015-16 | ecosystem: Environmental > Aquatic > Deep subsurface > Groundwater | place: USA... | reverse complement strand
TCGCAGTCTGAAATATTTATGTTAACTCAAACCCTAATTTATTGTCCATATATTTCAGGTTACGACAATTATCATAGGTCCACATACAACTTCTTCTTGTTCATGTAGAAAGTGTACTGGAGTCTACACCAATGACCCAATAACTCCGCAGTTGAGTTAACTCTAACTCTAGCTAAAAAAGAAGAGTGGTTGGCGTACCCCCCGCCAGGGGCCATTGATTGTTTCGACTCATCTATGTGGACTAGTACAGTAAAGTAGCAAACACTATACCAACAGACTGCGTTGCTTTTTGCTTACTTGTTGTTCAAGTAAATATTCCAGTTCAATGCGGTAGCCACTAGCACCCAACCGCATGTTGGAAGCAAAAACTTCCCAGCTGATGGATCCACCGTGGCAAATAGGTATGCGCTGCTCAACAAGAAAGCAAAAAAGACCAAAATGACAGCAGCTCCCTTTCCCGTGCACTGGAAACCGAAAAATATCTTGTTCCACATATCTCCCAAGGCTAGATGAGCACAATAAACACTCAAAATACTCCACATGATATTGTCACCACTGGTCTGGAAAAGTTTCACCAAGGCCACAGCCTGCGTGGGCTTGCTCACAACCAACCACATGATAGGAAATACCCATCCTGGTGGATTCCAAGAGGGCTTTTTGAGTTTGTTATACCATTTGGGATCTCCTGGTACTGTATTGGGATCCACAGCCTGTTGGGTGGCCACGCTCATGCCACCATCGACAAAACTACCAAAGAAACTGGATCCGAAAACAACCAATACAATGGAAACAAGCTGGGAAACGGGAAGTCCAAATAAAGTGCCAATATTTGTATTCTCGGCAACTTCCTTTCCGGCATAAAATATGCACAAAAGCGCAAGTGTTTCCAATATAGCACTTATACCAACTTTTACAAAGAGGGTAGTATCCGTGTCACTGCAGCCTCCTCCTCGTGCAACGGGAATGGCAACAGCAGCAGCAGCAGCTGAAGTTGGATTGGGAAAAAAATTATCTTGGAAAGCAGTAGAAGTATCCAAGCTTGTAGGACCCTGGAGTGTTGCTTTCGAAACGACCAGGAATGGAATCCTTCGTGCCGAAGTTGCCTGCAGACACCCAAAAAGATTCAAAATAACTAAAATAGATTTCATTTCTACAGAAAATATAGTTCAGTCCAGCTCTTTTCTTTCTTGAAACAGTTTCAATTTTCACTTGCTGCAGTGTAATTTTTATGAAGATGTCAAGATTTTTTGGTAATAAAATGGATATATCGATTCGTATTTGTGGCGTTTTGAGTGTGGATTGGACTGAAATAAAAAATGGAAGACTCAAGACTGACCCAGAAAATAGACTAGACTACTGTACTTCCGTACGAGTAGTAGTCCTCTAGCTAGGTACTGTACCACAGTCTCATCAGACCGGTCATCTCTGTTTTACTTTCTATCGCGATAAATAGCTCTACTAGCCTAGTCCAGTGTACTACTAGTACTACTACTACTGCAGTGCATTCTTCGTCAGATTGTGCTTTATGGCGTGATAGCACGTGTAATAGGTCGAACTTTTTGGAGTCTATTGTAGAGCTGGTTTTTGCTGAACCGAGTTTCAAATCTCATTTTCTGCAAGGACAAGACAAGCCGTCTTCTAATTATTACTTGCCTCGAGGAAAGTCCCATAAAATCATTCAATGCAATTCTTGCTTAGCACTTTTATCAGGCAAGCAAGAAGTAAAGTATTGTATTTCGAGTACTCGATACTCGATAACGTATTAATTCAGAGTAGCCACAGCCTCTTAAGCTATTGGAAAGTCATGAAATCTTATAAACACTTCGGCAACCCTTTCCTATAACCATTATGTGTCGCTTGGTTTAGCATCACGTATGATTTACCAGCAGTTTCAGTTCAAGACATCAATTCCTCTTCATCCCAATATCGTACACTATTTAACTGTTTAAGGACTTCCAAACATTTCTGGCTCGGCTGGAATGTCTCCTTCCATGGATAGAGTTTCGTCCAAGCCGGTAGTAGGAGCCTCTGTGGCATTCAAAGCGCTAACAAAGGAATTATCAAGGGCAACACCAGAAGTAATCGGAATGCCGACAGGAGCCTCCATGGGAGATACAAAGACCGGAGGATTCGTAGGGGGGGGCGTAGCGATGACCACTTCTGCTGTCAGATCATTGCAAATACAGGGCAACGAACGGATCTGGTCACCGGACGAATCACAGAGAAAGTAGGTCATGGAGGTGCGGCAGCATCCTCCGGGACAGCCATTGACGGGATCTTCGTAGCATTCCGTACTTCCATCTTGGGCATACTCAACAATGGCAGGATCAGGCATTCGGTCCTTTTCGCGCTGCCAGTCCGACACACAGGCGTGTCGTTCTACAATGCCTCCGGGCCCGGCCACCTCATCTTCATTGTCGCTGAAAGTAAAAACACTGCTGCTGCTGCTGCCACTGTCTTTGTTTTTGTTTTTGTTATTCTTGTCCTCATTTTGTTGCAACTCGCGTTGACTTCCCCGCAGAGGAGCAGCAGAAACAGAGAAGTTAAGGGCCGAAAGTGCCAGGAATACAAACTTGAGTTTTAACATATTTTGCAGGTCCCTACCAGGTAACAGGGTATTGGAAACTTATAAGACTTGGTTTTGTGAGGACGTACAGTATGTATTTGTAGGAGCGTATCATCTGCCACATGAGCAATGGCCAAATGAAATAATTACTCGGAAGACTTCCAACGCTTCTGTCATTGATCAGTGGATCAATGGCCCCTGGCGGGGGAAACGCCAACCACTCTTTTTTAGAGTCAAGAGTTAACTCAAACCCTTGTCACTTTCTACATGAACAAGAAGTATGTGGACCTATGATAATTGTTGTAAGACCTGAAATATTTGATCAACCTGGTGTAGACTCGTCCAGTACACTTTCTACATGAACAAGAAGTATGTGGACCTATGATAATTGTTGTCATAACCTGAAATATTTGACCAACCTGGTGTAGACTCCTCTCCAGTACACTTTCTACACCCACCATATGCACATAAAGCAACAAGAAGTATCATGTGAACCTATGATAATTGTTGTAACCTGAAATATTTGACCAAGCTGGTGTAGACTCCAGTACACTTTCTACATGAACAAGAAGTATGTGGTGGACCTAGTATGATAATTGTCGTAACCTGCTGAAATAGTCTACTAATAAGAGGTCCGAGGTCTGTCGTGCTACTAGTAAGAATTCAGTATTTTCTTCTGCAGAGTACATGAGGTCCATGGACCTTGACGAGTTAAGTTTGATTATAGAAAACTTCTTTAGTACTCCACTTCAAAAATAGTAAGCTACCACTAAATATTTATCTTGGTCGGAATTTGAGGTCCGAGGTCCCAACTTAAGGTTTGACTATACAAATTTTCAGTACTCTACTTCTAAAATAGTGAGCTAAATATTTATCAGTACCAGACAAATAAAACTTTCATAGGCCACCTTCTGGCTAGAGTGGTTGGCGATTCGGGGTCTTATATTTGTTGTCCGAAATATCATTACTACTGTACTCTATTTTGTGGCATATGGACGCACATCATCCTAATTTGTTCACGGGGACTCATGGCTGAATACCTTTTATTGGGAGGCATCCTTTTTTTTTTGCTCTTTCTCGGGAGAAGCAAAACTGTTAATAAAACAACAACGAACAACGACACATCTAATAAAATAATAAGGAGTCGAAAATATTATAGTATTCAGAGAACTGCCAATCGACGAGTCCCATAGCTTGACTAAGACCATGAAAGTACTGAACGTAGAGTCTTTAAAAGGCCTTTCTGCACCATTATCGTCAAAGGGTGATCTGCAAGAAAAGACTACCCCACGCAAGGCCTCAACTCATTACTCGAAACCAGATCCAGTGCTCCAGTGGATGTACGTTGGCCTCTGCTATCTGTGCTTTTGTATGTGTGTATGGATCTTAGTAGCTCCTGCATCATGGTTGATATCACGCAGTCGATGGCACCAAGAAGTCATGTTGCCCTTTATGCGCCGCATGGATTCCTTTCGCGTTACCCCCGAACATGTGATAACCAAATATCAGGTTCACGGTATTGTCCATTTTACGCACATTGCTCCCGCGGCCATCTGGTCTGCCATCGCCCCTTTTCAATTGCACCCAAACTGGCGAGATCGCCATCGAACACTGCATCGGTTGCTAGGATATCTTTTTTTGGCGACGGCGTTGCCCATTGCTTGTGGTGTATTGATCATTGTTGACCGAAAATTGACCTTTGGTCATTCCTTTCCGGAATTGCCTCCCCAGAATTTATGGACAGATTCAGGTTACCCACCATTTCTGACACTATTGGCTTGCTGGTTTGCTGGTACGGTTCTCTACGCCATATACTTGGCGCGCCATAAACGCTACATGCAACACAGAATATGGATGATTCGGCATATTGCTGGAGGCATCTTTGTGGCCGTGCAACGCTTCGTGTATATACCCTTGTGTATTCTGGTATTAACGATGACGCACCCACCACCAAAGCCGATCTCTCCATGGTTGCAGAGAGAAATTTTTGGCGGCACAGCCGTTGCAGCGGGGCTGACAGCCATTCTACTGGGAGAATGGGCTGTCTATCGTATATGCAGGAATAGCAGAGCAACTTTTGAGAAAAGCAATTAAAATTGGCTGAAAGATGTAGACTTTCTAAAGGGCATACTCTGCCACAAATAAAGTGATCGGCTTCTTAAATTAGTACTCAAAATATGTATGTATATCTAAATATCCGGTCATTGTTCTGTAATCGTGATAGCAATTGATTTCAGTTAAAACCTCGATCAGCAAATTTTATTTTCCAAACTTCTATCTGCCGCCTAATCTACTGTTATGAGCTCCCTTGCAGTAGAATCCTGCATGTCTGCCATGGGAACAATCGTTATTTTGCCTATCACAGCACTCTTTTATTTCCCGCAGCCCGCTCCACCACCATACCCATCTTCGAGGCCATATTCTGCAGCTTCCACTTCATCACCCGTGTTCGTCTTTGTAACAGAGAAGAACACCACCAACTATGAAAAAAGATTGATGAGTGGCAAGCCGCAAGCATTCTCCTCGTAATGCTGCGCTTTCGGGCTAAACAACAACAAAATTGCTGATCATAAGAACGCGCTGATGACATGATTGTAGTATGATGCTTGCTTTTGACGCAGACGGCACAATTGTTTTTTCAACAACAACAAAATGTGATCCACTTTGAATTACCAGTATATTCTTCGTGTATGTGTATGTGTGTGGTGTGTGGTGTGTGGTGTGTGTGTGACCGTGTGACCCCAAGATCCGAGAGGTCTGCTGCGCAGCCTTCAGACGCGAACGCGTTTTCCCTCTTTATGTTGTTGCATTTTTGCTGGGCCTCTTTTCGTACTTTTAAAAGTAGTCAAGATCGAAGCTCAGTAATCATCGTAACATTGTTCTCAGCTGAGACCGAAATCCGAAATCACAGAAGGTATTCTAGCTAGACTAGTAGACTACTACTACTACTACTAGTAGTAGCTAGTAGTAGTAGTTGTAGTAGTTCATAAGTAGTGGGTCCGGTCTAATCCAATCCATGAACACTAGTACTAACTTGTAGACTACTCTAGTACTAGCTAGTAGAAGTCTACTAGTACTCCTACTAGCAAGTAGTCTATTACCTACTCTACCTGGTACTGCTGTATTTATTAGATCTGAATTTAAGGACAAGGTTAAAACAATGAGACGCGCACTTTCCCAAAGTTGGATTGTTTGAGAGGGAGGACAGACGATGGAGCTTTCGAACGAGCCAGCCAGTACTAATAAATAAAATGCCTGAATTGCAGCAGCAGCCACAGCAAAACAGTACCGACTCCGAAGCGAGGATAGCCAGTAGAAAAACAGCAGATTATCAAAGTTGGTGTTGCTTGTCGTTGTTAAGACAACTTCAATAGTACATTACTAGCGAGCTATTCGTAGCAAAACCACTCAGCGATACATTGGTAAGTCTTATACCAGTATATATATGTAGCCTTGCCTTGTTTTTGTTAAGCTGGAAAGGTCACGAGAGGACAAGGAGGACCTCGTATTCTTGTGCTTCCGATGTTGGTGGTGATGGACGGTGGAGGTCACATACATATGCTCACTAGCATCCACACTGTTCGTTTGTATCAATGCAAATACTCATTTTTCTATTACTGACCTTCTTGTAAACTCCCTCTCTCTCGCTCGCTCGCTCTCTCTCTCTACTTTTTGCTATCATGGAAATTTTTGCAACAAAACAAAACAACAACATCAGACACGCGCCGCCACACGATTGCTATAGCTTTTTATCGCGTGGTCCTTGATCCTTTCCCAACGCAGCAATTTACACACACACACACCTAAACACACACAAGCAAAGTGAAGCAACAACGCACCCATTCTAGTATTACATTTATATATACACGACAAACCCAAGCTCAGAAACAAAAACAAAAAACAATGCCGGCACAACCGAACGATGAGAGTTGGATCGATGGTATGATTGATTTGCTCTTGCAAGCCCGCAATAAGAAACCAGGAACACCTGTGGAGATTACGGCACAAGATGCTACCAAGTTGTGCAACGAAGCACGCGAAATCTTTATGCAGCAGCCCATGCTGCTCGAGTTGGGTGCCCCCATAAAGATTTGTGGTGACGTGCACGGACAGTACACGGATCTTCTCCGTTTGTTCGAATATGGTGGATTTCCTCCAGAGGTAAATTACACCACCACCACCTGTTAACGTCGTCGTCTGGTCATGTTGTTACCACTATAGTATGCAGTATATCACAACAGTAGGATCTCACCAACTTTCACAATGTCAAAAAACATCTTTGCGTTCTCTCTCCACCCCATTGTTCCTCCTTCTCCAACATGTCCACACCAACCACCCACATTAGGCCAACTATTTGTTCCTGGGAGATTACGTAGACCGTGGAAAGCAGTCACTGGAAGTGGTCTGCCTCTTGTTTGCCTACAAAATCAAGTATCCCGAGAACTTTTTTCTGCTTCGCGGCAATCACGAATGTGCGGGCATCAATCGAATTTATGGCTTTTATGATGAGTGTCGCCGCAGGTTCTCGGTCAAAATGTGGAAGCAGTTTTGCAATACCTTCAACTGTTTGCCCTGCTGTGCCGTCATTGACGATAAGATCATTTGCATGCACGGAGGACTCTCCCCAGAACTTAGTCAAATGGAACAGGTCGCCAATATCTCTCGTCCTTGCGATGTTCCCGATACCGGATTGTTGTGTGATATCCTTTGGGCGGATCCTGATCCTAGCATTACAGTACGTCGTTCTGTGTTTCGATTGTTATTGTTGTTGGCATTTGCGTCGACTGTGTGGTCATGTCTTACCCTTCTCTATTGTCCCTGTTTACATCCATCATCCATCACTACTGCTCACTACCGCAGGGTTGGGGCGAGAATGACCGCGGAGTCTCCTTTACCTTTGGCGGCGATGTCGTCCGTCAATTCCTTCGCCGACACGATTTAGATCTGGTGGTACGAGCTCATCAAGTCGTCGAGGACGGGTATGAATTTTTTGCGGGCCGTGAATTGGTGACGGTCTTTTCGGCACCCAATTATTGTGGAGAGTTTGACAATGCCGGAGCTATGATGACAGTCGACGATACCCTCATGTGCTCGTTTCAAATTCTGAAACCGGCCAGTGCCGCACAGCAAAGAGGAGGTGGTGGATACCGGACAACGGGCCGTTAAAGGCCATTTCTTATTTATGCGAAAAAGACAGAAATTTGAATGACTGTTACTGGCATACAGGGATTGAATGCTTGGGTGAAGGATAAATGGATGGATTGCTTTCTTGCTTGACGATGACGAAGCAAGTTTGACAGGAAGGATGAAAGAATTAACTTCGAGAATAGTGGGACGTTCCGCTTTTGAATGATAGAGACGATACGGAGCTTTTTAGGCGCCAGGATAGTTTTGCATGTGCGAGCACACTATTTCAAAATACAACAAGCGACGGAACATGAAATAATGGCGGTAGGCGCAAAAAAAGGCTTGGGAGACTGTAGTTTTATAATGATGAAAAAGAAGTGACATTTTTTCGTTTGTTCGTTGTTTGTACTTGCCGCAGAACTATTGCCGATAATTATTAATCACTGTGACTTTACGAAGCTATAACAAGGTTCCCCTGTCGGGAAACATTCAGGTTCTAAAGTAATTCAGGTTGCTGCAAGGCACCCTGTGGAAGCTAACTTTTCTTCTTGATCGTAGTTACCGTGCTGTTAAGGCCGACCGTTAATCTCGTTCATGCTTGCCTGGACATCTAGTTTGTCTTCTCATCACGATGGGAGAATTAAATACTTGAGTAAGCCTACATGATCATGTATGCTGTGTGCGACGAGTACACCTAGAGTAGTAGGTCTACTTACTACTAGGTACTAGTATGTTTAATTATTACGAGTACTATTATTTATTGCCCGAGCTTCGTTTGACGGCGTTGCACATTGAACAAGTATGCGTCTTTTAGAGGTCTTGACCCTAATTCACAAAACAACACGAGTGACAATCTTTGCACCAGCAGATGAACCAGCAGATGAACCAGCCCTCGTAAAAAATAAAAAATTCATCGCAGCAGCGAACAAAGAATTTAGATGATAGAGAAATGGATGCACTGAATTTTGGATTATTCTCACCATCTCCGCGCAGCACACCCTCCTTACATGCAAACGCGATATCTTTGTACAATTGACTCTCATTCCTCTTTCAAGGTCAGTGTTACAAACGAAATATATCTCAAACTTCGGTTGCTGCAAAAATGAGGCTCCCTGCAGACAATACTAATATTATTACCACTGGCGGCAGCGGCAGCAGCATTGGATCGACCGATATGGAGCAAGAGGAGGTGCAGCTTGAGTTGAACGGTACTTGTTCTGTCGCACCTCTTCCGGAAGGACACCGGCGGACAGAAAGCGAAGACGGAGAGAATTCTGACGAGGACAACCACCTGCTTCAATTGCGGAGTTTTTCTTTTCCGACGACAACGAACGACGACCCTACACACTCCAATAACAGCCCAGATTCAGTATCGTTGTCCGCCGATGGAGAAAGCAATGTCTCCGCTGGAGAAGTTGACTTTGATAATTTCCTGAATGACCTCTCGCCTTTGCTGAGAATCTCCCGAGGCGAAGATTCGGAACCAGGAGCGCCAAACACAACAACAATTGGCACTACTTCAATACAACAATATCAAATTACTGAAGATCTACTATCCAGAAATGCAGCACGGGCGTCTTCAAATACCGACCCTACCGATCAATATCACCTGTCATCAGATGACGAGCAATATTCTACGAATTCCAGAATCCTTTCTTTTGAGCCAGACTATCCTGCGTCAGGTTCAGATAGGTCTTTGAGGTTCAGGAGGAGGACGCCTTCACCTCGAACACTTCCTTGTAATCGGCAAGAGTATTCTACTGTGGCACCCCTTCCTCCGACACGCGGAAACAGTGGAGACTCTTCCATGTCATCCTCAGCAAGATCCACTAGCAGTCAGATTCATCAACCAAACACTTCCGAGATTCCTTCGGGTAGTGAATCAACGCAATTTCGGCAAAACTTTCTGACACAAGCTCCTCGTAGCGCGCCAAGTTTGATTGTCCGACCTGGTTCCCCATCGATCATATCCTCCGCTCCTTCTAGCCAAAGCAATCAAAGCTCACGCGGAAGCAAAGGCCGATTAAAGTCTCTCCGGCATTTTGTCACGAAAAGAACTGGCAACCGAACCGTTTCGTCATCTTCCGAACAATCTTCGAATGCCAACGTGACAACCCAGAGCTTGGGAGACGAAGATTTGTTTGCTTTGTCAATCAATGGAGTCGATCCTCGACGACCAGTGGAAAATACAACATCGTCACAACCAGGAAGGATATACCAATCACAACGCCCAGACGATGAAGAGCAGCAACAAGCCCAGCAGCCATCCGTTTCTGGTCAACTGCCGTTTGTCCTGTGGGAAGAATCCTCCTCCTCATCGGAATCCGAAGCAGAAATGCAAGACAGACAGCGACGGCGTGCTTTCTCCGAACCAAGTTCTCGTCTACGAAGCTTCTTGTTTCCTCGAACAACGTCTCCGGGAGTTCGACGGAGGGGCAATCGTCAATCTCGTAGTGTTAGACGTCACTTACCACCGTCGTCGCCTACTGTCCGAGCATCGAGGCCTGCTCCACTGTCATCAACAGCAGCGGCGGTCCTCTTTACATCGTCTCAGTCGCAAGTGTCCACGGACTCGGGACATCCACTACAACAGCAACGAATAAATCCGTTTGATCAGGCAAGCGCAAGCCATGCTGTTTATTCCAGTACTCCAGAGGATGAATCAGCCAGAGCAATAGGTGCTTCAACGATTGATCCATCCAGCATGACAGGCAGTAGAGCAGGTGATGCTTTGAGTGTTAGTACCATTGGAAATTCCACCGTGCAGCGATCAGATCACTCGTTGTTGAGAGGCGGTGGCAGCGCTGGGTCGCAGCACAACGGTAATGCGAGGTCACCCTCATCGTTACTACAACAGCGGTTGGGACAAAATGGGGGCACCAGCGAAGATAATGAAGGCAACGAGGACGGTACCGGTCCAAATGAAGATGACCCGCACCGAGAAGCTCGTGTTCGATGGGTGCGCATTAATCAACGCTTTCAGCTTATGATCACATTTGTGGCAGTTCTCTTCAGTCTCACGCTGTTCTCGATTTTGATCAGTTGGATTGTCATGACAAGCGCTTATGTCATCACTTATAATAGAATTTGCGATGTCCCCTTGAGGTCCTTTTACTTTCTCGCGACCATACAGCTGACGTTGGATGTCTTTCGGAGCGACATTATGCGCCGTGTCCTTATGTGGGACCCAGCCACTCAAATGCAGGAGGGAATCCCAGCTCGGGTTGTGGCATACAACATTGCATATCTAGCGTACGCGCTTCTTGTGTTACGAATCGGGATCAACAGCGTTTACATCGATGGCCAGCGACCAGAAAGCAGGTGCCATCTGACTGCACCTGAGCTCTTCCAATCAACCTTTGTATTCGTCACTTTGGTCCTGATAGCTTGGGCAACCGTCATTCTTGGCTACTTAGTTCCGTATTGCTTTGTGGCTGTCTTGCTCACTTGGAACGGATACAACCCTGGCGAACCTGGCAGGGAAGCACGGGTGGCCAGTGGCGCTATCCGTGGATTTCCGGGTGCTTACGGCAGCAACGCTGCACCTCCGGGATGTGTAGATCATATGCAGGAGCTTCATTTGGGTGAAATGGGCGAAGATTGTCCACAGGAATGTTGTATATGTATGGAAGATTTTCGCATGGCAGATGCCATTGTATCAACGGACTGTGGTCACATTCTTCACAAGAATTGCTGCAGCGTGTGGCTAAGGCAAGCAAGGACATGCCCTGTTTGTCGCGCTGATATCCCCAACGCTCAAGAAGAACGACTTCGAAATCAACAGCAGGAGCAAAACCAGCAGCGAATTGAAGGACTGGTACGGCAAGAAACAGATCCGGACCTAGAAGAGCAGCGGGCTCAACATTACCAACATCAACCAGGGCCGCCCCGGGTACAGTTGCATTCGCCGCCGTTGCCGTTCCGACCTGGCGGGCGAGAAGAAGTAGAAACAATCATCAATGCCTTTCGAAATCCTGGGCCACGAAGACAGCCACGACGGACAACCAACAACCAAAATCAGCAGCGTGCCAATCCCTCGAGTCGAAGCTTGTCAGGCAGCGTAGGCAGTCCTGCTACAGCCAGTGAAGATCAAAGGAATGCTGACGCAAGCAGCATAATCGAAGTCGCTATACTCAACCAACAGGCTGATTAATAGATTGACGGGATAGCAGACGCTTCTACACGGACGATACTTTACAATCTAATTGGCTTTGAGCAAGAAGTAAACACACTAGCTACTCAATTTCCCCCAGTTCTCGTAGTCGCTGGATAGCTACCATACAAGCCCAACCACCGACAGTATTCATTTCACCATTTGCTATCATTTTCCATATCTCTTTTATGGTGACATTTGGTACAATCGTTATCTCTTCTTCTGCATCCAGAGCTTTTGGGTTAATGGCCTGATCGGCACCAATGTTAAGATAGACCGTGACAAGGGTTGTTGCATCTGAAAGAATGCAAAAAATAGTTAGGTATCTGCGGACAAGTAAACAAGCACGCGTTCAAGCGAGTGCCTTGATTCACTTACATTTGTCCATGAGAGTATCTTCTGTGAGCTGAATCCATGTGCCTCCCACCAAGTGGCACTCCTCTTCGAGCTCAGATTTGGCTGCCGTCAGCTTTGAATCATTGTCACAATCCGTACCATTTTTGTGTTTGTCTTCGACCAATCCGGCTGCAATTCCGTACTTGACGGCATTGCCTGCTGGCATGTATTCTCGAATCAATGTAGCCGTCTTGGTGTGGCTGTTCCAAGCAAAAATCAAAACCGCACGATCGGATCCAGCTTGACCGACGATATCAAAGTCCACCTCCCGTCCATCCGGAAAACGGACTAACCGACTTTTGAGCGTTCTCCAGCGGCTGAACAGTAATTTTTCTTCTACTATTTCGTGGTGGCTGTTTTTATCGGCATGAGCTTCGCCTCCTCTTGAAATTATTGCAGGCAGGAGCGGTAAACCATATCTTTTAGTGCGGCTTTCGGCAGCAACACAAGAGACAAGTAGTGCGAACAGCAGTAAGTAAAATAGAAAAGTCATAGCCGACGAGGGATGCAAGTCTTCTGTATAGGAGGGAAGAGAAGATGCGACGTTTACCAAACTCTTTTTTGGTTTTGCTCGCAAAAAATATTAAATGAGTTGTTTTTAAATAAGCGCCTTCGACGAAAGAAGATTACGATGTGGGGACGGGCGAGTGTGCGTACGAGTAGAGCTTGATTTTTTGTCCGTCCTCCATCGGTAGTAGTATGCATGAAGTACTATTACATGTTTTAGGTCTAATGTGCGACTTTAGCATTCGTGAAAAATGTGTCGTCTACAATGACCATAATTTTTTTTTTCTTGCTTCTTGTGAAGAAAGCAACCAAAAACACTTCGAATACGAACACAGGATCTTATAAAAGTTGAGTCAAAATCTATCTGCAAAGCAAAATACCGAATCCTTATTATTTATTTAATGTATCAGCAGCAGCGTTATTGCTATCATGAAACCCAGAACAATGAAACGTTTGTCTTTTGTCTTTTCTCTGGTGCTTTGCTTAACCCATGGTAGAGATTCTTTTTCCTCGGATAATAATAATACCTGCTCTGTCAACGAAAACCAGCACGATGCCAACTTGGTGGAAATGGAATATGATATTGGGTACGGCAAACAGACCACGTTGGTCTACATCGAACCAGATCTTAACACTATGTACAGTGGTAATCCTCCCGCTTCAACCAAAGTCACGCCCAAATTCAACGGACATTCCGTAAAATTTATCAATATGAGCAACAAGCCGGTCCGATTGTCGTGGGAACCCACCGTCGGTGGAACTCCCAGTCCCATGAATAAAATTGCCGCCTTTGAAGCTTCTGGAACAGCTTCTTTTCCTACTCATAGCTTTATCATGACAGATATCGGTACCAATAACGTATTAAAACGATTTTCGGTCGGAGAATATCCGGCCAATATTTACTACTACGACCCGTACGAAGTCGACGGTGATCCCAAAGCTACCGAACAGAATCTGAAAGTGCTGAACAAGAAAGAACGAGAGCTGTACCAAAAATGGAAGGATACGCTAACGTTCAACGAATTTTATTTAAAGAAAACGGGACGCTCTTATCTTGCAAATTACTTGCGGGATCCTCCCAAACATTTCATGTGGCCGTGCGATCACTTTGGACAGCAGCATTGGGTCACCACCCGAGAAACCCACTTTGTGGAGCTACCACCAGAATCCAAACTTGCACAACTTGGAAAAGTAGAAGAAACCCGCGTCTTGAAGGAGGGAGATCCTCGTGCCTTGATGGAATATCGAGACACCACGCAACCTGCCATGAATATGACACTGACCGCACTGTCGGTGGCTCCACGCGTTTTTGAGATTAAGAATTTCTTGAGTCGTGTCGAGGTTGATCACATCTTGCAAGTTGCCGGAGGTATAACATTGGATCGATCGACCGTGGGTGATGTCGGTTCCGGCAAATCTCAGGCAGAGTCCGGTACCACGGACACTCGGACGTCTCGCAATGCCTGGGTCCAACGAAAGCGATCACCCATCATTGATGCCGTGTACCGACGTGCTGGAGACTTGATGCGAATGGATGAAGCGCTGCTTCGGCACCGTACCAAAGATGAACGACCTGATTGGCCGACCAAGGGATCGTTGGCCGAGCACTTACAGTAAGTAGAGGATTATTTTTGCTTTTGTTATCTGAGGGCGTTTGAGGATTTGTTTTCGTATTATTTAACGTTTTTTCATTTTTCTTTTCCTTCGCCGCCTTGATTTCATGTTACGTAGACTAGTTCATTATGATCCGGGACAGAAGTACACAGCACATCACGATTTCGGTTTCTCAGACTTGTCGGATTTGCAGGGTGCTCGGTTTGCAACGCTTTTGTTGTACTTAAATGACGAAGGTCTTGTTGGAGGCGAAACAACATTTCCGCGCTGGGTCAATGCCGAAACCTTCGACAAGTTGAAAGTCAAGCCAGAGGAAGGCAAGGCGGTACTCTTCTACTCGCAGCTGCCAGATGGCAATCTGGATGACTTCAGTCAGCACTCGGCAGAGGAGCCACGAGCTGGAGAGAAATGGCTTATCAATCTGTGGGTTTGGGATCCTAAATATCATTAGGCACTCCGAGCTAGTAGTAATGATGTTATTAGCAGCATACGAACTCTGCTTAAATTAGTCTATGGTAGTAGTTTTAATGACGTCTTCATAGAATAGTAGTCTAGTAGTAGCAAAGATACATGTACATTATAGGGAAATGATTCCCGCGGGAGCTGTGAAGGGTCGTATCTTTTTGAAGGTTCTTTTCTTGACAGCAGCTACCTGTTTGCAACCCTTCTTGACCATCAATTTCATAAATTCTCGACACACAGCACATCATCGTTTATCTTGACAATGTCCTCCAATACCTTTACTCCAGCTGTTTACGATGGCGGCTTTGTCGATGCCATTGGAAACACTCCGCTCATTCTTCTCAAAGGTGCATCCGAACGCACGGGCTGCAAAATTTACGGCAAGGCTGAATTCCTCAACCCAGGTGGCTCGGTGAAAGATCGTGCGGCTCGGTTTCTTGTGGAAGGTCTGGAGCGTGACGGTAAGTTGAAAAAAGGCGGCACCATTGTCGAAGGCACGGCTGGTAATACTGGAATTGGTTTGTCGTACGTCGCCAACGCCAAGGGCTACAAGAGCGTGATTGTGATTCCTCGTTCTCAAACGCAAGAAAAAAAGGACACTCTGCGACAAGCTGGTGCCACACTCATTGAAGTGGATCCCAAGCCCTATTCGAACCCTAATAACTACATCAAGCTCAGTGGTCGACTGGCAGCAGAAATCCCTGGTGGTGTCTGGGCCAATCAGTTTGACAATGTCGACAATCGTCGGGCGCACATTGAAACCACCGCTCCCGAAATCTTGCGACAAGTGCCCAATTTATCGGCATTTTCTTGTGCGGTAGGAACGGGGGGCACCTTGGCCGGATGTGCCCAGTACTTTCGAGAACATGCTCCACAAGTCAAGATCGGTCATACAGATCCTTGTGGTGCCAAATTGCATCGCTTTTATAAGGATGGCGAATTGAAGTCCGAAGGTGATTCCATCACAGAAGGGATTGGACAAGGACGAATCACGGCCAACTTGGAGGGCTTCACACCCGATTATACGTTTGAAATTGACGATGCCACGGCGATGAAGGTGTGTTATGAATTAATTCAAAAGGAAGGTTTAAGCCTGGGAATGTCATCAGGTATCAACGTTGCGGGCGCCGAACGACTGGCACAAGAACTAGGACCAGGTCATACACTTGTGACCATTTTGTGTGATTCGGCATCCCGCTATCAAGCCAAAATGTTCAATCGAGAATTTTTGAAAAGCAAGGGTCTTCCTGAACCGACCTGGTTGGAACCAACCCCGTCTGAAGAAATCTTGGCGGCTTTGGATCGTGCGACTGAGAACGTTTGATCAAGGCTCCCAGGATCTGCTCAAATGTAATACTATTAATTTGTTGGTGTCTTCTGTTTCTGATAAGCTAGAATGTTCACTTTTTGCGATAGAGAATAAACAAGATTCTTCTCATGTTTTGCCAAATAAAAGATGAAAAGCTCTCAAAGCTCGCCAATCGTTTTTAAAGATTTTCGATTCGATCTTCTACTACTTGGGTATCCACCATCAAATCCATTGTCATATCTTGTGCTGTAATCGCCAACAAAATTCAGTATGGCATTCACATTGGCCGTCAGGGAGACAAGGGGGGCAAGCACTAAGACGAAAAATAACACAAGCGATACTACCCCACACGTGGAAGCTGCACAACCCCTTTTGCAAACGGTACGAGCTCCTGATTTCTTCCTTTTAAAGACAGTATCAGCGTCTCCGGGTCTGTGGCTTTGTAAGTAAATGGTCCCAGGGCCTTGAAAGTGGCACATGAGGCCTTCCCCGCTGGTCATGCTGGCAATGAAACCTCCTCTATTGGCCTGACCAACTCTATACGCCATATCAGCACTCCATGCTACGAGATTACCATTATCCACGGCTCGAATCTCGCCTTCTTTTAACTCGTACCTGTGAATGCTGCCATAGGCGGCACAGGCGACGTAGCCACTGCCACTAGCCCGCAACAAGAATAAGCCAGTGCCTGACAGAAGGGAGCTTTTGAGGCGTAGTTGTAGCTTATTAGATATCGTAATTCCTGCATCACTGGCGACATAGGCTCCCGAGGTCAAAAGTAAGTCTCCAAGGCTGTTGTTGCCGGATCCCAATGCATGCAAAATGACGCCGCCAGGATCTTGCGGCGCCAACATTACATCACTTATGTTCTCCAGATTCATATTTTGTACTCGTGTGATGGACAGGGATTGGCCACCAAACCATGACAGGAATAAACTCGAGAAGAAACTTCGTCCAGCAAGAACAGCCTTGACCTGCTTGACCTCTATGCCTTCGCTGAACGTCACCATAGCGTCGGATTTGCAATGGAAATGAGAGTTGGGCGGCAAAGTCAAGTGAATGCTAGCAAAGCTGTCGCTATTTTTAAGGTACCATGTAGGCCCTGTGGATGACATGGTGTCGAAAATACGCTTTCGAACAATTATGAGAGCACAGGTTGAGCATATATGCTATTTTTTAAAGACGTCTAAATTTTAAACTTGTTTCATCACAGTGAAACGTGACACGACTGTTTTCCGTGACAAAAGACTTTATTTTTTAATTCGGTAGACTAGGTAGACTAGCTACTCTAGTAGCTAGCTAGGTAGTGGTCTACTACTACTACTAGTAGCTACTAGTACGGTAGTAGTATTCTAGAGCTACTAGTAGACTATTGTAAATTTGGGTGTGTTAAAAACGTCTAAATTTTAAACTTATTTAATCACACTGAAACGTGACACGACTGTTTTCAGTGACACAATAGACTTTTTTGTTTCATTCAGTAGACCTAGTAGACTAATGCAAATTTGAGTGTGTCTGTGTGTAACTGGCTTCCAGTGCCATGGCATTAGTCACCAATCCCCAACCAGCGGGATATGGTCACCGAAGCTCTGTCTCTTATAAATGGATTATCTACAGTAAACTGTTCCCTCCAGAACTGTTCCTGAGTTGGAGTTCCAGGCAATCTAAGGGTAGACCGGTTTATCTGGTTTCTGGTTAAGTAGGCAAGATGGAACCTGGGTCAACAGGCAACAGGGTGTCCCATCGAAGAGTAATGCATTCCTCAATTGGACACAAGCGTGCGCCGTCCAGGGCACCATCAACAGGGGGGCAGGCCCGGTGCTTTTTACTATCAGCGCCAGTTTACCCCCATCGATCCGGTCCCTGCAATGATATTAGCAGTGTGATTTGACAGCAGCGAGCAAAAAAATGCTAAGGCGCCCACTGAAGTCTTTGAAGATATAATGGTTGCAACCATTCATTGCGTGTCTGTGCTGGTGTATCTGTATGATTCTGTTAGTGTTCTGCTACATATTTATATCTCGTTTTTATAGCCCTACCAAGAAGAATACCCTTGCAATCTTGCCTGCACAGCCAAAAATGTATTTTTGATAAATTCATTGTGCCGAAGGATGATGGGAATGCGAGGATGGACTTTAAGATCACTCCCAGCAGCCTTTATTGACAGTTCGTCAAGCTGCTGGATGAAATTATTTACATGATTCTGCATTGTTGCATAGGTTTGAGCAAAATATATTTCATGAATAGTCTGTTTTGTTTCAAAGTCTCCACTGACATGTGCTTGATACAGTGCCTGCTGGTTCTCAGGATCAGATTGAAGGATCTGGTAGAGCAACACATCCCAGACCTCTGAAGATACCTCACCAGTATCCTTGTAAAACAACATTCTTGAATGATCATATCCCATGTCAATTAGTTGAGGGGTAGGATTAGGAATCACAATATTGCAAAATGTGGCAGGGGTCGTCTTGTCAAGAAACCCGTACCTTGCAAAAAGTTATGCCGGATTGGTTGGGTTCCCATAAGAGATTCTCAATTCCGATCCAGCTGGAACATCATATGTAGTGTAGGCACAGCAATTGCCTTCCTCGTCTACATTAATTTCAATTTCTGTTTGTGTTCCATGGTTAAACATGTCAGCCAATGGTGCAATTAGAACATCGCCACGATCATTTAACGGAAAACTTCTTGTGTAAACAGCTGAAAATGCCCACTTTGTCAAAGCTCTGTTCCTTTTCGCCTGGTCGGAAATCATTGTTGCTCCCTTGAGTGCTCTGAAAAATTGTGTGAACCTGATTCTTTCCTGGTTTGCAAGCTCTCCGACCAGGGACGGAAGGCATGAAGTGCAGCAATAATGTGACATGGCTGAGCCATTTGAAAAAAACCTTGGCAATGAATTCAGCCAAGGATACCAGGCAGATTGATCACCCATCTCATACTCTTTAAGGATCTTCAGAAAAATGTAGAACTGGGGAAGGTGATCAGCTGCATCCAACTGGCAGAGAAGGTCTTCTGCTTCCTGGACAATTCCGATTCTCCAAAATTGTTGGTCGTAGTAGCGGTCGGGCCCATTTAAATTTCTCTACTGTACCGTGGCCTCGGCATCTCTCGCTGCTAGTCGCTCTCGTTGCTTTTTGCTTTCTCGTAAAAAGTAATACACGGATGAGCCCATGAGAATAAACGACAGTGCGTACGAGAGGAGAAGGGCGTGCGCTCCAACTTCCAAGGCTTCTTCATCACTGTCCTCGTATCCATCTGAACGACGCAGACTTGCCAAAAAGTCAATCCACAGAAGCAAAAAATCATAAGTTCCGTGGAAAAGAATTGCTGGTAGCAATATTCTTCCAAAGCGAGTAGGGCACTTCTCGACGTCTCGTTCTACAATACCAATGCTCTGCATCGCGGCGGCAATAGGGTGAATGGGGAAAAGTGTACGAGCAATCAAGACGTATGATTCCATCTCAACGGAGGACCCATTGTAGAAGAAAATATAAATCAAGTCTTCGCACATTGCGAAACCCAACGCAACACAAATCATTGCTACCGTGATGGCAGCGCCTTGAGCCTCGAGTGACTCGCCATGATGCGGAAAGAACAAACGGCGATCGGTTTGGCCCGTACTGCTGGGATTTTCCTCTTGTCCATCATATCGTTTATAGTTGTTGGGTTCTTCACATTCGTCACTTGTCACACCAGCACCAGCGCGTGCCGCATCTTCCAGATCCTTTTGTGTCAAGAAATCCGGTGACTCGATCATGCGGAAACCAAAGTATTTGCAAATCTCCTCCGTTGTAGCTGCCAAAACAAAGGCGGCAAGAAACAAATAAATCGAGTATATAAAAGGATGATCACGTCCAAACACAGGTAAATACTTTTCTTCATCCGCGGCAGCAGCTGTGAATGTGCGACTTGGTCCACTGGCAAACCCTTGAGACAGAGGTTGCTGAATGACCCATTCCATGTTGTATTCGTTGTCTTCCACAATATCAATGCCAAAGCAGACCATGTATACCATCAGGGATAGTCGCAAAACCAATCCAATGATATTTTCATAAAAGATGGCCAGTGTAGTGGACAGAAGAAATCCACTGCAAAGGTATTTGATCATGGAATCCACTGACAACTCCAAGGGCCGATGTCTTTGACTCCAGTAAAGAACTAGTGCCAAGAAACTAAGTCCGACCATCCAAGACGCTAGGTAGATGACGAAATCTGGTGGCGCAAAATAATGTCGCCGCCCTTGACCCTTGACTGCTTGAGTCCAAAACAAGGGCCCCACTACACTCCAAATTCCCAAAAACACTGTCAGTCCCAACCAACCCCGAAGAATGGTTTTTGACAATCCCGACAGATGCGGCCACTGTTCCAGTGGTCCAGTCGCACGAGGACCGTCAGGTCCACTTGTATTGATCGTATGAAATTGTCGCCATCGTTGATTGTAAATTTCGGTAAAATAAGTCAGCATGGGCTGCATCGACACGTAGTCGAGGCGACGGTAGGCGGGTGGCAGAAGCACCGCTTCAATTTCGCGCGATTCTTGGGCCATACCACAGACACCTCCAAGTTGACAAAAATGCCCACAACAGGGTGTTCCACAAAAAAAGCGAAACAGACAACTGCACAAGGATTCTTCTTGAGGAGTATCACCTCTTGCCAGCAATAAGGATTGCTGTTCTTTGGTGGGTCGATCGTTGGGATAACATCCACATAAGAAACAAATCGGATGTGCACATCCTATATCACGCCGTGTCTGCCCTTGATAATAATAGTGCGTGCTACCCTCGCCATCATCTTCGTCGTAACTTTTTGGTCTCGGTTTTTGATCCAAAATTCGGTCCAAATTCCAATGCTCCTGTTCGTGATGTTGGGCCAATTGGTACTTGTACCACAATACATCCTTGCGAATGTCCATGCGTTTGCCTCGTCCCTTGCTACACTGCACTACAATGCTGGCCATGAACATCACCAAAAAGGTTAGAACAAAAATTTCATTCCACAGTCCGTCGGGAACGTTCAGAGCCATGAAGCCGGCCATGAAGAACAAGACGATCGGAATCACAATATGGACCCAAAATCGCTTCATGGGCGAAGGAGGAGAGATGCCCTGCAAGAGGTACCGATCGCGGTCTGACTGAAAAATTCCACAACACACCATGGCACAACAATCGACGCGTTCTTGTTGGGGATTTAGAAACATGTCGCCAATAGAGGTGGAAAAACCACGGAATTCAGTGGTTTTGGAAGAAGACGAGGACGGAAATGCCATTGGTACTGGTGGTGATGACGATGATACTGCTTGTAATGGTCGCTGTTTTCGTTGTGATGATGAAGACGGCTTTCGACCGCTTCTCGTCCGACTGCTGGACGTCGCCGATGGAGGTAGAGCATCGTAGTTTGGACTAGTTGTAGCAACAACAGCAGGATCCGATGGTGAATTGCCTTCCATTTCCAATGCAATAGGATTCTCAGAAGTCCCGGTACCTGCAGAATTTTCAGACCAAGATGACATGTTGCATTGTTATTTTCGCGTCGTTCCTTGTGTATGCTTGATGAGGGTGTAGGTATCCTTAGACTTCACATGTAGTGCGTTTTACTCGAGTACAGTATTTATTATTATTTTTTATTCTACTAGGTCTACTAGTGTATGTTTAGAAAACCATGCGTTAAATATTCGCCAATATTGATTCACCGACGCACATAACTTCGTGCGCATTTTTACAGTGTGCGTCAGACCACACGAACGAAACTTGACTACTTTATTGGACGCAAAAGTAGACCTCTAGTAGTCTAAGTACTACAGTACCTGGTAGTAGCTAAAACTTCGAAGCGGTAGCTTTGAAAACCTGCATAATCTTTCGAGGCCAAAACATACCTTGAATAATAGGCAGGTGGACTGAAATGAAGAAACAACAGAAGATTGCAGCGGCCGGTGGAAAGGAAGTCATGGGCTGTGGCGCAATGTGTTTGGTAGAAGACATAAAAATAATAGTATGAACTGGCTGAAGAATTGTGCGTACAACATGATGCTCGCTATCGAGGTCACTAGTGAAGGTGCACATCAGCTACGAAAGGTCAGTAACTGGTATATTGTCCTACATTTTTTACAACAACTAATTCATGATTAGGAAAATTTGCCCCGCTGACTTGGATAAACTAAAACGGCCTGGAAATCCATCACTGACTCTTGAAAGACATTGCTCTTGGGCGAGAGAACGGGTGACATTCTTCTTCGCATTGGCATTTTTGGAGGCTGTTGATGTTTCTTGAAATTGTCGATGGATTTTTGTAAAACATTGGCACTTTCGGTTGCCTTTTCCACCCTGCCTGCTCCTACATTATTGACAGGAGACGATTCCATCCATCGACTGGGTTTATTGGGTGGTCGTTTCGCCAACAATTGGCGATCTTTGTTGCTCTGATGGGCTGCCGTGACATCTTTTTCGCCGAGGATAAGTGGTGTTAAATCGCTCGCAGTCCTGCTTGAAGTAGATCTGGAACAGAATGTACTTGAATTGGTAGTAGTGTTCCATTCAAAGTTTCCCTTAAGTTTATCTTTCTGCTCTTGTTTTTTCGAGGAACTCGCAAGGGACTTGAGATTGAGTCCAGAGCCTTGACTATCCCAGCGCCCACTGCTGAGCTCAGGAAAACTGACTCGTTTGGCTTCAGCTTTCGTTGTTGGAGTCATGAAGTCGGGTTCGCTGGCGAACCGGTCCAAGGCGGAATATGACGAGGTCTTTTTGAGAATCGTTTTGGGAACAGCAAGTTTGGGATTGCTCGAACGGTGTCGACGGGGTCTACGTTGGCTCCGGCGATTTTCCTGGCGGACTCGGTCTACTTCAAAGGAACTAGTGGCCCTGTTAGGAGTCATTCGTCTCCTTACGCGGCTTTCAGGAGATCCGGAAGCAGTAGCGACAGCAGCTGCCACCATTGCTACCGCATCGCTACTGTCATCTAAGTCACTGTCCGGGAGGAACGACGTGTAGGAACATTTCGAGCAAGGCTTGAGACAACTCTTTTTTGGAAGCTTTGAAGAATTGTAGAGGCAGCCCTCGATGGTAGTCCGTGTCTGCTTCATGTTTGCGTCCAGGAACTTAGTGCCTGTCATCGAGAGCAAATTGGTATTGCGTCCATCTTCGAGCGGTGTCATCATAGGATTTGTTGAGAAAGGTAGTGTAGCTGAAAAAAGTAAGTTCGTTGTGTTGCTGAAAATTGTATGATTATTATTAATATGTCCAGTGACCACCAGTGGTAGGTAGTCAAAAAGTTCACTAGAAATTTGACCAGTAGACAAAAATTGACCAAGAAAATAACACGTCTTATTTATTACAGTAAGTATTTAACTACCAGATACCTGGTACTACCGTAGTCTACTACTCGGAGTACTAGCTAGTACCTGGTATTATTATTCTTTTTGTTGTCTCTGCTCTTGTTCTCTCTACCGTACCAGGTACCAGGTACCTGGTACCACTACTACTACTACTATTAGGTAGTGGTACCAGGTACCTGGTACCTCGTAATACAGTAGCTTCTACTGTACTGGTACTACTACTACAGTGAGTGGTACTCTAGTACCACCAGGTACCACAGTTCATATCGAGAGACTATGGTACAGTACCAGGTACCGTACGGTAAAGATTCGTTTTTAGTGTTCACTTGCCAGTAACTGGCTTTGTTCCTGGATGACTCGTCAATTGACGGCAGCCTAAGTATTTTTATTTTTCTGACGTGAGTGAAAGCGAAAATGGTAGGGCCTATAAATATGCTACCTAGTAGGACTAGTATTATTACCGTAGTACCGTAAGGCTCGTCGATTGCAGGATCAGCCAATCTACAGCGGTACTGAAATCCTCGAATGGTACTTACCGTACCGTACTACTAGTAGTACTACGGTAGAGTGGTACTGGTAGGTTGGTCACTAGTAGGGAGAACTAGCCTCGACCAGCATGTTCTCTACCATACCAGTGATTAAAAAAACCTCCGGAGTAACATACCAGGTACTAGAGGTAGAGTAGACTAAGTACAACATGATTTATTTTCTACTGCTGCTAACAGTAGTAGTACTGGTAGTACACCACTACCTGGTTGCTACTACCAGGTACCTGGTACCTGGTATTATGGTACTACTCCGAGTACCTGGTAGTAGCAAGTAGACTGGTACTGGACAGATCTTAGTACTTGTAGTACTACTACTACCGTGGTACTCCCACGGTACTAGTAGTAGCACCAAACATGAAGCCTTGCTGGAACATCCACGGAAGAGCCTCTTCGTTCAAGCCGCAAATTTCAGTAGGTTTCGTCGTACCTGGTATTCTCTACGTACCAGGTACGGTACCAGGTACCAGTTACCAGTATCCAGCGGAAGCAGTCTGGTACCTGGTACCATTAATTCCAAAAGAATTTTGTTGCACTTCAGCCACACTGTCATCTTCTTGGGGAACCTTTGACGACAGATCATGTTCCGTGAGAACCTTGTATTTCTTCCAATAGACAAATGAACAAACAATTGGCACCCTCAATTTTTTATGGTCATCCACCTACCAGGTATCTCCCTGGTGATGTTTGCAGGCTGACTCGTTAGCTAAATTTGCACAAATTTGAGCCTGCAATGCCAATGGACACACCGGTGGTAGCCTGAACTGAACATAAAAAAGAACTACGACACCTGCAATACACCACATAGATCCAGTGTCTTGTCAGTACCCCGCATACAACACAACTGCGATCCAATGAGTTTGGTAATGACATTTCCCGCTGTGACTTCGAATGCCATGGGAGCTGGTACGTCTTTATCTGAAACTAGTTCAAATCCAAAATTCTCTTTATACCAGGGCGCTGTCTTGGAAAGAGTCAAGCAATAGATATTGCCGGGTACTGTTTGCAACGTTGGCTGTTTCTTTGTTTGTTTGTTATCTTTACCTACAAGTCGTTGCCGTAAAACTTGCCTGACCAACTCGGTGCCGATGCCTCTCGACCGGTAGGCAGGTTCCACATAGACTGAACTCAATTCCCACAATTGAGCACGAGGATCTGCTTCAAGCTCGGCCTCGATTTCTTGCCGCAGTCGTTGTCGTTTAGTATCGCGATCTTTCACAGCCTCCTGCATGGCGCGATATTCTTTCGTCCAAGGCAGCGACTTGAAACCCACCGGTACTCGAATCGATTCGTCTTGTTCAAAACTATCCCACATGGTATCGTCCACGTCTTGATCCAAACTGTATGATCCGGCACGAGCATCGTATATAGATGGATCTCGTTGTTGAGCAGTTCCGAGAGGTTTGATTTGTGCCCATCCAATAATGGGATTTTTGCTGCGTCTGGTATCCGACGAAGCAAGATCGGTCGCCACCACAAACCTGTTACCCTTAATCCCTAATGGATTCATGAGCTCTTTAAGAAGCGTTGATGCAATTTTCAATTCATCGTGAGGCATTCCCTGTCTATATTGAATGTTGTTTTGCTGGATGGTAGACGAGGCCGAAAAGGTAGCAACGGTAGGCAGTTGTGCCATTAACACAGCGATTGCCAAGAAACGCTGGACTCTGTATCGAGAAACACATGCAGAGATGCTAGAGAAAGTGGCAATTCTGGTTTGATTACGCCTTTTGGCCGACATTGTAGCACTGTCTTCTTCGCCTATCAGCAACTAGAGTTGTAGTTTGTAGTTAAACGTTGAAAGTTAAGAGGATAGATGGATAGATACTACTCTGTAATAAAAAATGAAGTAGTCTCTACAAGCTAGAGACTAGCTAGAGCAAGAATTCAGCGGCAAGATTACTCGGGACTGCTTATTTCAGTCACGATTTGGATCTTTTTTTCTTGAGGCTAAGTACACGTTGTGATCAAGTCAAGTAGTTTGGTTTGGTTGCCATCATCTTCCCATTATATGTTCATCTAAAAAATTGACAAACATTGACAAACCATGACGCAGCTTCAGCATTGTTTCTTTCTCGTCCTGGTGCTAAATGCCAGTTGTGAACGCTGCCGTGGATATGTCGTAGGTCCTAACAGAATGCCAGTCCGCAATCAAGGTTTGAGCGGCATCTTCAGCCCCCGATACTCCACTGCCACCAGAGAAAACGGCGACAAGGATACAGATCGATTTGTCGATGCCGTGCCCATTATCTCCTCGGTCACTGATCCCGAAGCAGTACGTCTTCGAGACGAGCTTCTATCATTATCCAATGCTACCAATCGAGGGTTCCAAGCCTCACCGGCACAGCGCAATAGAGCCAAGGATATCATTCTGGATCTGGCTAAATTCAATCCCACTATCGAACCTGCGACTCCTTATTATCCAGAATACACTGTCAATAGCAACGATACAACGCAGACGAATACATTGGCTGGAAAATGGGATTTGATATATACCGATGCTCCCGATATTACATCTTTGGATACCTCCCGCAACCCTTTGGCCACCGCTACGTTGGGACGTATTGGTCAGGAGTGCGAGCCACCCTACATAAAGAATGTGATTGAATGGAAAAAGCCAGAATGGCTCGACCAACTGCCACTACCCTTGGCAGGAACTAGCAGTTCTCGCATTTTGCAGAAAGTATGTACCAAGGCGACCGCCACGGACGAAAATCCTAAGCAGGTAGATTTGGAATTGGTCGGCATTGACTTGGTGGCTCCTTCTACATTTCCCGACGAATGCGTGAGCTATTCCATTGACGATAATAAACTGCAACAAGATATTCGGCGGGATGGGTTGGTCCGTGGTTTTCTCAAAAACAATCCTTTGGAACTTCGAGGACCTCTGACGGCACCGTTTGGTCGATTTGAAGTCTTTTACCTGGATTAAGGGGTAAATATTATTATTTTTTATGTTAAATTGTGAACCTAGTTTTGGTAAAATGAACCTGTTCCACATTATGAGCGATCCATAAGTCTTTTAGCGAGTGGCTCGCTCAAACTGCCATTG
>Ga0100392_1000898_pt1 | contig 27180 bp, 14 predicted proteins | sample CryGeymeta201516_FD_81548 | JGI IMG/M metagenome (GOLD analysis project Ga0100392, IMG submission 81548) | Groundwater microbial communities from Crystal Geyser aquifers in Utah, USA - Crystal Geyser metaG 2015-16 | ecosystem: Environmental > Aquatic > Deep subsurface > Groundwater | place: USA... | reverse complement strand
TTTGATTCCAAGTTAGTTGAGAAATTTTGAGTGGCTTCCCTTGATCCGATTGGTGTAGATCCAATCCTATGCTGTGGGGCTGGGGCTGGGGTAAACTTGGCTGGTTGTGGAAATTTCATTGGATTCGACACACTTTTCAACGGTTCTGGTTTCTCTACAACCGCCACCGGATTTGTAGGAGCGATAGCTTGTGGAATTACCCGCCTTTCAGTTTTGGCGGCACCTCTTTTGATTGCAAGAGCCTTCAAGCTTGAGCTGATCTCTTGAAGGACACTATGCATCCTATTATCTTCAGCAATCATGTTGGACTCAACATCCTGAAATCCTAAAACAATACCTTGGGTAAAGTCAGCTTGCTCCAAATCTACCTTTGTTCGTACACCACTGTTGTCGGGATCTTCCGATGACAGAGTTAGCAAAGGTGGTTCTGATGATAATGAATAATGCGGTAGGAGTTGGACCTCTCTTTCGTGCGTTGTACCGGCACTGGTTTGTATCATTGGAGGTTGAGAGTCATGAATGGCCACAATCGGAGTTGTCGTAGTTGAATCCTTGGTACTGGCCTTCGTTGTTGGTGCCACAGAGGAGGAAAATATCGTTGGCTTTGGCTTGTCGATAATTGCCTGCAAGGACGCTCTGAGATCGTTTAGCACTGCTACAACGATATCTTGGTAATGAGACATGTTTTCGTTGACCTCATCGAAAGCTTTTGCAGCTTCAATAGCCAATTGTATACCACCGTCAAAAGAATCTTCTTTTGATCCTTCATCGAAAGTCACGCCAAAGACATTTTCGGTTGCCACTTGCGGCGACGTAACTGTCGGTTGTTGAGACGTTTCCGAAGAGTACAAAGGAGCTGCAACCAAAGCTGCCGTAGGAACTTCATATATATCCGACTTTGCTTGCTGCTGGATCGGCTGCTGTGCTGCTTGCTTCACCTTTTGCGACGGAAGACTACCCAAACCACTTTCAGCCAGAGCTCTGAACGAAGCCCGCAATTCCTCCAGCACAGCTAGAGTTTTGGCATCATTTGCTACCATATTGCTGTTCACATTATCCCATGCCTCAGCAGCAGCTTGCGACAATTGAGTGGTATGAAAAGACTTCTCAGCTTTTGACTCGGATACAGCTTTCGCTGATTCGATTCTAGCGGGAGGAGCTACGGAATCGAACACCGCGGATGGAAATGATACCAGTGGTCCCTCGTAAGCCTTGCACGCAGGAACAACTGGAGGTACAGAGGCGGGTTTCTCTCGTGATGAGAAACTCTCAACATTCGGTACAGGAAAACTTTGCTGCACTTGTTGCTGTTGAGCCAGTCGCCGTTTCCCTTTCTTGGCAGCAGCCACTTCGACGAGCCTTTGTACAGACTTTCGAAGATCCTCTAGAACCCCAAGCATTTTGTCATCACCGCGTGCCATATCGGCACTTGCACTTTCAAAGGCCTCCGCCACCTGAATTGATTTTTGAAGAGCTGATTCGATCTTCATGTTGGCACTCTGAAATGTTTCGGTCGCAGCTCCGAACGACGATGACGCGGAACGACCATCAGAAGATGCTGGTGAGGCCACTGCCATATCTGGCTCTGGTAGAGGAGAAAAAGGAATGTACATTTCGTCAGGAGGTGTATGGAATGCTTTCAAGTCCAACTTGACATCCGCCTCCAATATCTTGAACGCGTCACCGATAGACTTGACTTCAGCCAGGGCTTTGGAGAGACGGGCATCAATCGCATCAAATGTTTGAGACATCACCATGGCTTGATTTTGCAGGTCAGGAATTTCATTTGGCTTGTGTTCGGCCAGCTGACCAATGAAGTCATTATTTTTCGACTCGGCCTTTTTAAAGGAAGCACCAACGTCATAGAGCTCGGTAATGGCCAACGAAATACGTTGATCCATCGCCAACAACCTCTTAACAGATTCTCCAGACCGTTGCATCAGAGCCAATTTTGTTGTAGCAGAAGCCTCTGGAGACGTTAAGAATTCGTTGAGAGTTTCACTCTCTTCCACGGCCATGCGCCGTAAGGACTCGTTCCACAGTCCCAATTCGCTCACGGCTCGTATCAAGTTGCGATCAATCGCACCAAAGGCCTTGGCAGCACCCACGGCGAGCTGGATAGAGGGATGAATATCCAAATCGGAACCAGATTCAGCAACTGTTGTTAATTCTGCTTTGTTGACATCGTCCTGATTGGTTTTTAAAAGGTTGCTTAATTTGAGCAGCGATAAAAATGCGGTCTGAGATTCTTCTGGTTCCTGAACCATGAGGAGACGACCGATGCGAGGATAAGATGGTAAATATCTGCCGTGTTGTGGGTCACTATCCCTCTGGTGATTTACGCGTGGGTTATTCATATTGGCTGGTCGAATGCCTTCTTGTCTAGAACGCAAAGATGGCGGCGGGCCTTTCATAATGCTAGTAGTCGATGGCGGCCAGAAGCTTTCGGTCGGTTGCACAAATAACTGTAAACATAGCAACAGCAGAAACACCGATATCTTGAAAAGTCCGCCAGAGTATTTCATGTTCGATTCTGATGAAAAAGTAAAAAGGCGATGACGAGCAATCATGAATAAGTGCCAATGCAAGGTGTAACCACAAATATCAGTCATTGAAAAATAATTACCTGAAAATTTTGTTCCGTATTTTCAGATTCTTCTGCTAAATGTGCTGCCCTTTTGGAGAGCTTAGGCTAGTAGGAGGTATGAAATTTTGTTATGGGAATATAATATATTGTTTGCTTGGTGAAGAAAATAATAGAAAAAATAATAGAAAAAACAAGAGGTGTGCTCGGTGATGGATGGGTTGTGATGGATGATGGGTTGGATCTTTCAGAAAAAGGGAAGATGGGTCACGAGCAGACATTCGGGATAGGAATAGGTACGTACTTTGGCGTACAATATGTCATTCATTCGTGCGAGGTTGATTGAGCTCGCTCCAACTCCAGCTCATCATTCAACGAACAATCGATGAGGCAGTTTCTGCTTTTTAATTGTGTTTCGAGCCCAGTTTTCGGAGACAACAACATTATTTGTTGTGCACCACAGAAAACAGGAATAGAGCCAACGTAAATAAGATTCACCTACAATACTACTCAATACCTGATTGAACGCGGCTTGCTTTCTTGACTGGTTTCAGTTCAGTTTACTTTTTAACCCAAAGCTCAGAAATGAAAGACAACAACAAAGTATTTCGTCCATTTTTGGACGACGTCGAACGACTCAGCTACGGCAAGGGTGCCACAAAGCAACGAGGCACAGGAAGTCGATTTGTGTGCCATCGACTCAATCAAGAAGAACGAGCCACCTACGAAGTGGCCAAGCAGAAGGGATACTTAACAGTCAAGGGAACTGGCTACCGTAAAGAACGAAAAGGTAGTCCCCTGCACAACATTTGGCGACAACGGTGCGATGCCTTGAAAACGGTGTGTCTGATTGTGGAGAAACGGCCGATACAAGACACTGTTGTGATGGATTTCTCGACATTGCGTGTACCGAACGATGCTCCATATGTGGCATGGGTTGTGGAGAATACTTTGAAACAAAAGTATGCAGAGTTGTACGATAACATGCTGACACAACAAACGTTGAAGGGTACCGATTCAGTTCTTTTGGATTCTCCCATTGATTGGGAAACAGTAAAAACAAAAGCAATCTGGGCCGTGAATGAAAGGAACATCTCCATATTATGTTCGGATCGTTCTACAGCGAAATTACTTGCCGAAGACGTATTGAAGGAGTCTTCCAACTTTGAGAACATTGAGTTTTGTTGTGAGGAAACAGCACACCAAACAATAGTGCGAGATCGAAGCATAGCGAGCGAAAAAACACAACGTGAACAAAACGCTGCTTTGGATGATGACGGGATTGATTGGAATGACATTTGAAGGATGCAGCGAAATGTCTATTATATTAGTGGACGTCACTCAGTTCAATTAAAATTAAATGGTGCACATTGCAAATAATATCAATTTTATACAAAAGTAAACAGTTCGTCTATCTTCACACATACACACAAGACCGGAGAAAATCTCAATACGAAAGAAGGACACACTCTTGGCTCTCATGGTAAGTCTGTGAGTGGTAAGAATTTCTATGAATTGTTATTTTTATCAGACCCAAAGCGGCATCCGACCCAGCAACAATACCACGTTTTATTTTCGTTCTGGTTGTCTTTTGATCTTTCGTTCTATACAAATGTATTTTTGCTTTTCTCTGCATTTGGGAATCATTCATTCGTTGGTCGCTGGTTTAATCATCATGGCTATTGTTATTATTGTTGTTCTCGGAAAGTAATCCTTGGAACATCCTTATTCATTGCATTCATTTAATAATAACCTAGAACATGAAAAAATTGACAAAAAGGGATTAGGTAAGGTCGAAAGACAGTTTCACCAGCAACACGATGCCTTTATTCCATTACATACCTGGTGGTGGTCCTGGATATCCTCCCATGTTGCCGCGACCTACAGACTGCGTTTCTCGCGACACGGTTCCCCAATTGGAACCACTGTCCGTCACGGGCTGACGAGAGTTGTAAGAAACATTGGCAGTATTAACTTGTCCCCAGCTGGATCCCGAATCCGTTATCGGTCTTCGGTGCATCATGCCCGGACGACCGCGTGGCATTTCTTCGCGGTCAACGGGTCTCCAAGATGATCCCGAATCCGTAATGCGTGCCACTTCGGAGCGACGATTGGCAGGATGAAGGGGCATACCAGCACCTCCAGTTTCGATGTTAACGCGACCCCAGTTGGAACCAGAGTCCGTCACGGGGCGGCGCCATCCCGCCGGACCGGGACTTTCACGAGCAACCGATTTCCACGACGAACCGGAATCTGTCACGCGCTTTCCAGCGTACGTGTTGAAAGCATTTCCTGTAGACGAGACAGTGTCGATGTTTACAGTGTCCCAGCTGGCACCAACATCGCCCATGATACGTTCTCCGGGCCGTGGTCCACCCATACCAGGTCCTCGTCCGTGCTGTTCGCGAGAGACCGACTGCCACGACGATCCCGAATCGGTAATGCGAGCACGTTGATTCGAAGGACTGTGTGGCATGCCAGCCGATCCAGTTTCAATGTTGACCCGATCCCACGATGCACCCGTATCGCTCATGGGTGGGGGTCCTCGGTACCCACCACGGCCACCAGCGGGCCGAGTATCGCGAGAAATGGCTCCGTAGGAAGAACCAGCATCTGTGGCGCGTCCGTAAGGATTCGACGACTGAGTTTCACGCGAAACAGACTGCCACGAGGATCCAGCATCCGTAATAGGGCGCTGCATGGGGCGATTGGGAACGCCATTGTAGGATCTCTGTCCATAATTCTGGGGCCCATTATTTTGGGGATAATTACTGGATGGTTCTCGATTGACTTGGTTGAAGGACGACATATTAGGATTACCTGCCGATTGGTAGCTGTTCATTGTCTCGGGGCCTTGGTTCTTGAGAGAGTCAAAGTAGGAACCAGGGTTATTCTGCTGCTGGTTCCCGGCATCCTGCCACGAGCTAGCGATAGCTGTGGCGGAACGAAGAGGAGACTGAACGGCTTGAAAGCCAGAGCAGCTGGTTGCAGCAATGAGAAAAGTGGCGGAGGAAAGAAACTTCATTCTTGATGTAGATTGTAATTGCTTAATTTTTTTGCAAGTTTGTTTCCTTCGTGATTGATTGTCGAATAAAGTAAACTTGTGAGAGAGTCCCCTCTTGGTAGAGAGGCAGCTTGTTTTATTAACATGTTGGATTTTTTTGCATGTCACGAGTCATCACCGGAAGTGTTTTCGTTTGCACGATTTTCTGACGTCATTTACGTTTGGTTGAGCGCATTTAAGTACTGTCGCACTTGAAGGTCACATCCTTGATTTCAATTGGTCAGTATTTTTTGGTGTCTGTGATATGGACAGACCTGGAAAATATCGAGTGCGCAGACACACGTACCCTTGAAAGAGATGCCGAAAGAAGATAACAACGAGAATTATTGAAGCAAGCAAACGCAAGCTGCCTGCTCTTGTGAAAGTTGCCGCAAACAAACGGTGACTACTTCAACAAGAGTCTTTTTCTGTTAATCAGGAGAGCAACTTGATGGAATTTGCCTGCTTCACAGTCAGATGTGGATGCCGGCATGGCAACTGCACAACAGCTTTGATTTCGAAGAAGGGGATAGATACACTGTCTGTCACTGGCCGGGTTTTGAACCCCGCCGTGGATACAGAACTAGTAGTCTAAAATATTTCACGCTGAGTCTTTAAAATTGCTCTTTAGTGACCTTGGGATATCGCACTGGACAGTAAGCAGCTACCTACTGTGTGTATGGAGCAAACGCCGCGTCTGCTGTACACAGCAGGGTTGTTGCCGATGATGGCCCGAGAACACAGCGCAGAAAAATTCCTGATATTCTGACGACGCCTTCGTTGCTGCCTTGGCTTCCTATTGTACCCAAGTAACAACATAGAGTAGTAGTCTACTACAGTACGTAGTACTCGCGTAGCTATTAGTCTACTCTGATGAGTAGACTACTAGTAGACTACAATCTTATTTGTAGCTAAATCAATACTCGCACTTCTCTGTACGAGCTTGTTTTTTCGACACCACTCCTCGTTACGCTACCTGTAAAAAATTGATGAAGGCGCACATGATATCCAAATTATTACGTCTGGCCGTCGCCATATCTTGTCCCCCCCTCTCGAGAGACACCACGCACATACAGCATCCATGGAGAGATAAAACTAAAAAATAACACAGGATACTTGATGCTTCATAACCATAGACTCAGCTAAAAGAAACAGCACGAATATCACTGGTAGCTATCAGTAGCAGCACTCAGACAGCGCTCTCTTAACCATAGTAAAAGAAAAAGAGCAATTTGTTGATATTTCGGCCATGTCCACTACTGCCACGCTTCCCACCCTCGGAGAGATCCAAAAGGCGTTCGAATCCGATGAGAAAGGAGGTCGGCAATTGATCTGTCAAGCACTACAGTACGGTCTAGTTTCAAACGATAATACTTCCAAAGTCATTTTGTTGTTGCAAGAACTATTCCGATCACCACCTGTAGAAAATTTGGAAGAACACTTGGTAGATGCTCTGTGGTTGGTCAGTAGCTCCTCGTTGGTGGTGGTTGACGACAAAAATACTACATCGGCTGGTCCACGAGATGCTGTGGTGCGCATTTTGCAAGAATTTTGTGGGACCGGCAGCAGTTACGATGATGGTGCCAAGGCAAAAGAAGAACAACAATCCGACGCAACAACAAAAACAAAACTGCGTTCGCTCGTTGTTCAACTCCAGAGTCATTTGGATCCGTCCCTTTTGGAACAGGCCGGTTTGATTGCCTCCGAAAAGGATCTGACCAAGAAACTGCGCATGCTCAACACAAAACAGTACAGACAACACAAGTTTAATTTGTTACAAGAAGAATCGGAAGGTTTTAGTAAGGCACTTACGTCTCTCGTTCAAGGGGAACATGCTACTTTGAAAAGTATCATGGGAACCTTTCACGTCGATCCTAATCGTATTTTGGATTTAGCCTTGGATGTCCTGATCGAAGAACAGGGCAAGAATCCTACATCAACTAAGAGAAACTTGGACTGGATGAAAGATTATTCCACAGATAAAATTCCAGCATTGATGGCATTCAAGTTGAAAAATTCGGCCGATTCAGCACCCGATACTTTGAAAATTTTACAAGCCATTGCGTCACTTGCAATTCACGAACCAACCGTACTGCCACTGGATAAAATGTCCAACTATTTAGCTCCCGTGACCGAATTGCTGGCAAAGACAATGCCAACCTTTATGCAGATGGAACGAAGTCGAGTTTCCAAGGTTGGGCGTGTAAGCTTGGGAGGATCCTCGGCTGCACGACAGAAAGAAGCCGAACGAGAAGCCAAATTGCACGCCCAATTGCTATCGTACCGCAAGCAACTGGAAAAGATGCACCGATTGCAATTGCTCGATATACTACTAGAACAGCGACAGTGGAAATTGGCACAGGTTCTCTTTCCCAATACGGATGAATTGAAGCAAGTTATGCAACTTTACAAAGAATTGGGTCTGGCTGTGTGCGATTGGATTCAAGAACAACTGACACCGCTTTTCAACAGATATTGCCCCATTCCAGATGGTTTGGTGGGTTTAGAGAGCAATGGTAGTGGGCAATCCAAGGATAAAGTCTCGTCGGACGATGTTTTGGGAAGTATGGCAGCTGAACAGGTAGTCGAGATGGTAGCCGCTCCGTTGGCTTGTATCATGGATTCTGGATGCGTCGTTGGACGGCCTGCTTTGTTTTGCCAATTATGTCGGTTGTTGGGGGCTCTCCTGAAGAAGGAACGACCTACTGATGTAAAAGAGATTTCGCCGTCGCCTGCACTCTATGCTTTCATCGAGTCCTTTGTCTTGCCCTCCCTCTCATTATTTCCTCCCAATCCAACTCTTCCAATGGAAGTGTGGTCCATACTTGAATTGTTTCCTTACACAACAAGATACCAGTTGTATCGCGACTGGCGTGGAGTTGGACTCGAGAAGGCAGGTTTGCAGCTGTTTGGTGACAAGAAGAAGCCGTTGGTTGTTGTCGAGAGTGAAATGAATGCCGGAAAAGATGCGCGCTATGTCTTGAAGCGTCTTTCGAAAGAGAGCATACGGGAGTCATGTCGACAAGTGGCCAAAGTTACACACTCGAGTCCATTGGTAATGTTTACAACTGTTCTAAGTCAAATTGAGTCTTATGATAACCTGGTGTCCATGATGGTTGAGGCACTGCGATTTGTGTCTCCCTTGGGGAAGGATGTGTTGGGGTTTTGCATGTTGTCACGACTCTGCGGAAGCTCCAACAGCGAAGGAGATCGCAGTCGATCGAAAGGTATGAAGAACTTGGCACGCGACGGGGCACAACCGCATCTGTTTTCAAGACGGTGTCGCCCAACCTGTTGATTCCTCGCCAATTTACATTATTTTCATTCGATGAGCTGACGACACCTGTGTCCGTGGTTGCGAATCAATCGGATATCAATCAATCCAATCTTCCTGGCATTTTTCATTAATTGATTTATGGTTTTCGGAACGAATCGACGATGATGACGATGATCGCAATTCACTTTTCTTTTTCAATGCATTTTTCAATCATTCCAGAGGGTGGAATTAATTCAGCTTTGTGGTTGCAGTCTATGGAATCATTTATTGGTGCTTTCTACGAGAAGCACCCAACCGTGGAGTTTCGGGGCATTGTTTGCTATGTTATGCGCCGTTTGCGAGACGGCCATGTGACCGAACTGGGAGTGCTGAGTAGCCTGTTGAAAACGACGGGCGGTTGGCAGTTTCAAGATTATTCACCGGCTGCATCATTGTCTTCAGCACAATTGGAAGGGCGCGCAGGAACGACACTGTTGAAGAGAGAGACAATGACGTTCGGAGTCGTGGATAGTTTCAACTTACGATCAAGTCAGCAGCTGCGGTTTGTGTTGCAAAGCGAGGATATGGGTGTCTCCCTTTTGATATTATTGGCTCAAGTTCGGTCGCGGATCGTTTTTGACGATGGTGGTGGTCGCCCGAAGCCCGTGAAGTTAATTGGAAGCTTGGTCGACGCGACCCAAGCTGTATTGTCAACATTGCTTGATTTTCTCACAACATCTTCGACTTTGGCGCAACCAGTACCTAGCAAGAAGGGAAGCAACGGCAACAAAATGGACGTGGACGAAGAGTACAAGCTCAGCAAAGAAATCGAAACCTTTGCCACATCCATGCCCGGATTGGTGGAACTGATAACGACTTATGGGATCGACATGGCAACCGCGTGGATGTTGTGTAGACCACTGGTCAGAGCCGCTGAACGAACGGAGAGCAATGGAAGCGTAAAGGATGTTTTTGGCGCCTTTTCGTTGACAGACAAGGTGAGAAATGCTTACAAGCCGTTGGTGCATTCGAAAACGTGCTGGGATAACATCAGCCCGGAATTCTTCGAGATGTTTTTCCTGCACACATTGTACGACCTCTTCTGTCCTGAAGCCATGTATGCTGCCGAAGCAAATCGGGCGACGAAAGAAGTAGAGCGATTAACTCAAAGGCAAAGTCAAGGTGGAGCGCAGCTTTCCTTGCAGCCTGGCAGCGTAGGTGGAGGGTCGCAGCAAAATACTGATGCAGAAATAGAACGCCTCAAGTTGGTGGCAGCTGCGCTGACAGAGCAAGTCAATGATCACCAGGCACGAGTGGAAGCAGTCCACCAGAAAATCAAAGACACTGCCAAGACATTTTTTCCCAAAAAGGAAGTGTCGGTGTCGGCTGTGAATGCGTTCCTCTCTCAGTGCATCTTTCCCCGGTGCATGCAAGGCCCAGACGGGGCCATGTACTGCGCCCATTTTGTCAAGCTATTGCACCAAGGAGGAACTCCAGGTTTCAGCACTCTCCATTATCTGGATGAATTGTTTGCCGTGATGTCGAGTTCGTTGTTCGGAGTGACGGAAGGCGAAGCTGCAAATATGTCCATTTTGCTCTTGGAGACTTGGAAGGATGTCAGTCGCTGGCGGTACGACGAGAAGATATTCCAAGAAGAAGTTAGTGGCAAACCGGGATCTTTCATGGTTAATCCAGCCGAAGAAGGCAATGCAGCTTGTGAAGAAACTATCTATTCAGTTTCATTTGAACAGTACAAGGCTTTATTTGTTAAGTGGCAGACTTCCATTGGCGCTGCGGCTCTTGGCTGCTTAAAGTCGTCCGAGTACATGCATACACGAGCATCGCTTATTGTACTCTCTCGCATTGTTGAAGTCTTCCCGAGTCGACCAAATATTGGAAACAAATTGTTCGAAGTCCTAGAGCCTCTCAAATCGGAGCAAAACAACTTGCCGGATATCCGCTCTGCCGCTCAGGCCTATTTTATGCAACTTACAAAAGCTCGAGCGGATGGTGTTTGGAAGGAAGAGGACGCAGCTGTTGTCAAAGCGCGTCTGAAGAAGGAGAAAGAAGCTCAAGATCTGCGCAAACGCAAGGCCGCGGAGAGATTTAATGATATGAAAGTAGAGAGTGAAAAGATTTCTGCGGATATGGGCGGCGGCGGGGGCGATCGCTTTAGAGACCGGGATCGCCGTAGCCGTCCTTCCGACGGAGGAAGGGATCATGGTCGTGGCGGCCTCAGGGACGATAGACGGTCTCAGAATTCGGTCGCAGTTGCTCCAAAATTTGAGCCCCCGCCTCGTGTCGGCGACCGGCGAGAGCATGGAAGAGGACTCTTGGACCGACAACCTGAGCCAAGAATTCCTCAGTTGGGTAGCCTGGGGAGAGCTGAGACTCACACTACACCCACTCCAAGGATCGGAGGAGTAAGAGAACCACTCGTTAGAGGAGTACGTGTCGGCGTCGATGACCGGGGGAAACTGGAAGGACGATGGGAGGACTCGAGAGTTGGAGGACGAGGTAAACGAAACAGATCTCCAACACCTGATGAAAACCGTGGTGGTGGTCGAGGAAGCCGTGATGCCAAGCGTGCCAGAACAGACCTCGAACCTCGCAGATCTCCCGGTCGCAGCGGAGGAGGCCGAAGATCGAGACGCTAACAACGCTGCTCGCCAGACACCATCCCCAATATTCTAGCTAGCTCAACGCAAGTTCTCCAAATATGAACCATCGGAACTGTGCATTAGTAGCTGCATGCAGTTGTAGTATTACAATTATTAGCTTTGGTGGAGGCCATACTCAAAGCTTCCAGGGGCATGAAACAGTTGGAGGCTTTGTCAATGTCAACTTGTCAACCTTATTTGGGCGTACCACAGTCATTCACTCTTCGCCATACTTCAACACAGATTAACGTAATTATGGTGGCAACTTTCCAGCAATTTCAACTGGCGTTCGAGGGAGGCAGTCATCGTCATCATTTAGTAAAGCAATGAATGGCCCAAGGCATACCCTAGCTTCCAGCTTTTTCTTGGGTTTGTTCCTATTTTCCTTTTCCCCACGGTAATTCTGTTTTGGGATAGAACGTTGGTCCGCACCAATTTAGCAACCCACGCAGTTCCGGGCAGGACAACTCGTAGGGTGGTGTTCGTTTTAGTGGATTGCGTGCCTTCCGCTTTTCTTGCAGAATGGCCGAATGACAGCCGTAGGGATCCGATTCGAAGGGTTTGACAGCACTTTTTTGTTCCCCGCGTGTCGCTTCTTCCAAATCGAAGCCTGTCGATGCCGGCGGATCGACTCCAATAAAGACAAATTCGTCGGGTGGCCAACTCAAGGCACGAGCGTGCATCTTTTCGAATCGTTGTCCTTTGAAGGAAAAGCTGATGACAGTAATCTTGGCAGGGAACGATCCTGTGACCTCGTGAAATCTACAAATTGAAAAGAGCAAATTTTGAAAGCTATCGGTGGCGTATTCTTCGGCAGCGGTCCGAGCTCGGACTGTAGAAGATGGATTGTCGGGCCACAACTTCATAGCATCGGCCACATTAAAGTATGAAGCAGCCTCCGTGAAGGGTCCTGTAGACGCTCTCGTCTCTCCTCCACTAAAGACCAGTAAGGAATCGGGATCTTTGTCGGCTTCTTCGATGCCTCGTTTAATATGGGCAATGATAACCTCGGGCAAACCCTTTCCTTTTTGATATTCCAGTAGGAACCAGTCTTTCTCGTCGTGGTCGGCATCTTGCAAATCTCCAGAAACGGTCACAGAATGTCCTGCGACAATGATTAAATGTTGAGATCTAGACGCCGATTGATCTTGATTCTGACGAAATATTTTTATATAAAAAGAAAGAGCAAGACGAGTTAGATAATTTGTCGTGGGTAAATTTTTTGGTACACATCCAATCACGGTGGCTTCCAGAAAGCAAAGACAAGAAGGCAAAAACACTTACAAATGGTTGACTGTCTTTGGAGACCCAAGGCCCGAATCTTCGTCGGACATTCCGTGCGCCCTTCATTTGTGCTTCCGTTTGCAATCTGCCACCGTCATTACTAGATTCTGGTGTATTGCGAAAGATGTAAAAGATATTAAAGAAAATCAAAACGCCTAACAAACATGTGATAGAAAAAACGATCAGAGCAACTTTTTGTCGTTGCTCTTGTCGCCGTCTCTTGGCATGCATTCGTCGCTTTTTCTGTAACTCGAATTGTGGAAGCATTGATGGCAGTAGAGCGCTGTGATTGATATTTAATAAGACGGTATGTTTCGGTCAAATTGTCAAGTTAATAGAGAAGGGGGAGGAGTGAGTGAGTCTGTGTCTGGGTTATTTATTATTAAGTGACCACAACTGTTAATAAAAGATCGTTCGATTGTTGTTTTTTGTTGTTGAATTGATTCGTGACTCGAATGTGAAAACCCGTTAAATTTAAATACTCCTCAAAAAAGAAAACCGCTTCAGATGAACAGAGCGAGTTTCTCACAATTTGATTCATCAGAGCAAAACAAGTTGACGCAGTTCCTTCCCGTCGAATAGAGCACATATTATGGAATATTATTCGAATACAATCATCGGAACCTTCCTTCTTTGTTTCTGTCTTATTGCGCTTCGGTTGAATCTTTTCTGGTCTTACAATGTCCTGAGTCACGTCCAGACGATTGTTCTCGGTGGAACCGTCAAATCGAAAGGGGGTATTGTCATCCAGGATAGCGTTGTTCACAACAACGGTACCCACGGTGACAAGCAGCGTGCAGCATTGGCATATAATGTTAATCTTTTGGTTGTCAGCGATGCGCACAATGGGCCCGAGAAAACGACAATCACAAAAGCCTACACGAAAAAGTCATTATCGTCCGCCGAGAAAGTCGCTGGGATACAAGCGGATTTCTATCTCCCTCCCAGTCCCGACGACATTCCCTTGGCTCCTAATCAGCGGCTTGTGGCAATTGGAGATATTCACGGAAATCTCACTCTCCTCCTTACCATGTTGATCGAGTCCAAGATTATCGACCGTCCCATTGATGATGCTTGGATCGACAACCATCAATTGTTGCTGCCCATGATCCATTGGATCGCGGCTGACACAATCTTGGTCCAAGTTGGTGACATTCTCGATCGTGGTTATCAAGAAGAAACGTGTATCAAGATTCTTTGCAAGCTCGGGCGACAGGCCCGACAACACGGTGGACGGGTGATTTGTTTGTGGGGGAATCATGAAGCCCTTGCTGCGCACAGTTTCGCTAAGAGTGGTCGTTCTCTCATGCCGAACAACAGAATGATCGCATGCAACTGGATGTCTGGTTGGAACTCACGCGAAGGAATGCACCAGCCAACTCGAGCCTTCATGTTTCGTCCCGGAGGACTCTTGGCCCGTCCATTCTTGTCCAATCTCAAAGTCGCCGTAAAGGTAGGCCGCACTGTCCTTGTTCACGGTGGATTGACCTGCAAGGATCTTCATCAATGTGGTGGATCCATTGAAAGCATGAACAAGGCTGCTTGCGATTGGATATTATGGGCGGGGGACCGTGTGAGTGACCATCAGCCACAGTGTTTGAAATCGGGGCCTCTATATATGCGAGATTACTCGAAGTACCAAGAGCTAAGCAAGGAAAGTCAACTCAAGGTCAACAGTGTTTTACAGAAACTCGACGCAGATCGTATCGTCGTCGGGCATTCCGTTCAAAGTATTGGGGTCAATGCGGTTCATGACAATAAGGTTTGGCGTGTAGATGTTGGCGACGGTCGGGTCAATTACAAGGGTTCACTGCGGATTCAGAATCCGAGAATTAATATTGCTTTGGAAGTCTTTGGGACCGGTCAAACCTCTATAGTAACTCGACAGGGTCCCTGGCAGGAAATTGCAAATTTTTGTCTTTGAGAGTTTTTTAGCCTACTTGAATCAGCTGGCCGTCCCTAAAACCATTGCGATCGCCACAGCGATCCTCGCAATAATATCCACTAGTACTATCCTAAAGAAGCACTGGTTACGAATGAATAGCGTTTTGTTGAACTTATCAAATAAATAATGCATCGTATCACCATCAACTTTATCGGCACTCAATACAGATCGAGCCATACAAGTCTCGTTGCTTTCTTTCTTTCCTCTGACAGCTCTTGCAGTGCTCTGCTCTCCAGTCGGTGTTGACGAGACATTAGCAATTTACTGAAGTATATGGTCCCAGGTATGGCTGTTGTCCATAATAGTACTAAAACTTTTTCTCACAGAGCCGCAATCATTTCACTCATAGCTGATGTGAAGGATTCAGTGTCGTTATAGGTTAGGCAGGGTGCCGTCAAGTGGTCTTTGTAGACTGGATACAAGTCAGCATGAACCAAAAGTGGTATCTTATAACCGATGGCCTGCGGCAGGGAACCTGTGAGCTTTTTCAAAGTCTTTGTTGCATTAGGAAAGTACCCAAAATTGCGTTCGGGATCTATCAGTGGTGTCAAAATGTCACATTCACTCATGGCCTTTTGAAAGTCCAAATATCTGGGTTCATGGACAAATTGGACCAAGTCCAGCACACCCTCATTTTCAAACGTTCTTATCGTCGCCGTCTGTTGTATCGGCCGTTGTGGTCGCTGAAAAATTTTTATTCGAATGGACGGTGCCGAATCCTTCTTGATAGCAACGTAGCTTGCCGCAGCTTTTGCTAATGCATCGTACACCCGGTTGCCTCCAGAAACGCACACGTTCAGCTTTTTTTGACTGGTTCTTGTTGTTGATTCTGTTGGTAATGATGATGATGGAAATTGTGGAAAGTCTGAAGGAATAAAGAAACAGTATTCTTTATGCATGGGATTTAGCCAACAAGAGCGCACCGCCGCGCTCTGATCCCAACGTGGCTCCCAGCCATGCAGGACACAAAAATTGGAAGAACTGTCTAACAGCCACGGTTTGTAATTGTAAGAATCACACGAGACACCAATCACAGCTGCATACGGCCATGTATAGTTGGTATAATCGACAAGATCTCCAAATTGCGCTTGGACCATCCCATCTGCTCGATCACGAATCGTTCCCCGAAGGTATTGTTCAAAATATTCCTCCCATCCTTCCTTTTCCTTTAAGTGACCGATATGTTTTGTCAAAGCCACGTCAAACACAACAATGGGTTTGTTGGAGGTTGCAACAGCCGTCGTCGTGATGTTGCAACCCAATTCTTCCCACGGAAGGGGATATCGTAAGATTGTACTTTCAATGATCTCATAATGATAATCCATTTTGTTCTCTAGAGCAACTCGACAAATGGGTTGTTGCTGCTTTTCTTGCTGTTGCTGTTGTTGTTGTCGTTTCTCGTCTTGTCCCGATAGTAACGCAATATCGTCAGTCCTTCTACTTATATTATTGTCTTGCCTCATCATCGCAGACATGTAATAACTCTGATTCTTGGTTGTCAGTGCAGAAAAATACAGGAGTACGCAACAAAATGGAATGAATGCTAGGAGACGCAATACTCCCTGTTGTATTGCTACTACAGTATTGGTATTTCGTCCGCTCCGCCTCTGTTTCTCTGTATACAGCTCTGGTTTTGGCATGGCGACTGATTGACTGCCTGCCTGACTGACTGACTTCAATGCAAGCTCGAGAGGGTATTATTTTATTTGGTTGCTGTTAGAAAAGAGGAACACGTACTGTACTTATTTTTTCATTTGTTTTGCTGCTTTTATTAATTCCGAGCGAGCTAGAAAGAAAGTACGGAGTAGACTACCGTAGACTACCAGGTACCCTGGTATGATGGTGTTGACGAAATAATAATATAGAAAGTTCCCTTAATTTTAACGAAGGCTTTCATGAAAGCAACGACTTTAAAAGTGTGTTTAAGAAGGGGGATAGTAGTTTCGACCTAATTAAAAAATAAAAATAATGAACTCGTCCGCCTACTACTAGACCTACAGTAGTCTAGTCTAGTTTAGCAAGTACAGTATTATTTATAACAGCATTATTGAATTGCATTACTAATTAGAGCGAAGAACAGTTAGAGTGTTGAGTGCCAAAAAAAAAAACGTAGTTCACTGTTTTATCACAACAAACCAAACCTCCAACCCTACTGTTGAAGTCGGTCTTCGACTTTTTCCCAACGCATCAGGAATAGTCACATCACGCTATGCCCTCCAAAATTGCACTAAGATAAAAAAATAAAGAATAATATCAGATGGCTTGTAACGAATTTTGATACATAGCGAGGGCAAAAATACTATGATTGCTCAAGGCTTTGCTACTAGTAGAGTATCGTCGGGAAAGCTCTTATTTTTTCTGAGCTTGGGTATACAGGGGATAATGGTCGCAAGGCTTTGGATCAACTCGCAACCAATTGCACTTTCTGTTCTTACTTACCAGGATGATGCCGTGCCCTACCAGGACCATAATATCCGATTCCGATGGAATGAAACAGGTCCAAGAAGACTTCCTAACGTGGTTCATGTACCACCATCTACTACATTCAGTGATCGGAGTGATGATCATGATGATGATTTGCAGCTAGACATTATGGTCCCAGCCTATGAACGAAACGAGAGACTCCAACTGTTTGCACGTAACCTGGGCAAGGCGATATTTGAGTACCATCAACAATCCGTCAATGCCGGAGTGGGCGAACGTCGTATAACGAAATTTCGTCTGCTAGTTACACGGTACACGGAACAGGAGAAAGCACGAAGTCCAGCGTTCCAAAGGGTACTGGCCAAGCTAACAGGTTTGGAGCTACCGGATATTGTCATGGTCCACAGCAGCGACAATGCCAAATTTACACGAGCCAGTGCTCTCAAACTACTTCATGATGCAGCTTGCCATTTGGAGTCATGTCTTGTGTCACGACTGGACGTTGATATTGAAGTTCGACCAGAATTCTTTGACCATGCTATTCAGACGGTCGTGTTGCGACATCAACCACCGAATGATTCCCAAAATGCAGAATGGCAAAATCCATCAAAATCGAACACGATAAATAACTCCACACCCACCGTATATTTTCCAATTGTCTGGTCTGCGTACAATCCAAAGTCTGTTGAATTAGTGGAAGCTGATTTTCGACAAAAAGGACAAGACTTGCCGGCATATTCAGAACACAGGGGACATTGGCGACCCTACGGGAAGGGCATGTATGTTCTCAGTGGACCAGATGCCCTCCTATTAAATTATGACGCCTTTACTCATCAAGGCTGGGGTGGAGAGGATGTGGATTTTTACAAACGGTGCGTAGCATTGCCACGGCGCATTCTGCGTCGGACAGAAACGGGTCTCATTCACACGTGGCACAATAAAAATTGTACCATGGGTGTAGAGGTTCATACGGAAGACAAACGCAATAAATGTTTGGACTCTAATCGACGAGAACGAGGATCGCCCTACGGCATAAAGTTGTTGACAGAATACGAAAGGAATCGAAAGACTTCGACGAAACCAACTTGAAAAGAACCAGCAATACACGCAAAGCTCTGGTGGTGATTATAATGTTACTCTGACTAACGTTCAGTAATATATATTCAGCTCTCAGAAGGGACCCTATTCAGAAATAATGAGAAAGAAAACTTCCAGACTACACAAGATGCAATATTTCTTTGTTGCTTGCTTGGAAGAAAGGTCCTTCAACTAGTATTCTAAAGGAGTACTATCACGTCAGCATGGGAGTCTGATCATTCATTCAAGTGATAAAAACTCCAAACCTGGACAAAAGGAAACTTAGCTTGTCAGATATGACAAACTTTGTTTGACGAAACACTCAATATCACACACAAATCATAAATGAACAGTCCCAGACATGGTAGCAGTAAGATGGTTGCATGGTACTACTCCTCTAGTACAGGCACTGTAGTAGAGTAGTTTATTTACTAATAGGAGTGGTGCTATGGTAAGCACAATTATTAGCACTCCTCTCTCCTACTACTAGCTACTCCTACCAGGTACTCGTAGCTAGAGTATTAGTCTGCGAGTAAACTACTACCAGTAGTAGCTAGTACGAGTTCAACGAGTTCACATCAGCTGGAATAGATTCACAGCAATAATAATATCTTTGCTGGCTAACGATGCTGACGTCAGCAATGTCGATTTCACAAACGATTTAGGGGAACTTGTACTATGCCAGTTGCAGGATACCTGGTGGTACCAGGTACCACGTACCCATCTTTAAAAATATTTCTCGCAAGACTAAACGTTTAGTCGAATTGGTCCTAGATTTTATTTTTTGGATTTGGGCGATTTTTCACTGCATTCGTTTTCGTTGGTTAAAATCAAACGGTCCTGATTTTGTGTGGTAGACAGTAGTGTAGGTCGCCGGAGAGGAACCAGTACGTCAGATTACTAGAGTAGTAGTCCACGTAGACCCTAGTAGTAGCTTTATAAGTTTGTTTGAGTTGATGTTGAAACTTAATGGGCAAAACAAGTCGTTCCTTGTTACCAATACTCCGACTACCTGGTACTACCAGTAGTATCCTATCCGTAGTATGTTACTACATGGTACTACTAGTAATGGTAATAGCTGAAGACAATGAGAAATTCTTTGATCTAAAAACTTTAAAAAGTTAAGTAAAGAACTTGAGTGTAGGTACTTAGTGTGATCGTAAGTAGATGAGGTCAAAAGTGGGGATCGGAGGAAAAGGAATCTTAGTTTGTGGTGTCTGTGCTCTCCTTCAAATAATAAATCTCAAGTGACGAGTATGTCCGTCTTAAAGTAGCCTCAGATGAGGCGACATTGTGCATATGGGGGTGAGATAAAGTCCACGTTGACAGAGAGCAAACAGAGAGTGCCGAACCACCGATCTCCATCATTGTCTTTTTGTAATAGCGAAAAAGAGAGGTTGGGAGTGATTGAAAAAAGTGCGCGATGGAATAGTATATGAAGGCTTGTGATTGGCCCTACGGTTGCATGGGCCAATCAATCGTGTGCGAGTGCGCGTTTGTGTAGGATATGTAAATAAAGTATGAAGGGATGTAAGCAGTATTTGTATAGCGTGCATGTAGAATTGGGATTGTGTGAATGTCTGTGCTGGTTTGGAAAGATTCCTTAAAAGAAATCTCCAAGTACATCGTCCACAGTGTCCGCTGCCTTGGCCCACTCCACCTCGGCTTCCACGTTGCTAATGCGCTTGGGAGCTGTGGGGGCGGTAAAGGCAAGATCCAAAGAGGAAGTGTTCCTCTGGTAAGGATCGACGGAATCGGAATGATCAGAATCTTCTTCGACCGAGTCAAGGTCAACAAACCACCCGTAAGTGTCCTTTCCGGAAGCAACATCATCAGCAGAAATAGAGTTGAAAGTCTCAGATTCTGACACCTGCTGGTCAGAACCACGAGTTAGATCCTGCTGTTGTTGTGGCTTGGGAGAGGCTGCGCGGGAGCAAGATGAATCGCTCACGGTAGCGGGGAGATGGGGAAAGGCCATGTCGATGATATCGACCACGGACTTGACCGACTTGGGAGAGGGACTTGCATCGACACAGTTCAGTTGAAAGTGTAGCGAGTTCATGCGCTCCATGCTTGGAGAACAGTAGCTTGGCTCGGTAAAATATGACGTGACTGTCGTATCATTTTCTCCAAAGTCGTCCACACCAGCTGGCGAGGATACTTGAGAGGAGAAGTTTTTACAAGACCCAGCACATCGGGACAGAGTTTTGGTTAACAACGAGACTCTGGAGCGCTTGTTGGGGACACTTTGGTCAAGAAGAGCCTCGTTAGCGGTGGTAGTAGCAGTAGCAGGCGTGTTGGATTTCTCAGCCTCGATATCTTCGCTCTGCTGAGCTCGAAGATCGTCAAAAAGACCCGACAAGAAGCCATTGGATAAAGCGGTTGGCAATTCGGCCTTTCGCTTCTTCAAATGGAATTTACGGGTGCTTCCAGAGGTTGGGAGGCAAGCATTATCCAAGCATGAAACTTCCGTTAGATTGGCGGCCGTAAAGGATAGCATTTTGATGAGGATATCGTCGATGATTCTCGAAAAATTGACGACAAAGATGATAGCAGGAGAGAGAAATCAAGGGGATGATAAGTTACAGATCTAGCAGGTGAAAAAGGATGGCGTAAATAGTCTTGTTGCCGTCGGTCCTTTTAAAGCGAGATAGATATCTGAAATGTTATCCAAGATGTTATCAATTTCATTCTATGCGCCGGGCAAGGAAAGACCAATCTCTCCTCTTCCTGTTTCCTGTCTATCCAAGGCGCTCAATTTTTTAAGAGCAATATTTACCAGTACGTACCAGGTTTGCTCCTAGATAGCACGCCGGCCAGTCCAAAGATCTGAAGACACCCTTTGCGTGGTGCAACGATATCCAATCATATACGAGAGCTTCTCGAATATTTAAGTGGATAGGGCAGTAGAAGGGAGCTTCTCTTTCTTTCATACTGGCCACGTCGAAAAAGTTGAATACGTGTCGACCTTCTTATTAAGTGAAAAACCTTCCTGTTTGACACTATACATTTTCAGTACGCATCAAAAAAGGATCTTCAAGGTGTCTTCAGCTATCGACTGAGATTCGTTGCAACGACTGGAAAGACACACAAGCCACATGGAAAGACACAAAGAGAGTTCGCGTAACGTACTGTAGTATGGTACGACAAAAAATCATGAAATAGACTGAAATAATTGGAGATCATCAGGAGAGAAGATAGCGCAGCTTTGGCGCTTTGGCATATTGGTCCGATCTATCGTGCTTCAACAGCTGCAACTGATAAAGGATCTTGTTTAACCGCGCCATGCATTTTTATACTAAAGAAAAGGGTTCTGGCGTGTTCAACGTTCAACGTGCTGATGAGAGAATGTTTAAGGTTGCAATTCGCCTACTAGTACCAAGCAAAATAGAACAATGATGCCTTTGTTGGCAAAATCAATGACAAGACGATCCACTTTGTTGCCGTCATGAAGTACATCAGGGGCGTTGGAAAACAAATTTTACTCGTCTTAGCGAAACACGGCCGGGCTGAAATTGGATTTTGTGAAGCATCGATCGAGCATCGAGCAGGTTTGTGTTATCTGCATGCTTTTTTTTTTTTCATAAAATTTTCGAAAATCATCAGAGGCACACAAATCATAATAGTGGCACTGGACGGCGAGGCGCGATGAAACATATCGAATGGAGTAGCCTGCGAGAACGCACCAAAATTCAACAATCTTGGCGCAAGTCGTCATGCCCAAAACCCAAAACTACTATAGGTCAATTCCAAAAAATGGCCCGGAAACCGGAAACAACCATCAGCAAGCAATTCGACGGAGTAGCTAGCGCGGTAGTAAACGCCATTTTATTTGAACCATGTGCTGCGTGCTGTCCATTTTCGAGAAATTAGCTAGGTTTTCGCTCAAATGAAGCAAGAAAAATGTATCGTAAACAAACCACCTTGCACAGGAATTTTGTATATGTTTCTCGTCGATGGGTTTCTCGACTTATAAAGTCCTTGATGTATTTTTTGACAATGAGGGCTGTCTCGAGTCTCGATTATCTCTGCCAAGAAAAAAAAAACTGTATCATTTCAAGAATCAGAAGCAACATACTATCAGAAGCTTCTGTTAGCAATACTATCGACTATCGACGGAATTTAGATCGAGGGACAAATGCTCCACCTCACCGAATCAACAACATAAGAAGAATGGTATTGTTGTGGTGCAGTACCTATTCCAGCAGTCTCGCAAATGCTGGTTTGAAGTTTCCAATAAAGGGACAAGGTGACCAGTGACAAGCGCTCCTGCAGCAGCAGCAGCAGCAGCAGCAGCAGCAAAAGAAAAAATAAGAAAAAATACGCCTTCCCGATGGAAAACAAGCCGAAAAATAAATCTTTTTGAGAAACCGGAAGAAAGTCTCGAAGCGAAAGGTTCACAATTGAGTTCACAAAAAGGAACAGATAGGGAGTTTTACCTTCGATCTATTATAACAGATAACCATATTATTTTATTCAGTAGTATGGTAATAATAGAATAGAATGGCTGTCTAGTACTACTACTAGCTAGTGGAGTACTGGCGTTGGGTGTCTAAGAAAATAAGTGTGGGATGAATTACGGAATGTTGTGCATGATGCAGAAGGAACAGGGTTATTACTTCGAACAAGCAAGATTGTTGTAATAAAATATCTTAAATAGATAACTTCTTTACGACCACAAAAACACCTTTTCTACAATTCTACCTGGTACTCTAGAGCTAGCTAGTAGACATTTCAATTTTTTTTAGCTAGTCTACTAGCTACTACTAGTAGTAGTCTATTATTAGTCTACTAGACCCTACTAGCTACTAGCTACTACTGTACTACTAGACTCCTAGTAGTACTAGCTAGTACAAGTGAATGCAGTATTAGTAGCACCAGGCGAGGAGTGGTCGTGGTAGTAGTACGTGGTGCTACTACTAGAGAGTACTCAGTAGTATTAGTAGCTAGGAGGAGGTAGTAGTTAAGTACTACTACTACCGTAGTAATAACGAGGAGAGTAGACCGAAGCAAGCCACGACTAGTACTACTACCAGGTACCAGGGTACGGTCACGACTCGTAGCTCTCTACTACCGCACTCTACTACTACTGTACCTGGTAGCTACCTGGTACGGTACTGAACAAAATACCAGGTAGTATTACTCCAAGTACTACTACCTGGTACTCTAGTAGCTACCAGGTAGTTAATAGTAGGTTCTCCTACTAATAACAAGTACCAGGTAGACCTAGTAGTAGTGTAGAGGAGTAATAGGAGTGGTACTGTAGCTAGAGCTGGCTTAGCTGATACTCGAGTAGTAGCTATTTCTACTTTGTCCAACTAAAAGTAGCTAGCTAGTAGACCAGCCAGTACCGCGTAACTACTACTTACCGCCTACAGTAGTACTAGACCCTACTAGCTACTAGCTAGTAGGACTAGCTACTAGTACCTACTACTACTAGTACTACTACTACTAGTACTACTACTACTACTACTAGCTACTAGAGAGCTACTCTACTAGTAGAGTAGCTACGCACCAGGTAGCTAGTACAGTACTACAATACTACTCTAGTAGTAGTAATCGTACTGTGGTACAGCACCGTATTTGGCACTACTTGTTGGTGCATGCCCATCACCCATCAGAGACTGTCATCACAGACTTTCATCATTTTTCTCGCAAAATTTCATTTTTAATATAAAATAGATTTACCTCTCGACGACATCATACATAATCATCTATTAGAAGAAGGAGAGTAATTGCGGAAAGGGTTGAATTGTTGGTGAAGTTGCGATAGCTCTAGTACTGCATCGTAGAACCTCCCACACCCTACTACACTACCCATTCCACTTCACACTTCACGCATTATAATATTATTATTATTATTATTTGTGGTACAAGCATTATTTCATTTTTTTCGGTCTGCCCATTATTTGACGACAAGAAACATCGACAAACAAACAAAGTAGTTCTCTTCTAGTCTTTGGAAGACGAGAGACTGCTTTGGACGTGTGTTGTCGAATTTTGAAAAGAAACAAGCATCGAGTATTTTGTTGGAACTTGGAAGTAAATACTGATTTTTTTTTTTAAAGTCTTTTTGTTTTTGGGAATTTTGTCAACAAATAAACCGATCGCAGAACCATGGGAATTGACAGCCAAGATGCGAAAGATGATGCTGTCATTGATCGGATCCAGCAACAACAAATAAAAGTCAAGGGTATGAATCGAAGTTTGAAAGAGAAGAAAACGACGCCGCTATTGAAAGATCATGATCGAAGCCTCAGTCATCATGATGTGAAACGCAGCTCAGTCCTTTTGAAAGAGATGGGACAGCCTCAAGACATGCGCCAATCTGCAAGAAATTCGGCAATGGAAGCAAACAGGGCGCAAATAGCCATTATCAAGGAACGAATAGCCGAGCTCAAAGCCAAAAAGATGATGCGTAAACAAGAAAAAGTAGCAACAACAACAACAACAACAACAACAACGAACCAACAACTGCAACAGGGTCGTCGATCCAGCAGTAGTAGTCAACCCAGTAACGCTGTTACGCGACAATCACAACAGAGCATAGATATGCAAGCCAAGGCCAAAGAAATGCAACGTCGTGTCAAAATGATGAAAGATTTATCCGACTTGGCCGCGCATCGCATGAAATGTACCAACGATATGGATCGATCGAGTACGTCGTCCAGCAGCTCGATTGCTACTATGGAAACCGAATTGGAATCTTTCGATCGACTCATGCGAACAACGGAACAAATGATTGCCAAGGCAACTATTCATATTGGCAGTGTGGAGCAGGCATCACAGCCTGCTGAAGCACTAAATCCAGCAGCTAGAACAGTGCCGGAACGAGAAGAAACTTCAAAGGCGGTAATAACAAAACCTGTTCCAAGACAAGTGCCGACAGTCAAACAACCAGCACAACCAAGGAGACAACTAAGCATGGCCTCGGAGTCTTCTGAATCTGACGCGGACTCATCGTCATCCTCGTCGTCTTCTGGATCGTCGTCTTCTGGGTCATCGTCTACAGAATCGTCTTCATCCTCTTCATCCTCTAGCTCATCGGCTTCGCAATCGACAAGCTTTCATCATACCTTTCATTCCCAAACAAGTGGATTAACGGATGATAGCTATGAGAATAGATATCCGCGTACCAAAAAGGACAATGAAAATACTGATAAGACAACCTCTGTTGAAATCACGGAAAGTGCCAGTTCAGCTGATGAAAGGGAGTTGTACGACCTGATGGTAGATATCCTAGACGAGAACCAGAGCGACGGTGTCTTTGCTGACTCTCATTCGACCTTTCGTACCCTGGATTCATTTTATTAGCAATGATATGAACGACAGCGTGCGCAAGTGGCGACCAGTAACGCACTTGGACTATTTATTATCTGTTTAAGAAGTCTATCACATATTTCACAAACATCCCAACTTATTACAATCCCCTCATTAACCGACACAAACTAACAAGAAAGAAGTCCCTTGTCTTGCCCTCGTTTACCTTACCAATTTCCCGATTACACTAGTCTAGCCACAAAAAATGCGACTACCCTCAAGCTTGAATGGAAAGAGCTAATAGTTCCTCGCCTGGTGGCAGACAGATACTTTTCTGTGTCTCTTCACCGTATTGGCTGCCCAAATAATCGATTATTGCTAGATTCAAGTCCGCGACAGCGCCATTCCGTCACGATGACAATTCTTTTAAAAAAATCTCCACCGAAAATTGGTGTGAGACGTCCCGAGCTCATCGACACGGGAATGAAACAATCACTTTGGGCTCCTTCGTGCGGCAACTTCGCTATTTTAGGCTGCCTCCGAGCTGTGCTCGTGAATTTGTTCGACGCTGGTTGTGGTATGGATGCCTGAACAGATGCCGAAAGGTGGTGCCGCAACGATCAAACTCGCTCTATAGACGGCAAGCTACAAGATATAGTATACATATTGAAGACAAACGTGCTCTTTGTATTGCTCAAGCGCTACGAAAGAAAAAAACTGATGGTCCTCGTGTACATGAACAAAATGGATTGGCTGCATGACACCAAAGACTATTAGAGGAGTTCCCTTACTACCATCATGGTCGGCAGATATATTTGCAGCCTGCAAATGCGAGACTGAGTTCGCTTGACGCCCAGCGTACTCTCTTAATAATTATTCGCGCAAAGGCTGTCAGAATCCCTGTGACTCAGAAGGAAAATTGCGGACTTGTTCACAGTGCAAACGTTGCTTTTGTATCAATTATTTGATGACTTTTCTTCTTTTTCCTTCGTTTCGACCGCCGTCCTCCTCTCGCGAATTAAATAATCGTCAGGACCCCCAGGAGTTTGCGTTCGACGAATTGGTCGATTTGCCCGAGCTTCTCCTCGAAGACCACGCCGTTTTGGTTTCGCCTTTTTGTCATCGGCAGCACCGTCTTTTAAGTCTTTCTCTTGATCCTCTTCCTTCACTTCCAGGACCACTTCTTCCTCCTCGTCGTTTTTTGGCATTGCGTCAGATGTTGTATGATTGACTGGTGCGCGGTGTGGTGCTGAGAGAGAGAGAGAGTATCTAGTAGAAGGGATGATACTGGTGTACTGTATAGTTGTTTTACGTAGTTTGTGTGAGTTTGGTTTCGAAATAATGCTGTTTCTTCGTCATCATGAGAGCTTTGCGGTCTTTGCTGTAATGGCCATTTATTTTAACTAATTCCGGGGTACTCTGCAGCAACATTAAGGGAGTACTTTTTTAACGTTACGTTTTATTACGACGCGTTTGTCATGACCGACATGGAGTGCATTTCATGTTTTAGGGATAGAGTTCATTTTAGAGATGATTTTCCCCCCCAAAATGCAAGTAGACTACCGTACTCGTACCTGGTAGTAGTAGTCTAATCTAGCTACGACTACTACTACTACTACTACTACTAGTCTAGTAGTAGAGTAGTAG
>Ga0100392_1000897_pt1 | contig 27202 bp, 27 predicted proteins | sample CryGeymeta201516_FD_81548 | JGI IMG/M metagenome (GOLD analysis project Ga0100392, IMG submission 81548) | Groundwater microbial communities from Crystal Geyser aquifers in Utah, USA - Crystal Geyser metaG 2015-16 | ecosystem: Environmental > Aquatic > Deep subsurface > Groundwater | place: USA... | reverse complement strand
CTGCCGTATGTCCAGGGCAATAATGCCGTGAATGATCATGCTGTTGTAGAGGTTGATCCAGAAAGCCGTTTTTTCTGCGGGTGAGTTCAACTGTTTCAGGTCATATTCCTGCAACAAGCGGCTGCACTCACAGTAGGCAGTGAAATCAGCCGACTGACTCAGGGCAAGGTAGTCAACCCGATTCGCACGACTGTCGTAAAAATCGTGCCGTAACTGACGAATTCGCAGTTGCAACTCAGCCGCCACATCTTTGCGCAACCGCGCCGCAGGCACCTCGCCGTCGTTCAGCAGAATGGGTTCATTCATCATAATCAACTCCTGGAAAATAATTCGTCATTTCCTGCCAGCTTTCATCAGCCTGCATCAGCTTGTCAAGTTTGCCGAATGGATAAAATCATTATGTCTAAAACGGCTTTTGGAACCACGGAAAACACGAAAAGACACGGAAAATTAAAACATTACAGCAAAACAGTTATTCTCCAAACAGGTCATACAATGAAGTGGTATATTTTCCTGATTTAGTTCGTGTATTTCGTGGACAACTGCTTTTTCGAGGTTAATCGTACCGCCCCTGATTTCGGTGTCGGCACATGATTCCCCTCTTTGGAAAAGGGCGACCAGGGGGGGGCTGACAGCTGGCGCCAAGCAGATCCCCCATTTTCAAAGGGGGACCTGCTTGGCGCGAAAGACTGATGCTAATCAAGACAGATTCTGTGGTTTATGGATTCACCGTAAACGCGGTACTGGCCAAGGTGTTGTTCGTCAGGTCCGATTCGTCCGGGACATTGCCATTATAATTCGCCTTGCCGACGATATAGTAGGTGCCCGATATCCCCAGGGGAAGACTGAGGTTCCGGTTGAAGGTCACACTCTCTCCGGCCGTCAGGCCGTAGTACTTGTAGTCGTAGCCCAGAAGGCTATCGCCGCTATCCCAGGTTACATCCGTCGACAGGTAATAGCCCACATGGGCGTGTTCGGTCGCTCGCTCTCCGCCGATATTTGTCATTGTCGTTGATACGGCAATACTCGAACCGCTGTTCACGGGGCGGCTGGTCCGGTCATTGCCGCCAGGATCAGATCCGGCGCACAGGGTCAATCTTTCCTGATGGATCAATTCGATTTACAGAATTATTTTGCACATACCCATACAAATTCACATCCCCCCCCCAGCAAACCCAATCGGATCCTTCGAAATAAACCTCCCCTCCATCGGGTCATAATACCGCGCCCGGTAATAATAGAGCCCCATCTCCCGGTCCCATTCGCGACCGGTATAGGTATATGCGTTGCCAAACTCGGTATCCTGGATTGCCGTCAGGGCGCCGAAACTATCGTACTTGTAGCGCTGAATAATGCTATTGCTGCTGTCACTCAATGCCAGAACGCTCCCCTGTCCGTCGGCGTGGTAATAGTAGCTTTGCCCGTTTTTCACCAGCGCCAGCGGCTCGTCGGTGCCGGGGCCGTGGACGTACCGAGACATAACGGACGTGGTGCCATCATCGACCAGCTGCAGCACAATATCCTCGCGGTCGTGGATATAACGGGTTGTTGTGGTCGACAGCGTATCGACCACCTGCTTTTCGATTCGGCGCCCGAAGGGGTCATATTTAAAATTCAGCGTCCTCAGCGTGACGCCATCCGTTACCAGCTGCGCCTGGGTCAGTTGATTTTCGGCATCCCAGGTGTACTGCCAGTAGTCGGTATGGGTCGCATTAAGATATCGGTGCGTCTGATTGCCGCGGGCATCGTAGGCGTAATCGAACTTGCGCCCCTGGGTCATTCGGTTTGCAGCATCGTGCGCGTAGGCAGCAGCCGGGGTATCTTTCACTGTGGGCCCCGACTCACGATTGCCGACGGCGTCGTAGGTAAAGTTTTCTTCCAGGGCTCCGGTCTTGGCCTGGGTGAGCTGATAGGTGGCATCATACCCATAGGAGGTCGTGGTGCCGTCCTCACTGCGAGCCAGGCGGTTGCCGACGGCATCGAACTGCGGATAAGCGACTCCAACCCCGAGGTTCTGGTAATCGATCCCGTTCAGCCAGCCGCTGTTGGGGTCGTAACTGTAGCCGGCGCTGACGCCGTTGGGATAGCCGAGGCTGGTGCGACGGTTGAGCAGATCATAGCCGAAACTGAAAGCTCCGGCGGGACTGGTCATGCCGCTCAAGCGATTGACGTTATCGTAGGTGTAGCCAATCACCTGCTCATCCGGCGTGCCGGGTTGCAGCGTCATGCTCGTACGGTTGCCGGCGGCATCGTACTGATAGTCAATGGTGAATCCGCGGCTGTCGGTGGCCGAGGTGAGGCGATTGGCGGCATCGTAAACATAGATGTAAGAGACCGACGCATTGGCCGCGCTGGTCAGATTTCCCCGGTTGTCGTAACCGTAGGTGGCGGTCGTCGCATCGGGATAAGTCTTTTGGGTCAGCCGCTGCAAAGCATCATAGGTGTAGCTGATACTTGTGGTATCCGGCGCGGTTTTGGTTGTCGGATTTTTTGTCGCTCCGTAGCTGTAGGTGGTTGCCAGCCCCAATGGATCGGTTGCCGTCACAAGTCGGCCGAGCTGGTCGTAGCTGAAGCTGGTCTGCTGACTTTTGGCGTCGGTGACGGAGTTGAGCTGATCTACGCCGCTGCACGAAGGGCAACCGGCCTCGCCATAGGACAGTGCGGTGATCTGGTTCAGGGCATCCTGCAACCCCCCAGATCCCGATTGCACAAGCACACAAGGCTGCTATACTTTCCATCGACAAAATAATTCATCCCTTTATCAAAGGAGCCTTCCATGACCCGGGATTATGTACTTTCACTTAATGATGAAGCGCGCTTGGCCGCATGGCACCGTCAAGCCCAGGCCCATCTCAGCAAGGGGCTGGCCGATGGCCCTTGCATCACTATTTCGCGTGAATTTGGTTGCCAGGCCTACCCTCTGGCCAAAGAGTTGGCCACACGGTTGGGGGAACCCTGGGCAGTTGTTGACCGTGAAGTCCTTCAGGAAGTGGCCAAAAAGTCGGGATTCCGCCTTGAACAGATTGAAAAATCTCGCGACACCCCTGCGGTTCTCAAAGCAATTTTTGCCATGTTTCTTGACCAGAGCCACGCCGAAGAAACCAAAATATTTGAGCACCTGCGTCAGACTGTGTGCAAATTCGCTTCTGCGGGCAGCTGCATTATCGTCGGCAGTGGTGGCGTGTATGCAACCCGCGAAATACAGAATATTTTTCATGTCAGGCTGGTTGCACCACTGGAATTCCGCGTCGGCACTATCGCCGAAAAACTTCAGCTGACCAACGCCCAGGCCACCGAGCACGTTCAGTTGCATCAGAAGCAGCGTGATGACTTCATTCACCGGCTGGCCGGTAAAAGCCTGGAAAGCCCGCTAAATTTTCATTTGGTGCTCAACAACGGTCTGCTTTCGCCGCAACAAATGGCCAAAATTATTGAGGCCGGCATCCGCCAGAAAGGGATGATTGAGTGACTGATAATCCACAAAAAAGTTGACAAAAAAACCTGAAAAGTGTTTTTTTCGAAAAATTTTTTGGTTTCATTCTACGAGAAAGGCCAAACCACAATGGCAATTATGCTCTGGAACTCAACCTACAGTGTCGGGGTGCGCGAACTGGACGATCAGCATAAGGGGCTGATCCACATGATCAATGAAATGCACTATGCGATGAACCAGGACAAGGGACAGGAGGCAATTTCTTCCATTGTCGAACAGATGTTCGACTACATGGAAACGCACTTCAGCACCGAAGAAGCCTATCTGCAAAAGTTTGGCGACCCCACCCTGCCCGCCCATCAGCGCCAACACGAAGAATTCCGTGGCAAAGCCCGCGATCTGCGCCAACGGGTCAGGCAGCAGGAGTTCATTCTCTCGTTTGAAATTGTCCAGTTTCTCTCTGATTGGCTGCAAAACCACATCATGGTCACCGACATGAAATACGCCAGCCTGCTGGCCCAAAAGGGCGTGCACTGACCCTTCCAAGCCAACAGGCCGAAGATGTCTATCCGGCGCCAAGGGCAGGAAACAGCGGATCAATCTTTACCCGCCCGCCCTAATAAGACTTGCGGAAGATGGTTTTGTGACACCCCGGACAGGGCGGAATACGCACGGTTGCGCGCAAGTGCATTTCTTTGCCGCAGCCCTTGCAGGTCAGGGTGCCGGGGCTGGTCACCTCGCCGGTGTGAAATTCCAGCACTTTTTCCGAGCGCTGGGCAAAATCGGTCAACACATCCGCCGCCGCATTCAACAGTCGCGCCAGGCCACTCTGCACCCCCGCCGCCAGACGATGAGGCTCAGCCGCGTTGATTACCGTTTCGCGAGCCTGCTTGATTTTTACTCCAACCTCCGTCAGGTCACGCCGCACATAATTACCAATTTTCTCAGCCTGTTCCCGCGTAAAATCACCCCCGGCAGCAATTTCTTCACTGGCTTTTTTTAACGCATCATCAATTGATTTGCGCCCTTCTTGTAAAATTTCGGCGGTACGATCAGCAATTTTCTGGTACAGGCGGACATCATCGTTCTCTTCAGGGTTGTGTTTCTCATCGTTCATGGTGAGCCTCCAGGGTAAAGAATAGACAGCGTTGTCAGTGAGTATACCATCTTTTCATGCGGCGGATAATCAATGGTCAGGCCGCGGCCTTTCCGGCATAAAACTTGACCTGCCGCTGGTCCTTCCCGTATGATTGCCTGGTTAAGGCGGCATCCTGCCAGGGTGTTCCTGCCTTATCCCGCAGGGCAATCGTCAAGAACTCCACCCCGAGTGGCGCTTCGTAGATTGTTCTACCTTCCAGAGTAGCACCAAATTTCGGGAAACCCTCCGGGTTCGGTCGCGGGTCGCTCTGTCCGTTATAAAAACCAAATACTGTTGTTCACATCATGTGCTGCCAACAGCACCCTCCTCCGTCATTCATCAAGTGCTGTGGCAGTTCTGATGTGTTTTCTCTTTATTTTTAATCTTTGACCCGATAAAGGCATCCCCTATGGAAGCACGCGCGAAAATCGAAATCAAAAACCTGTATAAAATCTTTGGTCCTCACCCTAAAAAAGCCATGGCAATGTTGGCCAGGGGCTTGGATAAAAATGAAATTTTCTCAAAAACTGAAACCACCATCGGGGTTCAAAACGCGAGTTTTGAAATTAATGCGGGCGAAATTTTTGTCATTATGGGGTTATCCGGTTCGGGGAAATCAACCATGGTGCGCATGATTAACCGCCTGATCGAACCCACCAGTGGTCAGGTGCTGATTGATGGCGAAGACCTGACCGCCATGAAAACCGATAAGCTGGTTCAGGTGCGGCGGAAAAAACTGAGTATGGTTTTCCAATCTTTTGCGTTGATGCCACATCTCAGCGTTCTGCAAAACGCAGCCTTCGGCCTTGAAATGGATGGCGTTGACCGTCCCACCCGCGAAAAACGCGCGCTCGCGGCCCTGGAACAGGTCGGGCTTGAGGCCTGGGCCGAGAGCCAGCCGAAAGAGCTGTCGGGCGGCATGCAGCAGCGCGTGGGGCTGGCACGTGGTTTAGCGGTTGATCCGGACATTTTACTGATGGACGAAGCCTTTTCGGCTCTTGACCCCCTGATTCGCACCGAAATGCAGGATGAATTGCTGAAATTGCAGGCCGCCGCCCGGCGCACCATTGTCTTTATTTCCCCCGATCTCGATGAGGCTATGCGTATTGGCGACCGCATCGCCATCATGGAAGGTGGCCGGGTGGTGCAGGTTGGTACGCCTGAAGAAATTTTACAGAACCCGGCCGATGATTATGTGCGCGCCTTTTTTCGCGGGGTCGATCCAACCAATATTCTGACCGCCGGCGACATTGCCACCGACAATCAAGTCACTATTCCCATCACCGATGGCAAAAATCCGCGTGCCGGTTTGCAGCGCATGATCAAAAATGACCGGGATTTTGCTTATGTGGTCGATGCCAAACGCATTTTCAAGGGCGTCGTCTCGATTGAATCACTGCGCGCAATTCTCGATCAAGCCCCGGATCAGCAACTTATCCCCAATGCCTATCTGGAAGAAGTTCTCACCGCCCGCGATACCGATTCCATGCAGGATATTTTGCCCCTGGTTGCCAATCATTCCTGGCCCTTACCAATTCTCGACGCTCAGGGCAAGTATCTCGGAGTGGTTTCTAAAAATCTGTTTTTGCGCACCCTGCACCGCGGCCAGCCCGAAGAAATTTCCGCCATCGAAACCCAGAACACGGAGGCGATTGAAGCATGAGTTTTCTGAGCTTTAACGAAAAAGTTATTCCCCTGGATGAGTGGGTTCAAACCTTTGTCGATTGGCTGGTTTACAACCATCGCGACATTTTCCAGGCGGTTAAAAAACCGATTGAGCTGTGTTTGAAAGGCTTCGAATGGCTTTTTACCGTGCCGCCGCCCCTGGTGATTATTCTGTTACTGGTTGCCATCGCCTGGCGCTTTGCGGGCAAAAAGGTGGCCCTTTTCTCCCTGTGTACCCTGCTGCTGGTAGGGTTTTTGGGCCTATGGCAAGAAACCATGATCACCTTGGCCATGGTGATCAGTTCGGTCTTCTTCTGCGCACTCATGGGCATCCCCTTAGGCATTATGTCGGGACGCAGTAACCGTTTTGAAATGCTGCTGCGGCCACTGCTGGATGCCATGCAGACGATTCCCTCTTTTGTTTATCTGGTTCCCGTGGTCATGCTCTTCAGCATCGGCACAGTTTCGGGAATTTTGGCGACAATTATCTTCGCCCTGCCGCCGATTGTGCGCCTCACCAGTCTGGGAATCCGCCAGGTTCATCCCGAATTGATTGAAGCCGCCCTGGCCTTTGGAGCCACCTCGGGGCAGGTTTTGCGTAAAGTGCAATTTCCCCTGGCCCTGCCTTCGATTATGGCGGGCCTTAATCAGACCCTGATGATGGCCCTGTCGATGGTCGTCATTGCAGCCCTGATTGGGGCCGGCGGCCTGGGCAACCCGGTGGTTCAGGGTCTGAACACCCTGGAAATCGGTCTGGCAACCATTGGCGGTCTGGCCATAGTGCTGTTGGCCATGATGCTTGATCGTATTACCCAGAGTTTCGTCCGCAAATGAGGCGGGCTGCTCTTTCCCTCGTTCCAAAAGGAGAACAACCATGAAACAGAAGATTTTACTGCTCCTGCTGTCCCTGACCCTGGCGCTACCGGCCTTTGCCGCAAAACAAAAGCCTGGGGAAGGTGTCGAAGTTAAACCGGCCCGCGCCACCTGGAATACCGGTTATTTCCAGGAGGCCCTGGTGCGTGCCGGGCTTAAAGAGCTGGGCTATAAGGTCGAAAAGCCCAAAGAACTGACCAACCCGCTTTTCTACCAATCGGTCATGCTCGGTGATCTGGATTACTGGACCAACGGCTGGTTCCCGAATCACGTCAGCCAGATGCCCAAAGGGTGGGAAGAGAAAGTTGAAATCGTGGGTTATGTGGTCAAGGCAGGCGGATTACAGGGCTACCTGGTCTCAAAAAAAGAGGTGGAAAAATATAAGATCTCATCCCTTGATGACTTCAAACGCCCCGAGGTAATGAAGGCGTTTGACTCCAATGGCGACGGCAAAGCCGACCTGACCGCCTGCCCGCCCGGCTGGGGTTGTGAAAAAGTCATCACCCATCATTTTAAAGTGTACGACCTCGATAACTACATCAATCCGATCAAAGCCGGCTATGCGGCGAGCATGGCCGACACCATGGCGCGCTACAAATCGGGTGAACCGATTTTCTTCTACACTTGGGCACCCAACTGGACCATCGGCATGCTCAAGCCCGGCAAAGATGTGATGTGGATCAACGTTCCGAAAATCTTGCCTCGCGATTCACAATTGGCCGGTGAAGAGCGCATGACAGTCAGCGGCATCGAAGGCGCAGTCACCGACCCGCTCAAAGCCGGCTTCGTGGTCAGCGACATTCAGGTTGTCGCCAACAAAAAATTTCTCAACAACAATCCCGCCGCCAGAAAGTTTTTTGAAGTCTTTACCCTGCCCCTGGCAGACATCAATGCGCAAAACACCAAAATGGAAAACGGCGAAAAATCCCAGTCAGACATTGAGCGTCATGCCCAGGAATGGATCAAGGCCAATCAACAGCAGTGGAATACCTGGCTCGAAGCGGCGCGTAACGCCGCCTGAATTTGCTATCTGATCACAGCCACAAAAAAAGACCTGGGTCACAGCGCTCAGGTCTTTTTTGTGGTAATCACCGGGGGGGAGTGAGTTTTTGCGCCGCCATCAATCTTTGCGCACCAAACCGGCCCGCAAACTTGCGAGCTTGGCTTTAACCCGCCGGGAATTCTCGACACCCATACGCAGCAGAATTTTCTGCCCGGCCGAGCGTGCTTCGAGTTGGGGATCGGCATAACGGAAGCGACTGATGTGACGTACCAGGCGGATGGGTTCTTGCGGTTCCGGAGTTTCCAGGAGATGAGAAATCACCTCAATAAAACGATCATTAAAATATTGGTTATCCGGGCCGATATCGTAATAGGCTAACTGGAAGAGGGGATAAAGGCCCCGATAAAGGTGAAGCAAAACCTTGTCGGGCACAGCTTCAAGCAGTTCGACATAAACGCGATAACGTTCAGCATTACGACTATCGATAAGACGTTCATCATCGCTGCCCTGAGTCATAAAATTGCGCGACGGTGGCACCAAAGGCAAATGCCGACGCGCTATAGTGTCGCGAGGCAACTGATCGACAAACAGCACCAATTTGGGAATAAAATGTTCCAACACCAGCACCCGCAACAAGGCTTTGTTATCAACCAGATCAACGACGCGATTTTTCACAAAGGCATCGGCTTCGTTCAAACTTTGTGGGAAAGGCGGTGCTGCTGGCGGGGCGGCAACATCTTGATAAACGACAACCGGCGGTGGTACCGGATTTCGCGGCGGCACGGGCAGTCGCACCAGTGACGAGGCAGAACCCTCTTGGGTGGGAGTTGCGGTGGGAACCCGCGCAATCTCAGGCGACGACGTCGCCAAAGGTGGTGAATCATTCAGATAAAAATACCAGCCAACCGCCGCAAGGGCAGTTATGACCAGCAGCAGCAGTAAAGTTATTTTCAGATTCATGCCGACTCCTGTTCGCTGTTTCACTGAAAAAGAAAATACGCTAAAATTCAACAACAGCTTAGGCCAGCTCACCGCGATGGTCAATTACGAAAGTCAATCCATGAGTGCGTATTGCCACCTGGCCCCAGGACATCCCTGGCACGGGCCTTATCACGATCTTGAGTATGGCTTTCCCTTGCGCGAGGATTCGCGCTTATTCGAACGCTTGGCCCTGGAAATCAACCAGGCGGGGCTGTCATGGTTAACGATTCTGAAAAAGAAGCATGAATTCCACCGCGCTTACGCCGGGTTCCATCTTGACCGGGTTGCCGCCTTCGGCGCAGCCGAGCGTCAAGATCTGCTCGCCAACCCCGGAATCATCCGCAATCGCCTCAAAGTGGATGCGGTCATCGAAAATGCACGCAGGCTGGTGGAAATCCGCACAACTCATGGCAGTTTTGCCAACTGGCTCGATAGCCATCACCCCTTATCCAAGGCCGAATGGGTCGCCCTGTTCAAAAAAACCTTTCGCTTCACCGGCGGAGAGATTACCGGTGAATTTTTGATGAGCACGGGCTATCTTCCCGGCGCCCATGATCCCAACTGCCCGGTTTACGCAAAAATTCTGCAACGAAACCCACCCTGGGCCCTGTTCGAGGGCCGATAACCCACCAGCCCCCCGGGCGGCATCCCAAATAACTTGCGGCCTGTGCCCGTTTATCGCATCATAAGCAAATTGCTGCGCTGGTGATAAAAGACGAGGGTTGCACGCCAAAGGATTTCAACGATGCACATACCGGAAATTGACGAACTTGTTCGCAAAGGCATTCATGCCGCCGAAACCGGCGATATTCTCTCCGCTCATTATTTTCTTGAACAGGCGGCCCAGCATCGGAACACTCCTGAGCTGCACACCTATCTGGCGTTTTGCCATGCCAGCAGGCACGGTAATCTTCCGGCTGCGGCCAGGGCCTGTCACCAATCGATCCAACGCGAACCGGGAAATTCACTTCACTACCTGGTACTGGGTCGAATTCTGGTTCAGGCCGGAGAAAAGAACAAAGCCATCACGACGTTTTTGCGCGGGCTTAAAGCCGGCCCTAATCCGCGCATCATCAGCGAATTAAAAAAACTGGGGTTGCGCCAGCCGGCAGTCATCGGGAAACTGCCGCGCAATCATCCCCTTAACCGTGTGCTGGGCAAAGCCTTAAAACGTGTCGGCATTCGTTGACGGGGCGACAACGCAACGCCCACAGAGACTTTGCCCTTAGCCCTCGGCTGAAAAACAAGAAATTCACCTCAGGAGATTGAAGTTATGAGTTGGTTGTCGGGAATAATTGGTGGTGGGCTGGGGGCGATGATCGCAGGCCCGATTGGGGCAATCATTGGCGCAGCCATTGGCGCGAGCATGGGCGGCGGGCAGTCTTTACCGCAGCTGACCGGTGGTGGCATGCACCAAGCGGTGCAACGTCAGGCCATTTTTTTCACCGCCGCCTTTTCTATGATCGGCAAACTCGCCAAGGCCGACGGGCGGGTGTGTCCCAACGAAATTGCCACGATAGAAAAAATTTCCAAACAAGCTCTCGGGCTCGACGAACAAACGCGCAAATATGCCATCAATGTCTTCAATCAGGCCAAAGACAGTCTTGAACCCTTCGGCAGTTATGCTAACCAATTTGGCAACCTCTTCGCCCATGATCAGCAGATGTGCAGCGTCATGATGACCATGCTGTTTGAAGTCGCCATGGCCGACGGCCAACTCCACCCCCAGGAAGAGGCCATGATCCTTGAAGCCAAAACCGCTTTCCGGCTTTCCGAAGGGGTTTATCAATCCATGTTCAACCGTTATGCCGGCCAGCACAGCAGCAGTGTCGGACTGGCCAAACATTATGAAAACCTGGGGCTCAACCCCGAAGCCACCAGCGCCGAAATCAAAAAAGCCTATCGCCAGAAGGCATCAGAATTCCATCCCGACAAAATTGAAAGCAAGGGCCTGCCGCCTGAATTTCTCAAGTTTGCCAACGACCGCCTGGCCGAAATCAACGCATCTTACGCCGCCATTATGGCCTCACGTAAATAGAAAAACTGGCGCACACCAGTATGCTTTCAACCTACCTCAAACTCTTGGTGGTTGCTTTTTTCTGGGGTGGAACCTTTGTTGCTGGCCGCAGTCTGGCCGGACAAGTTCCCCCGGTGGCAGCGGCTTTCTTTCGCTTTGCCTTGGCCGCCATAATTTTACTGGTGGTGGTCTGGCGGAGAGAATCTTTCCCACGCCTGAACTTGCGCCAGTTCCTGGTTATCGTCAGCCTTGGTGCCACCGGGGTCATGGCCTACAATCTTTTCTTTTTCAAGGGGCTTTCCATCATTGGTGCGGGCCGGGCCTCGTTGATCATCGCCCTGAATCCGGTCTTTATCGCTTTAGCTTCAACCTTGATTTACCAAGAAATTCTGCCCATAAGACGCGCCGCAGGCATAGTATTGTCCATTTCAGGTGCCATGATTGTGATTACCCGCGGCGCGCCCCTGTCAATTTTAAGCGGCGGGATCGGCCAGGGCGAACTGCTCATTTTCGGCTGCGTTTTGTCCTGGACTCTCTACTCGATCATCGGCAAAATCGCCATGCGCGGCCTGAGCCCGCTGGTTGCCGTTTGTTATTCCTCCCTGGCGGGGGCCTTAATGCTCTTCCTTCTGGCCCTGGGACAAGGACAGCTCACGACAGTCTTCAGTTACCCGGCGACAGCCTGGCTGGCTCTGTTTTATCTGGGCCTCTTTGGCACCGTCATCGGCTTCTTCTGGTATTTTCAGGCCATTGCCCGCATCGGCCCCTCGCGAGCGGCCGTCTTTATAAATTTCGTCCCCGTCAATGGCGTATTACTCGCCACTCTGATTCTCAATGAGCCCCTGACCCTTTCCCTGCTAACCGGCGGTGCCCTGGTGGTCTGCGGTTCCTACCTGGCCAACAGTAAGTGATTTCGAGGGTGGTCACTGCACGCAAATAACGGCTACAGCCTCATTCCAGCAGGTTTTTCAGGGTTGAAAATCTGGATCGCCGACAAAGAAATTTTAACCACCCGGCTTGAAGCCTATGAAAAGAACCAATATGCCATACCGTCACCTGATCCGGTCGAAACAATCAAGTACGGGATGGAGAGCGGCGGCATCACCAGGCAGGATTTAGAGACTTTACTGGGGAACCGTGCCGAAGTTTCGGGAATCTTCAACCACAAGCGCGGGCTCACGTTGACCATGATCCCCAATCTCCACGACGAGCTCGCCTAAACGAACACCAAAGATAACACCGGCCCCATTATGATATAGACAATCAGCCTTCGAGACCCTGCCGATCAAGTGACTCCACCTCCGAACGGCCAAGCCAATAGCAGGCGAGCGGTGCCGGAATTTTCAACGCCTTAATGTCCTCGGTGGTGGAAAGGGGCAAGATCCCGAAGTCGGCGGCGTCTTTAGTGATAACATAACTGCGGCTGACGTTTCGCTCATGGCAAAACTGGATCAATCCTTTCAAGTCTAAGGTTGAAACATTTTTCCCGCGATATTTAACCTCGAAAGGAACCAATCGTCTTCCCTTGCGTATCCTGTCAGATATCTTGTCTTTGTCCATCATTTTTCTCGGCCACGCTCAGTCTCTTTTCAATTTCGTCGGCAAAGTAAGCCCCCCAAGTCAAATTGTCCACGGGTGACGGCACCAAGGATGACCGATCGCTCTTCCTCAGTAATCGTTTCGGTTCTGGATATTCGATAAGCACAACGCACTCGGCGGTAGTTGCGCCCAATGCCAGGTAGAGCGAAACAAAATCGGAGCAATAAAAAAATCTGTTCCTTTCTCCTCTCTGAATGGGCCATCATGGTAGGTGGGAATTTCGCAGTCGGCCGTTTTCGCACCGACACTTATGGCTGGACGGGATCGGCGCCGGCAGTCAAGAGAGCTGGTGATGCCGAGCGGTAAGAGCAAGGTTAGAACCTCTCTCGCACAGAGAGCCAATAAACCAGCCACTAAAAGGAGCAGACCATGACCACCCTTGCATTTGATGTTTACGGAACCTTGATCGATACCCATGGTGTCCTGACTGCGCTCGAAGGATTGGTAGGTGACCGGGCCAAGGCGTTTTCAAACAGCTGGCGCGACAAACAGCTGGAATATGCGTTTCGTCGCGGGCTGATGCAGAATTACCAGACTTTTGCCACCTGTACCCGTCAGGCCCTCGACTACAGCTGTGCCCTCTATGGCGTCGAGCTGGGGGACGAACAGAAGCAGGAGCTGCTGGCGATCTATCGGATTCTTCCGGCCTTTGACGATGTCCGTCTGGGACTTAATCAGTTAAAAGGCGCGGGATTCAGGCTCTTTGCTTTTTCCAATGGCGAACCCGAAGCGCTTGAGAGCCTGCTGGGCAACGCCGGTATCCGCGAGCTGTTCGAGGGGGTGGTCAGCGTCGATGACATTAAGTCATTCAAGCCTAACCCCGGTGTCTACAGTCATTTTTTGCGCCAATCGGGAGCAACGGGTAGCAACGCCTGGCTGATCTCCAGTAACCCCTTTGACGTTATCGGGGCAATTTCTGCGGGCATGAAATCGGCATGGGTCAAGCGTTCACCCGAAACGGTCTTCGACCCCTGGGGAATCGAACCGACGCTCACCGTTAGTAATTTGAACGAGTTGGCGGACAGAGCAACCGAGGTCATGACTTCGAAGAAGACTTGAATCATGAACGCGATCTGGCGCTCGACGTATGCCGATGTTTTACGTTGCATTTTTTTTTGCTCTCTGCTTCAACAATTGCCAAGGTATCAGGAGTGTTCTGAATGGTTCAGCAGGTTAAATGGGAATTCCGCAGCCGTTTTCGCACCAACGCTTTTGGCTGGCAGGGGTCAGCGCTGGCAATCAAGAGGATTGGCGAGGCCGTAAAAGAAATCCGCAAGACAAAAGACCCGATCTTGCGCGCCGAAGGCGCTATCTTGTTGCTCGAACGCTTATGGCCGGCTCTCCAGCGGATTGATACTTCATCCGGATCATTGGGGACTGCGACCTGCAAAGCCGCGCATGAACTGGTGCAATTCATCGTCGATGCCCCGTGCACCGACCAAGTTCGGGAAAAATGGCTTGAGAAACTCTGGCAGGCAATGGAAGAAGATGGGGTGGATTACTTGTCCGAAGTCAGCGAACGCTGGGGAGAATTATGCGTATCCCGCAGCCTTGCTTCCCGCTGGGCGGATGATCTACGCACTACGCTTGAACTCTCCTGGAAGCATGGGGGGTATTTTCGCGGTGGTCCAGCGTGTCTTTCCTGCCTGCTCAAGGCGCAGCGCTATGATGAGTTACTGCGGTTAATTGATAAAGCCCCGTATATTTCGTGGCTCTACCGTAAATATGGCGTCGGGGCATTGGCCGCACTCGGGAAAACAGAAGGAGCAATCCAATATGCTGAAGCATCAAAAGGACTGAATGACGGATCTTCGGCCATTGCTTCAGCATGTGAAAGGATTCTACTCGATGCTGGTCAGCACGAAGAAGCCTACCGACGATTTGCTTTTTCTGCCACCCTGGCCACTACCAACCTGGCTCGATTTCGGGCTCTGGCAAAAAAATATCCGCAAAAAGATTCCGAAAAAATTCTCCAGGATTTGATTGCCAGCACGCCGGGAGAAGAAGGCAAGTGGTTTGCTACCGCCAAGAGCCTGGCGTATTTTGAGCTTGCAGCCACTCTGGCCGACGAATCTCCGGTAAATATTGAGACTTTGAACCGTGCAGCAAGGGACTTTGTTGAAAAAAATCCAGCTTTCGCCCTTGATGTGGCATTGGCTTCACTGAAATGGCTTGCGGCCGGTCAGTTTTATGAGATCACGGGTCTCGATGTGTATAATTCGGTTCGCTATGCTCTTGATGCTTCGGAAAGAGTTGGGTGTCGTGAAAAATCCATTCAGCGAATAGAATCCCTGGTAAATACTCAGAATACGGACGATTTCGTCCGAGAGCAAATACTTACGTCTCTTAACCGTTTAAGGAAAAACGGTTGAATCCTGTGAGCGACACGTATCTCATCAAGACCGAACATGCCATGCAAGTCGCCGAGGATCGTCTTTCAGGTGCGCGAACTATCTAACCGGTTTATCTGGCAGAAAAAATAGACCTGGGTTAGAATGAATCCGTCGTTCACCTTTTTCCCAATGGAGCAATAAAAAATGTTCGAACCAAGACCAACCGTAGCCGCCAGCCAAAACACCATCCAGGGGGTCACTGAGACCAGTCAGTTTCTGCCCAAGGTTTACGGCTGGATGACCGCCGGGCTGGCCCTGACTGCGATAGTCGCCGCCCTGACTCTTTCGAGTCCGCAGTTCATGAACCTCATTTTTGGTAACAAGCTGATATTTTATGGCTTAATTTTCGGCGAATTGGGGCTGGTTATCGCCCTGTCGGCCGCCATCAACAAAATTAGTTCAACCACCGCAACCCTGCTTTTTCTGGGCTATTCCGCCCTGAACGGTGTGACCTTTGCGTCAATTTTTCTGCTTTACACCAGCAGTTCCATCGCCAGCACCTTTTTTGTGGCCGCGGGCACCTTTGCGGCTATGAGTATTTTCGGCACCGTCACCAAGCGCGATCTGACCTCTTGGGGCAGTTTCTTTTTCATGGGCCTGGTCGGGATTATCATTGCCTCGGTGGTCAATATTTTCCTGCAGAATGAGATGATTTACTGGATTATCAGCTATGTCGGCGTCTTTGTTTTCGTCGGCCTGACCGCTTACGACACCCAGAAACTCAAGCGCATCGGCGAGGCCGGCTTCGACAACGAGGAGAGCCGTAAAAAAGCCTCAATTCTCGGCGCCTTAACCCTGTACCTCGATTTCATCAACCTGTTTCTCATGCTGCTGCGTGTCATGGGCAATCGGCGCTGATACGACATCCCCTGCCAGAACAGCACACTAAAAAACCGCCCCCCGATGAGACATCCGGGGGCGGTTTTTTAGTGGAACTCCCATCTTCGACGGCGGACACAGCCTTTAACCTTGCCGCTGTTCGACCTTGTCACAAATATAAGCACCTATGGGCAGGGCCGAGGTTGCTGCTGGTGAAGGGGCATTACACACGTGCAGGCTGCGGGGGCTTTCGGCAAAGAGAAAATCCTGCACCAGACTGCCATCTGTCATAACCGCCTGAGCACGAATACCTGCCGGATAAGGCCGCAAATCACTCAGCGCCAATTGTGGACAGTACTTGCGCACCTGTTCTAAATAGCCCCGTTTCCACAGGGAATTTTTCATTTCGATCAGCCCCGAGCCCAAATTCTTGTGCATCACCTTCCAGAAACCGGCGTAACTTACATTTCCCCAACTGTCTTTCAAGGAAAAATTCACCCGCCCATAGCCCTCGCGTTTCCATCCCACCACCGCATTGGGTCCAACAGTCACACTGCCATCGATCATGCGCGTCAGATGCACCCCCAGAAAAGGCAGGGCGGGATCAGGCACCGGATAAATCAGATGACTGACGATTTGATTGTAATTCTGTGGCAGCTGGTAATATTCCCCACGAAAAGGCACAATGCGAAAATCGGCGGAAATCCCCAACATCGCCAGCACCCGGTCGGCCATCAGCCCAGCGCAGCTGATGAGAAATTGACTGCGCAAGCGCTCGCCGCCGCACACAGCTTCGATGAACCCTGGCTGCTCATAAAGAGCGTCAACCTGAATGGAAAAGCGCACCTCTCCGCCCAATCCGGTAAATTTTTCCAGTAAGGCTGCTGTCACCTTGCGGTAATCGACAATTCCGGTTGCCGGCACTCGCAAGGCCGCCACGCCACGAATATTAGGTTCAAGAGTTTTGAGCTGCTGGCGCGATTGGGGGTGGACTTCAATCTGATTTTCATAACAGCGCTCAGTCAGAGCCTCTAAACCATCCCACTCCTTGGCATCCGTCGCCACCAGCAACTTGCCACAGCGCAGATAAGGAATGTTGCAGCGCTCGCACAGATCAATCGTCGCCTGAGCCCCTTCGCGACAAAATCGCGCCTTGAGGCTGCCGGGGGCATAATAAACCCCGGCATGAATCACGCCGCTGTTGTGTCCGGTCTGATGATAAGCGGCCGAGACCTCTTTTTCCAGCAGCAGCACTCGCGCCGCCGGAAAGCGCTGCTTAAGCTGCAACGCAGTCGATGCGCCGACAATTCCACCGCCAACTAATAAATAATCATAGGGAATCTCTTGCGTCATGGCGCACCTCTTTATCAATTATCCCCGACCTGACACATTGTACAATCAATAACCAAATTCAGACAACGTCAGCCCTTTTTCCACCAGGGTGGGAGATGTTGCGGCTTTATTGCTTTGGCGGCATATCGACTCATCGAAAAAGGGCATCATTTCTACCGATAGCGGCCTCGCCCTTCGGCAGGGCACGACTGACCGAGGCTTCGCCGCTCAATCCCTCGAATCGCCACATGATGTAAGGGTTCTGGAACGTCTAGTCTCGTTGTTCGTGGCATGGGGCGATAATCACAACGGGGTTGCCGCACGTCAAGTTACTTTTCGCGGCTGAAAGCCGCTCCCACAAAAAAGGGCTGAACCATAACCGGAAAAACCAGCGCAGCGCCGTTACCGTTTAGCCCGTGTGAGCACAGCGAGCCTGGGCCTGTCGCTTTTCGTGCCACGCTAGCAGCGCCGATTGTTGATTCGCAGTTAATAACCGGCTGGCAATAAAGCCACCAAGTTCAATTACCAACCTGACCCCTGGTTCGGTTTCCAGCATGGCGGCATGGGCCAAGTGGACACGAGTTATCAGTGGCCCTTGGGATCCAATGGGAGGGGCAGGAGGATGAGGATGAGGATGGGCGGCGATAGTTTTTTCGCTTTCGCGTAAATTTTAAAAAGAGTCAACGGATCACGGCAAAAATTGTGATCCGTTTTTTTGCCTAAGAAAACCCCTAGACCCCCACGGTGAAGAGAATCGAGTCGCATCCTAAGCAGGACATAAAGTGTCCCAGCCTTAGCGCAATACCACATCTGGTTCGTTCAGCGGCGAAGACAGTTCGACTTCGATCTTCGGGGTGCCGGGCAGACCGCCGGGGCCCTGGTAGCGCAAAAACAGGTGATCTTCTGCGCGGAACCAGTAATTTGCTTTCCAGAAGGGGGCCGCCAGCCCGCTCAGGCGCAACTCCAGCTTCTGGGCCCTGACCGGCAGGCCCTGAATCAAAAGTTCTTCAAAACCTTGCTTCTCTGCCCTGAGTTTGTGGACATCGAGGGTGTCCGGGCGCACGAACCAGAACCTGATCTGCTTGTCCTCGCTGGCGAGAAACGGGCGGAAGGAAATCGACATGGTTTGAAACCAGGGGGCTTCATCGATGCGTTTCTCATCCTCGATGCGCTCCCCCTTGAACCTTCCTTTCAGTCTTAACCGCTCGCCCTGTCGTTCTATCCGCAGGTGGGTGTTTTTTTCCGGATCACTGATCTGCCATGCCCGCGTGGCCAGGTTGGCGCCCATCTCGGTTTCATCTATCTCACTGCCGATCTCAGAAACGATCCGCTCCGATTCACCGGCCAGCCGCTGCCAGGCTATGGTGGATATTTTGGTGCCGAAGGAGCGCTGATAAAGATGTTGTTCAAGCACCTCCGCCGCGGAGGACTGGCATGGACAAGAGAGGAAAAGGTGCAGCAGTAAACCACAAAAAAAAGCTGATTTGGACATAGACTCACGCGGGTCGAAAATTGTTAAGTTTTACTTTTCCAGAATTTGTCAGTATCGCCGTTCATTTGTTGTGATTTGATGAATTTTTTGTCAGCATTCGATGTTTTTTATGCACAACGCTCGCAAAAACCTAACACTATGCACATCGACGGAAAATATTTCTGCTCTGAAATGGCGAGGGGGAAATGGAGAGGACGTGAATCACATCAGAGTTTAAGGTCGGCGTGACGACAATCATCACCACTGTTTTGCCCCTGATGCTGATTTTTCTCCTCGGGGTACTGCTGAAGCGCATCAAGGTGTTTGGTCAGGAGGACGCCCGTCGCCTGCTTAAGCTGTTTTTCTATGTCTCCTGGCCGGCCTTGATCCTGCGCTCAATCCCCGCCCTGTACAGCTGGGGTCGCTGGTAACGACTGTCGCCATCCGCATGCTGGGAGGGCTGCTGCTCGGCTTCTTCTGCGCCGAACTCTTTCAACTGCGGGGGCTACCACGCACTCTGACACTGCTGATGTCTGCCGCGCCAAGCGGGGTGAAGACCCTGATTTTTCCTCGCTGGAAAGTCTGGATATGGAATTCGCCGCCAGTGTTGTTTCCTACGCAACCCTCCTCGGCATGCTTCTGCTGCCCCTGCTGCTCTATCTGCTGGGGACATAGGTAGCAAGATGGTAACTATTCACCATGCAGAGCTGAAGAGATACGCACTATGAAACTTTTTCCCGATTCCATTGCCCCGCGACCGCGGGACAAAGAAAGGTTCGATACCGTTGAGGCGATCATCGTGCCGCGCGATCTGTTCATTATCGATGGTTCGGCTCCTTTTTTTGCCCCCGTCGTCGACGGCCGCCGCAAGAACTGGTCGAAAGCCCCCCTGGCCGAGCTGACGCATCAGGGCAAAATTCCGATCAAAATTTCCGACCGAATCTGTGAAGAGCTGACCCGCTACTGTCAACGAGTGCGCGAAATTGGCTACACGGCGATCACTTTTGATGACCTGGCCCACATCACCCTGTTCGACTTTTATCCCTATATGCTCAGCCGCAGTGTCCATTCCTACCAGAAGCTGTTCCGGCGGGTATTCAGGATCGCCCACAGCGCCGGGCTGAAGATTTTTGTCACCACCGACCTGATGTTCTGGAACCGTTTTATTGAACAGCAGGTTCGCGGCCGAGACAGTCGTATGCGCGAGCTGTTCGCCGAGGCCCTGGAGCGGCTGTTCGATCTCTTCCCGAAACTGGCCGGTGTGGTCACTCGCATCGGCGAGGCCGACGGCCTTGACGTTGATTCGGTATTTAAAAGCCGCATGGTCATTCGCACCCCCCAGCAGTGCAACCGTTGGCTGCAAGCGCTGCTGCCCATATTCGAGGCTAACAACAAGCTGCTGATCTTCCGCACCTGGGGGCTGGGCGCCTATGCCATCGGTGATATCAACTGGAACGCCGCCACCCAGCGGCGCGCCTTTGCAAATATCGCCACGCCGTCCTTTATTGTTTCGCACAAATACGCCGCCGGTGATTTTTTTCGCCACCTGCCGCTGAATGATTTTATTCACAGTTCGCCGCATCAGCAGATTATCGAGTTGCAGGCGCGACGCGAATACGAGGGGTTCGGGGTCTTCCCGGCCTATGTTGGTCGCCAGTATCAGGAGTATCGCGACGCACTGGCGAGCTGCCCGACCCTGCGGGGTATTTCAGTCTGGTGCCAGACCGGCGGCTGGTCGCATTTTGATCGACTGACTTTTCTCGCCGGTTCATCCCCCTGGAATGAGTTGAACGCCTTTGCTGCCCTCCAACTTTTTTCCAGCGAGAAAAACGCCGAGGAGATTCTGCGCGAATTTTGCCGACAACGTTTCGCCGCAGCCGATTCCGACAAGCTGGTAGAGGTGGTGGAACTGTTCGACGGCCTGATTGATCATCTCTGGTACTTTACCCCCTTCGCCCGCCGCTCCCTCTGGTTCCGTCGCCTGCGAGTGCCTCCGCTACTGTGGATTTTCTGGGACACAGTGCTGGTCAACCGGGCTTTACGCCTGGTGTTTCAGGCTTTCCAGGAAAATGGCAAAGAAGCGCGCCAGAAAGATAAGGCGCAACGACTGGTGCTGCGCCGTTTGAAAATTTTGCTGACAGAGTTAGAAACCGAAAAACTAGCCCTGAGCATGGCTACCGATACCTTTTCCCTGCTGATCCTACTGCGGCGCTTTTATCTCGGTAAGGCCGGCAAGAAACGCCAAAAAAAAATCGAAACCCGGCTGAAAGCCTATCGGCAGCAGTACCCCCAAGGCTTCACCATCGAATGCGATTTCGCCCCTTTCCGCCTGCGCTGGATTACTACCGGCCTCTTCTTCAGCGTCTTCATCCGGCGCAAGCCCGGCTATCGACTGTTTGACCGCTTACTGCTGATCCCCCTCACCGGCTGGATGTTTCCCCTGATCGCGCGCTGGCAGCGTAACCGCATCCCGGAAATGGCCAAGCGCCAGGCCGCCGGGGTCGAAATATTTTTTCGTTGAAGTTCGTCAGGAAGGGGCGGAAAAATCAAAGGATCTTGAAGATAAGGTAACAATCCACAACGCCTTTCCAGACCGGGAATTTAGACTATGAAGCTTAATTATCATCCGGAAACCGATTCGCTGTATATCGATTTGTCTGAACGTTCAAGCGCTGAAAGCCGGGAAATCTCGGAAGGTGTCGTTTTCGATTATGACGCCGAGGGTAAGCTTATTGGCATTGATATCGATAACGCCACCAATAAGGTAGAAATGAATAAGCCTATTCTGTGTAACCTGCCCGGAAAGATTGAGACCGCAGTCGCATAACGGTTACAAACGAAGCAAAAACGCACGCTTGAGCCGCGATGTCGGGGGATTTTGAAAAAAAGGCAATTATTTATGAGGCCGAAGGGGTATGCATTTCAGTCATATGACCACTGTGCGGATTACGAAATCGTAAGGAATCGATTCGTCCCTTCCCTCTTTTTGAACGGTTCGCCACCTGGCGATTTTCACCTTCACTGAATTACTCCTTCAAACAGCCCAGTCTCTTGACGAAACCCGTTCTCGGGGAAAAATCAGGGTGAACTGAGCAGTGAAAAAGCTTCAAGGGAAGTTCTGGCGTTGAAGAGATTCTCAGGAGCAGGGAGGTTCATTGACTCGCGCCTAAAGTGGCGATGATCAGCCCCAATAGCACCAGAAGAACCATCGTCTTTGACCAATGATTGAGGCTGGACTCGCGGGTTGCTATGATCCGCTGCCAATCGACATTGAACCAGAGTCGTCTCAGCGAGGCAAGCCGCGCATCGAGCCAACGCGGCAATTGCTCGTTGGCCAAGCGCCGGCCATAGGTGAGGGCCGGTGCGATACAGGCGCTGATCGGTATCAGCAAGTCGCCCGGCGGAATGCGTGGCGTGAGGTATCCGGCGGGCGTCTGTCCATCCCTGATTGGCATTGCCCCGGGGTTCCGAGTCAGATGAGCTCTCCATAAAACTGCGATTATTGTCAGCACGGCACCGAACAGCAGCGGCCAGAGACTTCCCAGGACGGTGGTTTGAGACCAGAGTGTTGGTGTCTCTGGCACGAACCACCAGGGCAGCACGACCGTCCCCGCGACCAGCAACGCCCATGGCCGGATCAGCCCGGCAGGCGAGTGGTGGTTGACGGCCCCTGCTTTGGGCTGATAGAGCAAAAAAAGCAACCGCCCGACCAATAGGGTCGTAGCTACGGCGCTCCAGGGAAGCGCTGTTTGTAATACTGATACCCAGGGGCCTGGCGCGTTGACCGTCTGCGCTTTGAGTAAAAACTTCGCCGCCATGCCACTCGTCAGCGGTGCTCCCGCAAGCGCCAGTGCTGGCAGCCACATTGCAAACCATGCCCAGCGCCGTTGGGTACCACGGCAGACGCCGACGACGCCGACACCGAGAAACAGCGCGCCTTTGCAGAGGCCATGGTGCAGGGCGTAGAGGGTGATGGCCGTCAGGATCGCCGGATAGCCTTCCGGGGCCGCCAACCCCAGTCCCACAGCCATGGTCAGGATTCCCATCTGGCTGATGCTGGAATAGGCTAACAGCGTCTTGGGATCCCGCTGTGTGAGACCGACCACGACTCCATAGAATGCTGCGGCCAACCCCAGGGCCATGAACGCCTCACCCCACTGGAGCAGCGTCACCTCACCAAGCGGCAACAATCGCAACCAGCCTAACAGCCCCGCCTTGATCATGGCCCCCGACAACACTGCACTGGCAGGGGTCGGGGAGACCGGATGGGCCAGCGGCAGCCACAGGTGCAGTCCCAGCACCCCGGCCTTGATGCCGAAGCCGATAAACGCCAGGAGCATGATCAGGTCGCGTAAATCGGCCTGCGCCAACCCTTGCCGCACTGTTGCGAACTCGGTAGCTCCCGTGGCGCTGGTCGCCAGAACCATGGCAGCGAAGAGTGCGACCTCGCCGATGACCACCAGTAGAATGTAAATTCGCCCGGCACGTAGGGCTTCGATGCTACCTTCGTGCACCACCAGACCGTAGGATGCAAAACTCATCAGGGCGAAAAACAGATAGAAACTCGCCAGATCCTGGGCCAGAATCAGTCCCAGGTTGCCTGCCATAGACAGCAGGAAATACACAAAGAAACGACTGTGGCCGGGCTCATCGGACAGATAAGCCCGCGCGTACATGCCGGCCACCCACCACAGCAGGGCCGTGAACAGCAGGAACAAACGGCCAGTGTCGTCCACAAGGCCCAGTTCGGTGCCGAGCAGCAACCAGGGCAGATGGAGTGAGACGCTTGGGGGGGCGAAGACTGCCAGGATAAGCGCGGGCAGGCCCCCCCAAGGTGCAAATCGCAAAACCACCGAATGTGCGGCGCTAAGCAGGAGGGACCCGGCCAACAAAAGAGGCCAGATCACAACCAGCAACAAAACCAGCGAGGGGAATAGTGCATTCATGGCAAATAGAACTCCCGTGCCGCAATGAGCTTAACCCACCCCAAGGGACTGAAGGACAGCGGGGCCAACAGCCCCGCACCCAGGGCCATGGCAGCCGTCACCAAGGGTGGCAGCAACAGCGCCCAAGCCGTCTCCTTGCGGCCAAAGTCGCGCTCTTCGGGCCAGGCGACTGGAGGATCCCCAAACCAGGCAGCGTGCACGATAGGCAGGAAATAGGCGGCGTTAAGCAGACTGCTGCCGGCCAAAACCAAGATCACCCAGCCCTGGTGCGCTTCCAGGGCGCCCAGGCCCAGATACCATTTACTGATGAATCCGGCAACCGGCGGAGCACCGATCATACCGAAGGCCCCAACAGTAAATGCCGCCATGGTCCAGGGCATGCGCCGTCCGACACCATTCATCTCGCTGATTTTGTGAATCCCCAGCGTTTCGGCCAGGTTCCCCGCACAGAAAAACAAGGTGATTTTCATGAAGCCTTGATGCACCAGATGCACCAGACCACCGATGGTTGCGACAGGTCCGGCGATAGCGACACCCAGGACGATGTAGGACACCTGGCTGACCGTAGAAAAGGCCAACCTGCGCTTCAGGTCATCTTGGAACAGCGCGCGCAGCGAGCCGTAGATAATCGTGATCGCCGCCAACCAGGCCAGCGGGGCCAGAACGCCAAGCCCCCTGGCAAACTCCGTGCCATACACATCATAGACCACGCGCACGATACCGAAGGCACCGGCCTTCACCACCGCTACCGCATGCAGCAGTGCGCTGACCGGTGCCGGGGCGACCATGGCTTGCGGCAGCCAGCCGTGCAACGGCACCAGGGCCGCCTTCACGCCAAGTCCGGCGATCAGCAGGGCGAAGATAGCGATCAGGGCGAAACGATGCTCTTCGCCGATGCCGCTCAGAAACCCCTGAGGTGTAAATTCCAGAGTGCCCGTCAGGGTATAGAGCCACACCGTGCCCAACAACAAGAACGCGCCGCCGAAGAGGGTGTAGGCGAGATAAGTCTGTCCGGCACGACGGGCCACCTCCGTGCCGCGATGAATGATCAGCGGATAGGTAGCCAAGGTCAGCAGCTCGTAGAACAGCAGAAAGGTCATCAGGTTGCCGGACATGGCCACACCGGCTGTGGCGGTTACGCACAGGCTGAAAAAACCGAAAAAGCGGCTACGGTGTGGTGAGCCTTCCAGGTAACCGATAGCGTAGACGGTCGTCATCAGCCAGAGCACCGCAGACAGGGTGACAAAAAAAAGTGACAGCATGTCGACAAGCAGCACCAGCTCCAGATCGGGCAACAGTGCTAGACGCACTTCATAATGATGCCCGTGGTAGACCCCCCACAGCATCCAGCCGACCAAGGCGAATTTAATCGAGGCCCCGCTCAGGTTAAGGACGGTCCGCAGTCGCACCCTGTGCTCCGGCAGACCAAAGATGATCATACTCGGCAGCAGCGCGCTAGCAATGACCAGCAAAGGGATCCAGGCATCCAGGTTCATGGTCTGACCTCCATGATGCCGAAGGGGGCACCAATGTCTACCAGCGACAGCACTGAAGGCGCCAGAAAACCCAACAAAATGGCTGCGGATGCGAGCAACAGAGCTGCCCACTCCATGCTGGCGGGTACCTTTTTCGAATCTTGTGCGACATCAGTCTGGGTAAAGGCATATCCCAACACCTTGAAAATATAGCCCGCCGCCAGCAAACCGCCGAGGATCACGACCGCCACCAGGTCCCATCGCCCCTGCACCAGGGCTGCCTCAAGCAGCAGCCACTTGCCGATAAATCCACCGCTCGGCGGCAGCCCCATGATGCTTACACCGGCCAGTGCGAAGGCCCCCGCGGTGAGGGGCAGACGCTGCACCACCCGATCCAGATTGGTGATGCAGTCATGCCCGGCGAAGTGCAACAAATTGCCGGCCGCCAGAAACATGGCCGCCTTAGCCAGCGCGTGAGACAGCGCCAGGTATGCCGCAGCTTCCCAGGCGGTGGCCCCGGCGACTGTGCCCAGCGGAAACGCCAGAAACAGGTAACCGATCTGGGCGACGGTGGAATAGGCGATAAGCAGCTTCAGCCGGGTCTGGCGTAAGGCCTGCAGCGAGCCCCAAAGCACGGCCGCGGCACCGAGCAGGCCGAACAATAAATCGACCCCGGTTCCTAGAGGGCCGAAGATCGTGAGCCACAAACGCAGCAGGATATAGAATGAGGCTTTCACCACCAGTGCCGAGAGCAAAGCACTCACCGGTGCCGGGGCGCTGGCATGGGCGGGAGGAAGCCAGAAATGCAGCGGGAACAACGCCGTCTTCAGTAACAGCCCCGCGCTTATCAGCCCCAGCGCCGCCCAGACCGCGGGAGAGGGCTCAACGCGGCTGGCAAGCACTGCGATGTCAACGCTACCGAAGCGGTGATAGAGCAGCGCGACGCCGAATAAGTAAGCAATCGATCCCAGCAGCGTCGCCAGCAGATAACGCATGGCGCCGCTCAGCGCATCCCTGCCGCCCGGCAACGCCGCCAGCGCGACCGCCGCCAACCCCATTAACTCCAGGGTGACGTACAGGTTGAAAATATCGGCAGAAAGAAATAAGGCATTCAGCGCGGCCAGCAGGCACAGCCACAGCGGCCAGAACCGGGCCGAATCTTTGTCCCGGAAATAACCCGTCGAATAAACGCTTACCCCGAGCCCGACCAGGGCCGTTGCAGCAAGCATCAGCAAACTTAGACCATCGGCGTACAGGTCAATGCCCAGCGGTGCGCCCCAACCGCCTACGGGGTGATAATAAACTCCATTGTCGTGGATTTGCCAACCCAGACCTGCGACCGCCAGGGCTACGGCGAAGGTCGTAGCCAATCCCACGATCCTCGCCATCCCCGGACAAAGGAAGCAGAAGATCGCGCCTGCCAACGGCAGCAGGATCAGCACGATAGCCCAGGGAATATCTACGAACATCTGAATCATCGGCGCTATTCTTGCTCTTCATCGGGAAGCTCGGCGCGCCCGGTTGCCCCACTCAGCTTTAACATCAAGGTGAGGGCCAGGGCCGTGGCCGAGACGGCAACTACGATGCCGGTGATGACCATGGCGTGAGGCACGGAATCCGGCTGAGCCTCACCGGTACGCCTTGCCAGCGCCACCAGCAGCAGGAAGACCCCGGTTCCCATGACGTTGAGCGCCAGGATCTTGCGCAGCAGGTGCGCGTGAACGATCAAAGCGTAGAGCCCGAGGGAAAAAAGCCCCACCCCCACCAAGGCATACTGGAACTCGGCGCTCATGAGTGTTCCTTTTTATTTGGCGGACGGCAGCCCAGGAACAGGGCGGCCAGCGTTGCACCAATAGAGACCGTCGCTACGGTCTCGAGAACCAGGATCAGGGTGCCCGCCTTGGCCGGAGGATATTCCAGCAACTGTCCCTCAAGGCCGTAGAGCAGCGCCGCCATTGCCATGAATACGGCGGGGCCCGCTACAATAACCAGCCGCACAGGCCAGGCCATCAGAGCGGCGCGGGGACGCCACCCGGCCAACAGCAGCAGCACCCCTG
>Ga0100392_1000873_pt1 | contig 27458 bp, 21 predicted proteins | sample CryGeymeta201516_FD_81548 | JGI IMG/M metagenome (GOLD analysis project Ga0100392, IMG submission 81548) | Groundwater microbial communities from Crystal Geyser aquifers in Utah, USA - Crystal Geyser metaG 2015-16 | ecosystem: Environmental > Aquatic > Deep subsurface > Groundwater | place: USA... | reverse complement strand
GTGGCTGAACTTTTGTTTGTATTTAGAAGTTTGGGTGGGGAAGTGGAGGGTGGGGGGGGGAAGGGGGGAGCGTGAACAACAATGCTACTTCAATATTCATTCACAGAAATGAACCAATTCTTCAAGCACTCTGTCCAAGCCATGCACAGATGCACTGTTTAAACATGGATCATATTTTTTCACGTACCAGCAGCCGTGTAGGCATTCATCATTCCTTCGCAAGTATCATGAGCATCGGTGGTTCCTTCCAAAAAGGAGACGAGGAACTCCGAACAACGTTCATCGGCACCACTGTAAAAATAACTGTTGCTATTACTGATGCCATCATCATTCGTATTCGCAGCGGCATCATCGTTGGCCGCCACTGTGTCGTCATCGTTTCCGTAATAATCATCGCCACCACCACCATTATTGGCATTATCATCACCGTTATTATTATTATTGTTGTTATCATCGTTGTTGTTTGCCAATTGACGAATAGTCATTGTGGCATCACTTATGGTTTTGGGAAGAAAGGGTTGTTTACCAGCCACCCATCTTCCTTTGCCTCGTTTTCGATGTTTCCGCTGCTGTGGCCCATTGCCAAAGACGTAGCGGAATCGTTGATCGAGGACCTGGCTAGCCGTTACCATGGATTGGCCATCATTGGAATCGTAATAATATTGTATTGTTTCGTTGTCGTCGTCTTCGTCGACTCGTGAGGTATCATGTTCTGACCAAATAAATACGTTTTCTGCAGATTGTTGTCGTTCTTCATTATAATGACTGTGGTTGTAACGTAATACTGGTGTTGCGGGTAGTTGATTTTTCTCTTGGTACAATGATGTAGACTGTGCATGTAATGGTAAGATGATATCTGACTTCGTTACGGTAGCTTCTGTCAAGATGGAACAACCAACAACAGACAATATTAATACTACTCGTATGGAGATCATGGACTGTCGTAACAATAGTGGTATTCTCCGGCGACGCGACGCCATGACAGGCTATAATATGTACGTATTATATATATATATATTTATTTATATATACTCGTACGGGTATATAAGTTGATCAAATGAAAGAGGGTGGAGTATTATCGAACCTATTTCAAATATCCAACGATGTGGTAGTTTGCAGTGCGTTTGCCTTGTTCGTTTCTATTCTTACTAGCTAGTCGTACAGAGGCCTGGCCTTATCGAATTTATGTACCTGGTGCGTAGTAGTATCTGTGCAATCGGTTATACTAGCCAGCCACTCGTATTATTATTTAGGTTGTCAAGGGCAGTTTATTATTACAGTGTAACACCGCTCAAACGGTCGTTAGTTTTTGTTGTAATAATTATTTTTGTTGATTTTCAATAAAAAAATCATAGTTGGTGGCTTTGTTTTTCACAGTTTGATGGAGTGGCTTCTGGATTTCAAGCCTGCCAGTCGGTAGATTTAGATTCATCAACCTTCAGTAATGAAGAAAGCATTCAGCTTTATCCGTTTCTTGTCCAATGGTTATAGTGCACTTGTAGCTTAAGGGATTTACGGTAGACAAACTTTTCATTGTTGAATGTGAAATACTTCAAAAGGGTTCAGGTTCAGATGAACTTTCCATAAATTTTGTAAGCCATCACAAAAAATAACAATCCATCATCTCTCCACCTAAAAACAAATCTGAATAAAAAACCAAGCACATCATGCTACTACTAGTAGCTAGCACGGTTCCAGTATTAGATGCGCAATTTTTGTGTTAGCAAGCAAACGCTATCAGATTATACTTTACATAATGAATATCATGACCGTGTACCCCATTTTTTTCCTTCTTTTTTTTTTCTTCTTGTTCCATTCTGTCCAATTCCATTTTTCCATTGCATTTTAATATAAAGTTCCATCCAATTGTTATTTATTTATTTGCGAATCCATTCTGTCCATTGCGAATCCAATTCCAATTTTGTTCGAAAAAAAAAAAAGAGTTTCCAAAAAAGAGGTAGCCCTAATCATGTTGTCGTCACGTCAATAGCATAGCGTTTGCCACCTAGTAGGCCAGTACGCAATATCGTTCGTTCGTCTTGCTTTTTCGTCGTCGTGATAATCATCACCGTTTTCTATACAAAAAATCGATTTGTCCAGCTATTGAGTAATTCAATCAGGCAATCAATCATGCAAAGAGAATGGCGAATGTGCTCTTCGTGTGTGGCATCCATTAGTCAAGAAACTAGAGAATGACCGGCTACCAAATATTCATACTGCCGGCAGCTCCTTGGGGTTGGGCCTGCTGCGAAATATTGCGTCCGACCGCACCAACGCCAATTGGCTGCTGATGTTGTTGTTGTTGTCCATTGTCGGGATTCCAACCACCATTACTACTAACGCCATTCCCACTTGTTATGTGTACTTCTGGTAACAAACTCTGAAGCAAGGCTATATCATTCTTGTTGCTGCTACCAATTGCTCCTTGCTGGTTGACTCCGCCACGACCACCACTACCACCACCACAGCCGATTGAGTTGCCCCCTATAGGAACCCCTCCAATCATTCCACTGCTTCCATGAGAGCGACCAATAACACCTTGCGAGGGCATTGGCATCGGCGCTCCATGCAACGAGGATACTGGTGCTTGCTGTGATAGCTGACTGCCACAACCCGACCATAGGTTAGACGATTCGTGTAGCGATCCAATTCCAGTGGGTAAGTTGATTCCGAGAAGGCTGGCAAGTGCCGAGGTCCCATTGTTGTTGCTAGAGGAACCTGGAGCTCCAAATCCACCACCACTGCCAATAATACCACCTCCGATTGCCATACCCGGCATGCCTCCGCCACCACCACTGGGATTTGAGAGCCCGCCAGAGCCCCCCCACAGTCCACCAGGTGGTCCAATGGGTTGATTGCCTCCCCACTTGTCACTGTTACTTCCAATGGCGGATCGGTGGCCATTACTGGAAGGTAAAGGTCCTGTAAAGACCTCTCCTCCCAGTCCCGACAGACCAGCGGGACTAACACAGCGATCCATTCCATTCAGTGCGCCCGATCCGGAAGGTCCATCAAATCCGCTTCCAATGGCACCCATGGGAACGTTCAATCTAGGAGCAGCAATCACGTCACCACCAAGCGATGAGAGGCTCGAACGGGTCTGTTGTTCGACCCCTAAATTCAGCGATGCAAGGCCTCCACTCGAATTACTGCCAGAATTTGGAATACCACCAGGCGAAGGGGGCGACGAAGGTGGACCAACAGCTGAAACGGCGCGAGCTGCATGCGCATTTTGCTTGATTTTCGCGGACGGGTTTCGCGAAGAGGCTTTTTGCGGTTTGGGAAAATTGGGCATGCTCAATGCGTCGAGTGCAGGGGCTGCTGATTTGTTCGATGGTTTGCTGGCCCGCTTCAATGGTGTCAAAGGTGTGAGCGTGGTACCAGCATGTGAAGGAGCATTCACACCACCTGACACAGAATAAACTCCAGCCACGACCGATGCTGCCGAAACAGGTGGAGCAGCGGCTTCTGTACGGGAAGCCGTTGCCGGAACGGAAGCTTTGAAAATTCCACCGACTGATGCAGCACGATGCAAGGGTTTTGCCGTGGCTTGCGGAGCTGCCGCCGTAGCCGCGGGCATACCTGCTCCTGTACTGTTCGCCCGTGCCATTCCCTTGGGAGCTGGTATAAGCACGGAAGGAGCCTTTTGTGGCTCGTCGAATTCGGGCACGGGAAAAACGGGGTTTGTAGCGGCTTTCCCTGTACCTGATGGCCCGCCTCCACCAATTCTACGGCGAGGTACCGAGCCAGGACCTCCTTGCGCACTAGCGAGCGCTTGTTCTACAATTTGTTGTTGACGAGCCAAGACATCGCGACCACTTGTGACGTAACCAGCTTGAATTTCTTGTTTGGTAAATGTATCCTCGACGGCCCCCATTTCGTGCAGGTAGGTACACTCAGGATTGCTGCAACGAACATGCTTGATAAAAGCTGAGCAATACTTGGAAGTTCCGTACGAGGCTCGAATGGTACGGTTCTCGAGATAAAAACCATCCACCGACAAGATGCAGGCTAGTGTATCCTCCTTTTTGTGATTTAAGTTTTGATTCCGTTCATAATAAAAAAGGTTAGTGTAAGGCCACATCACATGTACTATATTTGTCCAAATAAATGGAAAGCAGGTCGCAACAATTAAAGACGCCATCCAAACTAGAGATCACCACACAACACTACACATTGTACGTACCTTGTGCACAAAGGTTACATAGGCCGAACAGCTCGCACGACGCGGATCCCCATTGCTGATTTGACTCCGATTAATGACAATCTTGGCAATCCTTCCGTACTGACCAAAGTAATCCGGCTTTCGCAACTGTTCTTCGGTGGAAATAGAAGGTGGCAATCCTACGCAATAGACCAGATTTCTCCGAATGACTCGCATATTGGCCAACAACGATCGATCTTTGGGTATATCCATAATGCCTGTTGATTGTTCCCCGGTCCCATCCGGATTGATTGGCTTACCACCAGAATACATGAGACTCGCGGGTACTGTGGCCAATTCGACTCCGTTTTGGTGCTGCTGTTTCTCCTTTTCTCGTTCCCGTTTCGCCGCTGCTTCTTTTTCCTTGTTGGCTTTGAGTACTTCTTGAACATCCACGGCACTGAATTCGTGCGGATCGTCGCCGTAGGGTGTGCGACATGCCGGACAAAGGCCTGATTCTGTCTCTCGAATGCGATGCCAACACCACATACATACTTGATATCCACATTTACAGGGAAAGAATTGTTGATCTGAAATATCCAGTTCTTCGCAACAGAGGGGGCATACAGACTGCATGTGAAAAAAAAATCGTGTGATTTGTTGTCAATTTGAATTTTGTAGGAGCGTAGTATTTTAAGAAATATTTTTGGGGTGCGGCAATTATGGCATAATGTTGATTGTCGATTGGTCCAGCGTCCAGCAAACCAGCGGAGGATAAAATAAGAAGAAGAAAGACGAAGTAGGTACGAGCAGTAGAAGACAGTAGGTGAGATACCATTCACAATGATTTACATTGCAATACATCCATCCATTCATCCATCCATCCATCCATCCAGGATGGGAGAGAGAGAAAAACTAAACTGTGCCAGCTAATGCAACACGTAGCAAATTCCCGCCGCCGTGCCCCCATGGTCTGTTGGTTTGTTATAAGGAATGCGCAACGATTGTTTCTTCCACTGTTTGATAACAGTGATTAGAAACCAATGCGCTTTTGTTGGTGGTGGCTTTTGTGTTTGTTGCATCCATCATAATCGATCGTATTTTTTCCCCTCGTCCTGTGCATCGCCACGTAGAATTCAGTACTGAAATCTACGAGTGGTTTGGCAACTTTTTTGCTGTATTTGTCCCCTTCTCATGAACAACCGAAGCAGTATATAAACACAAACAACACACCAAGCAACAGCATCTACTTACATCGTCCATGGCTGTTTTCTTTTTGTTTTGTCGTTATTTGTTATTGTGAGTGATGAGTTTGTTCATACAATGGTTTCCAAAGGACCTTTCTCAATTATGATGATGTTGTAATTTTCTTCGAGTTGTTTTTTGTTGGTTTCCAGAGGTTGTAAAATGTGGCGCTTTTTTCAATTTTTTTCGAGTACTCTACGAAATAGTGAACAATTAGGGCAAAATTATCAAAAATCTGCGAAAAATGCTAAATTCTAGTTCCAAGAAGAAGAAGTGATCGCACCTCGCGTGACCGCAAAGTCCGACCAAGGCGACATACTGCTGTGGTAGTAGAGTACGCGAGTACAGTACTAGAGTACTACGGTAGCTAGCACTCGTCCTACTAGTAGACTACTAGTAGTACAACAAAGGATTGTTGGGAAAAAATCATACACACAAAACCCCCTCTAAAAAAATACGGAATCATATGAACAACATACACAATTCAATCTGTAGTAGTGGTGGTAGGTACATGATTTGCTTTGCGACACATGCAATAATCAAGCTAGCCGACTAAACAACAAGTACACACACACACACACACTACTATAGTATGATAGACAATCCACATGTACACCGCGCACGTACACATACACATTCCCACAATGACAGAGACAATGACAGTGGCAAAATACACAGCCGTTCCCACAACAACCTACGGCGGCGGCTGATTACCTTGGTTGGGATAAAAGCCAGATACTGCTGGCACTATCTTTCACAACCAACCGTCAATATTCCCTTATCTTGGTTTGGAATAGTATCGGTACCACTATTGATTTACGGTGAAATACCGATGGAATCTCCAGGTGGAGTCTTTGCAGCATGGAGGAATGCCTGGGATGGAACCTTGCATGTTTCCGTCTATCTCGTTCTCGTCGCGACCTTTTTTGGCGCCTGTTATATCGTCTACTACGTCAAACCAACAGCGATTACTACTACTACAAAAAATAACAACCAAAGCAACAACACGACCGGTAGCGGCAGTGGCAGTGGCAGTGGCATCGGCAGTGGCATCGAACCAACCGAACAGATTCCTTCCTACAGTACGAATCCAAGGCATGTCCAGCCATCCAAGAATAGAACCATTGTTATCCGCGGACGCACCATTCCTTTGGATAGACTGAAACAAAACATTATCCAACTCCTTTTTAAAACACCGTTTGGAATATCCTTATGCATAATTCTCTTCTTTATCCAATCGTCTAGTTTTGCCAGTCTCCAACAAGTTGTACGACCCGGATGGTTGTGGAATCCATTTCTTATTTTGACGAGATTTCGAGTGGTATTGCCTCAAGAACTCAAACCGGCCTTGAAGGGTGTATGTCTCGACTATCAATTCCAGGAATTCCGTACCGACAAAACATTCAGCAGCAATAGTAATCGCAATCCACTTTGCTTGGACGAAGCCGCATGGAGCACTTTAAGTGTCGGTGCTCTCTCTAGCTACAATCCAGAGCACGTTGAAGTAGTGTTAAAGGGCATAAACTATCTTCAAAACGAATCGGGTGGTATAATTGTGAGTGTCATGGGACGGGATGTCAATGAACATATCGATTCCCTGCGCGCCAATGTCGAGAGTTTGGTGCCCTTCATCTCCAATTTATCCGTGGCCATTTTTGAAAATGATAGCATCGATGGTTCTCGCGAACACTTCCTGCAGTGGCAACAGGAATCTGACAAAGAATACACGGTTGATTTGATCGATTGTCCCATTGCCGTCAATTGTAAATTTGGACACAAGGAACGGTACGATTTGGTGGAGGACTTTTGGACGAGCAGTACGATTGGTGAAATGCACCTCTTCCGACAACGCGTCCTCGATTACATCACATCCAGTCCTTCCTACAAGGATTACAGTCACATTCTGCAACTTGATTTGGATATTGGCGTGTCTATTTCTCCTCTTGGAATCCTTCATTCTCTGGGCTACGTCCAAGATAAATCCATTGTTAGTTCCTGCAGACAATCCTGGCCCGGCGGTCTGGGAACGCTTGCCCCTCCGTACGATTTCAATGCCTTCGAATCCTTGCCCACGAAAGAGACATTACGATTAAAGAGTTGGCATGAAGTGTTTTGTGGTATCATGCCTCCCAACGACCGGTGGCAGTTTGTTTGTCAAGCTGCAACCCCCATGAAGTTCATTCAAATTATATCCTTGGACCGTGCCAATGAGTATCCCTATCCAGTGGAATCAGCATACAATGGCGCAGCGCTGTACCCCCTTAAACTAATAAGGGAAACGAATCCAAAATACGAGGCTGGTAAATACGGCCAAACCTGTGAACATGTCAGCTTTCACCGAGCCATGAAACAACCCATGTTTGTAAATCCAAAATGGGACATGCACATGAGTCCGACGCATCCTGGGGGACCAAAAGGAGAAAAGGCCATGCGATTTATGCGACACTATGGCTCGCTTCCAGCAGTTGCCATTACCATGGCTCTGCAAAATGTGATTCCACTCGCTGTATTGGTTTTGTCCGCCATGACGATCAGCATTTTTTTCTTGTGTAAATTCCAAGCTTTCTGGGTCGAGGCCCAGTATCCCTTGTTTTCAATGCTTCAACAAGCTTTCTGGAACAAGGTACTCTCTGTACGCCCCAAGAGGCCAGTCAACCTGCGAGGTACTATCGGCGCCTTACGTCATTCTGGACCGCCTAAGAACATATCGGCTGATCTGAAAATTGTCTAAACAAGAATCTGCTGAAACATGCTGTTGTCGCAAAAAACAAAAATGTTTGAATTATCTCTTGCCACTGTCATCATAGCTATCAAAGAAATTCTTGGGGGTGCCTTGACAGACATGGCAGATACCAGATGCGAGTAGCCATGTCGGGGTAAGCCTTTACGCATGCCATTTACGTGCATCAATGAGGTGTAATGATCCTTTTGCCTATGTCTAGCTGGGGGGCTGCCATTTTCTACGAGACGCTTTTCAATAGTCGAGGAGGCATAGAGGTCTTGGTAAGACACTGATCCAATGTTGGTTACTTTCACAGAGGCGAGCCTGCAATGAACGCGTACATACTACATGGTAAAGTTTCTCATAGAATGATATGATGGAGTAATGATACTCATTTAGCCACGAGTTGGAAGTTTGTACAAAGCACTTCGTTCCTGCACCAGCATTCTCTGCTCATTCATAAGCAGTCGTACAGATTCCATTGCTTCTTCTATTGGGACAGACTTCGAATCGCTTCTGCTACAAGTGCTTGTTCTACTACGTGAAGGCGTGCGAGATCTCCCCCATCTATCCTTTTTCTGCGGCATACTCGGAAAGAAGCTATCGAGTACCTTGTCCAAATGCTGGCCGTGCAATCTATCAACTGCTTGCTGATACAAATTCAAAGCCTCATGGGTTTCTTCAATTGTTCCGTAGGCGACTGTGAAATCTTCTGTAATTCCCGCCATAAGAGGGCCCATGGCCGAAGTGGAAACTTTTCCTCCTCCGACACTGGCATTAGTCATTTGAGTCGCCTGGGAATCCAACAGAACCGACGGACCCTGTTGGCCTTGAGTTTTAGGCATGGTAGCACCACCATCCGAGACAGCCGAATCTGAAAGTGAGAATATTCCTTCTTTGGTCGATGCCGTTCTTTTAGTCCGCAAAGAAGAAGGGACAAGCGGATGTTCTTGTACTACATGGTCAGGAGCATACACCGAGAGGGGCATATCCAAAATGGTTTCCACGGAGGTAAGTCCGGCCAGACTTCGTACCAAAGCATCCCGTCGACGCTTCATTTTACGAACCAAGTGATTATCCTCGAGCATCGCTTTCGCTGCAGCAATTGTACTACCGATGTCGTCGTCGTCGTTGTTGTTGTTCCATTTGGCTTTTTTGGAAGAAGAATGATGATGAGCTTTCACCGTGGACGAAGAGCCAGACGAAGCCAATGTACCGCCGTGATGTCCATATGGCTGTGGATATTGACCTGGCTCTCCACTGCTGGTCGGCGCACTGCTAGAAGGCGACCATGCAGCTACCATACCAGCTGATGATTCGAACGCATTAGAAATCAATTGTCCCAATACTGCTTCTAGCTTGGACAAAGCTTGGACGGCACCCGCAAACGATTCCTTCATGGTTGTAGCATCGGAATCCGATGATGCTTCTGCAACCATAGCAGCAACCGATCCTTCTACGTTGGCCGAGAATGGAAAAATTCGAAACAAACAGCAGGGAAATACCAAAATCAAACAAGGTGGCAACATTTTTGCGGTTGTATCGTTGCTATTTTTCTCCTTTGTTTGTTTTTCATTCTCTGTTGTTCCTGGTGAAATTACTCGAACGTCCAAAATTTGTTTGCAGTCCACCTGAAAAACAGTACCTTCCATTTTAAAATACAGAAACATAGGCTGCGGTTCTTGTGCCGCGTGTCTGTACCCCAAATATGCTGTTTTGGGTGGCATGGACGATGACTTTTTGCGGGAAGAGGAGGAAGTCTTCGTATGATCATCCACTCCTGGAAACAAGGCTCGAGCTTCCAAGACCGAAGGAGGATCATCTTGACTTAGGTTACGGTGTTGGTTATCACCCTCTTCTGCAATCGTACTGGATGATGATTCCACAGCCACGAGAATCTCTGTCATGGTAGGATCAAAGGCACTATGAATAGTATTGTTGCTGATATTGGTTTTAGCAGTATCTTTCGTATTACAAGAAGGCCGCCCGAAAAAAGCAGGCTGCATATTCGTGACAGCTGTATTAGTACCACCATCATCCTCCGTAACAGCAGCGGTATTGATATTGGCAACCTCCACAGAGACATGGAATTTGTAAGATTTTTGATGTTGTGGTGTGGCCATATCCAACAACACTTCCGTTTTGGTGGTAGTTTGCCTTAAAGTATTACTGGTGTTGTTGTTGTTGTTGTTGTTGTTGTTGTTGTTGTTGTTGTTGTTGTTGTTGTTGTTGTTGTTGTTGCTGCTGCTATTGTTGGGGCGGCGGGGAGGCCAAGCCGTAGACGGACAAGGCAACAAAAAGGGAATGGAAGAGAGGAAACTTGGTCGGTCCATTTTCAGTTACTGTATTATTATTTATATTTATTCCACTGATGGAAATTGGAAGTACAATTATTGAATTTTTTTCTGTGTTCATGAAAGATGAAAGTATGAATAATTGCAACTTGCAACCCTCCATGCTGCGATGCTGCTGCTGCTCCTGCTGCTGCTGTTTTCGAAACTTGATGCCAGCATTGTGTTCACGAGAGCGAGCCGAACGCATGGTTCGCGTGCAAACAAATATCATTATCCTTAACTTGGATTTTAAGAATTCCTCACTTTTCTCTCGGTCGTTCTTCTCTGCGTCATCTTTAAAAATTTTACCGCCCCACAATCGTAAATTATTTTTGAATTGCTGTCGTGCACTTGCTTGCTACGATTAGCTATTTTGTCGGTACCTGGTACTTGGTACTACTAGCTACCAGTGGTACTACTCCAGAGTACCAGGTAGTAGAGAGTGACTGCTACTAGTACCGCAGCACCAGGGTACCAGGGTAGTAGCTAGTACTAGTAGTACTACCTGGTAATACTAGCTAGTGTAAATAAATACTGTACGATTAGTAGACCTACTACTGTAGTAGCTACTAGTAGTAGCTAGTCTCTACTAGCTAGTAGTACTCAGTAGTTTTATAACATCAATCTATCATCAAAGGAAGCCAATATTAGTACTACTAGATTACTCCGTAGCTCGTCACAATCACAGGCGACTGCGACCTCAAATAATTGAATACTCTATATATTGCAAAAAAAATGATTCGCGCTACGACTCTGCGTTCACCTCGAGCGGTACGAACACTCATGGGCTATCGCGTACATGAGAAGACTGCGACGTTATTATATCCTTCCAATCAAAGAACGCTTCCCATCATCTTCACTGCCTCGGCTCAATATTCTACCTCGACGCCGACTACTGCTGCTGCTGCTGCTGCTGCGGCTTCATCATCACTGCTACCCGAACGTAATTTATGGGATACAATTTATTCGGGTACCAAAGGTATTGTAACATTGGTGACAAGTGAAGATGCAAGACAAAAGTTTTTGGACATTGTCGGTGTCGGATCATCGGCTGTCATTAACGCCGAAGTGCTCAAGCAGGCTCGATTTGGCAACATGCTAACCTTGGCACTGTTTCATGATTTGCAAGATCCATTGTTTCAAAAGTACGGCTTTGATGCTAGCGATTTCTTGGAAGGTGTTCGACCGGCCCTGAAGAATTGTCACGACACGATTGGAAAATTGAAAAACGAATTTCCAGAAATTCAATCCAAAGAAGAACGCAATGAAAAATTGTTGCAACAGATGCATCAAATGATTACGTTAACGGCAGTATCAAGAAAGGCTGATAATGATGCCGATGGTGATGATAGCGGTTTTCCAAAAATAGACAATGCTTGGACAGAACAGGCTCAAAAGGATCCCAATTCTTTGGCTGGACAGCTTAGCAAAATGGTGTCTCAAAAATTATTCGATGAAATATATTTAACGTCAGAATTGGAGGCTCTCACAATCGATTACGAAGTTGACTCCACATCCATCACCAATGTTGCCTTATTGAGTGCCCGTGCCATGGAAATGAACGATAACGACGACGACGACGGTGATTTTTACGATGGAATAGAAGCCGTACCTGCGGAACCAGAAGCAAAGTCCAAGGACGAGGAAATCTCGACAGCCATACAAGATGAGGAAGCGACTATGAAAGTAACCTCTGAGGAAACTGCAACACCTGAAAAGAAGGAGAAAGAGGAACCAGTGGCGTCGGAAGCAATTTCTGATGAAACGCTTAATGCCATGGTGGCAGAACAGGCGACTCGATCCGATGGAAAGCCATCAGAAGGAAAAAGCAAGACCTTTCTAGAACGAAAGAGGGAAATGGAAGAACAGGCAAGAATTGAAGCGGAAAGAGACAGTACAGATGCCGCGGTAAAAATGGAGGCAACACGAGAAGGAGCAACCATGGCGACACAGGATTCTTCTTCTTCTGAATCAACCACAAAAGAAGAAGAAAAAGACGAAGTCGTGTCCAAGGCAACCAATAATACACCTATCGAAAAGCAATCTACCAACAATCGAGATAAGACACCGGTTGCAGCACAGATTGAAGTTCTGTACGAACTAAACCAAAAAACGAAATTCAAGGATGCCATTATCAAAGAACACCAGGAAGATGACGATGAAAGGGTAAAAAAAATGTTGACTGCCATGCCGAGGAATGAAATGCAAATCTTGATAGGAACCTTTGAGGGATGGCTGAACGGCGGACCAGATGGAGCCTTGCAATGGAGGATTACACATTTGCGATCACCGAAGTCGGAATTTCCCGGGTTGACATAGCAAATGTAATAGACAGTGGAATTTGTCTTCTCTAAATTAATAGCGTTTTTACGACTGAAGAATGGTTTGACAGTATCTCACTCGCCGCTTCGTTTATCATAAACTTATGTTTCGAGGTGGATCTTGTTCGGCCTATGAGATCGCCTTGGGACGTACAATACATACATGTTCTATAACAATAGACGCACTTTGGTGTGCCCAATCCTTCTTACAGCGAACGCTGTCGCAGTTTCTGCGACTCTTCCTGCAGAGAGTGAAGATGTGCCGCTTCGAAGGATGTTTCGAGCAGGGCAGACGCTTCATCCTCCTCTTGCTCCTGTCGACGGCGTTCTAAAGCTCCGCCAGCACTAGCACGCCTCCTCCTGGTGCCCTTCTTACCAGACACTGCGGTAGACGAAAAGCTATCTCGAGCTACCGGGAAGTATCCTTCGGCAGGCTCCTGCTTCAAAAAGACGCGACTGGGAACGACGGTTCTATATCGTCTTCTATCTACTGGCTTTATACCCGACGAAGACGCAGAAGATGATGACAAATTCGATCGATTGAGCAGCGCCGTCGATGGAGTAGCTGCCGCTACATTCACTTTTTGTGCCGAGCGTGCGTATTGCTGGTGTGATATGGTACTGGTTTGCATTTGTCGTTTGTAAGAGGAAGAGGACGATGAAACATTATGTTGTCCCCCAGAGGATGAATCATTCTGAATGGTGGAGATATCGTCCACGGAAGGCTGGATGGGACTTGCCAGATCAGGGGATGGAAACGATTGATTCAGATTGTTGGTGTGTCGACGACGTTGCGGAGAGGACAGGTCAACGCTGTCATCACCAGCAGCAGGTAAGGCATACTCTTGAAAAAAATCCATGAGTGTATGTGTTGGTGGTGAAAGAGTCGTGGTTTGTCTAGTCAAGCGGTCTTGTTTTGCCAAGGCCACCAGTCCGGCATTTTGAGCCACCTCGGAAAAGATGGCGGCGTCCTTGGAGCGCTCGGAGATATGCCGTTGTTTCGTGCGGTAGCCGGAAACGGGACAAGAATTTTGCTTTATCAGCACTGGACGACCGTCTTTTGTACGTGGCGATGGAGATCGCTGAACTGTCCTTGCTGCTGGCAGTGACGACCAAGATGTCTCTTGTCGCGTGGGATGGAATGGTTCCTGGTAGGTAGTCAGACGGCTTTGTTGTGGAGGAGTCGGCGGAGGTGATGGTTCATCTAAAAATGGAGCGTTGTCTTGTTCGTCCCACGATGAAAAAACGTGTTCTTGCTCGCCAACATTAGGTCGTTGTTGTTGTTCCTGTTGTAGAAATGATGACGATTGTGGAGGATACGCTTCAAAGGATGTATCTGGCTGGAATGATGTGTCCGGTGAGGCAGCGTATCCACTGATTCGGGAAACATCAGCCTCTGTCGTTGCTACAATAAATGAGGCGAAGCTACGATCCAGTGGATTGTTAGGGGTTGGCGAAGACATTTGACTCGCATTCGAGGAAGACGGTGGTCGTCCTCCTCCTGGTATATGTCCCGTTGTCAGGGCCCGGAACAGGTGAGCCATGGGAATGTCTCCGGTGTGATCGGATCCGCAAATGGTAGATTCTTCCAATATGGAAGGTGGTGATTGGGGTGCTGCTGCGTAGTCCAAGTTTCGTTGAGTCGCTTCCAGTTCGGCTACCGCTGCAAAATTGCGTTCGGGTGTTCGCAACTGATAGACCCTGGAGCTATTGAAATACGAGGATGACGACTTGCTACTTTTGCTTTGATTGTCGTGATCCGTGAGGAACACATCTTTGTGATGATCCCAAGGAAATAGGGATATTGGATGTCTTGCTGCTGCTACTGCTGCAGTGGTGGGACAAGCCGAAAAAGTGTCACTGCTGGTAGCTTTCTTATCTGGCGGAGCCTGTTCGATTTCAACTTTGGGAGCCACTTCAATCGCTTCCGATCCTTCAATGTCTCCCGACGATACTGAAACTACAGTATTGTTGACATCCATTGATTGATTCAAGGACGGAGCTGGGGAAGATGACGTTAACGGAAAGAATGTTTGAGTAGTGGAGTCCAGTAAATGATCCCAAATGGCGTCCAGTGGATTGCGTGGGGGTGTCATTGATCTAGTCGTCTGCTTTGGATTGTTGGTAATGCTGTTGCTGTTGCGGTTGTTGCTATCATCGGAATTGCCGTCCAATCCAAACTTTGAAACGTGTCTCAAATGTTCATTGAGGGCAGCTCTAGCTCCAATGGAAAGGTTGAGAGCAGATGATGATACACAACTCGACGATCCTCCCGTGGAAGAAGACGCACGTGATTGATTCAGATTTTCCTTGTCGACTTTATCTTCTTTGTTGCTGCTACTGTGATTATTGGGAGATCCAGTCGAAGAAGACGCGGGAAAGACAAATACTCCTCCTTCGTCTTCTTCTTTTTCTGCCTCTTCTTGCAGAGCCATGGCCCGATCAAAGCCAGGAAAATGCTGCCGTACTCGTTTCGAATCAGGTTGCAATCGATGACGAAAAGGATTAATCATTCTTGTCTGCGTCTGTTGGAGGATTGTTGGACTGAGATCTGTGGACTGCTTCGGATGTTCTTTTTGCTCGTCCTGTCCTCCAGGGAAAATATCTTCCCCCGGCAAGGAAGATCGCTTGGGAGTCTTTGATGACATGCCAATCGCCAACGCTGGCCAGGAGCTGGTAGTAGTCTAGTAGCCGATTGAGATTGAGATGATCAAATTCCTTTTGTAGATAGATTAGCATGTACTGTACGAGATGGAGGAAGCAGCGCGATAAAGCATTGTTACCTCACAGATGGAGTGCTTCTCGTGGCGCTATCTTGCGCGTGAATTGACAAAATGTGGCGCCAAAGGAAGAAATTCAAAAAATCGTAATAGAGCCGATTCTTGTGTGACAAACGCGAGCCATGCTTAAGAACCAATGGAACGCTAGCCTTAACACTGTGGACTGAACGAAGATTCTTGGTACTACTAGTAGTACCAGTAACACTGGCAGACTTGTACTACTAGTAGTAGCTATTAGTAGTACTAGTAGCTACGACTACTAGTAGAGTACTCTACTAGTCTATTTTAGTAGACTAGTGGTAGCAGAAGATAGTCTTCTCCGTTTTATTATTTCGATTTTTCCACATTCCTTTGAAACTCATCACAAAACCCTACTGTTCCGTGTTTTCTAGCGAGTAGTTCTAGTTGACTAGTCAAAAATAATCAGAAGACGAAACTCTTTTCTGTTTGCCTGCTTTATCAAAGAAAAAATACGACATTTCAGACAAACCATTTGATAGTTTGTTAACCTTTTCCACTATTATTTCATTGTACTCAGTGTGTGAGAAGTCAGGCAACTCCCATTAGCTTATTAGCTTACACTCTCGTTGCTCAACCACAGCGTGCCTCCCCGCCCCCACACAAAAAAACATCCGGCAATTTGTAACTCCATGTAGCTCAGTACCTTTGGTTGGTAGACCCTAAAGTTACAGCGCTCCAAATCATTCGTCAGCGATAAGCGTTAGCTATGTTTGATCTGGAGATTGCTGCAGTCAAACTTCTGGAGGTCGAAATCACTTTTTTTTCGGAGGTCTCTCCTGTACTTGAATCTACTATTCGTTCCGTCCCACATTAACGCTAACCCCAATTATGTTATTGTTACTGTTGCTTGGTACGTCACTGAAGAATCAGCTGCTGGATGGAGTTCGAAATGCGGAAGTAGCATACTAGTAGTCTACTGCAGCATCATAAGCGAGCAGTCACAATGAAGAAGGCAACATACAACATCATCAATACTCCCGAGTAAATACCACAACGAGCCCTATCTTAACCAAAAGCAACACCATGCAGAGTTTATCCAAGGCGCTCGTCCAGAATATCCAGAAAGTCGGAGGTAAATCAGCTTCATTTCGTAGTTTCACTAATACGAATCTTTCCACAGCTCGATTCTTGACCAGCGGCACGTCCTATAACAACGACCAATTATTATCGGCATTTCCCGTTTCTCTCGCAGCGACGAACATTCAATCAATCAGTAGTAGTATTCAAGCGAGAAATTTCCATGCAACTACTGTACATACCTCGGCCGAACGAAAAAGACGTCGTCGCCGAGGTGGTGATGGAGCTGTCGAGGACTCCAACAGTGATGGCTCGTTTTCTCCTTCCACTGACCTCTTGGCCGTGACGAATCCCGATGAATTCCAAGTGATAGGAGAGTATACCCTCCAACGAATTGAAACAGCTATCGATCCCATGAGGGCTGTCAATGATCCTTTCCGGGTCAAACGATCCCCTGATAAGAAAATCCTCACTATTGAAGTCGATCCCAAATGGGGTTCTTACGTGATTGAATTGGACGATCGAGAAATGCGTCTTACGCTCTCTTCGCCCGTCAGTGGTGCTCATACCTATTTTTATTCCAAGAAAAAGGAAGCGTGGATCGATACGATTGATCTTCATTCATTTGAAGGAATTCTGGTTCGAGATCTCATTCGACACTGCCAAGGAGTGCCGAAATTATAGTATTATGATTTGAATATATTATATCATCGCAGGAGCTGGAGCGCTGGTTTGGCTTTGGCAACCAGTGATGGATCAAGAAATGCTATACAAAAAAATGAACAATTATTACTTGGTCCTACAGGAAGATATTGAATATATAGAACTGGATGGCCCAGAAACGATACCTTTTTCAGGTAGAATATTTGCGCGGGTGTGCGGAGTATCATAGTTCAGTTGAGAACATATTATTATTATAGCAATGGAATAGATCTAGTAGACTATCATCTTGTCGCTACGGAAATCAACCAAACACTCTAAAAAGTTTCGATGCTATCGTAGGTCAACAACGGCCAGAAAAATGGAGTAACCGCTACTCTGCTGCCATTCACGACCCGTCGTGCTCACAGTTCGCGCGCCAATTTTCATCCCGATGCTACTGCATCATTCCCTTTCCCTTCCTTCCAAAGTAATGAAAAATGATCACCCACTTGTTTTATACCAAATGTCAATGCAGAGCCCAATCGATTGGCGGCGGTTGTAGCCCTGCCATCTGTACTCGAGACGGGTACAACTTGATCGTAATGTAATGTTCGGTGCAGATTGCCAGCATCAGAGGCTCGAAGCAGAACTAAATCACTAGTGTTGACAGGATTTCCAAACCATCTCGGACACTGAGGTTTAACAATCAACGCCTCGCCTTGATGGATTGGCTTTGCTTCTGCAGATCCTTTTTGCTTTCCATCAGCAGACCCCCATTCTCCTGACCCGCATAAAACATAGTACACTTCCAGCCCACTGGCGTTTTTCGTGGTAAGCCAGTGTTGGGGCGGAATGGTGATTGTCGTCACCCACAGTGATGATGTCAATGAAATATCTGTGGATATCAAGGTTGCCAAAAAATGCATGTTGTCTGTCTTGCTTTTCACATCACCTTGTCGTCGTTGCTCTGAGACATAATTGAGTACAGAAAAGCTTATTCCTGGTGAAGGAGAACTTGCGCTCGTAGACGAATGTAAATTTGGTTGAAACCACCGTATTATTCGCAGTCGTAATTTGTCGTGGATTCTACTGCACCTTAACTCGTAGCCGATAATCCAGGAAAATCCCATACCCATCACTGCAGGAAAAAGAAAGAAAAAAGCTCGAAATGGTGAGAGAAGAGATACCAGGCGACGAAAGCAATTAATCTGCGATGCAACAAAAATCGCATGACAAAAGAGAATGCTCACAAATACCAAAGAACAAGGCGCTGTCACTTGTACGCATGCTTCCCAAAAGATTTCCAAAGGACCAGAGAGTGTCAGTGTCAGTGGGCTTAGTGCTTCCCTTTTTTGTCTGAGGAGGAAACAGAGTAGAAACCCCGATTACGGCAACAGAGGCAATTAGTGGTAGTGTCATTTTTGGTTGATTTTATGTAAATGCATCGACCGAAACTTCGGTTTTAGTGTGGTTTTGATTTATTTGCGATTTGTGATTTGTGATGATGTTGTGATGATGTACTGGTATGTGCGAATTGGTTTTCATTTCGAATTTTCGCTTTTGTCTGTACTCGAACCCTATCGGAGCTTTTGGTCTGCAAATACATGTCGCAAGGACCGACAAAAAGGGAATAGGGCAGTCAGCCGTAACCAACACAAAACACAACCGACATAGATTATGTTTCTACAAAATCTATTTTACAAGAATTGTATTGTATCGCACCCAAAAATTCAGATCTCTGGGAAAATTTGCGGTCATAACTATCATAGCTTGGAAGCTAGCCCCGCATATGAAAAACTCAAAGTCGCCAGTATAAGAAATCTAGAAATAACCCGCAGCTTCTGCAAGTGCCACAAACATAAAGTATAAACCCTTTCGTGTATCTGTCTCTAGTTGTTGAGGATTTTTCTCGTACATGGGAATCTTTTCCTTTTCGACCATTCCTTCCTCGACCATTAATCGCAATGCTCGTTCCGGGTCTTGGAAGAGTGTATCCAGTAATTTGAGTTCTTCGTAAGCTTGTAGCAAACCTCTGACAAGTTCAACTTTTTCACTACCGGCTGTGGCTTCGAATTCTTTCGGGTTTGCCGCCTTCATTTCTGCGAGCATTGTTTTTGTATTTGCGTCCTTCTTTGCAGCATCGATTATTGTTGCAATATCAACGGCATCCTGCTGGTCCATACTGGTATCTACAGTGACCAAAGATTCTGCGACGGCCAGAACCTCGTCCGGTAGTCTGACTCGTCCATCAGCACCAACCTCGGCTTCAGCGTCTTTTGGGACTCCAAATTGAGCATTGATCCTACACTGAGGATAAGAAGAGAGTTGTATCAAAAATCCTATCACCAGTAATAAACAAGAACGTTGACAGGCGGGTCGAATCATTTTGGGGTAGTGACGCAATGATTATGTGGCGACTGGCTAAACTTCAGGTTTGTTGACTTCTGAAAGAGAGTGCTGTAAACATTGCTTTTTACTAGTAGTACCACAATAAATGATGGATGGATGACAATGGGATGGCTGATGAATGGCTTTCAAGATATTGGAGATTTCGTTACGCTAAGTACGTAGGTATCTACAGTAAGGTTGAGGTGAATAATAAACAGTCAGTCGTGCATATCCATGCATGATGAATCATTCAGCCATTCAGCAACAAAAGAAGATGGACAACTATTGATGATATTCGACTTTCCCTTGTATGGTACATTTACATAGTACTTTTAAACCATGAAACGACAGGACAAACAAGAGAAGCAGCAGCACCATTTTGTGTACCAAGCTACCCCGGACCTGGGAATCAAGCATACCATCGGAATTACATCATCGGGTCGAGCAGTCTCGTGGGGAAAGAATAATTTTGGTCAACTGGGACGGACAGCATCTGATAAAAAACAAAAAGAAGAAGATGCCCAAGCTGTCGAATGTGAGTCATCAAATTGTCCCCTCTTTGTAAAGGCATTTGTGGGCGGCGCTTCTGATACGGGACACTCGGCGCTTTTGGACCAACAGGGCTACTTGTGGTTTGCGGGATGCGATCGATGGCAACAATTGGGACTGGGATCGACAGCAGGAGGATCCTCTGGTTATACGTGGAACCAGGGAAGAATTTGGAGGAATCAATTTGTGCGAAATGATTTTTTGCACCAGGCCGTCGTGCGGCAAGGTGAAAATGATATTCGGGATGTGGCCTTGGGCGGAGACCATTCCGTCGTTTTGATGAGCAATCGAAAAGACGTCTACGTCTTTGGTAAAGGAGGAGACGGTCAATTGGGCGTGGATGGAAAACCTTTCGTATCCGCTCCAACCAAACCTAAAGTGCTGTCTTTGTCTGAAACTTCGAATCAAAACATTGCGGCAGTGTGTGCCATACAACACTGTTCCTTGACCTTGGATGAAACTGGTAAGATTTTGGACAAGACTGGGAAATGTCGCAATATTGAAAAATCACTGGATTTTTGTCGACATCGGGCTGCATCGGATGGGCTATTCAAATAAACACACGAGTATAATCTTTTCATACAGAATGAAAGCTGTAACCGTCTGCATACCCTCTCAAAGGACAGCAAACGTAATAAAAGGGAATAGTTTTCTGCGTTTTCTAAGTTTAGTTCCGAAGATGGAACTCTTGGTGTGCTGCTGATACTAATAATACCTTGACGAATATTCGTTCGACTCGATGATTGCAGGGCATTCATTTATAAATCTATCGCACACATGCTCTTGATAACCTCTATTGAGCATACTAGTACCTGGCACTGGTAGTACTGGTACTGTATTATTTTTTATTACCCCTAGTACTCTAGCAATTACTCGTACTGTATTATTTTAAATCTCAATAAAATCAAGAAGATCGAAGATGATCGTCGAAGCTAAAGAAGGCATTGCAAGAGTAGACGACTAACGACTAACTACTACCTGGTAGCTACAAGTAGACCAACGAGAAGACAAATCGCATTAAAACAAATCAAATAGATAATATCCAACATGTCTGCTGCTGCAAAGAACGCCGTTGTAACAGGTGCGTACTGCACATTGAATCTGAGCTTTGCGTACGGATCTGCTGTCTGCTGCTTGCCTTTTCTGAAGGAGTTTCGTTTCTCGTTTCCTTCATCTCAAGACTCAACTGATTGTTCTTTAAAACTAATGAAGGTGCCAACCGTGGTATTGGGTTGGAGCTCTGCAAACAATTTTCACAAGGTGGCACCTACAATACCATTTACGCCATTTGTCGCAAAACTAGCGATGATCTGACCAAGCTTGCTAGTACTTCGAACGTCAAGGTCCAGGTATTGGACGGTATTCAGGTGACGGATTCGTCTGCCCCGCTCACCATTCAGGCTGCCCTCAAGGATATTCCGATTCATCTTTTAGTACACAATGCGGGCGCGTACGGACCACCCGATAAGTTTGACGAGGGGGCTTCCATGGATTTGTATTCGTCGCAAACGTTGACAAATATTACAGCAGAGCGAATGCGATTCGCGTTTGAACTTAATACTATCGCACCCCTTTTGATAACGCAGGCTTTGTTGTCGAACTTGGAACAGGCTACTGATTCCAAGGTGATCATTATTTCCTCGGCAATGGGGTCTATCGCTGAAAATGAATCTGGTGGTCACTATGCCTACCGGGCGTCCAAAGCTGCCGTCAATATGGTGGGAACATCGTTGACAAAGGACTTGAAAGACAAGAACATTGCCGTCAGTATGAGTAAGTGTACTACAATTAAAAAAGGATTGGTGGATAGGAAATACGGTTTTCTTTGATTGCAATCCATCTGACTTGATTTTTCATTTGTCTCCGCCTCCCAATCAACCCCCTCACAAAAATGCTTGAAATGAAAGTTCATCCCGGATTCGTTTATACAGGATTTGGTGGAGAAGGTGCCGACCGCCTACCCGGACAACGAGACGTCGACGAGAGCACTCGTGGCGTCGTGGAAGCCATTGAAAAAACAACCATGGAAACTACTGGGAGTTTTCTTCACGGCAATTATGGAGAAGGAGTCAAGATGCTGCCTTGGTGATTAGAATAGACTACTCGCGTTCCTAGCTGTTCACAAAAATAATAAATATTCTTTTTTTAAATGTGATCACCGTCACTCAATTTTATCTAAGAGTAATGGTCACCTGAGAGAGATGGCCCAAGTTTCTACTAGTAGCCTGAACAAATCGGACTCGTCGCCGTTTCTTGTCACCCTCCTGTCCTTTCGATTCCAATGGATGCCGCTTTTTGGATTTGCGAAAGCGGATATAGACTTCTTCTTCGTTCTGAAGTCCGTCCGCCAGCAGACGATCGGTATCTTCTGCTGGCATTTGTAGCATTTTCAAAGTGGCCGCACTCTGTCCTTGCCGTGCCACTGCAGGATGAACGTGAAATCGCAAGGTAGCTACCTCCCATGCTGAAGTAGAAAAGGGATTGGCAAGTTCTGGTTCCTCCACGTCCGTAGAATACTGGCCAGACGTAATAGCATCCTCTTCACTCTCGAGTAATTGATGAGTCGCTGGATATCTCTGCAGCAACTGTCGTGCAAATGCAATCAATGCTACCGAGGTTGACGCTGGAGTCAACATTGCGACAGTCAAGATCTGTTTGAGAAAGGCTGCAACACGGGTAGTCGAATATTCGCGGCGCTTGATAAAGGCAGCATCGAGACACTGCAACATGGTTTTCGTATTTTTTCCTTTCGTGCTAGCTTCTGATATCAATCGAGGCAGTTGTGTGTACAGCGGTGTGATGTATTCTTTCTGGTCAATTTGCATCTCTTTACCGGGACCCGAAAGAGTTTGAAAAGCTGTCAATACACAATTCAAAGCGGCATCCAATGGCAGAGCGTCAATGTCCTTGAGCAAATCTCTCAAGACGGCTAACAGATCCATTACCGTATCAATGTTGATCAAATGAGCAAACTTGGCCAAACCCTCGAGGCAAGTCGGTAGAATTTCTTTCATATGTTCCGAACTCTTCAAATTGTCGCTTTTGAGTATGCGAAAGTACGTGAGTGTCACCGTTTGCAGTGTATCCGATTGGCACCGTGCCAACAAAATTTTGTCGACCGTCGCCTCTCCTTCCTGGAGTTCCTTGTCAATATCTTTGAGATCCTTGTCACGTTTTCGTTTCTTGGCTGCAGTGGCAATCTTCGCAGCCTGTGCTTCATCGATATGAACGCGAAGGGGGAGGGACAAAAATGTCTTCAGTACGGGTGCTCGCACTTTGAAGTTGCGATCCCGAATGGCCTTGGAGAGCAACCGTGTGGCTTCGAGTGCCACTTCTCCCTGCACGTCATTGCTAAAAATATGTTCCACTGCAGAACAACATGCGTTGGAGACTTGTTCGCATTGTCCATTATTGATTTGTCGCATAACCATGGACAAAAGATTGGATCGAAAATTGAAGTGAAAGGCCGCCTTGAGCAGCTCGCAAATGCAGAGCATGGATGTCACCGTCAATGTCGACAGCGTTTTGCTGTTGCTAGAACTGCCCCGTTTCCAAACTGTTTCCAGCAATTTCAGATACTGCTGGTAATTGGTCAAGAGAGCACGCTCGTAATCCCAGAGGCGCTTGGTTTCCAGGCTCACCTTGACGGCCATTTCGGCAGCGGTTGGTAGACGTATTCTGTAACTAGGAAGAATATCTCTGTATATCGCCAAGAGGGACAAGATCCCCAACTGTGATGTATATTCATCGCCACTGTAACTCGCAATTTGTAACAATTGTTTCATATGACTGGGCGTTTCTTTGCGTTTGGGAGTGTCCTCGTCGTTGTTGTTTTGATTACTACTATTATTGTGCTTTGGTTTGCCATCCTTCTTGTCGGGAGAGGAAAATGCCTTGGTAGGATCCTCCAAAATGGATTCACTTAGTTCAGCAATGAGATCGCACGTTTCTTCCCTGGTTAAAACGCCGGAGTTAATTTTCTTGGCATTGTCGTCGTGATCATCATCATCTCCGTCGATTTCTTTTCTCTTTTGTTTGGTGGGAGTGGGAGAAGGAGGACTGCTTGGACTTGTAGAAGAGGTAGTTGCTTTAGACGACGACGGATGATGCTTGCCCTTTTTGAGCTTTTGCTGCTGGTGCGGTTTCTTTTTCGATCCCATGGTGCTCAATTGATGCTTTGGCAGTGCAGTGTACGTAGTGTTGCTTGTTCCCTCTTTCTTTCCAAAGATTTACAAAACAACCAATGTTTGTTGTGTGAATTTCAACTTTCCTCTCCAGCTTCACAAGTTTTGGTGGATGGAAACGAATCGCGGAAATGACATCACAAAATTTAAGTCACGAAAGATTTCAACACCTCCGACCACCCGGTAAATCAAAGTGAAGAAAAATTCTGGGAGCCGTGTCAACGAACAACACGACTAATAATAAATACAGTAAAAAGTAGTCTACTCGTAATAATAATAAAAAATAATACGAACAATTACACGCAATCAATAATAAAGCAGCTTTTTGCAGTGCAAACTCTGTACTCTACTGTTTCGAGTACGCACAAAAGACAAATAAATACTGAAAATCAATAAAAAAGCCACCATGACGAACCGAGTTCACCATTTTAAATTAGTTCTCTTGGGTGATACAGCCGTAGGAAAATCTTGTCTAGTTGTACGCTTTGTTAGAGATGAATTCTTTGAGTTTCAAGAGCCTACTATTGGAGGTAAGAGAGTCTCTTTTCGTGCTTTGCTGTGCTGTGCTGACTGGATTGCTTGCTGCGAGACTTGTCTACGTAGACTCTGGTACACCATCTACGGTGTTCTCTTCAAAAATCGAAAGAATTCCACTTTAATTTGTAATGGTTGTCTTTACCACAATCAACACACCTTCAAGGTTACTCCATCATGATTTATCTGCTGATTAACAAGACAAAGTTCTTGTTGGATGGCTTTATTTGTCTTAATTCAACACCGAGTGCTGATTTGATCTTATTTTTCCTTCTCCTCTTGCCCGGGTAAACGCCTCAACCAACGTACTCTAGCTGCCTTTTTGACCCAGACGGTGGCATTAGATGAATCCACGGTAAAATTTGAAATTTGGGATACAGCTGGACAAGAGCGATACCGCTCTCTGGCGCCCATGTACTACCGTGGCGCAGCAGCTGCCATTGTGGTGTACGATATTACCAATCCCGATTCCTTTACGGGTGCCAAGAGCTGGGTCAAGGAACTGCAGCGACGAGGTGATCCCAATGTTGTGATTGCTCTTGCGGGTAACAAGGCTGATTTGGATTCGCGCCGCAAGGTAGAGTTTGAAGAAGCCAATGCTTATGCGGAAGAAAATGGCATTTTGCACTTGGAAACCTCGGCCAAGAATGCCAACAATGTCAAGTCGCTCTTTGTGGAAATCGCCAAGAAACTTCCCAAGAATCCACCACAACAGGAGCGCGAAGCATTTCCTCTCATGCCAGCTGAGCAGCAAAGCCGAAGCTGTTGTTAAACAGGTGGAGATTTGATACATGTGACTACTAGAGACTGGAGAATGTTTCTATGTTTCTACCAATACAACTTTTGAACAGCAGCAGCAGCAACAACAAGAAGAAAACAACGAGCTTTGCAGAAATATGAGGCAACGTTGGGTAGGTGATACTAATATCTTTGCACGGTCTGGTGGACGTGGGTTGACAATGCTTGGAACTTGATTGAGTCGAGATTGATTTTTTGCTGGCCGCGCGGGAACGACTTTTAAGACTGGTGGAGAGTAAACCTTTAATAATAAGAAAAATAATGACAGTTGAAGAACAAAATGTGAATGATTTGTTGGTTCAAAACAGTAGAACAACTGTCCTGCGGCTTCGAAGGGTAGGTTCGAGTAATAGCTGTCCTGGTGGGACTGTCAACATTTGCAAAAAACTGCAACTGTCAATTACGATCCATATAGAAAAGCGACAAAATTGAACAAAGAGAAAAATGAGGTTTCGTACTTGTACATGATGTTATATTATTATGTTCTTTATCGAAGTAACACGCGTCAACAAACAAGCGAAAGATGCACAGGCCGTGGCCAAGCAACAAACAATCGTGGTAAGACTCGTGGGCATGGTGCTGCCCAAAAGAACTCTTCTAGATACGAATCTGATAGTTTCCAGCCTTCGTAATGTAACGAACCCATCGGTTCGTATGGTAGCCAGACTTGTCGTAGACACGCAAAAAGCGGACATGCACTCCACTGGCCGTGAACATTGGTACTTGAAATTCGACATTAATGGGAGGTCGGCTCCATGGTTTCGGGCGGACAGTAGGCATGAGGTCAACTTCGGCACTGATCTGACATTCCGCCTTGCCGGCAAATCGCTTGACACGCCAAACAATGGCCTGCTGTTCCGGTTCGTACTTGGCACGGCCAAAAGATTGCTTAATCTTGGCCTTGGCAGTATTCTTTGGTACGGGAATCTTCAACACCACGTGTGTGGCGTACAACTGATCGGAAAAGTTTGCAACAACCTTGAGGTTGATTGTGACCCTATCAACAAAGAGAGCAATGGCAAGACAACGGTTAGACAAAAACTGCCAGCTACAATCCAGTCAACCACATATTACACATGCGCACACACACACACAAAACAAAGTAAAAGTGCGACAAAAGCACCTACTTGGTCATGCCTTGCTCTTCTTGTACGGCGGGAATGATTCGGAATGGTAGATTGATATTATCCGTAACGCGGTACCTCATGAGTTCAAATTCCCCATCCGGCGGAATAAAGGTAATGGTACGATCCGCGTCGAATTTACCCAATCGAACACACCGATGGAAGGTACAGTCATCGATTTCTACCCCCGGCTTTCGGTCTTCCTTGTCCTTGTCAATGACAAGCTTGTCGTTGAGACCAAACTTGCATTCTGGCATTCCCGTCAGCTTGGTATTCATCTGGACTTGTCCCGTGACTTCATTTCGCAGTACGTTTCCGTTGCTCGACAAGAGCAGATTGACGCTTTCCAACACGTCAATATACACTTCGTTCTTCTTGTGTCGGATACCTTCTCGACGCCAGTCAATGGCACCGGTAATTTGGCTCGTGAGTTGCGACGGCTCTGGTTCGTCCTGGGGTCGGACGTTGCCCAAGTTAATGTACAATCGTAGAACATCGACGGCACAGTTTTGGGGGTATCCAAAATCCATAGTCTCGTCCATGAGTTCGTAAATTAGCGTCATGTTGTTGCGCATAGAATTTTCGTCAAAATCATCTCCCAGATAGGCCTTTAGGATGCGAATCAATTGGTACAGATATTCGAAAACGAGGGCCGG
>Ga0100392_1000868_pt1 | contig 27522 bp, 34 predicted proteins | sample CryGeymeta201516_FD_81548 | JGI IMG/M metagenome (GOLD analysis project Ga0100392, IMG submission 81548) | Groundwater microbial communities from Crystal Geyser aquifers in Utah, USA - Crystal Geyser metaG 2015-16 | ecosystem: Environmental > Aquatic > Deep subsurface > Groundwater | place: USA... | reverse complement strand
ATAACCTCCCTAAAAATTAAATTCAATTCCCAAAACGTTTGGGAAGTTTTTTGTTAATTCTTCAAGATTTTTCTCAGGATTCATAATTATTTCCCATCTAGTACTTTTGCTGTTCGTAATTTTGAGAGAATTACCACATCTCCTGATTTTCAAGGGATTCCCGTGATGTAAGTTACACTATCTGGAATTACGTTTCATTTTCGGAGCTTTCTGTATAAACCTTGTTTAGTATCAGATTCTTCAGCTGTTCTGTATCATGTTTTTTTCAGTAACTGAATATATTTATTAAGTTCGTTTTTTGCTCAGGAATAATATATATTTTCATCCATATTGTCCAATAAGATTTCGAGGTGTCTTTGATAGGCTTGTGGATTCGGATCGATTTCATTGAGTATATCAAGTATTTCCGTAATTTCGTCCGAAAGAGCGGGTGATATTATGGTTGGCATATTGTTTATGGATTAGGAATATTGTTTATTCGATAAAGGATATCTCTTAGTGTATCGGTATTGTCTCAATCAATTTGTAAACCTTTCTCTCGTCGAAGAGTTTTTACTTCCATCATGGTAGTTTTTATTTCAGAAATGATTCGTCTATCGAATTTTCATCAGCCGTCTATCCATCCTCTTAATCTTCCTCTGTCAGGATACTGTTCTAAATATTTTACGAGATTATTTATATTTCCAAACATATCTTTAATCCATTGATTTGCATTTTCATTCACCGCTTTGATAACATTAGGGGTTTCATTCTGTTTAACACCTCGGAAAATATGTTCAAAGTTTTGTTTTGGATCTCGAAGTTTCGCGAGTTCAAAATTCATAAGCTCTCCATATTCTTTTGGGGTCTTTTCGAGAATCTGTGTGAGTGCGAGTGGATCTACAATCTCAGTCTTACTAACCAACTTTATATTTTCATTTGAAGGGCTTAATTTCCTTCTCTCTCCCACTGCTCCCCGTTGTCCACTAAATGCCCTATAATCTCCTAAATTCAACTCATTATTTCCGTTTCCGTTCGTTACTTTCGTATGTATTTCTTTTCATTTCAGAATCACTTTGTCTATAATTTTTGTAACCCCTTGATTTCCCATTGTAATTTCACTTGAAATGGTATTCATTTTTGATACTTTGTCCAATCCTTTCACTCCGATTACCGCTGTGGCAACGAAGGCCAGTCCTTCTCAGGTGAATCTCGCACATTCTTCGGGGGTCATATTTAGGATTCCTTTCACTTGTTCTTTCCAGTAAGTGGTTGTGGTATCTATTACTTCGTTTTCTTCTCCGTTTGAGAGTTTTCCGAGAGTTTCTCATAGTATCTTTCCAGTAATATCCAATCCAGTTCGTATTCACTCGGTATCTTGCACGAGCTTGTTTGTGAGTCCTCATTCTTCCCCGTGTATTGCTTCGGCAGTGGTTTCTCCTATCCAAGTTCCTGTTCACTCAAAGAGATCTACTGTTCCAGTTATCGCTCCATTTACTCATTTTTCCCATCCATCCCAGAGCGCTCCGCCGATATTCTGGGTTTTTTGGAATACACTCATCTTTTCCTGTGTTCATTTTCGTACTGCCTGTTTTGCTCATTCTAATTTCTCTCCGAGTCCAGCAAGTTCGATATCGTGCTGTTTCAGAAGTATATCTATCCGATTCACTAGTCCTTGGAATTCAACATCCGTAAGTGTATTTCGTTGTTCCTTCGTATAATTACGAGCAAATTCCTTAATCCGATTCTCATTTCTCCCATCAATAACTCCATCGCTTTTGACATCGACCTGAAGGAGTGTATTCTCATATGCAGAGAGAGTTTCGGACATAGTATATTTGTTTTTGTTGGTATACGTACCAATATTACTCTATTTCCCGTGAAAAGTAAAATATCTGTCATCCTTATTATTAAAAATAAGCCTCCGAAGAGGCTTATATTGAACAGAAATGAGGAATTATTTGCAATCCTTATATTCCACTATTTTATCTTCTTCCGAATAACGATCATACACGCCCAAGGTATATGTTGTTCTTTTTTCAAGACAAACACCATCCTTGGTAACCATCTTTTCGTGAAGAATTCGACCACCTGTTTCAGATGGCTGAGTTTTTTGAATGATTGCATTATGTTGAGGTTCCATGTCGGCTTGGATTTTGGCTCGTATCATGGGAGAGACACCAAGTACCAATCCCAATGACCCAAACATAAAGACTAGACCGATGAATGAATTAATTACAACGTGACTGAGGCGACTAGGGTTCCCGAAGCCATTATTTTGAATCCACTCCCTGACGATTCCCATTATGTTTCTCCTTCCGTTGAACCGATTAAGAAATATTTGTTTGCCCAAAACGAAGAACCATTAATTTCTAAGGTTCATTTGTCTTTGTTGCAATGTAATATATATACTAAAATTAGTTTGTCAATACTCGTTCTTAGAATGACGCATTTTTTCGTTTGCAAATACCGAAAAAATCGGTATATTACCGCACAAATTACCCGATAACTATATTTTTGTATGTCCGAGAATCTTACTCCAGAAGAACTCGAAAAAATCGTAGCGACAGAAGAAGAGACGGTTGTTTCAGAAGAAACTTCAGAAGACTCAGACGAGCTTCCTCCACCATTTTCTGGGACTGCTCTCAGTTATGACGGAGATGCGAATCGTTCCATCGTTGAAGAAATGGAAACCTGCTACCTCGATTATGCGATGTCGGTTATCTGTATGCGTGCCCTTCCCGATATCCGCGACGGTATGAAACCAGTTCATCGACGTATCCTTTATGCTATGTACGATGGCGGAGTTCGTGCGACTGGTAAACACCGAAAATCTGCTCGTGTAGTCGGAGATGTTCTCGGAAAGTATCACCCACACGGAGATAGTTCTGTATACGAAGCAATGGTTCGTATGACTCAGGATTTCTCTATGCGTTATACGCTCGTCGACGGTCAGGGTAACTTCGGTTCCATGGACGGAGATAGTGCCGCTGCCATGCGTTATACCGAAGTAAAGATGGCGAAGCTCGGAGAGCTTATGCTTGCCGATATCGATAAAGATACGGTTGATTGGAGAGATAACTACGATGCTTCAACCAAAGAACCGAGTGTTCTTCCGACGCGCGTTCCGAACTTGCTTCTGAATGGTTCCGTTGGTATCGCCGTAGGTATGGCAACCAATATCCCACCACATAATCTCTGCGAGGTTATGGATGCTCTCAATTTCATCCTCTATCATCCAGCTCCAGAAACCATTACTATCGAAAATCTTCTCGATTTCATCAAAGGACCAGATTTTCCAACCGGAGGTATCATCTACAATAAAAAAGACATTCTCAATGCGTATGCAACGGGGCGAGGTTCCGTGACTATGCGCGGAGTTGCGACTATCGACGAACTCAAGAACGGAAAACGGGCGATTATCATCACCGAGATTCCGTACCAACTCAATAAAAAATCATTTATCGAGAAAATCGTCGAACTTATCCAAGAGAAAATCATCGTCGGAATCTCCGATCTCCGTGATGAGTCCAAGGGTCTCGGAGACGTTCGTATCGTTATCGAGATGAAAAAAGATGCTTTCCCGAAAAAGATTCTCAATCAACTCTACAAACTCACACAACTCCAGACATCATTTGCCTTCAATATGATCGCGCTTCATGATCGTGGAATCCAACCAAAACTCTTCAATCTCCTCGAGATTCTCGAAGAATTCATCGTACATCGACGAGAAGTTATTGAACGACGAACTCGTTACGAACTCATGATTGCCGAAGCCCGAGCTCATATCCTCGAAGGATTGAAAATCGCTCTCGACAATATCGATGCAGTTATCAAAACCATCAAGGAATCTGGAAGTAAAGAAGAAGCTCATGATAATCTTATGAGCCGATTCGGACTCTCTGACAAACAATCTCAAGCGATTCTCGAGATGCAACTCCAGAGACTTTCCGGACTCGAACGCAAGAAAATCGAGGACGAACTCGCAGAAAAACTCCTGCTTATCGCAGATTTGAAAGATATTCTCGCGAAACCAGAACGTGTGAATACGATTATGGGAGAAGAATTCATAGAAATCAAGGACAAATACGGAGATGCCCGACGAACCGAAGTTCAGACGGGAGCTATCGGAGAATGGAATCCGAAAGATACTATCCCAAACGAAGAAGTGGTTATCGCTCTTTCCAAGAATTCTTACGTGAAACGTATCAAGGCATCCGCTTTCCGTACGCAACGTCGTGGAGGAAAAGGAGTCAATGTCGCAGTCAAGGACGAGGACGAAGTAAGAATCATTCTCTCGACGAGCAATCACTCGGATCTTCTGTTCTTCACGAACACTGGTCGAGTATTCTCGCTTCCAGCATACGAGATTCCAGAAACTCAGAGAACTGCCAAGGGTCAACCGATTATCAATCTCCTTTCTCTCCAGAAAGAAGAGGAAATCACCGCTATTCTCGATCTCGCAGCGGTACAAGGAAAACACTTCGCACTCATTTCCAAGAAAGCGGTGATTAAACGAGTCGATATGGAAGACGTGAAAAACATCCGAACTTCTGGACTCATCGTTATGAAGCCACGCGAAGGCGACGAACTCGGTTGGGTACGTGTAACTAACGGGGATGATAACATCCTTATGGTTTCTAAACATGGAAAAGCTATCCAATTTAACGAGGACGATGTTCGAGTTATGGGACGTGGAGCTGCCGGAGTTCGCGGAATGCGAATCGCCGAAAACGACTCCGTAGTCGAAGCGGATGTTGTCAGTGAAAACGACAAATACGTCTTCACCGTGACCGAGAACGGAATGGGAAAGATTACCAATATCGAAGAATACCGAGAACAGGGACGAGGAGGTTCTGGAGTCAAAGTCGGAGCTATGACCGAGAAAACCGGGGACGTTATCGGAGTAAGTCTTCTGAGTGAAGAATCACGCAAGGACGGTGAAGTTATGCTCATCTCCAAGACCGGTCAAACCGTTCGAGTTCCACTCAATGGAGTCCGTACAACCTCTCGTGTTACCCAAGGAGTTATACTTGCCAAACTCAAGGATAAAAAAGATTCCTTCACGACAGCAACTGTTATGAAAAAAGGCGAAGAAGAGGAAGAAACCATTGAAGAAAAGACAGAAAATACCGAAGTATAATTATCTTTAAAAAAAACTAAAAATCCTAGAACTTTTAATATTCTAGGATTTTTAATTGCATTTTTAAAATGAAACTTGAAATCAATAACAAATATACCATAATAACAGAGTTATTATTTTTTATCTTTTATTCTTCATGAAACTTACAAATAATCTTTACTCTCGACTCTCTCTTATAACTTGTATCACCATAGTTACAGGATATGCCTTTGTTTATGCTTGGACTAATTTTACACTCACAGATGCAGAAACAGGAAAACCACTGACAAGCACTCTTATGCAAGCAGTCATGAATAATATAAATGAACTGAATGGAAGATTTGGAACCCTCACTGCTGGACAATGGTGTACGAGTGATGGAACAAAAGTAAATTGTACGACAAATGCTCCTCTAGAGGGAGTTGGAGTGAATCAGACTTGGCAAGATATGACAAGTAGTCGAGTAGTAGGTACTATCTATACAAATACTACAGATAAGCCAATTATGGTATATGCATCTTTTCATGTGTGGTGAGTGAATAGTGAGTTCATTACATGCAACGGTGGGTGGAGTCGCAATCGGTGCTGGGAGTAATGCAGGAATTGGAGGTGGAATAGGTTTTATATCTTTTATTGTTCCATCAGGAGCAACATATCAACTTTCACAAAACACAGTTGTTACCGCTACCCTAGAAAAATGGGTTGAACTTCGTTAATTTTTCTGCTTCCTTCCAAATTTCTGAGCAATCCGTTTCGCTTCATTCTTTCCAAGTTTTTCTTCAAGAACGAGATTTAGTTAAGCACTCTCATAAAAAAGAGCTGCATCGTACTGGAGTCCTCGTTCTTTTTTATACTGATAATCAGAATAGTTTCCATAACTCACAGTCATTTCATTATTCGCAACGCTCCAGAGTTTGGAGGGAATTTTTATTAGGGAAAGAACCGATTTTTTAGGGAAATATCGTGAAATTATCTATTGAAAAAACAGTTTTTTTGCGTATGATGAGTCAGTAATCCATAATAAAAACAGATATGCGGGAAACTAATATGAAACATATCCAAGAAATCGAGCGTCTCAAATATTCAGGGCTTTATGCTGATGCGAAAATCAAGGTACAAGAATACCTCCTCCAACACGCTGACGATTATCGACTTTATGAAGAACTCGCCGACATCGGACTCTACGAAGGAGATATAGAAGCTGCAGAAACTGCTCTCAATGCTGCTCAACGCCTCCATCCGGAATCTGCAACCGGTATGTACCTTATGGGATTCATCCATATTTCCAAGAGCAATTTCCGCATCGGAGTCGAACTTCTCGAGAAAGCCAATGAACTTTTCCCGAACAATCCGGAGATTCTCCGAAATCTCGGATGGGGTTACGCTATGCTCGGAAACCCAAGCAAAGGAGTTGCTGTTATGAAACGAGCTCTCAATCTCTCACCAGATGACGAACTTATTATGGAAGATCTCGGAGTTACTCTCATCTCAGAAGGAAATATCGAAGAAGGAGCTTCTATGCTCAAAAAAGCTGGAAAAGAATCCCGTCTCGACGAACTCAAATTAATGATGGGAATGTAATGATACATTATAATTTATAAGCTTTTCTATTTGTGTCCTTCAAGATAAGCAACATTGTTGATTACAATCAATTCATAGCACTCGATATAGGAACCTCGAAAATCAAGGTTCTTATTTGTTCGATTGAGGGATGAGAATTAAAGATTCTCGGTTCTGCTATTATGCGGCAGAGTAAGAAAAATATTATCGATGGAGAGATTGCCGATCTTTACGGGATTTCCGAAACCATCAAAAAGACTATCAGCAAAGCGGGAGAGAAACTCGATGAAATACCAAGGGATATTGTTATTTCCCTCGGATCGGTTCTGACTTTCTCAGATATCATCCATATGAACTACATCCGGGAAAATCCAGAAAGCCCCATAACTATGGAAGAGATTGATAACATTGTTAAAAAAGTAGAACACACTTCGCTCGACCGGGTAAAAGGGAAAATCCGAGAAAGAACTGGTATCATAGAATCGGAAATGAAACTCGTTACCACCTCCATTATCTCCATTACTGTGGATGGGAAAAAACTCGGAAATCCTATCGGTTTTACTGGGAAGAATATAAAACTCGGGGTTATTAATGTTTTTGTTCCGCTTTCATACGTCAATATGATTCAAAATATCGGACGCGGACTCTCGAAAAATATCATATCGCTCATCCCGTCTATTATCACACTTCCGAAGCTTCTTGAAGAGAAGAACGAGAATTTCGATTTCAATTGTTGCATCGATTTCGGTGCTTCGAAAACAACGGTCGTAGTACTCAATAGAGGAGAAATCCTCGGTGGAAACACGATCAATTTCGGATTCGGACTTCTCGAAGAGACATTCAAACAAAAAGAACCGAAACTTGGGTATCTCGACATCGAACATCATATTGCTCATATTGAGCAGACGTACGAAGAATACAGGGAAGTTTTCGATGCCTTTTTCAATATTCTCTTCGATGCGATTTTCGTCGCCATGACCGATATTACCAAACAACTTTTTCTCAAGAATGTTTTCCTTTCTGGATGAGGATCTTCTATATTTATCGAGCAGAAACTCAGGGAATATCTCCAGACGAAAAATATCGGAAATGACATACATATAGAACAACTCATAGAGAGCGATACAGAATGAGCGAAAGAATCCGAAGAACCGGTTTTTCAGACATCGCTAGAGAATATTTCTCCACACGATATAGGGTCGTTCACTCAGGTTTTCTCCCTAGCAAAAGCCACAGAAGAAATGCTCCTTCTGAAAAAAGACCCTATTGCCCGTATACTCCGCTACATAATCTACCGATATGATTAAAAAATGACTTATCATCCATAAATACGAATCCATCATCGAGATATTTGAAAAAATTTCTGAGATGGATTCTTCTGAGATTCAGATCGAGGTCGAGGAAAATAATGCTCTCAATAACTATCTCAATCTCAAACTTCTTCTTTATCGTTTTCCAATGAAACGATTTTCTTTCATCACGAATAATAGCGAATTAAAAAAACTGGGGGAATCCCTCGGGATTCGATTTTTTCAGAAGAACGACGATATAGAATTCGAGAAGGAATACACGAAAAACCATATTCTCCGGCATAATTTCACCTTTTTGGAATACACCCGTTACGAAATAATAAAACTTTTTTCGAAGTTCGTATTTTTTTCCAAGAAAAAAACCCTTTTCTACAAAAACAAGAAAATCTGACAGGATTCCAATGTATTTTTCCTTATTATAGGACTTGTCGCTTCCCTCTCACTCCTCTCTTTCATATTCTATTTCGCGGTATCGAAAACCTATGTGACAATAACGCCGGAACTCGGAATCAAAACGGTATCGAGAAATATCGTATTTACTCAGAAAGAAGCCAGTGTACTCGATAGTAAAAATACAGTCAATGTACGACCGGTACATATAGAAATACCGATGGAATATACATTTAATGTTACATCTATCGATGAAATGAGCACGAAAAATTCGTACGGAACCGTAGAAATCTACAATGAACTCCGACAAGAACAGGTTTTCCGTCCAATGACCCGTTTTATTACGGATAATGGGGTGGTTTTTAAAACTGCCGAATGGATAAAAGTTCCCCCGACACAAACACTCTCGGGAGTGACTGTTATCGGGAAAACCACTACCTCTCTCATAGCTGATACATATGATATGGAGGGGAATATTATCGGAGTTCGCGGAAATATCGAAGAATGACTCACTCTTACAGTTCCAGGGCTCAAGTTCAATCGTGATAAAATCTATGCCAAAACTACAACAGCTTTCGTCGGCGGAATTGATCCGAAAATACATGTTCTTACCGAGAAAGAAGTAACAAGTTTTAAAGAAATCCTCACAGAAAAACTTAAAAGCAAAGCTTTGGAGAAATTAAAGGACACAATCAAAAAAGCAAATACAGAAAATGGTGAAGATTACGCCATTCTTCCTATTAATGACAATATTATTTATACTGTGGGTGATCTTCTTCTAGCAAAAGATGCAAAAATCGGAGACAAAGGTGATGAAGTAACTATCGCGGGGAAAATAAAAATCAGCACGTATACATACGATAGAACGGCTACACTTTTCTATCTCAAAACTATCCTTAATGAGAGTCTTCTGTTCGGTACCGAGAAACTCATAGGAATCAATGATGAGAGTCTTCGTATTACCAATGCTATCTCAAAAACCACCGTTCCTCAATTTTCTCTCAAAGGAACAACGGAACTTGATGCAACTATTTCCTATAATTTCGAAGATTCTTCCAATAATCTCACAAAAAAATTGAAAAATCTCATAGTCGGAACTTCCCCGAAAGAAGCAACTTCCATTTTGCTCAATGATAATAATATCGCGAGTGTAAAAATCACTTTCTCTCCGTTTTGGCTGACGAACGTTTCCAATAATCCGGACAATATCGAGTTCATAATACAAAAATAATATGTATCTTCTCGCTTTCGAAACCTCCTGTGACGATACTTCTATCGCGATATTTCGCGACCGGGAGCTTGTTGCGATGAAAACCCGATCCCAGATCCGGGAACATAATGAAACAAAATGAGTCGTACCAGAAGTGGCAGCGAGACTTCATGCGAATAATATCTTCGGGGTTTTGGAAGAAGTTTTAAATGAAGCAAAGGTAATACTAAAAGAAATAGACATCATCGCCTGTACGGAATTTCCCGGACTTATGCCTTCGCTCTTGGTTGGAATGAGCGTGGCGAAAACGCTCGCGAAAACTCTGGAGAAACCATATATCGCCATCGATCATATCGAGGCGCATATGTTTGCCAACTTCATCTGAAGAGACTCGGATGATATATTATTTCCTTCTGTGTGCTTAACGGTGTCATGAGGACACAACGAACTCTATCTCTGGAAGAGTATGTTCGAACGGGAGAAAATTGGTGAGACGCTTGATGATTCTGCTGGAGAAGCTTTCGACAAGGTCGCGAAAATGATGGGACTCGGATATCCTGGCGGACCGATTATTGGGAAACTCGCAAGCGAATATACCGGTGAATTCCGTTCCATATTCCCAAAAGTGCTTTTGGATAGAGAGACTCACGATTTTTCTTTTTCTGGACTCAAAAGTGCGGTGAAACGAGAGGTAGATAAAAGAATTGAAAAAAATGGTTCTTTGAGTAAAGATGATATCCGGGAAATTGCTTTTGAGTTCGAACAAACAGTCGTGAATATCCTCTCGTATAAACTTTTTCACGCGGCAAAAACATATAACATCTCTTCTGTGGTTCTTGCCGGATGAGTCAGTGCCAATGACCGGCTCCGAGAAACAATAGAACAACAAGCAAAAGAGAGAAATTATCGCTTTACAGCTCCTATCTCCAAAGTATATTCTCAGGACAATGCTGCGATGGTCGGAATACTTGCTTATTATCGTCTAAGGTGAGATATCTAGACGTAATTCTTTCCCGTTTTTATCGAAAAAAAGTGTCGCTTTCTGAAGAGTATCCATAGTTGTTCCGGATCATCATTGGAGTGTTTTTTTCCCGAGAACATTGCGGATTACGAGGGAAGAATACATTTTTTCATTTCATTCGGAAATACTTCCGCTGATACTCATGAGACGAACTTCACTCTCCGGAGAAGCGTTTGTGAGATTGTAGTACTGAATCTCAAAAGAATTGAGATCGGAATCCCCGAGAGATCCGAGTATCTTATACCATCTCTTTTGCAGATTTTCGGGGAAAGAGAATATTTGAACTCCCCCATTTGCTGGAAGTACATACGTTTTTATAGGGGTATCATAGGTGAAAAATCCGAGTTCCCATGTCCCTGTGTTCATATCGGTACTTAATACTTTTCCAGTTCCTGCTACAAAATCGAACAAACAATTCATGGGAGTAGGCTTCTTGTACCAATCGAGATTCGTCACAAACCCGAGAGATCCGCTCTCGAACACTGTCTCATAGGAAGTTATTTCATGTCTTGTTATCGCCCGATCGAATCCATCGAGAGTATTGGACATAACCTTGATTATCGTTTCTGTATCTTGAACTCCAAGCATCCGAGAAAATCATGAGAAAGAAGATACTCCAACAATAGTAATTATCGTAACTACAATAAGAAGTTCGATGAGAGTGAAAGCGGACTTTCAATGATACTTTGTTGCTTTCATTATTTTTATTCGATAGAAACTAAAGTCCAATGAATTGAAGTATAGAGGTTTTTTATATAATTTCAAGAAAAGGAAGGGAAAATAAAAGATTTTCTTATAATATTTGCAAAACAATTTGATTTTCTCTTTCTTTTTTATATAATCTCCCAGTTTTATAGAAATTACCCGTCTTTTGCTATGGAAAAACTTACACTCGTTGCGACTTCTCGTGACACTGAAACAAAGCTCTCTACAATACGTGCGGACAAGAAAGTTCCTGCTGTCGTTTACGGACACAAAATTACTGCTCAAGCTATCACTGTTGGAGCTTCCGATCTTCTTAAGATTTTCAGAAAATCTGGAAAAACTCATATCATCGAGCTTAATCTCGACGGAAAGAAACAAGACGTTCTTATTCACGACACTCAGCGAGCTCCAGTAAGCGGTGATTTCATTCATATTGATTTCTTTGCTGTTTCTGCAACTGAAAAAATTCATGTTCAGATTCCTGTTCATCTTGTTGGTCTTTCTCCTGCTGCACTACAAGGTGGTCTTATCGAACAGAATATGCATATAGTCGAGGTAAAATGTCTTCCAAAAAATCTCGTTGATGCTTTCGAAGCAGATCTTTCAAAACTTGAAAATCTTGGTGATTCTCTCCATGTTAAGGATCTCAGTATCGATACTGCGAAGTTTGATATCCTTTCTGATATTGAAAGTTCTATCGTTTCCGTTCATCTTCCAAAGGGTGTAGCTGAAGACGAAGTTGTAGCAGAAGTTGCTGCTGCAGAAGTTCCAAGTGTTCAGGATGAAAAGAAAGCTGAGAAAGAAGCACAAGCTGAATAATTTTTCCTCTACTACAAAATCCTATAAAGGAGAGCTCTACTCTCCTTTTAGTTTGTTTAAATCTCTCTAAAAATAGAAAAATCCATAATTTTCTTCGTTTTTAGAAAATTTTCCATATACTGCCCCATAATTATACTTCATATCTTTATTTTTCTATGAAAATTGTTATCATTGGATCTACTCCTCTTCGGAGCGATCTTTTTGCTCGAACCTCTGAAGTTCTCGAAGAACTCGGACTTACTGATATCGTCAATATTCGTGAATCGGATGACGAAGCCTATAAGTTAGAACTTGGTATTACAGAAAATCCGGCTCTCTGTATAGAAGAAGAAAGTATTGATTTCAAAGATGTGATTTTTCAAGGAATCATTCCCGAGAAATCAGAAATAAAATCCCTGCTCATATCCATTGTTTGATGAGAAGAAATATCTGAAGATGCTTCATGCGGATCGGGTGGGTGTGGAAGTTGTGGTGGTGGGTGTCATTAAAAACCTCTAAAAAAACTCGTTCTTTAGAGGTTTTAGAACTTAATGTTTTTAAATACCTCCTTATGATTCTCTCTAAACTTTTCGGGTCAAACTGTCGTGCGAAAATCCTGGAAAAATTCTTCATAGAACACTCGGTATCCTGAGATACAACGGGTATTTTCATACGGGAACTTTGCCGAGATATCGATGAACAAATAAACAGTGTACGCCGAGAACTTATGAATCTGGAAGACCTCGGGATTCTCAAATCCCGTGAAGAAAACAAGAAGAAATTTTACAATATCAATAGGAGTTCTCCTATCTGCGATGAACTTTCCGAGATTTTCATAAAAACCTATAATCCTATCGAACCACTGAAAAACTTTTTCAAAGGAAAAAGGAATCTAAGCCTTATCACTATCGCGGATAGTCTCAAACAGCTCACAAATATAAAATCGAATAATATCGTCGATATATTCATTATTGGCGAGCTCGATAAAATCGAGTTCAATAATTTTCTCGAAAAGGCGTTTTTTCGCAGAAAAGTAAAATATGCTGTGATGTCCGAGGAAGATTTCATCAACCGACTCGAATATGATGACAAGCTTGTTCTCTCTATTCTCTCGCAGAAAAACATATCTTTCCTGAAAGATAGCCTCAATATACAAGAGATTATCAGTAAAAAAATCAGAAAATAATAACTCGTCATCTTCAACAAAAAAAATACTCCAGATTAATCTGGAGTATTTTTTTATCTCTATTTCTTTATGAAATGTTTTTGAAAGAAATCTTTTGCTTCTTCAAGTTTCTTCAAGACATTCGCGTCATCTCCAACCAAAAGTTCTTTGGGAGCTACTTTAAGTGTAAAATTCCCTTTGTATCCTCCATCGGAGAGCTTAATAAGGAGACTTTCAAGCGGCATATCTCATTTTCATGGAAGAAGTTCTTCTTTATTGGCAGTCTTATCAGACAAATATACATTATAGATACTGTTTCCGAGAAGCGAGAAAGTTCTGATGAGATCGGTTCCGCTTTCCGGATCGATATTGGAAATATTGAGTGAGGTTTTTCCTGTTATTTTCTTGATGAGAGGAAGCGTCGCATCTTTGTATTCTGGAATGAGAAACAGAAAAGTTTTCGGTTCTACATTGATAATGGCGATGTCGATATCCTTATTGTGTTGTTGTACTTTCGGAAGATACTCAGAAAACCATTCCCCATCTTTATCAAGCCTGTGAGGAGGATAGAAACTCACTACTTTGCTTTCGAGAGTTTTCGCCATCTCGATAATCCGATCTGCTATCTTCGGGGTTATACGACGTTCATAAGCAGTAATGCTCACGACAGGCATATTGAATTCTTTTGAGAGAATGGCAATATATTCGGTATTTTCCGTATCGAAATCAAGAGGATTGAGATCAAGACAAATTCCATCATACTGAGCGTCCCGTGCAAACGAGAATATCCTATGAAGTCCATATCCACGAAGGGAAGATGTCGAAAGAAGAAACATAACAAAAGATAAGTATTGATATAATAAGTTTATTATAGCAGAAAAAAGAAAAAGAAGCAAATAAAACATTTTCTTGACTTTCACATAAAAGTATTCCAAAATAACTGAAATAAGTCTTATTATCTATCTTTTATCCTATGCTTACATCCAGAATAAGAGATGTATCCTCTTCGTGAAATAATCAATTGTCTTTGAATTTCACTCACTCACCATCTTCAGCAAAAACAAGAATTGCTGATAGTGTTTATGCTATTACTTCGAGCAATATTACTTTTCATCCGGAACAAAGCGAAATCGGTGAAAATAATTTCGCTCTGAAAATTTCCTATATGGGAAGAAGTTATTCTCTTAAAGGACTCTATAAAAAAGAGTATATCCGTTCGTTCGATCAGGAAGAATTTTCCAGTACGACGGTTCGTATCATACGTTTCGATAGTATTCTCGCGTTTCGCGACGGTCGCTATGTTTCGGCATTTCTTCCGCCGAAAGACTATAACGAACTTACGAAAAACGCTCAGAATATCCTCTCTGGTCATTGTCAAAGCATTACGATCCATTAGTTCAAACATAAAAATATGAATATAAATATCCTCCGAATTCGGAGGATATTTATATTTTCGGTCGAAAATCCCGTTTGATTTTTATGAGAAAAAACATATACTTCGCCCCATAAAAATCCTTTCCGAAAATTTATAATTCATAACATATCAAACCCTCGTGTCTTTTCAAAAAACCAAACTTCCTCCAATCGAATCAAGTGGTGGAATTTCTCGATTCGATTCTTTCAAGAATCGTTATTCTCTGATGAAAAAACGAAATTTCATTTCCGCGATATTTCTCGGATTTCTTGGAGTTTCTGGAGTTCTTATTGTTTCTTTCGCAACCTTTGCGTACCTTCCTGCATTTCATTTTAACTTCTCGCTTCCTTTTCCGAATGGAAGCGATCTGTTTAAAACAGTAAGTGGAACAGAGCAGAATAAAATCAATATCCTTATAACCGGTATCGGTGGAGGAGAACATGACGGAGCTGATCTAACCGATACGATACTTCTTGCTTCTCTTCAAGGAGAAAGTAAGACTATCTCTCTTCTTTCTATTCCTCGTGATCTCTATGTGGAATATCCGCTCGGAGGACGTGGAAAAATCAACGAAATCTATATGCGATGACTATATGCAAAAGAATCTTCTACGCAAGCTATGAACCGTCTCGGGGATAAACTCTATGAGATTACTGGGGAGAAAATCGATCATTATCTCAATATAGATTTTGATGGATTTTCCAAATTCGTGGATCTTCTCGGTGGAATCGAGGTAAATGTCAAAGAAGATCTCGTAGATACACAATATCCGGATAATAATTGGGGATTTGTTACTTTTAGTATCAAAAAATGACTCCAAACTCTCGATGGTGCAACCGCATTGAAATATGCACGAAGTCGGCATTCGACCAGCGATTTCGATCGATCTCATCGTCAACAACTTGTTATAAAAGCCATAAAAGATAAACTTTTCTCACTCGATATACTCACGAATCCAACAAAGATAAAATCCCTGTATTATGCGGTGGTTTCCCATGTAAAAACCGATCTTTCTATGGGGCAACTCGCATCACTTGCTCTCTTCGGAAAAGATATTCCAACAGAAAATATCCTTGCTTTTAATCTCAATGATTCTTGTTTTCAGGGACTCGCCTACTGTCAACGTGGCGGTTTTCTCTATACTCCAATACGTGAATTTTTCGGTGGAGCTTCCGTACTTCTCCCTGACGGAGCAACTCCTGATCATATCGATTCTTATGCGAGTACTTCTAAATTCGCCAATATTATCTTCAATTATCCCGAAATGTTTTTGGAGAATTTTGAAATCAACGTCATAAATTCTACCAAAACTCTGGGAATTGCCGGAGATATCGCTCTCTATCTGAAAAAATTCGGGTTCAATGTTCCAGAAAAAAATAGTGTCAGCAGTACAAAAGACGTTTATGATAAAACTCAGGTTTTTACTACTTGGGATGAAGAAAACAAGATTGGAATTCCTCCAAATTCCAAAACTCTCGAAGCCCTCTCTCTTTTTGTATTTGCTCCGCAACAAGCAGTTCCTGTAAATAAATACAGCAAGTCTCCGAGTCCGAAAATCGAGGTTGTTCTCGGGAAAAATTATAGAATGGTAACAGGAGAGTAAAATTCCTTGAAAAAATCTGATTTTCCAGTACACTCATTCTGTATTTTATCACCATAAATACCACTCATGACAGGATTTAAAAAAGAAAGAATTAAGACTGGAGCCCTTAAAAAGGCGTACATATCAACAAAAAACAAGAAGAGAACAGGGCGAAAGTACGTGATTTTTTATGGAGCTCTACTTATGTTTTTCTTTGGTTTAGTCTCTGTGTTTGGACTTGCTTTTTACTATCTTCACGATATTCCAGCTATTTCGAAAATTGAAAGTGATGTACTTCCTGAAAGTAGTGTTATATATGATCGTAATGGTGGTGAACTTTACAATCTTTACAATGAAGAGAAGCGTACCTATGTGCCATATGACCAGATTTCCTGATATATGCGGGATGCTATTATAAGTACGGAAGATAAGACTTTTTTTGAAAATCCAGGAGTAGACCTCAAAGGACTTGTTCGTGCAGGATTATATTATCTTATTGGAAAAACAGATAAAGTACAAGGGACCTCTACTATAAGCCAACAGCTTATAAAAAATATGTTTTTTACTTCTGAGAGAAGTACTAATCGTAAAGTAAAAGAAATATATCTCTCGTATGAATTGAATAATAAATATTCCAAGGAAAAAATTCTCGAACTCTACCTAAACAAGATTAGTTTCGGGAATAATGCTTATGGAATAGAAGAAGCGGCAAAAACTTATTTCAACAAATCCTCCAAAAATGTCTGAGTTTTGGAAAGCTCCATTCTTGCATCGCTTCCAAAAGGTTCTTCATATTATTCCCCCTATTCTCATAAAGATCGCTTAATGGGATATTTTTCTGTATATGAAGCCGAAAACCCAAAAGATATCACTCAGATAAATGAAAAGGATTCGCAATACAAAAACCTGACAGAAAAATTCAAAGAATTCTTCGTCGGATTAGAATTTAAACCTCTGACTCAAAGTAAAGTAAGCATCTGTAATGTACAACAGGAGAATCTCAAAAAGAGCTACTCTATTGACAGCTATGGTTGTATTGCTGTCGATTATGGTGATCTTCTTACATGTCTCAATAATATAAAAGTAGAGGGAATTGTTTCCGAAGTTCCACCCGTTTCAGAAAAAAGTTCAACCGGATCAAGAATCGCTACAAGCACAGTAACACCGAATCCTTCGACCGATACTGTTTCGGACGAAGATAAGAAAACTATGATTCTCGAATACAATACCTGACGCAAGGATTTCGCTCTCGGGCGTATGCTGGAAGATGCAAAAATAAAGCCAACGGAATATCAAAGTGCTTTTGTTCAAGGTCTCGATTTTCAATTTCAGGCATATAAAGAAAATATCAAGTATCCTCATTTCGTTTTTTACGTAAAAGACTATCTCGAGAACAAATATGGAAAAGATTTTGAAGCGCAGGGCGGATTGAAAATCCATACGACTATAGATCCCATTCTTCAGAACAAAGCGGAAGAACTCATCAAGAAACAGGTGGCTATCAATACAACAAAATACGGAGCGAGTTCTGCTGCTCTTGTCAGTATGGACAACAAAACCGGACAGATTCTCGCTATGGTGGGAGGTGCTGATTATTTCGATAACGAGAATGGCGGGAACGTGAATGTTATTACATCTATGCGTCAACCGGGTTCATCATTCAAACCTATCGTCTATTCCCTTGCTATTTCCAAAAATCCCATTGGTCCCGATACTCCAATCTTTGATCTCAAAACCAAATTTGGAGAATGGGAACCGAATAATTATGATGAAAAATTTCTCGGAAAAATGACCGTAAAAAAAGCGCTCGATTATTCCCGAAATATACCAGCTATCAAGATGCTCTATCTTGCATGAGGAGAATCGGCTGTAGTGGATTTCGCGAAAGCTCTTGGAATCAACTCTCTCAATAAAGACGGGGAATATGGAGCACCGCTTGCTATCGGAACCGGAGAACTTAAGCCTATCGAACTTATGCAGGCTTATAGCGTATTTGCCAATGAAGGATACAAAAAAGAAATAAATCCAATTTTAAAGATTACCGATCAGAAAGGGAATCTTATCGAACAATTCATAAATAATCCAGGGAGATCCGTTCTGTCCGATGCAACTGCCTATATAATGAGTACTATTCTCTCGGATGCAGCGAGCCGTCCCTGAGATTTCTGGAACAATGTTTTAACTTTAAAAGATCGTGTTATTGCTGCCAAAACAGGTACATCCAATAAAGACGTAAGCAAAGGAGGAAAAAAGCAGATTCTCCCCCGTGATCTCTGGACTGCAGGATATACACCTCAGATTACTACTGTTGTCTGGGCAGGAAATGTTGATGGTACCGAAACAAAAGGCACCTGTGACGGACTCAATTGTGCAGCTCCTATCTGGCATGATTTCATGGAAGCAGCACATAAGGATCTTCCGAAAGAAGTTTTTGTAAAACCGGAGAGTATTTTTACTGCCACTATTAGTCAATTCTCAGGAAAACTCGTCAACGAAAATACTCCTGAAGAATTAAAAATATCTTCTATTTTTGCTGTGAAACCGACGGAATCCGAGGAATCTTTTAAAACTGTAAAAGTAGATAGTCTCTGTAATGGGAAAATAACAGACAATACTCCTTCCGAAGCCATAAAAACCGGATATATCGTCAATATTAATCCTGTTATCGATGGATATGAGAAAGATTGGGTTTCTTCTATTTCTGAATGGATAAAATCAGAAGATTGAAAGGTGTTCTTTTCTGGAATGAAAAATATCATTGGTTGAGTAAGTGATGAAATCTGTATTCGACCAAATTCCACACTGTCCAATATCACTGTTTCAGTATCATTCAAAAATGGTTGAACCTATCCGCTTGCGAGATATCCTTTCGAAATAAAATACAGTTCGGACAATGCTATTTCCCATTTCGAACTTCTCCGAGATGGAATTCTCGTTCAAAGTTTTCCTTTCCCCGAAACTCTTTCCTGAGATACATATAAAGTTCCTGCTATGACTTTCGGCGATGATTTCCGATGACAACATACACTTGTTTTCCGTGCTATTGATAAATATGGATATTCTGGAGCTTATACGGTCAATGTGACTTTCGAGGATAGAAATCCTGCGACCACTATCACTATAGTAAGTCCCTTGAAAGAAAGTGCTATTACTAGAATCTATGGCGATCAGTATTTCAATCTCCGATTTACCCTTACTCCCGGACAAAATGAAATCAGTAGCGTTAATCTCTATATCGATGGAAATCTTTCCCGCATACTTCCAACTACACTCGAACAGAGCGTTGCAATCAATGAAGAAAAAGATATACTCATAGGAGTTCATACAGCAGAAATAGAAACAATCGATACAAAAATGCAAAAAACAAGAAAATCGTTTCCATTCGAAATTATAGCGAGATAATCATTCCATCCATTAAAAGTTCATCATTCTTTTTATGAAAAAATTTCTCTTTATCTTTATGATCCTCGCAGGATCAGGGATTCTCATCCTTCTTTCTTTTTCGAAAGAAACTCCCGATCAAGAAGAAAATGTCGTAAACATTGATTTCAGCGAATGAGAAAAACTTTATGGTTGGAATCCTGATAAAAAAAGTTTTGAAAAAATAAATACAGAAGGAAATGTTCTAAAAAATACAGACACTCTTTATCGGCATAATTTTTCTCCTATTGATAGTATTTACTATATATCGGCAGATGCAAAGCCTTTTATTGTCGAGAAAAAAGGAGATAAGAATATCGTTACTTTCGGATCAGGAATATTTGTCTGTACTATACAAACAGGTCTGGATGCGTATGAATTTCATTTGAAAGACATAACTCTCATACCGTGAGGAAAAGGAAGCTTTTTCGTTGATACAACACGCACTCAATCAGAAATTTTCTCATTTGATACTTTTCTCAGTACTGAGCTTGTTTCTGGAACGAAACGAACCCCTATTGCCAGCTTTATACTCTTTCCTTCTTTGTTATTTAAACATGATCCAAGAAATACACTTTGACTTAAAGATGCGGATCTTCTTCGAATTTCGATAATTGATTCCATTCGATATGTAGATATAAAAACATCGACGAATTCTCTTTCATTTCCATGAGACAATACTTTAAAGAATAGCGTATTTGTTTCCAGAGTACAAAAAGATATCACCGCTCGAATCCATGCTCTGGTTGATTTGTATAATTCCTTTTTTGAAGAAAACAATAAAACAATTCAGAGTACGTCGTTTTTCGATACCTCAAATACTCTTTTGATAAACGGTTCAAAAAAAGAGATTCTGCTCAAGAATATGCTTATAGAGAATATAAAACAACTTCTCTATAATTCTAAAAATATTCAAGCTCAAAATAATATAAATGATGCTATTGCGGAGATGAAGAATCTGAATCCGAAGGTTTATACCGATGGACTTGCTATCTTAAAACAATATTATTATGTTGTTTCTTTTGCTCATTTTGTCAGCAAGAATGATCTTTTTGATTTCGCCTGACAGGAATCACCGATTCTTTCTCTGACGGAAAAGATTATAACTTCTCGCCCTTTGTCACAACAAGGAGAATATTATACACATTTTTCAGATCTGTTTTCCGTTTATTATTTTCTTGATTTCGATACTGAAAATCTCAATAAATATTTTGAAGATATACTCCAAAAGATTCTTGACAATAAAGTTCTCAAAGAAAATGAATTTCTTCCTTTTGTTTTCTTTGTTACACAGTATCTCTCCAACGGTCCAGTCATTCCAAATGAGGATACTATGAACATAGTATTGCATTTATTTCAGATAACTAATGACTATTATACCTATAATAAATCCAATGGAGCAAAGATTACTACTATTACTTCCACGACATTTTACAATTATACAAAAATCTTTGCAAAATTACATAATATATTTCTCAACACTTTTGTTGATAAGACTCCGACATGACTTCTCTTTAAAAAAGAGTATATCGATGGAAAAAGCACTGTTTTTGAACAAGGCTTCAAGGATGCTTTTTTACAAGTTATCAATAGGATAAACACCGATGCTGAAGAGAAAAAAAATCTTCTCAACTCCAATGAATCTTTTCGTCCATCTTCTCAACTTATTGATAGTTATACTCTTCTCAAGAATACGATCAAATCATTCGAGATATTCGTATCCATGTTTAATAACTATTCAAAATATCTCAATGATTTTCATCTCAATGAAAGCAATAGATCGGCAAAAGGTATTCTTGTAGAAGAAGAAATTAAAATGAGCAAAGAAATACTTACAACTTATTTGCAAAAGTTCAATAATCTCGATATTTCAAGTATTACGGTAACAAATAACTTTCGAGAAGATGGCTTCTATGAAACTCAGGTAACTATTCTTTGAAATGTCTTTCATTTCAATCTCTATGAACAGGACCATATTCTTACTGATATTTCCTTTACTGACGGTTCTGGACAAAAACATTCCTTTCCAAACATCAGTATCCCACTTGACCAAAAAGAAGAACAACTGAAAGATCTCTTTGATGGCGTGGATAATCCATCTCTTAAATATAAATACGATTTCAGAAACTTTTTTGAAACAACATTCCTAAAGGGAGATTCAACAAATACAACAAATCCTCCAGAAACGACACCTTCTCCTATTAATACTTCGTCAGCTTCTCCAGAAATTCAACTCTTCATACAAAAAGAACTTCTCGATAAAGACTTCAAGAATATTGAAAGTTTTCTCTCAATAGGTTTCAAAAATATCGATGCATCCATTAGTAGTGATGGAAATTATGTCATTGATCTCCATGATATCGCAAAAACATTTTCAATAAATGGAACAGTTTTTTCTACAGAATTCAACAGTAAATATACTTTCAATAGACATGCTTTTTCAAGACTTCTTTCAAAGGTAAAAAAAGAAGGTGGTGAGGCTTGATCATATGAATTCAATGGTATTTCCATAGAAATACTTCCAGCACGGATGTCGCTCCTCTCCCTTCCGGATAATCTGAAAGATTTGGGATATTATCTGAGAACAATCAAACAATTCTATACAAATCAACAATCGATTATCATCGACCTTACCGGAAAAAGAGTATTGCTCGATGACATTGTTTTTGTTCCTGATTTTACCACACCATAATTTTATCATTTTCTTACCAATCTCTTATGAAAAAAAATACTTCCGTTAAGATAATCGCGCTCGTTATTGTTATCGGCATCATTGCTTCGTTTATCGCAACTCCGATTATGTATCTTTTGCAGAAATAAAAAATTGCTTTTTGGATTTTTTCCATATAATACACCCGAGTTTTTTCGGAAAATGAAAAAACCAAGATTTTCTTATGAACAATAGCGCTACTTCCTGGATTCGAATCAGAATCTCATGTAATGCTTTTAAGAAAATTAATGTAAGGATCGCTACCGCTATTGATGAACTGTGGTCGTCAATAACATTTTTAGGTTCGCTACCGCTATTTTTTCACTTTTTTATTCTATGGCAAATACTGCCCTTATTAAGGATATGCTCGATAATGCTGTGCATATTGGACACAAGAGACAATTTTGGTCTGCTAAAATGCGCGACTATATTTATGGAATTCAGAATAATATCCATGTATTCGACCTCTACAAAACAGAAGTTCGAATCACTGAAGTAAAGAAAGCTCTTGAGGAAGCTGCTTCCAAAGGAAAAGTAGTTCTTATCGTTGGTACGAAACTTCAGGCTCGTGATGCTGTTAAGGCTATTGCGGAAGAAACTGGAAACTACTACATCAATACAAAATGGGTTCCAGGACTCCTTACAAACTTCCCTACGATCAAGAAACGAATCGCTGCTTACAATCAGATCGAAAAAGATCTCGAAGCAGGTGCTCTTGAAATGCTTACGAAGAAAGAAAAAGCATCTAAACTCAAAGAACTTGATAAGCTTCGGAAAGCGTATGAAGGTATTAAAGATATCAAGAAAACTCCAGATGTTCTCATCGTTGTCGATGGTCATTATGAATCTCTTGCTCTTGAGGAAGCACAGACTCTCAAAATCCCAACTTACGCACTTCTCGGTTCTACTGGTGATATTGACCACTGTACTGATTTCGTTCCATGTAACGTAAACTCTATCAAATCTATCAAATTCGTTCTCGACTACTTCAAGTCTACTATTAAACGAGTGAAAAAGACAGAAGGTGGTCTTATGGGACGAACTGAAAAACTCGCTCCTAAGAGCCCAGTTACAGAGGAAGAATAAAAGATATAAGAATTTCATTTTTTATCAGATTCCGAATCTCATGAAAAATGATGAAGTTCGTATGAAAATCGAGTACCAAAGTGAACCGTACGACTTGTACGGAGAGCGAGGAACACAAGATTTGAATACGAAATTCGCATTTTGCAGAGATTCTATAAATCTCTATCTTTAGAATCTTATATTTTGCTTATGCAGGAAAATCTCGATACTCTTCTCGGTGAAGAGGAAAAAGGTCCAAACAAAGAAGAACGGGTTCTTGGAGCTATCTGTTATGCTCCTTTCGGATGTTTTGCACCACTTTTGATGCAGAAACAATCAGAGTTTCTCTCATTTCATACGAAACAAGGGGGAATAATTTTCGGAGTATTTTTCATTCTCAATATCATTCCGCTTCCTTGTATTTTCGGGATTCTCTTCCTCGTCTATCTTGGACTCGCAGGATTTGCCGGATGGAAAGCATTTAATGGAGAAATGTATTCATACGAATTCATCAATGCACTCATTGAAAAATTTAAGAAATAATAAATACCCCCCTGACAAGGGAGGTGCCCGTAGGGCGGAAGGTTAACCCCCTTAATCCCCCTTGTCAGGGGGACAAACAAATCGTACAGATGTAGCACTGCTACATCTCTGCATTTAATTTTTAATTTAACACTATTATGGTAACTGCTCAACTTATTAAAGAGCTCCGTGAAAGAACCGGAGTAGGAATGTCTGACTGTAAAAATGCACTCGTTGAAACCAATGGCGATATGGATGCAGCTATCGATGTTCTTCGAAAAAAAGGTCTTGCAAAAGCTGCAAAACGTGCTGGAAACGAGACAGGAGAAGGTAAAATCAAAATCGTTATCGACGGATCTGATGCGTATGTTGCAGTAATCGGATGTGAAACGGATTTCGTTTCACGAAATGAAACTTTCGAAGAGATGATTTCTAAGTTCATCGAAATTCGAAAGACTTCTGCTTCCGATGAAGCAGCTCTTGTTATCGCTGAGGAACTCAAAGCTTCTGAGTATACGCTCAAGGTTGGGGAAAATATCGTTATCAAGACTCTTACAAAGATTTCTGGTCCGGTTCTCGCAAGTTATGTTCACTCAAACTTCAAGAATGGTGCTCTTATTGTTGCGAAAGCTGGTTCTGATACAGAAGCTCTTAAACAAGTTGCTATGCACGTAGTTGCTACTCAACCTCAAGTTCTCTCCCCTGCTGATATCTCTGACGAGGTAGTTGCAAAAGAAAAAGAGATTCAACTCGCTATCATGCAAGAGGATCCAAAGAACGCAACAAAACCTGCTGATATTCTCCTTAAGATTATCGACGGGAAAATGACAAAGTTCCGTGAGGAAAACGCGCTTCTTACTCAGCAATTCGTAGTAAATCCAGATCAAAAAGTGAAGGATTTCATCGGAGACGCTATCGTAAGTTTCTACAAGTTCTCAATTTAATAACACAAAAATCATCCCGAACATTCGGGATGATTTTATAGCCCCATAGTTCATCGGTTAGAATTCAGGACTCCAAATCCTGCGAGGTCGGTTCGATTCCAACTGGGGCTGCCAATTAAGACACAAAGTCTCGCCTTATTCAGGCGGGATTTTATTTTGTAATAAATTCTCTCCTACGATTTTATTGACTTCTCAGTTCATTTTCGTATAAATATCTGATAATTGTTATTAATTTATTAATTTTTCCGACATGTCATCTTTTAATAAAGGAATAGTTTCTGGGGTTTCCAAGACAAAAATGAACGAAGGAAAGACAAATATTGAACAATTGATTTTTGCTATATCAAAAATCATTGATTCTATTCTCGAAATAGAAAGACGGATAATATGCCGAATCCAATATCTCTTTTGAAAGAGAGTAAATACAATACTAGATACTTCAAACGTTTCGCAACCGACATCCTATGAACAATCGTCAATCGTGCAACCAACAGTAAGATTTCAACGAACAGAGAAACTTAGCGGAGCTGTAAGTACTGAGGAAAAGAAGCAATACCGAAAATATCGTGAAGATTTGGTAAAAAACCAGAAAAGATCCGAGATTACGAATTTTGCTCTGCGAGAAGGATTTATTTTCGAGCTGTTGACTCAAGTTATGAACGGACTTATCCTGAGCAAGGATAAAGAGTTCGATAAAGAAAGTGTTCGATTGAAAAAATCAAGTTTTGGAACCGTCAATCATCTTATCTTTACATTAAGACAGACCATTATCGGAAGCGCTATTCCAAACAAAGAAGAGATAAAAAGCATACGTTCCATCCTTGGAAACGAGAAAGTAAGAGAGGCTTTATTTAAAGCTTTCAATGAAAAACATCCACATGCTCATATTCAGGCTCTTAGAGCTCCGAATCTCCTTGCTCGTCAGTCGGATATTATCCAATCCCTTATGAAGTCCGATCCGAAGATATTCCATTCCACACTTGATAATCTCTTTCTTCATTTCACTCAATTTTTCCCAGAAAATATGGATATTTTCTTAGATGATGATTTTTCAAAATGAGATTCAAATTATAAAAACGTTGTACAGTTCTCTTCCATCAATCCTACTGCTGTACGAATGAAGCAGAATAGTTTCCTTTGGAATGAACTACTCGTAGGAGAAACAAAACAAGGATTTGTTTTCAATAATGCCCAAGAGTTTCATGCTCTTCGACCGATAGATAGCACTTTCCCTCAAATCACCAAGAAAAATGGTCCACAATCTTATTCTCTCAGGAAAGTGAAAGTCGGGAGCTATATGCAGGAGCTTGCCAAGAAAAGATCTTTCGAACGAATGCTTCGAAGTACTTTCAGAACCGATGAACTAAGGGATTTCAATGCTCGCCCGGAAGTGCGAATACCAGCAGCAATCCTTTTGGACATTATGGACGGGACTCCTATTTCTCATAAAGAAACGAGTTTTATTTCTGAAGTTCTCTCAAATGCAAATTCTATTCAAACGCTTGATACATCATTCAGAAAACTCCAGATAGATTCCCGAATTGGAGATTATAATCTCATTAAGTATCCACATGTAAATACTGATATAATCGTTTCTTTTTTTCAAAATAAACTCAAAGGAAGTGATATTGTTTCATCAGAGATTGTTTGAGATGATTTACAAAATTTCGGATAATCTCACGAGAAACCATATAAAAACCCGCCGCGGCGGGTTTTTATATGCAAAATCTCTAGATTTGCAGTTCCAATAATCATTTTTTTGCATTCTCTAATTTCTCTATGTAATGAGTATTGCCTGTTAGAATATTATTGGTACTCTCTACGATACGACTCAGTTCTCTGGCGATATTCTCATGAAGCAACGACTGAATCATGTCCGGCCATTTTCGGATATTGTGACGACTAAGAATGAGTACTACGGCGGATTCTACTGCAGAGATAACATCAGCACTCCGTTTTCCAGTAAAATACCCTATCGTTCCAAATGAGCAAGTTTCATCTATTTTTGCAAGGGCTTCGCCTTTTTTCGAGACAACCAATTCTCCAGAAAGAAGCGCGAAAAAATGATCGCATTTCAAATTTCCTTCGTTTATGATAACTTCTCATTTGTTGAACTGACGTCGGAGAATCTCGTCTTTCAGTATGGCAGATCTGAGGAATTCAGGCGGGATCCCCTGAAAAGTCGGTGATATCTGCACGAGATGATTTACACTTTCTTTGAAAGTGGTTATGGATTCGAGATTCGGTACTCTCTTACAATCAATAAAAGGAGAGGGTTCTAAAATTCCTGACAACATACGAGTCTTATGATTAAGATATAATTCTTTACAAGACTATACCAAAAATCATTAAATTTTCATTAAAATGAAAAAGTTTTTTATTTCTAAACTAGAAAAGTCCACATTTTATGTGAACTTTTTTAGTTTATATATTTTTAACAAGGAGATTCCTTTCGTTCTTTGAACGGGGAAATAAAATAATTAATTGTACAATATAGGCAGGTTGTGTAGAAAAATTACTTCGTAAAATATCACAAGTTAGGGATATTATAGACAAACAAGATTTTGTTCCAAAAGTTTTTCAAATTTCTCCATCGGTGTCAGGT
>Ga0100392_1000862_pt1 | contig 27609 bp, 16 predicted proteins | sample CryGeymeta201516_FD_81548 | JGI IMG/M metagenome (GOLD analysis project Ga0100392, IMG submission 81548) | Groundwater microbial communities from Crystal Geyser aquifers in Utah, USA - Crystal Geyser metaG 2015-16 | ecosystem: Environmental > Aquatic > Deep subsurface > Groundwater | place: USA... | reverse complement strand
ATTGACGGCCTATGCTCACGTTCGATCTGTTGATGAGTATCTGATGGTGAACGCTCAACAGCAAGAAAGCATGTACTAACCGTGACATCTAGAATACTGCGAGTATGCTACTTTGCGAACTGTAGATTATTATAATATTATAGTAGTCTATTACTAGGTTACTAGGTTTCAGTTACTACTGTAGTGCGGGTAGCACTTCGTCTTTTAGAGTGAAGTAGTGCTAGTAGTAATACTACCAATAAATCCATATAACTCTAACCCTTGAGTACTACTTGCTAATTCGTGCTGGGAGGAGTCAGTAGTCTACTATGGTACTCTAGCTAGTAGCTAGTACTGCTGCTGGGCTGCCTCTAGCTTGGTACCTGGTACCACTACTAGTAGTAGCTAGTAGTAGCTTACTAAGAGTACAGTACGCTAGTTAGTAGCACCACTACTAGTACTAATAGTCTACTAGTACTCTACTACTAGCTACAGTAGTAGGTAGTACAGTAGTACTAGTGATACATTCTTGGGTTCATTTTTTGGGAGGGGAGAGACTCTCAATTTTTTCAAACATGAGAAAGCAAAGCACCCGTTGATAATTGAATTTCACATGTGCACATCTGCATGCAGTCCTTTAATAATAACCTCGAGTAGAATAATCGACCTACCTGCTGTACATTCACAACTATTGTGGCAGTGCAACAATTAATGACGGAGCATAATATCGACTACAAGCGTTGCTTTCGAAACAAAGCCGCAGAAGAGGAAGTAAAGGAACAGTGTTCTGGTTCTGGTTCATTGCAACAATGGGATTCGCGTACTGATTATACGAATGTAGCGCGTCTGCTCATGACGAAATGTCTTGAACATTACGAAGAAGGACTCAATATGAATGATGATGTTGATGACAAAGGTACAAGCGGTATTCCTAGATCTAGTAGACTTGCCGCTGTTGCCGCTAGTAGTAGTAAATCATCATCTCGGTCAATGGGAACGCTGTACTGTGGTGCACTTGGACCACGTGCTTATCTTCGATTGCGCATGGCACAACACTTACAAAGCTTTGGTCACCAGCAGTTGGAAAAGATGGAACATGAGGTAATACTAGAACTCCAACAAGAAGCCCTCAAGGTAACCCAAAAAGCCGTTCAAATCGAAACGGAACAGTATAGTCGACAACGACGGACTCCTCGTGTATCACTACTCGAGAGTTCGTACGTAGGTTCCAAGGCTTTATTAGCAGCTCTCTATCAACACGTAGGAGAATTTCAAAAAGCGCAACAGGAAGCATTGGAACTTTTAAACTTTTTGAGCAAGTCACAAGCCGTTATGGAAGGTACGGAATGCGAAGTATTGTACGGACGAGCTGGTGCCATGCAAGCCATTTTGTTTTTACGTCGAGAATTACATCAAGAGACTTTGGGATCCGCTGAACTGGTAGTATTAGCCAAAGATATCATTCTACAAGGTTTGAGAATAGCCAACGAAAACAACAAAAACACGACTTCGTTGCCATTGTTGTGGCAGTGGCACGACAAGACCTACTTGGGAGCCGCTCACGGAATAGTGGGTATTTTACACACGCTCCTCTGTTTATCTCCATCGGAGTTTCAACAGGTTGACGACCATCTTATCACACAGGATCGTCATTTTCAACGTGCGGCCTTGTCGTCGTCATTTGACATGATACGAGAAACTATTTGTGGTTTAAATGACACTTGTTGTTGGCCGTCTGGAAATTTAAAAAGCAGTATTCCAACGTCGTCATCGTCCAAGGACAAGTTAGTGCATTGGTGTCACGGTGCTCCTGGTCACGTCTTATTGTTGGTCAAAGCCTACGAAGTCTACCAAGATGAGTCATTTTTGGAACGTGCTCGTATCATTGGTCGGGATGTGATTTGGCCTCGTGGATTGCTTCGTAAGGGAGTCGGTTTGTGTCACGGAATTTCTGGCAATGCCTATAGTATGCTTTCTTTGGCAAGACCATTACTCGATAAGAAGGACGACACCATGAAGTGTTGGATGCAACGTGTCCATCATTTTGTTGCCTTTGCTTTCGACAATTTGTCGTCGTCATTGGAAGACGTACCGGATCATCCGTATTCGTTATTCGAGGGTATAGGTGGATTGGTTCTGCTCTTGATGGATTTGGCAGAAGTACAACACTATTATTATGAAACAAGAGACGAAGACAGTCATGAAACGTTACGACGAAGCATTGGTAGGTTTCCTTTGTATGATTTTTAGTGTAGGAATCCACCTTCGAGTAGGTATATATTCATATTCAGATTGAGTACAGGCATAATTCTATAAATTCTGTTTTCTATTGTACGTTCTCTAATACTGTAACTGCAGATAGTCTGCACTGGTTGCTTGCTCATGGGTATTTTCTTCTTTTAGACGTTTCACTGTAATGACAATAATGCCAGTGTGAGTTCTTCCACCAATTGCTTTCTAGGACGTGATGTTGTTCTCTGAATGACAGCATCATTATCATTATCATCATCTTTTTTCTTGCCAACAAATTTAGCTGTTTTAATAAAACTTAGTTTGGGAAACTGTCGTCTCAGGTACTCATTTCCATATTGCTGTATTAAACCAGGACTAGGTCCTTGACCCAAGGGATCCGATTCTCCGTATTCACTGTAGCACTGATCGATATATTCCATACCCTCTACAACGTACCCAATAGGTACGTGGTGTTCATCTAAAAAGGCATTGCCTTGAACACGGGTATTAATGAACAGCTGTGTCGTTCTCGTATGTGGTCCTCCTGCAGTAGCAAAACTTACAGTCCCTCGTTGATTACTAACTCCACAGTTTGGTGGTGGAACTAAATCGTCCATAATACATTGTGATCTCCATTGAGCCTGCTTGGTTGGGTTCCCAGAAATACCAAATTGTGCCATACATCCTGGTAAGACACGAAAGAAACGACAATTGTTCCAAAATTGATCCTTCACAAGTTCTTCAACCCGTGCCACACCACGTGGTGCCCATTCTGGTCGTAATTGGATACGAACACGTCCAGTATGAAAAAATTGCTGCGGCTGCTCCTGCTGTTGCTGACTGGATGTCATCATCGTCGTTCCTACTCGAACTACATTAGCCAATTCAAATTCGATTATTTTTCCATTGGTCGGTGCTGCTTGAGCCATGGCAAATGCATCGGCATGAATGTTTGTAATGGGCATAGGAGTGATAGCTGGTGTTGGTGTTGGTGTTACTGCTGACGTAGCAGTTGCAGCAGCCGCAGTGACAACAGCTGTTGCTGTTCCACCAAACAACAATCGACGAAGTTCTGTTAGAGTTTGTCGACGACGACGTGGGTGTTGTTGTACTGCGACTGCATGCAGTACTATGCAACAAGCACCAGTAGTGCTGCTACGACTACGGCTACTGCTACTGCTACGGCTGCTGCAGCTGGTACTGGAAGAAGGATTCTGATTCATACTACTGGTTGGTGCAAACGCTGATCCAACTGCTACCTGGTTAGAAGCAACAGCAAGACCAAGAATCCAATAAAGGTGTTTCCGTACCAACATTTTCGAGTAGACTATATGACTATAATATATGTTTTGATTGTTGTTATCTCTTTTGTTTGTGAAAATTTATCAACTGCTAAAAGAGTACAGTGGTACGAGGTACGAGTGGTACTAGTCTACTAGTCTGATGATTTTACTATTTTGAGATCTTTTGTTGTTGTTATTTTGAATTCTCAACAAATTTTGTGAGGACAAAATAAATTAAAAAAAATATTAACGGAACTTTGACTGCCATTATTTTGAGTGGGATTTAATGTACGGTAAATGCCGCCATTGATTACCAGTATCTAATTGTAGTATACTCTACCTGGTACCAGGTACGAGTAGTAGGTCTAACTAACTACTCTAGCTCGTAATCACAATCATTATAATATCATTATTAATATTTACCAGTTATGAAGTTCGCCTTCCTCGCCACGCTGTATTTTGTTGGAATATTATTTCGGCGCGAAGTCAAAGGATAAGGATACAGCGCTTTAAAATCGCATTGGCATCAGTCGGGAAGTAAAAGTGAGTACCGTACTGTACTTAGGCCTTACAGTAGTAGACCCTATCATCTTCTGAACATCAGATAGTAGACTAGTACCAGGTACTCAATATGAATAGTCTAGTAGTCTAGTAGTCTAGTAGCGTACTACCCTGGTAGCGTAGTATTGAACCGGTCCGAAAACAAATAATCAAGTACTCGGAGTAGTAAGTTATCATGCCACAAGAAACACCTCTGGTCTACCATCTTTAGAGTATTATTACCAGTACAGCATCAATAGTATTATTACCAGTACATCAATATTAAGTATCAAATCTTATCCACTAGAGAACTAAAATGGGTCGCAAACGAGGACTTAAAAAACGAAACAACAACAGCAACAAAAGGAAGCCCAAAGAGCAGCAGCGGCTGCAGCAGCAGCAGCACAATGGCGGCTCTACCAATGACAATGATATTGATGATACAATCGAACAACAGCAGCAACAGCTGCAACAGCAGCAGCAGCAACAGCAGCAGGGGGCAGTTGTATTGGAGAAAGGAGCGTCAAGAGATGCTACCGTTAAAGCGACTGCAACAGCTGCTACTACAGAAAATGACAATAATAACAATAACAACATGGATAGCAAGTCAGCAGCAACAAAAACAGCAGCAGCAGTAACAACAACAATAGCCACACTGGACGGCGATGAGGTGGAAGAAAATTTTTGGAGTCCACGTACGTTAAGCGAGGAAACTCCATTCTTTTCTCCTCCCAATGCTGATTTGGAAAGTCTGGGATCACCTATAAAACGACCTATTCGTACACCATATTCAAAGCATGACAATACCAACAATCACGTGCTGTTGGTGAGTGACAATGACAATGATGACAATGACAATGACAATGATGCTGATTCTTGTAATGATGATGATTCTTTTAATGATGATGTACCTCCGCCATCGACTACTCATTCCGATTCCTTGGGACGACAAGTACAATCTCTAAACTTGCTTCTCACGAGTCCTCTAACCAAAGTATTGGGAGATCTTGTGGACAACAACAATAGCTATTCAGCTGCAGCTGGTGGTAGTGGTGGTGGTGGTAATGGGTTGTTGGGACCCATGATGACGGGACATAGTCCATCCTCTTCACAACGACTGCAGCAACAAGAACGATTAGAAGATGATGATATGTCCCAAGAATGGGACCATTTAGCAGAATCTGAGAATTTGTTGCGCCAAGAATTACAGTCGTTTCAATGGGCTTCCCGTCATCATTATAATCAGAATACTTCTCCAGCTCCTCCTGGCACGACGAACAGGAGTGCGAGTAGTAGTACTCGGAGTAACGATAATGACAGAGTGATGTCGACATCTTCCAACAATTCGATTCCATCCATTATAGCACGACAACGATTGGATCCTTTGGCATCACCACTGTTACCTCATTTTTTGTTTTCTACTGCTACCAATGTTGATGATAACAGACCACAATTACAAGTACATCTTACAGAGGAGAACGAGGAACAACAGCAACAGCAACAGCAACAGCAACAGCAACAGCAACAGCAGCAGCAGCAGCAGCAGCAGCAGCAACAACAACAGCAACAAGAGGGATGTAATATATTTCGAAAAGAACAGCGATACGCACTTGACGAGGACGACGAAGAAATAGAAGATGAAAAAAAGGAAGGAACACCATCCAAGTTTGAACATTCCGACAACAACAGCAGCAACAGCAGCAAAAACGAAGAGCCACAGCAGCACTCAGCATTGAAAGATGGAAACGTTGTCGTGTATCCATCATCCTTTGATCCATCACAAGCTTCCTTGACCAATGTAACTACCTTTCGACGATCACCGTCCGCACTCAGTGCAGCGTCTTTGGCATCAAAACCAACAACAAGTATAAATAATCAACATGAAAACAATCAGAAGCAACCAGTCTTTGATTCATCAGAACCTAAACGAGAGTCACCGCTCAAACTGGAAAAATGTGTTTTGTTAAATAGGACTGGAAAATCAACAACAACAACTACCATGAACACATCTTCTACTGATGTTGCTACTGATGTTGCTACTGATGTTGCTACTGCTACTGCTACTGCTACTGCTACTGTCACGGCAACTTATGACACAATCTCGACCAAGGACAGTGAGTCACCGAAAAAAATGACTGCTTCCTCACAATTTTCAATGTCAACGAACTTTGCCTTTCCTGATGTCCAATCACCATCGCCAACACGAGCGATATCTTCTGTTTCACCTTCTTCGGCTTTGCCGGACAAGAAACGTGAAACTAATTTTATCATGCAGATTGTCAAGAAATTCGAATCGCCTGACTCGTCGTCATTGGCAGTCTCGTCCACAAGCATCTCCTCAACAAAGCATTCGCTCCCGCCTCCGCCACCACCGCCAACTCCACCTCCAGTTGCAAGCAGTACCCACAGATATCATACAGCAACTTTTAGCAGCAGTACTAACAACAATGACACAGTAAAAAATTCTAAACCAGCAATGTCTCCCCAACGCCGGTTAACGGCAGCTTCAACCGCGCCGATAACAACAATGCCACCATGTCAATACATGATGCATGATACTTTGGATCGCACCTTTCTGGAAGACGTACAAGATGAACACTACGAAGAGTACAACGATGCTACAGATACACATGCACTCAAATTGGCGTCCAATATCTTAAACGACGACAACAATACCAGTAGCAACAGAAGCATTTCAAGTAGTGTGGATCGCACAACCGCCAATGAAGATGAGGAGAAGTACGGACATAATAGTATGATACCCTACGATGAAAATCCAGCCGATAACAAAGGCTGTCTTGAGGTCGACAGCACGAATATCAGTTCGATCGGTCATTCTTTCATCGATTCTGAAGACGAAGATAAGAAGGATTCCGTTAACAGCAGTTCCAGAAAGTCTGTCTCGTTTCTTATTGACCAATTCCAAACAACGTCATCGCCCGCTAGGAGTCGCACGTCTACGCATCCTCCACCTTTTTCTTCAACTATCTATCATGACACCCGCAAGAACAGTTCTCCAATTCATCAGGACCAAATTGGCAGTGCAAGATCGTCTCAAATAAGGAACGAAGATTCTCGTCGAACTCAAAATGCAAGCAAAGAAACCAAACGATCCATGCTGCAGTCGACTTTGCCGATCTTGTCGATGTCGATTAGTAGCAAACGAGAAGCAAACGATGCCGAATGTTCTAGCGACCAAGGTCCTTGTCACACTACAGACTTTTCAATTCCAATGGACCCCGAGATTGGCCGGCTGATCAACGATATCGAGGAACAACTCACTTCGTCAGCCATGATTCCGGATCCATCACTCTCCAAGAAACCAAAAGGAAACCGGCCCGAACCTTTCGATACAGACTTTGCTGAGAGCCTCTATGATGGAAGAGAAGAGGACAACGACGACGACGACGACGACTTGGCATTCGAAATGCAGCAGCTTTCATCTTCGCAAAATGAGTTGATGAATATGCTGGATTTGAACACACCAGCCTTAACGCCCGAATTTCCTCCAGCAATGACGGATGATTCGAATGACAAAGAACCGCAAGTGCAGGTTTTCGCGGAATCGGGACCAATCGCCACGAGAGCACAATTTCATCATGTTCGATACGACTCTACGTTCGTGTCAGAGCCACCAAGAGACTCGTCTTTTGCCTTATCCCGGGCCGATGTATCAGCAGGCAATTGCAATCAGCAATACAATGATCCAGACCTTATTATTGATATGTCGTCATCTCCTGAATCTGGGGGCTCTACTGGTCCGACAACAATGAGCCCTCTGAGTGATGAGGATACTGCGGAGAGTGGGCTGTTGGCCGTTGGGTCATCTGGCGACGGCACTTTCACTACTGTCGAGCACTCGTTTGGTGTTCGTCCTAAATCATCAGGTCAACCAGGACGAACTTTGAACGCTTCTTTCCCCGATGAAAACACAACGCAAGTGGGTCAAGAATCGTCATATTCCTTCGACTCCATACCGAACGCAATGACGTCACGTACCGGCGACAAGAGCTTACGCAGCTTCAATACAGGGACGATCACGCCAGTTCGAAACAATAAGAATATGAACTTCACTGTGTCTGAGCAATCAGACATCGACTTTGACGTAAAGAATCAAGCTGGTAAAGTAGTGACGGCATTCCACGACATTATTGACACTTTAGACGATTCGCCGGAGCCACCGGTTCCTTTTGCACCAGATGAGTGGGACTATCACGACGAAGAGGACACTTCCAACGCATTGAGTAGTATTACAGAAAAGAGTCACGCAGCCAAAAAAATGACGGGCAATGTATATGACGATGATGATACTGTAGATGCCTTTGTGAGAGAGCTGGAATCCGAGATTGTCAGTGGAAACCATAACTCAAATACTGTCTCAAGTGCTGCTGTCCCAACAACGAATCAACAGCCATCAAACGATCTACATATAAAGCAACGGCCGTACGGCGATTTATTCATTCAGCCATGGAGTGCTGCCGCAACGAAGAACAGGATACATTGGCTGGGTGGGTTCGATCAAGTACGCGTCGAGAAAGAAACTTCGTCAAGAATATCTTGTGATGTATCTGCTCGGGCGAAAAAAGTGGATGCTTGGGACATCAAATCAAGAGCGGATGGTAAGACTGACGCCATGACTTTGAATGCTGCTCTCATAGATATCCGGAAAGACTCGTCCGAGAGACGACTTGAGCCGAATCTGGCAGAACGAGAACTTAGCCAGATGCAGTGCTTCTCATCGGAAGCAGGATGTACTGATGACTTTGATGTCGAAGGACAAACCAATGGTGAGGTGGAAGACTCATGTTTGCAAAGCATGATCAAAAGGGAAGTGAAGGCTAAGCATGGCAGACGTCAATGGTTTCTTTGCTGGCTTGTTTGCATTGCTTGGGTTCTTTTCGTTGGGGTTGTTATCGGCCTCGCTCTCTTGCTGGGACCTGAACCTGATACAAGAATTTCTGGTGAAGCGTCAACAAACGATGCTCCCACTGATATTCGCAAACCAACTGTTGCGCCCGCCTTGCAAGCAACACCGGCCCCGACTTTAGCAACAACCTTACCATCCGCTGAATCTCGTGCTCCGTCATTGTCTCCTGTACAAATGCCTGCTTCTTCGCCGCAACTGGGTAGACCGACTTTTTTGCCGTCGGATGTTATAATGTCTCCGTCATCTGCGCCAACATCTGCTCCTGTAACTGTTACTACGGTTAGACCTACGGACTTGCCAACGAGCTTTCCAACAGCTTTGCTTCCACCCAGCATTCCCGTAACAAAATCTGCACTTGCTCTCATCGAACTATTGGTGAGCGAATCGCTCGACGGCGGGACATCTTTGTTAAACCAAACCACCTCCGAGTATCAAGCTTTGGTTTGGTTGCTACAAAACCAGTTTCTGGACACATATTCCGACCGGCAAAAAATTCAGCGCTTTGTCCTTGCAACGGTCTACTATAGCATGAATGGAGATTCGTGGCTGAATAATTCGCTATGGCTCACAGATACGGATGAATGCCAGTGGTACTCGAGATCTCGAAATGCCGTCTGTAATCAAAATGGTGATATTTTAAATCTTGAGCTGGGATATCTAGACGTTAGTGGGACGATTCCTGAAGCACTTGGCATGCTCTCCAACTCGCTGGAACGTCTGGATATCGAAGGAGGACCCAGAGCCACTGTGAAGGGAACCATACCAACAGAATTGGGCCTGTTGAGTCTCATGCGGGCCACAAGAATTTCTGGGAATTCATTGAGTGGAACTATTCCTTTTCACCTTCGTAGATGGATCTTTCTAGAGACGCTCGATTTGCACGACAACAATCTAAGTGGCCGGTTGACTTTCGACCATGGGTTCTGGACTGGACTTTCCACTCTAGACTTATCGGAAAATTCTTTCACGGGTACTCTTACAGCACAGATTGGAAGAATGTCGCGCCTGACTACACTTTTTCTTCAGGACAATAACCTGGATGGGGCGTTGCCATCACAAATTGGGAAACTCCTGAGTCTGCGTCATTTGAATTTGAACCAGAATTCTTTTGTCTCGTTCCCAAGCGAGGTAGGTCGTCTCCAGGAACTCGAAACGTTCTTAATGGCGGCAAACACACTGCAAAATACTCTTCCTACGGAAATAGGATTACTTAGCAATTTACGTAAGTCTCGTTTTTTGGCGCACATGTCACTGCATTTGTCGCACCGGCTCGGCTAATCATGATTGGATCCGAAAAAAATTCTTTCGAAAAAAAAAATGCAGGAACTCTTTCGCTAACCTTCAACCAACTCCAAGGATCTATTCCTTCTGAGATCGGGTTGTTGGGTAGGCTGCGTGATCGAATTGACTTGTCGTACTCATTTTTGACGGGTTATATTCCCTCGGAAATAGGGAATTTACAGGAAATGAGTAAGTACATAGTCTATTTCCATCCTTAATTGCATGAATTGCTTCAGACTTGTCTCAAACAGTTGTCTCCCATTACTTGTGAAGAGCATTTGCTGTTACATTCCAACCAACTTTCTGGTGAGCTTCCCCGTGAAATTTCCAGCTTGGTCCGTCTGAGTAAGTATAGAATCCATGTCCGTGTGTAAAGAAGGATCATGTTTCATTCAGTTCTAATTTGAACCCCCGTCCCCTGCAGATACGCTCCGTGTTGACGACAACCAGCTAGTAGGAAATGTCGACGTGGAGATCTGCAGTGTCTTCGATCAAACATTACCTTACTTTTATGCCGACTGTGAGGAGATTGACTGTCCTTGCTGTGTCTTTTGCTGCACCGTGGCAGATGGTTGCGATTGCCGCTACCAGAATACATCCGACATCTATCTGTGGTACTAATAGTCGTTTATAGCTGCTACGAGGTTAAAAAATACATTCCAAATGCAGGTTGAATTATTACGCTCATACGAATTTCACCAGTTTGAAGGATACTATGCCACCATAAATGCATACGTAACCATAGCAGACAACCCAGCCCAGCATAAAGGGAAATTTAGCTTGCTTTTAACTACTAGTCTATCTCATGTGGATTTAGTGAACACAAAATAGTACATCACTGCACTTACGATAAGTCAATGTCAGAAGAGTCTTGCAAGGTAATCATCTTCATAGCACGGATCAGCGTGATCAGCGTGAAAGAGCTATCTGAGAAAAGGAAGTACAATTGTAAACAACCTGGTAATAAAAGTTTCTCATAATTCTCATAACTGCGGACTACGGTACATAGTAGAATAGTATTAGTATGACCGTGTTCTAAAAGTTTCATATCAGCGCCATTGGAAATCTAACCAAATAACACTACATAGCTCTGAGCTCTTAAATTGTTAGCAAACTAAGCAGTACCATACTCTAGTAAGTATCAAGAAAGCAGAGGATCTGGTGCGCTATTCGTTGTAAAACAGAACCTAGCTGCCTAGCTACTGAGTAGTACTCGAGTAGTAGAGTAGTACTCGAGTACCTGGTAGTCTACTACCAAGTAGCTAGTACCTGGTAGCAGCTCTAAAAAGAAACTGCTACGGAGTACGATGATACTGCAGTACGAATGGTGATTGTTTCATGAATGAAGAAAATACGGGACTGACCACAATGACGGAGGCAACCAGGAATGAAATCGACCGCTGATAGTCTAGTCGTCGCTGTGTTTCAAGCGGTTTCACTGGTTGTTGCCTCATGATTTCAAGGGAAAGTGGAACTAAGCGATTTATTTGGCTGCTGATTTTTGCCGATGATTTTACGACACGACGTCTTAAAAATCATTCATGTTCCACCTTATTCACACACAACAATTCTTTCAATTCAGTACAAGCAAACAATCCAACGATAATCAACGACGTCTATCAAATAAATTCGAAGAGCAGCCATGAGGTCTGGTAATATTTCCAAAGGCGACGCGTACGATAATCAATGGGAGGATCAACAACAGACGCCTTTGCCAACTTCCAACAAAGTCCCAACTTCCAACATAGTCGCCTCCACCTCATCCCCGTATTCTTATATTTCGTTATTTCATCAAAAGGGAATGGTAAGTGTCGTACTTCTTTTTTCGATGTAGTTTCAAAGTTGGTTTGCGCGGCGGAAGCTAACTGATCACCGGTAGCTATGAGAAATGTAATTGAATAGATAAGTTGTACTCTCTCACCCGTGATGACGTACTGTTCACACAACAGCAACAAATGACACATGAACCTATTCTCCAAGCACGACAGAAGGAAGTCCAAGATATTGCCACGGAGGAAGATCACAAGAAGATTGCAACAACGACCCCGAACCGGCAGAGTTCTACTGACGATGCGATTACGGACGAGACAACGCCGGTGGAGGAATACAAGAAGACCTCGAATCCAGAAGCGACGATAGTGGATGTTATGACGATGGATGTCTCGACTCCGACGACGATAACAGATACGAAGATCTCTGCGACCGATGGGATTACTGACGAAAAAACGACCGTAGAGGAATACAAGAAGACGACGGTACATGGCAAGACTGTCCCCAAGACGACTCCGGAGACAACGACGGTGGATGAGATGACAAACGAAGATCACATGACAGCTATGACCCCAGCCCCGACCCCGGCGATGGTCCCAGATACGAAGATTTTTGCGACGAATGAGATTTCTGACAAAACGACGACCATGAAGAAACATGAGAAGACTTTCCTAAACACGAAAAGTTCTGCGGTCGGTGGGATAAGTATCGAAACGATGACCGTGAAGGAAATCGAGACGACAGCTCCAATGACAACGAAGTTGAAGACAAAGACAGAGACGTCAGCCCAGTTGAAGCTCAAATCTATCCTGCAAAAAATACCAAGACAATGACGACATCCAAGTTGAAACTCGATTCTATCCTGCAAAAATGGAAATATGTTCACTATAATTTTCGCTTTAGAGCCTCGAAAAATGCTCGTGCTCGTGCTCGTGTTCTTGCTCTTGATCCTTTCATCGAGAACACAGAGAACGCCCCAGAATCTGTTGCCCATGACACGGGGAACGACGCCCGTGCTCTTGCTCTTGATCCTTCCATCGAGAACACCGAGAATGCCCCAGAACATGGTGTCCATGAGACAGACAACGACGTCCGTGTTCGTGCTTTTGATCCTTCCATGGGTAACACCGAGAATTTCCCAGAACATGTTGTCCATGAGACCGACAACGACGTCCGTGCTTGTGCTTTTGATCCTTCCATGGGTAACACAGAGAACGGCCCAGAATCTGTTGCCCATGAGACAGAGAACGATGCCCGTGCCCGCGCTTCGGTTCCTTTCATCCAGAACACAGCAAACGGCCTGGAATATATTGCCCATAAGACAGACAACAATGCCCGTGTTTCTGATCTAGAATCTAGCACCCGTGAGAGAGAAAACGATCCAGGCTCGCCCACCGACCATGTTGGCTGTAATGAAAATATTGTCGTTCCCACGACGATTGTACCAACCCAGGACAAAAACGATGTATGTGCATCCACCAATCATGTTGCTTCTGAAGAAAATAGTGTCGTTCCGACGACAATTCTGCCAACCAAGGAAGAGAACGATCCATGCGCATCAAACAAACATCTTGCTTCTATTGAAAAGATTGTCTCTACCTCTGGTAAGACCCTCAAAGTACCAGCCAACGACGATTCAATGGCAGGAGAAAATGCAACGAATGTACCTCCTGGGGCAGTTGAACAACTGCCGTGCTTTGCTTCTAAAGAAAAGATTGCCCTTATGACGACAACCGTCTCAACCCTTAGCAAGACCCCCAAGATACCAACCAAGGACAATCCGGTGGTAAGAGAAAAAGAAATCCTTGGCAAGACTTGCAATGTACCAACCAAGGGCAACCCGACAACAGGAGAACAAGCATCGAAAGTACCTCTTGTGGCAGTTGAAGGAGTGCAGCGCTTTGCTACCACAAAAAAAAACACGACGAAAGAGAAGACAACGATGCTGTTTTGTATGATGATGACTATGGCAACGCGCACGGTAACGACTTTGATTGTTCGAATTGCAAAGGAAAATTTACAGAGATGGATGTTGAGAGCGGAGGTTGCTGCAAGAAATGCACTCAATTGGTTCCCGAGTCCTCGGCGGGTCCCAAAACAGCCAACGTAGCAATTGGAAAAGCCATGCTCTCCGCCGAGCCTTCACCAGGAGAACTAAGCCAACGAGACCACGCGTGGGCAGAATACGCAAAAACTTATTCCTGGGAGGGCGACAAGTCCAAACTCAAGAATACGAAGGATTTTGGATTTGCATTGACTCATTTCAAGGCCAAAAGGATGCTACAGAATAAGGACTCCCTTGTCATTGAGGATTTGGAGGGAAACCTTCGTTCCAAAGCTCGTGCTCATGGACTTCGAATGCTTGTTGTCACTGGAGGTTTTTGTGGTATAGAAGCATACTTTTCACAACGCAAAAGGAAAGGAAAACTTTTCCATGACAATATCGAGTTGGTCCCAGAGAAAGGGGCACCGAAATTTGATATCAAAAAGCGAGACGTCACTCTGTCCTACCTGGAAGCACTCCTTCATGAACGACTGGTAAAAATGATTTTAGAATTAGTGAATGAAGACTATAAGGGTGTATTGACAATTGATTCACCGACTTATTTCAAGGATTTTCAGTGGGACCAACAAGTGGATGCCATTCGACGTAAGTGTATCCCTGAGTATCGCATCTGCAGTGATTTTCTTACTTTCTAATCAATTGACGCCTTCTCTTTTCAACATAGCCCGAGCTTGTGGAGGTTTGGAGTGTAAAATTGGCAAGTTTGTTCACATTTATGATGATGCGGAAGAAGCATTAACTTCTTTTAGTATGAAAGGCCAGCCTTTGCCGCAACGTTACTTTGAAAAAATGAAGCATAACCAGATGAAAAAAATCGTGACGTTTTATCCTTTGCCTGTTGGCGCGGCGGAAGGTGACAAAGACTATGTTTTTCTGGAGGAAATTCCAATTGAAAATACTGCTGATGTGGAAGAATTGGACTGTACTAAGAAGGCAATTCTTAAAATTGTTACAATTTTGGGTAGCCCCTTGGGTCAGAAGTTGGACGATTTGAAGGCAGCTTTGATATTAATCAATCCAGACGTAAAGGACTACCAACGAATCTATTTGGAAACAATTGGGCGTATTTTGAAACTGGACTATAAGAAACAATACGAATTCAACATTTCCAACCCATTTCATGGAAAAGAAGTCGACTTTTTTATTGGATTTCTCAATCGCCATGCTTATGGCGTAATCAAGAAAAAAGTCAACGAGAAGGTCACTTGTATGATTGTCGATACAGCCGAGCCCTATGCATTAGCAATGAACGAAGAGAATTTGAATAAGGCAGCCAACGGCAAGTTTGTCAAGTTTGACAAATTGTTTGCCTTTACAAAGCGGGCAGCTACTACCAAGGGTAAGAAGAAAGGTAAGCGTAAAAAAAAGGCGAAGGGCTGTGGTAAGACCAATGAAAAACCGAAAGGCACGTCGAATGAAGTCGTGGATCTGGTTGCAGCACAAGAAGAGGCTCCGAACAAAGACATTGTCTGCGCTCATATCAAAGATACTTCGGATGAGGAAGAGGACCCGCTTCTAGCGCAGTACTATCAGTTCAAATCCGAAATTGAAAAATGGTTACCCCCGAGATCACCCGAACAAGAAATTTACTCTCTAGTTCAAGATGAAACGATGACACCCGAACCACCAACCACTAGGCGGAATGAGATTATGCGAAAAAACGATGCGCAAGACACGTTTGTTCGAGATTATCCGCCGTACTGCCCCTGATGAGGACCGTCAGTTTCCACTAGGAATGACAGAATTGGGATTAACGGTTCATCCACGTTTGCTGAAGCGTAACCTCTCTACTGCTCTTGATCAGGATGATTCGGAAAACTCCTCTACTACGGAGTAGAGACCTGCATTGTCACTGATGGTGCGTGGACAGACTTTGGTGACATCACAAGAGAATTTTTATATATGTAAGCACGAGAATCAATTTGGAGAAGTGAATGGACAGACAGGGGCACTATTCCAAAAAAGGTGACAGCAAGAACACCAGCAACAGCAACAATATAGTCGTAAATATAGTGTGCATGAATGCCAGTCAATATCTATAGTCGTTTGGTTCAATGCGGACATTTTTGATGTGCAAGCGTCCTTATTCCAGAAACTTACTTATTTTCAACGAAATGAAGTCTCTCATCACTCTACATACAATAAATCTTTTCTAAAATTTCGGCATCCATAATTCTATGACGGGGTGCATAGGACGGTCGACAAACACCCTCCAATACTTCGACTTCAATAACCTTGCTATTGTCTTGTGTTCCGCTGCTCTCGAATTGATCGTATAAAAAGATATCCGTCGTTTTTGTATTTGTTCTTGCAGCGTTGGTAGGAGTAGCTTTTGCGGTGTTGGTAGTGGTAGTGGTAGTAGTAGTAGTAGTATACTGCGATTGATCGAAAACTCCTTGCCACAAAACTTCGTCGTACGTATCGTACTGCACCGCAGTGTCACTGCTTTGATATTTCTTATCATTCATGCTGTGGTTGTGGTTGTGGTTGTTATTGTTTCCACGTGCCACTAGTAACATTTCCTTAGTTTTTTGTGCTCCCCAAGAAACAGCATCGACCAATTTGGACCCTCCTGCTTCGATAGCTTGCAACATCTTGTTTCCTACCTTCTTGGCAACGTGTCCGGCTTCTCTTGCAATGCTCTTCCAATCATCACCACCGTCACTATTGTTGTTGTTGTTGCTGCTGTTGTTGCTGCTGATGTTATCGTAATACTTGTGTTGGTTGTAGAGAAAGAGTTGTGTCGTTGGGTTCCTGCTGGAGAAGGTTGTTACCGGACTGGCATGAAATATTGATGGCTGCTTTCGAGTTGCTACCAATAGAACAAAACCAGTGCTAATCTTGGTCGAAAACAGCAGAAGTGACGCTACTACGATGGCTGCTAAGAAATGTTGTCGTTGGAATGTCATGGTTGTACGGGAAGTACAGGTACGTTCAGAGTTCAGAGTAAAATGATATATTCGTATATCGTATATAGTATTACGTAATTATGTTTTGTTGTGAATTGTGAATACTTTGAATTATTCATTTATTGTTTGGAACTGCATGAACCGAAACCTGCCACTTTTGCATGACAACAGACAACAGACGACGAAAGGCTGGGATGTCAACAAGAGAGGTTTCGTTGTTCTTCGCTGTGTTATTCATCAGTACGGAGTAAGAGTAGTCTAGTAGTAGTAGCTAGCAGTAATGCTTTTCTTTTGGGGACTAGACCTACTACTACCGGTACTCTACATAATAATATGTTGTGTACGGTATTCTTTAATAATGCAAATGGGATACGATCGACGTCATCAGACCTCTGGGAAAGAAAGTGAAAGATCATCTGGGCACGACTGAGACATCAAAAAATGAATACTCCTAACCGGTACTACTACTACTAGTCTACTAGACTACTACTACTACTAGTCTAGTACTCTAGAGTAACAGGTAGACTACCTGGTACGAGTGGAAATACACTACAAAACCTTATAACTTCTTACTTTACCTTACTTTTAGAGTTATCGATTGAATCCTAAATTATCGCAGTTTTCATCTATGAGAGTGTTAAAATCCTACTAGGGGACTAGACTACTGGTAATGCTAACGTAAGATGATCATAATAATGTCTGATCAGAGAGGCGCGAAGCTCGCAGTGGTATGCTCAAGTAAAAATTACACATCCATTTCCCCTCAGCTTTAATTGGCCAGGGGACGAGCAAGACTACGTTGATTATACGGATATGATCTTCTATTGGAATAAGCAGAGTGAATTATCGGGGAAAGAATAATTATTTGATTATGTCGATAGGAAATAGGAACCAAATGTTGAAATAAACAGACAGAATTCTCCTTGAAACTACTACTGGAGGAATGGAGTAGTATCTACTCTAATAAAGCTGGATAGTAGCAGGTCTAGCATGTCCCTATTTGGTCACCACTCGCCACCCATAGTCTCTCTACTGTTCTTACGACATCTTGCAAACAATTTCTGTAATAAATTCAAAGTGTAGCAAAATTTGTTTTATAAAAAGTATAGAAAAATCAATGAACGGATCTCATCTTCTATGCCACAGAGGCACGATAGGAACCGGGACGTAAGGGACGACCACTGCGTCGTTTTCTTCTTGCACTACTATCTTCAATTTCCCCAAAATAGATTCGTACTTGTTCTTGTGGCAAACTTTCCATGTAGATGGCTCTTGCCTCTGCGGCATCCCGATCGGCCATTTTGACACCGGTCCTTGATGCTCTTCTTAACATGCGTTTGGCACTCAATTGCAAGTCCATGACCAAATCATCTTCTTCGTCACTGTCGGAATAATACGATGAATTGGAATTATCATCATCATCATCATCATCTTCCGAGCCTGAACCACTACAATTACTTTGGCTGCTGATGCTACTGCACAAGCTAGGGCTTTTGGAACGATTTCTGGCAGCAGCAGCAGCACCAGCTGCGGCAGAAGCTGCTTGCTTTCTGAGCTTTTGTTGCAATTGCAACATGATTTGATTACACAATTCATGTTCAGAAACATTTCTCGAATTCTTGCCTTCCTTGTACCGTTTGACGTAACTTTCGAGTCCTCGGAGAGACTCTTGCGTTTCATCAATGGGTTTATCCAGTACGTGTTTGGCCATCTTCTTGACCTTGCGACGCAGCTTGCCAAGTTCTTCACTGTTGTAGTACAGTTCCTTCTTGTCTTCTTCGGTCTGGTGCAACGGTGCAACGTGACTGACAGCAGCTGAACTACCAAAACTGACGCGACGTTGAGCCCGTTCGCGAAAGGTCATGGTCATCGACTGGTCAATGTCGCTGAAGCTGGCCATGGCTGTAGTACTTGCACCACTACTACCTGCCGTCGTGGCGGTGGCGACGTCTTCTTCAATGGAATAGGTAGACTTCATGGAAGACCGTCTCGGTACCTTGGTATGATGAGCGGGCTGGGAAAGCTGCGTCGGTTGGACGTGATCCATGGTTATGCGACGCTGCTGCACCATTCGTCTTCGGGGAATGTGAGTAGGAGCTGCACCTGTTACACTTGCACGACGACATTGTCGCCGTAGAAGGCGAGGTCTGGGTACCGGTCCAGGTGGTTCAGGAGCAGAAGGTGCTACTACTACTACCACCTCCTTGTCTACCTCTGGCGGCTCCCCGTCTTGCCTCTCTGGCTCGCACGAAAGAGAATCATCAAAAGTCGACGCATCGGACTGAGGAATACTGGTTCTCGATCGGCGCCTAGAAGGCAAGGCCGGTGCAGAATCTCCCAGATGATGCGGAATTTCTACAGTCAACTTGGAACACAGTGGGCAACTTGCGGTGCAGGAGTCCGTCTCGTCTCCGTACCCCAGATCCTTTGATGTAGCGAGGTCAAGACTTGATTCGAACTGGTCGGTAATACTACCAGTACAAGTACTGTCGTACCCCAAGCTAGCAGAAGACGGCATGACATCCTCGTATCCCAGATCCGTGTTACAGCCGTACTCGAGATCGACGGCAGTGGGAAGACTGACGCTTGGCTTCAACTGTCGCTTTGGCATCGGTTTTAGTATTGGCAAAGATTCCGATTCCGATTCTTCATCGTCTGAGCTGCAATACGGACTGTCATCATCATCATCAACATCAACGTCAACCTCCTCCTCCTCATCATCATCATCATTGTCGTCGTCGTCGTCGTATTTAAAGCACGCAACTGAAGGAACTTCGTGTTTATATCCATGAACATGTTCTTGGACGGACATCTTGACTGTCATCTGGACAGGTGCTGATTTGTTTGTTGAGTTATTTTTTGTGACCGAGAAAATATAGCCTGCTTAAGACTACTTTTTCTTGTAGTACCTGGTACTATTACTACTAGTAGTAGCTAGTAGTACTGACCTACGTAGTAAAGTACTCATATCAACAAAATAAAAACTCAACTGGCGAATTGCACTTCTATTGCGAAGGCCTCCTCCGTCAAATTAAGTAGTCTACCAGTAGGCTAATACCAGTACTAATACCAGTACCAGGTACCAGGTACCAGGTACTCAACTACTTACTCTACTACTTATAGACTAGCTACTACCAGTAGTACTACTACTGGAAGGTCGTCTACTGAGAGTGCCAGTACCGGAGGATTTGCATCTCTTCAATGACTTACGACAAGACATTCAGCCATCGGCCACTGACTTTTTTAAATAATGATTCAGCTTCTTTTCTAGCTAGAGTTTCTTTTCGAGTCAGTGTTATAATCACTTTTGGGATGCAACGAACGCAAGCAATACAAGGTATTTTATCTCTTGTTCACTGTACCTGGTACTACAGGTGCTACACTACCGTACTAGTACGGTAGTCTAGTGTCATGAGAAATCTAAATACTGGTACTACTAGTAGGTCTAGTAGGACGGAACGGTACCTTTGTATCGAATAATCATTACCGTAGCTATTTAAACTACCGTACTACCAGTAGTACTAGCAGTAGCAGTTTCGTCCAATCGCAAGCGTCATCAATGTCAGGCCATTATTGTAATCGTAGTAGTACCTGGTACCTGGTTCTACTAGTAGTAGGACCAAGCAAGATCCTCAGGAAACATTCTTTCTTGATTCAGGCCTCATCAAACGAAGAGACAATTCTTTATTTATTTTCAACAGTCTGCATCTATTTAATTATGGTACTGGGAGAAGTACATGATAGTACCTGATATTGGTACTGGTACTGTGATAGTACCTGGTGGGTACCTGGTACCAGGTACCATACGAGGAATGATATGTCAACACTGGTACAGTAGCTGGTAGTAGGACTACTACCTGGTACCAATGTACGTACCAGGTAGTCTAATTAATTATTATTTTGACCACTACCGGTAGTCTACCAGGTACGTACCTGGTACTCAAAATGCAAAGAGCTACGGTACCGATACCAGGTACTAGTACCAAGTACCTGGTACCGGGCACCAATGCCCGAACCAGAAACTGTTACCAGTTACCAGGTAATACTACAAGAGTGGGTACTTGGTACCAGGTACAGTACCAGGTACCTGGTAGCTAGTGCATACCTGGTACATGGTACAGTAGCTATTGCTAGCTACTGTTAGGGAGTGCTACCTGGTATGGTACCGGTAGGAGAGATCTATTTCTACTAGTCTAGACCAACTGGTACTACGGTCGGGACCAACTATCGTTACCTACAGCCAGTAGTTGTAGTCTACTACGTAGCACACCAGCTGCCTACAGCTTGTACTCTACTACCAGGTACCTGGTACTAATAAAAGGAGTACCATTACCAGTACTCTTGTACCGGGTAGTAGTATGTTGAAGCAAATGAGGCCATTAGAAAGCGTATGGACATTCGGATGGCTTAACAAAAGATTCGCTGCGGATATCTGTCAGCGAAGATTCGTCCACATGCTAATACAAGGTACCTGGTACTACTACTAGCTAGTACGTCTACCATCCCCTCCTCCTCTACTACTAGAGTACTGCCTACTGGTACTAGTAGCTGGAGAGACAATACTAGCTAGAGTATTAGTAGCTACGTACTACCACTCTTGATACTCTTGCTAGCTACTAGTAGACCTAGTAGTCCCATCTCCTCTATTCAACTAGCTACAGTCTTGAGGAGAGGAGATACAACTAATGCTATTTTTAATCGTAAACGCATCTGCCATGCTCAAGCGATAGATTCAATAAAATTGCACTGAGTAAAATGGCATCGCTCTCGAAGATATTCTTTTCTGTGTCAGGCTTAGTTGTTGTTGTGCTGACGATTTCAGTGGCGTTGTGCAAGTGAATAATAAAAATCCAATTTGATAGAAATTTAGAATGAATGTGCGCCTGCACAGCTTTTAGTGAAAGCTATGCGATCTACCGATTTTGGTTCCGGAACAAGGGGGGAAAAGACTGGGACTGCAATAACTTTCTATTTAGACTCCTCATTTGAGAGGCGAGACTTCAAAACATTTTTAAGCACACAGATTTTTGGTTGCTGCTTGCTGACCTACCGTGCCCAAAAATTGAGTACCGGTATGTTGTTATGTAAGAATATAATCGATTCCTGCCTCAATTTTCGGTTCGATGTCCGCACTTAATATAGCATCACTCTATTCTTATTCTTCTGCTACTTCTTCTTCGCCAGCATCGGCTCCTCCTGCTGCTCCTGCTCCTCCTCCACTTCCAAACAAACTCTTGGCCATGTCAAATTTAGCATTTTCTTTCGGTTGTGCACGTTCCTTTTCTTTCGCTGATTTTTCACGTTGGTGTTGTTCGTTTAAAATAGCGCGATCGAAACTAGGTGCCGCCATGTTTACATCCTTCAATTTGGCCTTTTCTTCACGTTCTTTCTTCTTGACCTCTTCCTTCTTCTTGTTTTGACCCATAAAGTACCTAATATTAGGGATAATAAATAAATAAAAACGTAACCAAACGTCGAGATCCAAAGGAAAGCGAGGGGATAATTTTTTTTCATTTATATTCATTTCGAGGTGGCAGCGTTGGTATGTTCCCATGTTATTGTATAGGTAGGTGCAGCGAGGAAGTTAAACCAAGTATCACCATACAAAAAGAAAAGTCGTTCATCGTAGATGGTAGGATGTTCCGTGGATGAATCAGATATTGTACAGGGTAAACGGAAGAACCGGAGGGACGAAAAAAAAAATTGCAATATCTGTGTTAGTATGATGTATGATATGTACAATGTAATTCTTATTTCTTCCACGTCATCTCTTGCCACTTTCCACTTTCGACGTCAAATCGACAATTGACCCAACAACATTTCTGATCTTACATCATATCCGCCATCTTGGAAAAAAGTTGTTGGTCTGTTGGTTACAGAAAAGCGGCAGACGGGGTGGTGGATTAGGAGGAGAGCAAAGACTAATATATTCAAGGGGGGGAATGTATTGTTGGGACAAAAACAATCTTGATTCGTTTTGGTCTTGATGGCATCATGCAATATTTTCTTGTCGTTATTCTGTCGGTCATTCCGTTGGGTCATCGTCTGCTCAGCTTCCGTACCATGACGACATGTTCGTGATTCCAGGCACACTTATTCGTACCAGTACTACTAGTACTTCATTATTGCTGGCTGGAGGACGTAATTCAGATAGGCAGATAATGTTGTCATTCTCCACAACTCTCCGGGTATTTCAGGAACATGATAGATGACTTCAATTTCTGGTCTGATTGGTTTCAACAGGTCCGGCTTCTGTCGTCGCGGACGTTGTCAAAGAGGTATTATTGTGTCATCATCAAATAAGCTTGTAAACAACCAAGTACTATTTTGGGCCGCGACGAGCAAAGTGTATCTCCACTTAAAAGTCGCAAAAAGCTAGTTCCCAACCTTCTCAGGACCATGCTTGTTAACCATAGCCAGTGAACCAGAAGCCTTCTTGCGATTATTCGAATAATTAAACTGCTCGCAGCACAAACATCTATGACACCCACAGGGAGTCAAGCATACCCGAGGGCAACCATTGGCATTTGGGACCCCTAAAGGGTGACAGAGGTGATGCTCGTAGCAACGGCAAAATAAGTTGAGCTCCATGAAATGAATTGAAGAATCCATTGTGACATGCCTTAATTCGATTCAAGACCCAGACTGATTTTATGTGCTGCAGTATCGTCTGTATTGTCGTTCAACCAAGCAACCAGACAGGCATGTGGTTGGGTAATCTTACCACCCTGTGGGTGCCACAGCTGTGATCCCCATAAATAAAACATCATAGTTTTTTGAGTAGAAGCAGTAGGAAAAGATTCTGTATGTTTGTGTCGATCAATTCTTGCTTAAATAGATGAAATGATGTTCCTCCCGGTGCATTACTCTTGTAGTAGCCTAGTAGCTATTCGAGTGGACTATGGTAGCAAGTAGAATAAATTCGTAGTAGTACTACGGAATAATAATAAAAATAATAAAAATAATAAAAATAATTGCAAGTGTATTAGACTCTAGACTAGTAGTAGTAGTAATTTATAGCCATATCGTGACTGCAATTTTAATGAAAAAGTGGACATCATTGCCTCTCCCTGCTGCTACCTGGTACGCTACGAGTACTACTACTTGCAGTACTGTTTGGACTCCTGGTCCATATGCACATAGTTCGGCGGATGATTTCTTTTATACCTGGTATTTTTTTGCCATGCATCTCCAACCCTTGATGAACTGTAATCCAGCAACAAACCTGGCGTTTGCAAGAAATGAAGTTGCACCGTGCAACAGGCACAAAATATTTAGCTAGTATGATAGTAGTAGTAGAATGGTCGAATATCCCATCTTTCCGCCATCCAAGCGATAATTTAAATCACAATAGTAATACACCAGTACAGTACTGGTAATAAATAATACAGTAAATACTCTGAAGAAATAATACAAGTAATAATAATATTCCAGATAATAATCCGATAATGACAACAACAACAAGTAGAAATAATAACCAAGAGAGTGACACTAGCAGTAGTAGCAGTGGTAGTGGTAGTGGTAGTGCAGCAGAGCACAATGGCCATGAAGCACAAGCAATGAAGGTTGAAGGAGTAGTTACGGATGGTGTGTTGAATGCAGCTACTACGAATACTAATACTATTAATAATACTAATACTACTAGTACTAGTACTAGTAGTAGTACTAGTAGTAGTACTAGTAGTAGTACTACTATTAACGAGAGCAAACAGAAGCATGACAATAAAATTGACACATCCAACAACGACAAGTGCATGTGCAATTGGTCTAATTGTGTGGAACTGAATGCACAGTTACCAGTCTTACCAGTGAACGATAATCGAAGGGGTCTTGTAACGTTTGAAACAACGAGTGGTACACTACAAGATTCCATTGATCGTTATTTAGGTACAACCAACAGCAGCATCAACAATAGTGACGAAAACAACAATAACACTAACACTACCAGCAGCAGCAGCAGCAGTGGTAGTGTTCCAGAAGAAAACGAAACCAAGAAAATGAAGGCAGTTCGACGACGACGACGATTCGTGATTTGCAAACATCATTACACGAAACAACTCGTAGATGCCAATGTCACAACCGAACGGGCCTGGACTGCATACTTGACATTTGCAGAAGCTGCACAGCAGTTGTACTTGCTTGACAAACAAGATTCCTTTAGACACGGTCCAACACAACAAATCATGTACGTACAAGCGCCAAATGTTCCTCAACAAGTCTTACAACAGGAACTGGCAGTGACGATGATGATGATGATGGATTCTGCATCTGATACCTCTGCTGATCATGATGTGCGTTCCTTTACAGAATACCGAACGCACCTTTTACAACAACTAGAAAATAGAAATCAAGTGATTGAACGAATCGTTCAAGAAAGCAGCAAACTCAAGTCCAACAATAAAATTCTCAAATCCAACAACGAGTATTTGCAAAAGGAAAACAAGAGACTTGACAAAATCAATAAGAACCACAATAATACTAATAAAAACAGCAGCAGCAACAACAGTATCAGTATCAGTAGCAACACTTGGATTTCACAAAAACAATTGATGGAATTTTTACAGAATCAGTATGGAGGATTGACGCGGTATACTATTCAATCGGACGAATGGCATGCCCGGAATCCAAAAGCCGCACAAGAATTGTTTGGTTACAAAACGTGGACGGCTACCAAGAAGGCACTGGCAGACAAATTTCCATCGCTAGTGGAAGGAGGACCAATAACAACTCCACCCAGAATATATCAATCCAAAAAGGGAAACTTGTTAATGGAAGATATATCAGAATTTGAAAAATGCCTTTGTGTGAAGCTCATGGATCGGACCGGATTGACCAAATCGAGAGCCTCTCTCATGTTCAATCGACAGGATCGAACCGTTACCTATTGGAGACAGACGTGGTGTCCACAGTGGGGAATTGATCGTGATGGATTGGAACATTCCAAACACAAGGCACATTTGAACCAGGCCACCCGAAAAACTAAATCGTCGTGGTCGTACAGCAACAAGAAGATTACGCGAAAACCATTGCACGGATCCGTTGGTAATTGTGATCCTGCTGCTGCTGGTGATGATGATAATGATGACGATGGCGATGACGATGACGATGCTGATGACGCGGTAGCAGCAGCGGTCGTAGCATGTAAAACATCACCACGCAAACGAAAGGCAACGGAACACGCTCAACTTAACAACAGTGTGGCACTGCATCATCATCGACAACAACAACTTTCGTTGACAGCTCACAATTTGAATCCCATGCTGCTTCAACACGCACATCATCTTCGTTCAACAGCCCTACGTACTCACCAGCATCAGCATCAGCATCACCAGCAGCAGCAGCAGCAGCAGCAGCAGCAGCAGCAACAAACTCAACAACAACCTCCTCCTCCACATCCTTCGTTCCACTCTCAACTACAAACTTTACAACAACAGCAGCAACAACGACAAGCACAACACGTTCATTTGCACCATCATTTACCACCATATTTTTATGGTCAGCAACAAACACAAGAAACGCCAATCATGCATCATCCGCATCCTTCGGCGACTGCCGCGCAACTTTCGCATTTTCAAACAACTTATCCTCCATACTTTTTACAGCAGCAACGACAACAGCAATCTCCTCTTCCTCCTCCTACTGCTCCTGATCCTTCTAGGCTTTTACACGCTCAACCACAGCCACAACCAGGAACACAACAGCAGCAGCCGCAGCAGCAGCAGCAGCAAAAAGAACAAGGTAATCAACAGACAGCCGCGCAAGGATGCATTCCATACTCACAGCTTTAACGATGTAACACGCTAGGAAATTCCCGTGCGCAGCTACATACTGTAGGCATTAGGAACCTGAGCTCACTGCTACTCTACTAATACGACATACGACTGCTAGTAGTAGTGATTGGAAGTTGAAGAAAATGGACAAAAGCTGCGGAGGTGAATTTATTCGCTTTCCCGCACGCAACAGACAGCAGTCACAACTTGCTTTTCCATAGAGATCTTAAAGTGCAGCGCCCTGGATAGCATACTAGTACTTTCTTTTCTCGATCTCCTGACCTTGCACGTGAAAAAATATTTAAATCCATTAAGTTTTTTCCATTTTGGGCTTTTTTTCTCGTGTCTCCGATTCGCTAATACACCAGTATTGAGTACTACTACTAGTAGGGTACTTTTTATTTGCGAATAGGTGGACTGACCGTTACGACGACTCAAACAACAAAAGCTACTTTCAAAGAGCTTTCAAAGAGTAGCTAGTAACGTGGCGTAAGCTAAAACATAACACGAAGGAGTATCATTGTTGGTTGGCTGGAGGAGAGAAAGAAATGTATGAAGAAAAATATTTTTATGAACAAAAATATTTCTTTTGGGACGATCGACCATTAGTCCCGCAAGACAAATGTGACGTCATCTGTACGGTAGTAGTAGTTTTATCAGGACAAATTTAGGTAGAAAATCGAGTAGCGTTCCGGTCAGGTCAGCTGAACATTTACGAGAACGTAATTTTGAAAGGAACTGTTATCACCATTCCCGGGATATGGAAAAATCCCGGGGCTGTGTATCCAATTTTCCGGGATATCCATATCCCGGGCTTGTTTGACGATTTAGTGATCACCAATTCTGGGATATT